>JAESFU010000092.1_pt1 | contig 174691 bp, 166 predicted proteins | sample 9269461 | NCBI WGS metagenome assembly JAESFU01 (sample SAMN14502556, study PRJNA617107) | algae metagenome | isolation source: Stenomitos rutilans HA7619-LM2 and co-occurring heterotrophs from cave walls | place: USA: Waikapalae cave, Hawaii | collected 2009-07-28 | reverse complement strand
GGCGGCGACAACCGCCTGACCGGCGGCGGCGGCCTCGACGTGCTGACCGGCGGCGGGGGCAGCGACACGTTCGTGTTCAACCAGTCGCTGGTGGCGGCCAACGTGGCGACGGTGGCCGACTTCATCGTAGGCACCGACATGTTCGAGCTCTCGCTCGGCGTGTTCGGCGCCGCCGGTGCGGCCGGCAGCCTGAGCGCCGATGCGTTCCATCTCGGCGCGACCGCCGCCGACGGCACCGACCGCATCCTGTACGACGGCGCCACCGGCCAGCTGTTCTACGACGCCGACGGCACCGGCGCGATCGCCGCCAAGGCGTTCGCCACCATCACGCCAGGCCTCGCCCTAAACGAGCACAGCTTCCTGCTCGTGTGACGAATCCGGGACTGAGGAGACGCTGCAAGTAAAGAGGTTGGCGCCTTGAGCGGTGACACGTACCGCCTCAGCATGCGCCGGCCAGCCATCTGACAAGGTCCCAATATGCCGACCGGAGAAAAATCCGGGAAATGTTCTAAGTATCTGATAAAAAATGGAAAAAATATTTCCATAATGCATGTTATGCGATAATCCAGCCTATTCGGTCTAGGCTCTTGCCAGCTTGGACGGGCGCGGCGATAGGTTCGCATGCGTAGCCCGATAGACCCCGGACAAAGGCGCCGCCGCCGCGCCGACGTTAGCCCGATCACCGGCAAGGTCATGCTTCGGCCTGCGGGTCTGTCGCACAAACCGACCAAGGAAGCGAATGCGGCGACGGAGGCAAGGCTGGCAGCTATCCTTGAGGCCCTTCCCATCGAATCGGCAGAGAAAGACGACTAGCAAGCCGATCGCCCGGCCGTGAAAAACGGGCGCCGCAGACAATCGCGAGAGATGCGGTCGACTGCTAAGCTTGCGGTTGGCGCGGCTAGGTTTGGCCGCCGAATGTCCCAACCGCATGGGATCGCCGCGCCGTCCCTCCCTGCGGTTGCACTTGCGGACGTGCCATGCCTCGCCCCGTCAAAGGAAAGGTCCGCTCTAGGTCCATTCCCGTTGCGCCGCAGATCACCATGCGAGGCTCGTGTGATTTCTTCAATGAGCAGGACGCCAATCAGCTTCAGGAAATCGTGGGCTCTGCCTTGTTGGTCGAAGCCGAACTCGCGGCAAGCCAGCTGAACTTCCTTTCGGAAAATTTCTTCGTCCGATTTGCCTTCCATCATGCCCCCACACCGGACAGTAAGACCGCCGAGTGGTGCCAAGCGCTGGTGCGCGACGTAGGAAGCTTGCTCGAAAATATTGGCTCCCCGGACATGGGATATCCTGAACGCCAAATGGCGCTTCAAGCGCGCATCGTGTTGACGAATATGGGCACCGACACTGACATCACAGAGCATCATCTGCGATGGCTTGGGTTTGGCGAGGATATCTGGGAAGCGCTGGACAGGGTCCCAAGCGCCCTGTGGCTTCTCAAGAAGACAGCGGAGTTTGCCGCCGGTCGGTACGAGGAACAGGTCGGCGCCGGGCGGTCGCGACTAAACCCCCGGCAGCCCCAGCATGTTTTCCTCCTGCAATCGGTAGCCCGCCTTCTCCAGTCGGCCTATGGCGTCGAGCCACCCAGGACGAGGCCCAATGAAAATGGCCCATTTGTGCGAGCTGTCGATTTTGTTCGCTCGAAGATCATCGAAGGCATGGGGGAGCTGGGCGCCTTCACCAACCTGGGTACCGACGATCAAGCGTCCAGACGGCTTCGCCAATTCACACCGAGCGCTGCTGCCAGCCTGTGGGTGCGAGAGGGCCAGAAGATCCGGGCGTCGCTTTCGAAAGTGAATGACGAGCTGACGAAGGAGCGCCCCAAGCGCTAGGGCGCTCGTCTAAGCGGTTCGTCATTGGCGAACGGCTTGCACACCTGATTTTGTGGGCAGCGTTGCTAGGTTTCTCTCGCGTGCCGGCGCTGTCCGGCTTTTTCGAGGGCAAACGATGCACACGGAAACCGAACGTCGACTTACCCGGACGGAAGCGGCTGCCTTCCTGACCGAAAGAGGGTACCGGGTCGCCTATGCCACCTTGAACAAGTACGCGACGGTTGGCGGTGGGCCCGTGTTCGAATCCTTCGGCCGCCGGCCGCTCTACAAGCCCGCCGATCTCCTGGCCTGGGTAGCCAGCAAGACCACGGCTCCGAGGCGGCACACGTCCGAACAAGTCTAGGAGCGGGTGGGCACGGTGGCCCGCCAGCGGCGGACAAGCCGAGCGCTAAGCGTTGCTGCAGCCTTCAGGACGGTAGCCAATGGCATATAGATCGCGAAGGGGGCGGAAGGGCGTCCGGGAGAAGGTAGAGCAATACGCGCCCCTCTCCTACCCCATGCTGCAAAGCCCCGCCTGGCGTTCGCTAGGGGGCTCCGCGGCGAAGGTGTTTATCGAACTGCGTTGCCGCTTCCATGGCCACAACAACGGCAAGCTGATCCTCAGTGTCGAGGAAGCGGCCCGGCTGCTTCACATGGGCAAGGCAACCGTACTCGCGGCGCTCGCCGAACTGGTCGAGAAAGGGTTCGTCGTGTGTACGCGCAAGGGGCAGTGGTATGGCCGACTGGCCTCGACATGGGCTGTCACGGACAAGGGCGTCGATGGAAGTCCGCCAACAAATGCCTGGAGACAGTGGCAGCCCAGTCCGGTTCTGAAACCGAACCGAAAAACAAAAAGCGGTTCCCATGCCGAACCGTCACGCTTCACGACGGATCGCTTTCAGGACCGAGAGCTTTTGTATGGTTCTGCGTCAGAACCCGTCAGGGGGCTTGGCGCGCCCTGCATCGGTTCTGCCATCGACCGCTAATATAACCACTGGGTAGGGGGTGAGCATGAGAGGACCCGGACATGACCGAGCGCGCGGCGCAGGGCCTGCCCCAAAGCCAAGCGGCGCGCGCTTGCGAGGCTCCGCTTTCTCCGCCTTCAACGTCATGCAGCTTGGCTGCCTGGGTCGGGACGAAACAGTTCCCTGAAAATGGAAAAGCCATTCAAGTTAGCCACATGTTTTCGGAAAATCGGAGGGTCGCCATGGGCGGTCGCGGATCGGGCCGGAGCGGCCGGCCAAGCTACGAAAGCACAGCGTCGATTTCCCTTCGTACGAAGGCTCTCGCGCCCATCGGCCTGCGCTTCGGGCTACTCTGCAGGGCCTCCATTGCCTACCGCTGCGATGGCGCGGATTTTCCCCTCGCGATGACCATCGATACGAGGGATCGCCATTCCCCATTTCTCGAGTTGGCGCATCGGCGCCGAACAGGGAGCGCGGAGCGGGAGTGCTACAGGGTTCGGCTCGAAACCACGGACCAGCCTTTTGGCGGGATCCGCTGGTGGTTCCGGTGCCCCCGAACCGGCCGGCGCGCCGTCTGCCTCCGGCTGCCCTTGGGCGGTCATCAATTTTGGAGTCGGCATGCCTATGGGCTGGGCTATGCCTCGCAGCGGGAAGATGGCAAGGGCCGTGCCCAGCTGCAGGCCGAGAAGCTCTATGCCGCCCTGGGGGGCGATGGTTCGTGGATGGATGGCGCCCCACCCAAGCCGAAATGGATGCGGTGGGCTACGTATGAGCGCAAGGCAAGGAAGCTGGACGGCTACAACGGGCGTTTCGATGTGGCGTGGGCCGATGGTTTTGTGCGCCTTCTCTCGCGCTTGCCGCGTTGAGAATCGGTGCAGTTAGCCAAATGATTACGGGATAATCGATGGGCGGACCTGGCAGCGGAAATCGATGGCGCTACGGCACGAAAACTACGACGGACGATTGCCTCAGTCTCGACGTGCGGCGCTGGGCGAGGGAAGGAATGCTCCGGCCGGGCTGCCGAGCGGTCTGGACGTGGCGACGGGGCGCGCGCGTCTTGGGATCGATCAGCGTCCGATCCGAGCCGGATTTCGTGGTCCTGAGTTATCGCCGCCAGCCCGCCGGGGCTGAATGGCGCGATGAGGAATACCGGCTGCGGATCGTCCGGACTGCCTGCAACCTTGGTGGCTCGCGCCCGTGGTTCGTCTGTGCCGCTGCCGGCTGCGGGCGGCGCGTGGCGATCCTCTACGGCGGCGGGATCTTCGCCTGCCGGCACTGTCATCGGCTGGCCTACGCGAGCACCCGCGAAGATGCCGGAGACCGTGCAGCGCGGAAGGCCGACCGTCTCCGGGAACGGTTGGAGTGGGAGCCGGGCATTCTCAATGGTCGCGGCTCCAAGCGGAAGTGGATGCGTTGGCGGACCTTCTGGCGGCTATCAGGAGAGCATGACCGGATGGTGGATAATTCCTTGCGGGCGATGCGGGCCAAATTCGGAATCCGTCACCGTCCAGCCTAACCTGCAGAGGTATCCTCCTGGGATTTAGGTACCCTGCGCCTGGTAGAAACTGAGGCATAATCGGTTGCCAATTCGTCGAACACGGACAAACTATGCGCGCTTCCTCTGACAACGATTACCCGACGCCTGCGGTCAAGCCGACCGCAGGACTGCGGGAAGACGGCATCGAAGTCGGCTTCGTCGGCAAGCTGCAGGACCTCAAGTACGAATACCGCCGCGACATCACCAATCGCACTGCCCTGGAGAAGAACTTCCGAGAGAAGTTCGAGGCGCTGAACCGCGTCAGGCTCACTGATTCCGAGTTCGCCCGCTTGCTCGACGAGATCGTGAACCCCGATGTCTTCAAGGCCTCGAAGATCTTGCGAGAAATCAACGCTTTTACCCGCGACGACGGTACGCCGCTGAACTACACGCTGGTTAACATCCGGGACTGGTGCAAGAACAGCTTCGAGGTCGTTAATCAGCTTCGCATCAACACCGACAACAGCCACCACCGTTACGACGTCCTGCTGCTCATCAACGGTGTGCCCTGCGTGCAGGTCGAGCTGAAGACGCTCGGTATCAATCCGCGCCGGGCGATGGAGCAGATTGTCGACTACAAGAACGACCCCGGCAACGGTTATGCGAGGACGCTGCTCTGCTTCCTTCAGCTCTTCATCGTCAGCAACCGCGACCGAACCTACTACTTCGCCAATAACAACACCCGCCACTTCGCCTTCAACGCCGACGAGCGCTTCCTGCCCGTCTATGAATTTGCGGACGAGGCTAACAAGAAGATCGCTCACCTCGACGACTTCGCCGCGCGGTTCCTGCAGAAATGTGTGCTCGGCCAGACCATCAGCCGCTACATGGTTCTCATCCATAGCGAGCAGAAGCTCATGGTCATGCGGCCCTACCAGATCTACGCCGTGCAGCGGATCGTGAAGTGCATTGAGGACGACGCCGGCAATGGCTATGTCTGGCACACCACTGGGAGCGGCAAGACGCTGACGTCGTTCAAGGCCTCCACGCTCCTCAAGGACAACCCCGACATAGAAAAGTGCGTCTTCGTCGTGGACCGTAAGGATCTCGATCGGCAGACCCGTGAAGAGTTCAACCGCTTTCAGGAAGGTTGCGTCGAGGAGAACACCAACGTCGCGGCCCTGGTCCGTCGCCTGCGTTCTGATGACTATGCGGACAAGGTCATCGTAACCACCATCCAGAAGCTAGGGCTGGCTCTCGATGAGGATAGCAAGCGCAACAAGCAGCGAAAGCGGACCGACCAGCCCATTTACAAAGAGCTGCTAAAGCCGCTGCAGGACAAGCGCATCGTCTTCATCTTCGATGAATGCCATCGGTCGCAGTTCGGTGAGAATCACAAGGCTATCAAGGCGTTCTTCCCCAAGGCCCAGCTCTTCGGCTTCACCGGCACGCCCATCTTCGAACTGAACGCTACAGCGCAGAAGATCGAGCACGAACAGGCTTCAATGCGGACCACTGAAGACTTATTCCAGAAGCAGCTCCACGCCTACACAATCACCCATGCAATCGAAGACGCAAACGTCCTTCGCTTTCATGTGGATTATTTCAAACCCAAGGATGAGCCGAAAAGGAAGCCGCTCAAAGCCGGCGAAGGCATTGCGAAGCGAGCCGTTGTAGAGGCCATCCTCGCCAAGCACGACGCAGCCACCGCCGGACGCCGCTTCAATGCCCTCCTCGCAACCGCATCCATCAATGAGGCCATCGAATATTACAATCTGTTCAAAACCATGCAGGCCGAACGGCGCGCGGCCAATCCCGAGTTTATGCCGCTGAACGTCGCCTGCGTTTTCTCCCCGCCGGCTCAACTTGCTGAGAACGCGGAAAGCAAGAAAGACATCGAGCAACTCTCCGAAGATCTCCTACAAGAAAAGGCAGACAATGAAGTCGAGCCGGAAAAGAAAAAGGAGGCGCTCAAGAATATCCTTGCTGAATACAACGCCCGCTATGACAGTAAACACACGGTGGGCGTATTCGACCTCTACTATCAGGACGTGCAGAAGCGGATAAAGGACCAGCAATGGCCTAATGCCGACTTCTCTCACGCGAAGAAAATCGACATCACCATTGTGGTGGACATGCTGCTCACCGGCTTCGATTCGAAATACCTGAACACGCTCTACGTGGACAAGAACCTTAGGCACCACGGCCTGATCCAGGCCTTCTCCCGGACCAATCGTGTACTCAACGGCACGAAACCCTACGGAAACATTCTGGACTTCCGACAGCAGCAGGCCGACGTGGATGCCGCCATCGCCCTCTTCTCAGGCGAAAAGACCGGCGAGCAGGCGCGGGAGATTTGGCTGGTGGAAAAGGCACCCGTGGTGATCCAGAAGCTTGAAGCCGCCGTGCGCGAGCTGGATGGCTTCATGAAGTCTCAAGGCCTAGACACTGCCCCCGAGGCGGTGCCGAACCTGAAAGGCGATGCTGCCCGAGCCGCTTTTATCAATCACTTCAAAGAAGTCCAGCGCCTCAAGACGCACCTCGACCAGTACACCGACCTCACCGAGGAATACAAAGAGATCATCGAGACGGTGCTGCCAGAGGAACGCCATCGCGGCTTCAAGGGAGCTTATCTTCAGACTGCGCAGCGACTCAAAGCCCAGCAAGGCAGGGGCGGCGACGCCCCGCCCGAATCCGAGGACGTGGGCCAGCTCGATTTCGAGTTCGTCCTCTTTGCCTCCACCGTCATCGATTACGACTATATCATGGGTCTGATCGCCAAGTTCTCAGAGAAAGGCCCGGGCAAGTCGAAAATGACCCGCGAGGAGCTCATCGGACTGATCAGCTCCGACGCCAAGTTCATGGACGAGCGCCAGGACATCGCGGCGTACATCGCAACGTTAAGGGCGGGTGAGGGCCTCAGCGAAAAGGCCATCCGCGACGGCTACACCCGTTTCAAGGTGGAGAAAAATGCCGCCGAACTCGACGCCATCGCGCAAAAGCACGGTCTTGCCATCGCCACCCTGCAAAGTTTCGTGGACAGCATTCTCGACCGCATGATCTTCGATGCCGAGCGGCTCGGCGACCTCTTCGCCCCGTTCGATCTTGGCTGGAAAGCTCGCACCCAGGCCGAACTCGCGCTCATGGAGGATTTGTATCCGCTGCTGAACAGGCGCGCCCAAGGCCGCGAGATTTCAGGACTTAGCGCCTATGAGCAGTAAGAGCGAACCAGTTGATATGAAGCAAGACAGCAGGCCCACGCTGGCCCCCAAGCTCCGGTTTCCCGAATTTCTGGGGGCAAAGGATTGGGTCGGTGAGAAAGTCGCGGAGCTTGTTAGTACGGTCACACCACCTAAGAAGATCCCAACGTCGCACTATGTCCCGAATGGATTATTTCCGATCATTGACCAGTCTCAATCCGACATTTGCGGTTGGACCGATGACATTGATGCCGTGATCGATGAAGACTTGCCTCTGATTATTTTTGGCGACCACACGTGTATTTTGAAACTGATTGAACGCCCTTTTGCGCAAGGCGCAGATGGCATCAAGATTCTGAAGTCACGACCGAAGATAAAAGCTTCTTATCTCTATCAGTTCCTCTCCCATCGCCCAGTTGTCACGGAAGAATACAAGCGGCACTATTCAATCCTGAGGGAGAAGGTCGTCTTCTTCCCTAACATTACCACCGGCGAACAACAAAAGATCGCCGAGTGCCTTTGCGCAGCGGACGAGGTCATCTCGGCGCAGGCGCAGAAAGTGGATGCGCTCAAGACTTACAAAAGGGGGTTAATGCAGCAGCTTTTCCCACGCGATGGGGAAATGCAGCCACGCCTCCGATTGCCTGAATTTCAGGACTCCGGAGAATGGATGAAGCTGCCACTGAGCACGCTTCTGCTCACAAGCCCCGATTACGGTGTAAATGCTGCCGCTGTTCCCTTTTCGGAGGCCCTTCCGAAGTATCTCCGCATCACGGACATATCAGAAGATGGTCGATACCTCCCGCACAAGCGGGTCTCGGTCGATCTCGATGCTGAGGACGCGAACTACTTGGACGAAGGCGACATTGTCCTCGCCCGAACAGGCGCCAGTGTTGGTAAGTCCTATCAATATAGGAAAGTGGACGGCCGATTGGTTTTCGCGGGCTTCTTGATCAGGATTAAGCCTGATCCGGAGAGGTTGATCTCTTCATATTTGGCGAACTTTCTGACGTCCAATCAGTTCTGGAAATGGGTGGCGGTCACCTCCGCGCGTAGTGGGCAACCGGGCATCAACAGCACCGAATACAGCTCACTTACCATTCCATTGCCCCCGCATAGAGAAGAACAGAAACGCATCGCCTTCACCCTCAGCGCCCTCGACGACGCAATAGCCATTGAAATCCAGAAGCGCGAAGCCCTCAAGATCCACAAACGCGGGCTGATGCAACAGCTCTTCCCCACGCAAGCGGAGTGGAGAGTATGAGTCACGCCCTTATCGCCAAGGAACTTGCGGAATCTAAAGAGCAGATTGTGCTCATTTACGCGTTCAACGCGACCGGAAAAACAAGACTTTCTGTCGCCTACAAGGATGCTACCAAGCGCCCAGACGGCAATCACGCGGGAGTCTATTACAACGCGTTTAGTGAAGACCTCTTTGTTTGGGACAATGATCCAGATAATGGAGAAATGAACGTACGTCTCGATATTCGAAAGAGCAGCTTGAACCGGTTTCATGGCTCGCTCTCCGAGGACGATGTCCGTCGAATGCTGAACCGTTATCGACCCGACTACCGTTTTGACTTCATTCCTCACGACAATCCCGAGGACGGGATTAAATCTATAATATTCTTCCACGAAGTTGCCGATCCGGAAGACCCGAACAAGATCTCAAAAGTACCGTTCAAGATCTCGCGCGGTGAGGAGAGAATATTCGTTTGGTGCTTCTTTCTCGCACTGTTCGAAGTCGAAGGCTGGGCGGACCAACAATCGTCCCACTTCTTTATTGATGATCCGGTCTCCAGCTTGGACGATCACAACATCTTCATCACGGCTTCCACCATCTTCGATTTGATCGAAGAGCACCATGAGAAGAGAAAGTTTGTCATCACCACCCATCATATTGGGCTTTTCTCAATTTTGTCGGACATGCTGACGAAAGGAGAAAAGGCTTCTAAATTTTTAAAGCGCACACGCGTCTGCACTCTCAGCCGGAAGGGCGGTGAAATCTCACTGGAGCACTGCCGTAACGATGTGTTTCTTTACCACCTTCGCCTTCTCCAAGTCTTAGATGGAGCGCGTACGGCTGGTGAGGTCAAAGCATTTCACTTCGCACTGCTCCGTCAGGTGTTGGAGAACGTCGCATCGTTCCTCGGAGTTGGGCGGTTTGGCTACGTTCTCAAGCAGATCGGTATCGTGGACGAGGAGGAAGTTGCCAGCATCATTAACATTATGTCGCATAAAAAGGTTTACTACTTCGAATCGGATGAGCTTCAACGCGATACGCTCGCGATTTTCGAGAAGGTCTTCACTGGCGTGAAGGAAAAGTATCAATTTGTGTTGCACGCGCCCGTTGCCGGAAATGCGGGTGAACCGCCCGAGGAGATCTCTCAGAAAGTTCGGGCAAAGTCAGTCAGTACAGGGGTGGGTAGCCGAAGGAAGAGGACGACAAAGAAGACGATGGGAGGAGTGTCTACTAAGGTGCAGCAAGCATGACAGACACCAGCCAAAAGCGTTTGGGCAATACCCTTTGGAGTATCGCTAATCAGCTACGCGGGGCGATGGATCCGGACGATTTCCGCGACTACATGCTGTCCTTCCTCTTCCTGCGCTACCTCTCCGACAACTACGAGACAGCGGCGCAGAAGGAGCTGGGTCGGGATTACCCCGAGATCGGCGGCGACGGCCGCAAAGTGCCACTGGCGCTGTGGTATGCCAACAACCCGGACGACATTGCCGAGTTCGAGAAGCAGATGCGGCGCAAGGTGCATTACGTAATCAAGCCGGAGCACCTCTGGAGCAGCATCGCGAATCTGGCCCGCACCCAGAATGGAAAACTGCTAGACACGCTACAAGCGGGCTTCAAATACATTGAGGAAGAATCTTTCGAGAGCACCTTCCAAGGATTGTTTTCCGAGATCGATCTTCATTCCCCTAAGCTGGGCAAGACCTACGCTGATCAGAATGCCAAGCTCTGCACTGTCATCCAGAAAATTGCCGAGGGGTTGGCCGAGTTTTCTGGCCGCATTGACGCACTGGGCGATGCCTATGAATACCTGATCGGCCAATTCGCGGCCGGGTCGGGCAAGAAGGCGGGCGAGTTCTACACGCCTCAGGAGATTTCCGACATCCTCTCCGCCATCGTCACGCTGGATAGTCAGGAGCCCAAGACCGGAGCGAAGAAGCGGCTGGAGCGCGTGATGGACTTCGCCTGCGGCTCCGGCTCGCTGCTTCTCAACGTCCGCCATCGGATGAAAGAAGCGGGTGGCACCATCGGCAAGATCTTCGGGCAGGAAAGGAACATCACTACATACAATCTGGCCCGCATGAACATGCTGCTGCACGGGGTGAAGGACACGGAATTCGAAATCTTCCACGGTGATACCCTGCTTAACGACTGGGAGATCCTGCGCGAGCTCAACCCGGCCAGGAAGCCGCTTTTCGATGCTATCGTTGCCAATCCGCCTTTCAGCTACCGCTGGGACCCAAGCGAGAGCATGGGCGACGATGTGCGTTTCAAGAATTACGGCCTCGCGCCAAAGTCGGCCGCCGACTTCGCGTTTCTGTTACACGGCTTCCACTTCCTGAAAGATGAAGGGGTGATGGCCATCATCCTGCCGCACGGTGTTCTGTTCCGGGGCGGTGCGGAGGAGCGCATCCGCACAAAGCTGCTTGAGGCCGGTCATATCGACACCGTCATCGGCCTGCCAGCTAATCTCTTCTACTCCACGGGCATCCCGGTCTGCATCCTCGTACTCAAGAAATGCAAGAAGCCGGACGACGTGCTCTTCATCAATTCCGCCGAGCACTTTGAGCCGGGCAAACGCCAGAACCAGCTCAGGCAACAAGACATCGACAAGATCATCAACACTTATCAGAACCGGAAGGAAGAGTCCCGCTACGCCCGTCGGGTGGAGATGGCCGAGATCGAGAAGAACGGCTTCAACCTCAACATCTCCCGCTACGTCAGCTTGGCGGTTGCTGAGGAGGAGATCGACCTAACGGCAGTGCATGCCGAGCTAACGATCCTCGAAAGCGCGATTCAAACTGCGACGGGCAAGCACAATGAGTTCCTGAAAGAGCTGGGATTGCCCCTGCTGCCGACAGGGACTGTCGGCCCAAGAAGTGGGTAGGCATCGGGGTTTTGACCCACAAGTGTCCCCACTGTGTCCCCGCAAAAACGAAGGGCTTAGCCGTTTCCAGCTAAGCCCTTGTTTTTTATTGGTGGAGCCAAACGGGATCGAACCGTTGACCTCTACAATGCCATTGTAGCGCTCTCCCAGCTGAGCTATGGCCCCGAATTCCTTGGGAAGGCGCGAGGTTATAGTTCCTGCCTCGCGCGCTGGCAACAGCCTCTAGCGGTCGCCCTCCTCCTTGTCTTCAACTTCGACTTCGACCTCGATATCGTCGTCGTCATCATCGAGATCGTCCGCCGACAGCCCCTCGTCGCCCTCCGCGTCGGGCAACTCGTCGCCGTCCAGATCGTCCACCTTCTTCTTCGCTGCCGCCGCCTTGGCGGCCGCTGCTGCTGCGGCCGCAGCCGCTGCGGCCGTCGCGGCGGCCGAACCACGGCCCCGGCGAACCTTCACGAAGTCCTCACGATCATGCTCACGCCCGCACTTGGGGCATTTGATCGGGCTCTTGTTCAGGTCGTAGAAGCGCGCTGCACAGCTCTGGCAGGTGCGTTTGGTGCCCCAGCTCGCTTTGACCACGCTGAATCTCCTGCAAATAAGCTGGAAACGGCCGAACGGGCCGCGAGGGAGCGCGTATGTCACGCGTCTTTCACCCTGTCAAAACCAAATTCCTTCATGCTACGAGGGCGCCGCGCCGCAATCCCGCCCATGGCGTCGCCTTCTGTCGTGGAGTCCGCCCTGTCTACTCACGCCGCTCCGGCGAAGCTGATCGCCCATCCCGTGGACCGGCTGCAGGGCCGTGTCCGGGCCCCCGGCGACAAGTCCGTTTCCCATCGCTCCCTGATGTTCGGCGCTCTTGCGCTGGGCGAAACGAAGATCACCGGCCTGCTGGAAGGCGAGGACGTCCTTGCGACGGCCGCCGCCCTGCGCGCACTCGGCGCTCAGGTCGAGCATGAAGGCGGCGGCGCATGGCGCGTGCGCGGATTTGGCGTCGGTGGCGCGCGCGAGCCGGATAATGTGCTCGATCTCGGCAATTCCGGAACCTCCGCCCGGCTGCTGTCCGGCATCCTGGCTAGCCACCGCTTCACCAGCTTCATGACCGGCGACGCCTCGCTGCGCCGCCGGCCGATGCAGCGGGTCATCGCGCCGCTGTCGCAGATGGGCGCCCGCTTCGAGGCGCGCGAGGGCGGCCGCATGCCGCTTGCCATCGTCGGCACCGACGAGATGGTGCCGATCGAATACCGCCTCCCGGTCGCCTCCGCGCAGGTGAAGAGCGCCATCCTGCTGGCGGGCCTGAACACCGCGGGCGAGACGACGGTGATCGAGCCCGAGGCCACGCGCGACCATACCGAGCGCATGCTGCGCCACTTCGGCGCCGAGGTGCGGGTCGGACCGGCGGACGGCGGCGGCAAGCGCATCACCGTGATCGGCTGGCCCGAGCTCAAGGCACGCGACATCATCGTGCCGGGCGATCCCTCTTCGGCGGCCTTCGCCGTCGTGGCGGCCGCCATCCGGCCGGGCAGCGACGTGACGGTCGAGAATGTCGGCCTCAACCCGCTGCGCGCCGGCCTCTACGACACGCTGCGCGAGATGGGCGCCGACATCACGGCCGAGAACCAGCGCGAGGTCGGCGGTGAGCCGGTGGCCGACCTGCGGGTCAAGGGCGGCGAACTGACGGGTGTCGAGGTGCCGCCGGAGCGCGCGCCGTCGATGATCGACGAGTATCCGATCCTGGCCGTCGCGGCGTCCTGTGCCCGCGGCACCACGCGCATGCTGGGCCTGGCCGAGCTGCGGGCCAAGGAGAGCGATCGGCTGGCCAGTGTCTCGGCCGGCCTGGCCGCCAACGGCGTGCGCCACGAGATGGGCGCCGACACGCTGTTCGTGCACGGCACCGGCACGGCGCCGGTCGGCGGCGGGACGGTCGTCACCCATCTCGACCATCGCATCGCCATGTCGTTTCTCGTGCTGGGCCTGGCCTCGCGCGAGGGCGTGGCGGTCGACGACGGCTCGCCGATCGACACCAGCTTCCCGGGCTTCGCCAGGCTGATGGCCTCGCTCGGGGCCAGGATAGAGGCGGCGTGACCACAAGGCCGGTCATCACCATCGACGGGCCGGCGGGGGCCGGAAAGGGCACGCTGGCCCGCCGGCTGGCCGACCATTTCGGCCTGCCCCATCTCGATACCGGGCTGCTTTACCGCGCGGTCGGCCTGAAAGCCGAGAAGACCGGCCGTTCGCCGGTCGAGATTGCCGCCGGGCTGGATCCATCAGACCTGGCCGATCCCGCGCTTCGGACCGACGGGGCGGGCCAGGCTGCGTCGAAAGTCGCCGTGATTGCCGAGGTTCGGGCCAACCTGCTGGATTTCCAGCGGAAATTCGCCACCCAGGCGAGCGGCGCCGTGCTCGACGGGCGGGACACGGGCACCGTCATTTGCCCCGATGCGTCCGTGAAATTATTCGTGACGGCCAGCGTCGAGGCACGGGCCGAACGGCGGTACCGGGAGTTGCGCGCCAAGGGTGTCGACACTATAAAGCCGCGCGTTCTTGCCGAGATGGCGGAGCGGGACCGTCGCGACAGCGAACGGGCGGCAGCACCTCTTAAAGCCGCACCCGATGCTTACCACCTCGATACCAGCGACATGGATGCCGACGCGGCCTTCGCCGCCGCTTTGGCGTTCATCGAGCGCAAGGGCTTTCGATCCTCCGGGCCGTAAGTCGCCGCCGGCGGATCGAAGACTTTCAGCGGCGACTGCGCCGGGACGTGTCGTCCCTGCGCCGGTGTTTCAAGGCAGTGGATCCGCCGGACTTAACCGGTTGGCCGACGGGCGGCAGCGTTTCGCCCGGGATCGATGAAGGAGAGTTTGAATGGCCAAGGGCAGCGCCCTGCGTACCCCGAACGACGCCGCAAGTGCGGAGTTCGCAGCACTACTCGAAGAATCGCTGGGCGGTTCGTCGAGCTTCGAAGGCACGGTCGTCAAGGGCCGCGTCATTCGCATTGCCAATGATTTCGTCGTGGTGGATGTCGGCCTCAAGTCCGAGGGCCGCGTTGCACTGCGTGAGTTCGCCAACGGCGGCGTCGGCGCCCCCGAGGTCAAGGAAGGCGACGTCGTCGACATCTTCGTCGACCGTATGGAAAACAAGGAGGGCGAGGCCGTCCTGTCGCGCGACAAGGCTCGCCGCGAAGAGGCCTGGACCGTTCTCGAGAAGGCTTTCACCGATCAGGAACGTGTCATGGGCACGATCTTCGGTCGTGTTAAGGGCGGCTTCACGGTCGACCTGTCGGGCGCCGTGGCCTTCCTGCCGGGCAGCCAGGTCGACGTGCGCCCGGTGCGCGATGTCGGCCCGCTGATGGGCCAGGCCCAGCAGTTCGCGATCCTCAAGATGGACCGCCGCCGCGGCAACATCGTCGTGTCGCGCCGCGCCGTCATGGAAGAGACCCGCGCCGAGGACCGTACGCGCCTGATGGGCGCCCTGTCCGAAGGCCAGGTGCTCGACGGCGTCGTCAAGAACATCACCGACTACGGCGCGTTCGTGGATCTGGGTGGCGTCGACGGCCTGCTGCACGTCACCGACATCGCCTGGAAGCGCATCAACCATCCGTCGGAAGCCCTCACCATCGGCCAGCAGGTCAAGGTGCAGGTCGTCCGCTTCAACCCCGAGACGCAGCGCATCTCGCTCGGCATGAAGCAGCTGATGAGCGATCCGTGGGACGGCGCGGGTGCGAAGTACCCGGTCGGCCTCAAGCTCAAGGGCCGCGTCACCAACATCACCGACTACGGCGCGTTCGTCGAGCTGGAGCCGGGTGTCGAGGGTCTGGTCCACGTCTCCGAGATGAGCTGGACCAAGAAGAACGTGCACCCCGGCAAGATCGTGTCGACCTCGCAGGAAGTTGAAGTGATGGTGCTGGACGTCGACATGTCGAAGCGCCGCATCTCGCTCGGCCTGAAGCAGTGCATGGCCAACCCGTGGGAGAGCTTCGCCGACAAGTTCCCGGCGGGGACCGAGCTCGAGGGCGAGGTTCGCAACATCACCGAGTTCGGCCTGTTCGTGGGCCTGCCCGGCGACATCGACGGCATGGTCCATCTCAGCGACCTGAGCTGGGACAAGGCCGGCGAAGAGGCGATCCGCGACTTCAAGAAGGGCGACCAGGTCAAGGTCAAGGTCCTCGACGTCGACATGGACAAGGAGCGCATCTCGCTCGGCATCAAGCAGCTCGCCAACGATCCGTTCGAGAAGGTGGGTGCGGTCGCCAAGAAGGGTGACGTCGTCACCGTCATCGTGGCCGGCATCCAGGACAACGGCATCGACGTCACGGTGCAGGACGGCATCCCGGGCTTCATCCGCAAGACGGAGCTCAGCCGCGACCGCTCCGAGCAGCGCCCCGACCGCTACGCGATCGGCGACAAGCTCGACGCCAAGATCACCAACATCGACAAGGCCTCGCGCCGCGTCGTGCTGTCGGTCAAGGCCCGCGAACTCGACGAGGAGAAGAAGGCGATGGCCGACTTCGGTTCGTCCGACTCGGGCGCCAGCCTGGGCGACATCCTGGGTGCGGCCCTCAAGAAGCGCGCCGAGGCCGACGAAGACGAGAAGTAAGCCGTCTTCATCAAGGTTTACGGAAAGGCCGGCCCGCAAGGGTCGGCCTTTTCTTTTGGTTTCAAGGACTTAGGCTTGACGATCCCGTTATCCGGTTTAATATCAAGGACTTAATCATTGTGCTCAGGGGCTGAATCGCCCCGTCCATGGAAACGCGATGACCAAGTCCGAGCTGATTGCCCGCCTGGCGGCCCGGAATCCGCACCTCTACCAGAGGGACGTCGAGCGGATCGTCGCCACCGTGTTCGACGAGATCTCCAAGGCCCTCGCCACCGGCCACAGGGTCGAATTGCGTGGTTTCGGTGCGTTCTCCGTGAAGAAGCGCGATCCGCGGACCGGCCGCAATCCGCGCACCGGCGAGCAGGTCGCGGTGGCGTCCAAGCGCGTTCCCTATTTCAAGACTGGCAAGGACCTGCGCGACCGGCTGAACAAGGAGGCCGCCCGCGCCGCCGGCCTGCTGCCGCCCGAGTCCGAAGGCGACGATAAGAGCTAGCCCCACGAATCGGCCTTAGGCCGTTCGTCCGCCTCGCATCGTGGGGCCGGGGTGTGGCATTCTCCGCCCCGCATGAAAATCCTCTCCCGCGTCCTTTTCCTGCTCTTCATCCTGATCGGCGTCCTGGTTGCCGTCAGCAATGCGCAGCTCGTGCAGCTGGCACTGTGGCCGCTGCCGCATATCATCGTGATGCCGGTCTACCTCCTGGTCATCGCCATGCTGATGCTGGGCGTCCTGGCGGGGCTCAGCATGGGCTGGTGGGCAGGGCGCCATCACCGACGCCGCGCCCGCGAGGCGGGCGGCGAGGCGGCGCGGCTGGATCGTGAAATCGCCCGCCTCAAGGCGGTGCAGGCAGCGCAACAGACCGCGGCACCCACGGGACCCCCGCCGCGCGACCAGCGTGCCCTGGAGCGGCAGAGTGCCCTGGTGTCGCCCGAACTCGGCTCGCGCTCCGTACGCGGTCCGTTTTCATGAAGGTCCTGTCGGCGGCCGAGATCGATGCCGCCCTGGACGACCTCGCGCTGATCGATCGGCTCGACGCACAGTTCCGCGCGGGCTGCGAGATGCCGGTGAGACACCACCATCCGATCCGCGAGCCGCTGGGCGCCGGTTCGGCCGATGCGATGCTGCTGCTGATGCCGGCCTGGACGACGGGTTCCTCGGGTCGCGTCGGCGTCAAGGTCGTCACCGTGTTCCCCGACAACGGCAAGCGCTCGCTGCCCTCGATCTATGGCCAGTACCTGCTGCTCGACGGCAGCACGGGCGCGACGCTTGCGCTGCTCGACGGCACGATGCTGACGAAGCGGCGCACGGCCTGCGCCTCGGGCCTCGCCTCGCGCTACCTGTCTCGCCCCGACGCCTCGCGGCTGCTGATGATCGGCACCGGCGCGCTGGCGCCTGAGCTGATCCGCGTGCATGCCAAGGTGCGACCGATCCGCGAGGTGATGATCTGGGGCCGCACGCAAGCGCAGGCCGAGACCCTCGCGGCAAGACTGTCGGCTTCGCTGCCTGAAGCGGTCGGCCGTCCGGTCACCGTGCGGGCCGTCACCGATCGCAAGGCGGCGGTCGGGGAAGCTGACATCATCTCCTGCGCCACGCTCTCGAAGGCGCCCCTGATCGAGGGCGACTGGCTGCGCGAGGGTCAACATGTCGATCTGGTAGGCGCCTACACGCCCCAGATGCGTGAAAGCGATGACCGCGCGGTGCAGCGGGCCCGCCTCTACGTCGACACACGCGCCGGCGCCTTGAAGGAAGGCGGTGATGTCGTCCAGCCGATCGCCAGCGGGGCGATCGGGGAAGCCCACGTGATCGCCGACCTGTTCGAGCTCTCACGCGGCCAGCAGGCCGGCCGGGCGGTCGGTGATGCGACTTCGATCACATTGTTCAAGTCGGTCGGGGCGGCGCTGGAAGACCTCGCCGCCGCCGAACTCGCGGTCGAAGCTACGGCTCGATAAGCGCGCCCGACGTCTTCAGGGCTTCGATATCGTCGGCGCTGACGCCGGCCTCGGCCAGCACGGCGCGCGAATCCTGCCCCTGCAGCGGCGCCATCGTGCGGATCGATGGCGGGGTCTTGCTCATGGTCATCGGCGGCTCGACCATCATGATCTCGCCCTCGGACGGGTGCGGATATTTCTTGAAGAGCTTGCGCCAGACGAGGTGCGGGTCCTCGAACAGGTCGGCCGGCTTGGAGACGGGGGCGTTGGGGATCTGCGCCTGGTCGAGCAGCTTCACCCATTCGGTCGTGGTCTTCGACGGCGCGATCGCCTCAACCATGGCGTACATGTCGCCGATATGCATCGAGCGCGCATTGATCGTCGAATAGCGGGGGTCCTGCAGTACCTCCGACCGGCCGACCAGTTCGAAAAAGTTGCGCCAGTGCTTGTCGTTGTAGGGCAGGATCGCCATCCAGCCATCGAGCGTGCGGTAGGGCTTGCGGGTGCGGGCGAGCAGGCGGGTGTAGCCGACCTCGCCCTCGTCGCTGAACGTCCGCTCCCACATATGCTCGACCAGCAGCCAGGCCGACATGGTCTCGAACATCGGCACCTCGACGAACTGGCCCTCGCCGGTGCGCTGTCTGTGCATCAACGCTGAAAGGGTCGAGAAGGCGAAGGTGAGGCCTACCGTCTTGTCGGCGATGATGGTCGGCGGATATTTCGGAACATCGTCGCCGGCGGCGCGGCCCATCAGGTCGGCGATGCCGAAGCGGGCCTGGATGGCGTCATCGTACGCAGGCAGTTTTCCGTAAGGACCTTCCGCCGAATAGCCATAGGCGCCGACATAGACGATGTCGGGCTTCACCTTGCGAATCTCCTCGTAACCCAGTCCCAGCGCCTCGATGGCTTGCGGCCGCAGCGCATGGACGAAGGCATCGGCCGTCGCCACGACCTTGAGCAGGGCCGCGCGTGCCTCCTTGTTCTTGAGATCGAGGCAGAGCGAGCGCTTGTTGCGGTTCACATACAGATAGGTCGGTCCCATGCCCGGGGTCTTGCCGGGCTTGCCGATGTGGCGCACTGCGTCGCCTTCCGGTGCCTCGACCTTGATGACATCGGCGCCCTGGTCGGCCAGCAGCATCGTGCCGTAGGGGCCGAGGATGATGTTGGTGAGGTCGACGATCCTGATGCCTTCGAGTGCGCCGGGCATTGCCTTGTCCTGTGTCGTGGCTGTGTCCGATCACACTGCCATCGCCTCGCCCGCGCGTCATCGTCCTTGCCATTGCGTCGCAAAACGCAGGTGGAAATCCTTGAAGGCGCGAGATAATGCGCGGTGGCCGGGAACGACTCTCAAATCACCGGACGACAGGTTGCAACAACCCGAGAAATTCGCGCCAACCGATTCTGCGTTGACGAGTCAAGAGCCTCGCACATTCACCTTCGACAAAGAGTGTTATGTGACCGTTGTGCGACGCGCCGTGCCGGTGTAGCGAAGGAGCAGCAAGCCGGGGGGGCGATGCGAAGCAACGTTGCAAAAAAGCAGCTCGAGTCGAAGATGGCATCGAGCGCGGCATCCAGGCCCTATCGCATCGAAGACCAGATCGGCTACCTGCTGCGCCGCGCGCACCAGCGCGCAAGCTCGATCTTCCAAGTTGGCATCGGCGACCCCAACATCACGCCGACGCAGTATTCGAGCCTGGCGAAGCTGAACGAATATACCGAGCTGTCGCAGAACCTGCTGGGCCGTCTTGTCGGCATGGACAAGGCCACCATGCAGGGCGTGGTGCGCCGGCTGAAGGAGCGTGGCCTCGTCGATTCACGCCCCGATCCCGGCGATGCGCGCCGCACCTTGCTCAGCCTGACCACCGAAGGTCAGAAGCTGGTGAACAGGCTGCTGCTGAACGGGCCGGCTGTCTCGCGCGAGACGCTGAAGCCGCTCAACGCCCAGGAGCAGAAGCAACTTCTGGACCTTCTCTCGCGACTGATCTGAAGCAGACTCATTCGTTTGACTCGCCCGTGTGCTGTGTCATCGTATGTACACGAACGAATGGGCGACTATCTCCGACCCCGAGGCCTTGAAGAGGCTCTCCAGGCACTGACCCGACCTTTCACGGTGCTGGCCGGTGGCACCGACTTCTACCCTGCGCGTGTCGGCCGCCCGGTGACCGAGGACGTGCTGGATATCGCGGGAATCGCGGCCCTTCGCGGCATTACCGACACACCCGACGGCTGGCGGCTCGGCGCCACGACGACGTGGAGCGAGCTGATCGAATCGAGCCTACCGCCGCTGTTCGACGGGCTGAAGCAGGCGGCGCGAGAGGTCGGTGGCCGTCAGATCCAGAATGCCGGCACCATCGCGGGCAACGTCTGCAATGCCTCGCCGGCGGCCGATGGCGTGCCGGCCTTGCTGACCCTCGATACCGAAGTGGAGCTTGCGAGTTGCAGCGGCACACGTCGCCTGCCGCTCACCTCCTTCATCATGGGCGTGCGCAAGACCGCGCTTCGGCCCGGCGAGCTCGTCGTGGCGCTCCATGTGCCGCGCCCGAAACACGAAGTAAGGAGTGCGTTCCTGAAGCTCGGAGCGCGGCGCTACCTCGTGATCTCGATCGCCATGGCTTCGACCTTGGTCGAAATCGAGGACGGGAAAATCATCGCTGCGAGGATCGCCGTCGGTGCCTGTTCGCCCGTTGCGCAACGCTTGCCGGCTTTGGAGCAAGCGCTGATCGGCGCGCCGGTCGACGCGCATCTCGGCGACCGGGTCGAGGCGTCGCATCTGGCGCCCCTGTCGCCGATCGACGATGTGCGCGGCAGTGCGGGCTATCGTTCCGATGTAGCCCTGATCTTGCTGCGGCGGCTCCTCGCGAAGGTGGCCGCATGAAGCTGGAATTTACCCTCAACGGACGCGAAGCGAGCTGGGACGGCGCGCCGGTCACGCGGCTGGCGGCGGCGTTGCGCGACGATCTCGGCGTGACCGGCACCAAGATCGGCTGCGATGCCGGCGATTGCGGCGCCTGTACCGTGCTGCTCGACGGACGGCAGGTCTGCTCCTGTCTCGTCGCCATGGGCCAGGTCGAGGGCCGCACCGTCGAGACGGTCGAAGGTCTTGAAAGCGGCCCGGACACGATGGCTGCGCTCCAGCAATCGTTCCTCGACCATGGCGCCGCCCAGTGCGGCATCTGCACGCCGGGCATGCTGATGGCCGCGCAGGAATTGGTGCGCCGCAACAGCAAGCCGACCCGGGCCGAGGTCGAGGACACGTTGGGCGGCGTGCTCTGCCGCTGCACCGGCTACGGCAAGATCGTCGACGCAGTGATGGATGTCGTCGCACCGGTCCCCGCACACGCGCCACCAGCCGGCGAGGCCATCGGTTCGCGCATCGTGCGCGTCGATGGCCCTGCCAAGGTCACGGGCCGCGACCTGTTCGGTGCCGATGCCATTCCCAAGGATGCGCTGTGGATCCGTGTCGTGCGCTCGCCCCATGCGCGGGCGCGCTTCGAGCTGGGCGATCTCGCACCCTTGCGCCAGCGTCTCACTGCGGTGCTGACGGCGGCCGACGTGCCGTTCAACGGCTACGGCATCTATCCCGACGTGAAGGACCAGCCGGTGCTGGCGGACGAGCTGGTCCGCTATCGCGGCGAGGCGGTCGTGGCGCTGGTGGGCGAGCGGGCCGATGTCATGGCGATCCGCGACGATGAAGTGCCGATCATCTGGATGCCTGAGCCGCCTTTGTTCGGCGTCGATGCCGCGATGACGGAAGGTGCGCCGCTGGTCCAGGCTGACAAGCCCGGCAACCTGCTGTTGAAGGGTGGCGTGAAGCGCGGCGATGTGACCGCCGCGTTCGAGGAGTGCGCCGCCGTGGCCGAAGGCTCGTTCGAAACGGCCTTCGTCGAGCACGCCTATATCGAGCCGGAAGCCGGATGGGCGCGGCGGGTGGGCGATCGCATCGAGATCCACGCCACGACCCAGACGCCCTACATGGACCGCGACGAGGTCGCCAGCCTGATGCGGCTGAAGCCCGAGGCCGTGCGCATCGTGCCGACCGCCTGCGGCGGCGGCTTTGGCGGCAAGCTCGATCTCTCGGTGCAGCCCCTGATCGCCATCGCCGCCTGGACGCTGGGGCGGCCCGTAGCGCTGGTCTACACGCGGCCCGAAAGCATGGCGGCCAGCACCAAGCGCCATCCCGCACGGGTGAAGGCGAAGTTCGGCTGCGATGCTGAGGGCAAGCTCTTGGCCTGCGACGTGACGGCGACCTTCGACACCGGCGCCTACGCGTCATGGGGACCGACCGTCGCCAACAGAGTGCCGGTCCATGCGATGGGGCCCTATGCCATTCCCAACGTGCGCACCTGGGGCGAGGCCTTCTTCACCAACGGCCCGCCGGCCGGCGCCTTCCGCGGCTTCGGCGTGCCGCAGGCGGCGATTGCTCACGAAGCCATGCTGGATGAGTTGGCCGACACGCTCGGCATCGACCGGCTGGAATTCCGCCATCGCAATGCGCTGCGCGCCGGTGACACGACGGCGAGCGGCCAGACGCTCGCGCATTCCGCCGGCCTCGCGCAATGCCTGGAGGCGTTGCGGCCGCACTGGCAGAAGGCGCATGAGGCGATTGCGGCCTTCAATGCAAAGGGCGGCTCTCATCGCCGCGGCATCGGCGTAGGCTGCATGTGGTACGGCATCGGCAACACCTCGATGTCGAACCCCTCGCGCATGCGGGTCGGCCTGTCGCCCGGTGGCACCTTGACCCTCTATAGCGGCGCGCTCGACATCGGGCAGGGCAGCAACACCATCATGGTGCAGATCGCCGCCGATGCGGTCGGCCTGCCGGCGGCGCAGTTCGCGCTGGTGACCGGCGATACAGATCTCACGGCGGATGCCGGCAAGACCTCGGCCTCGCGCCAGACCTTCGTGTCCGGTAAGGCCGCGGAGAAGGCCGGCCAGGATTTGCGCCAGCAGATCCTGCGGCTGGCCAATGCCGGTCCCGACGCGATTCTATCGCTGGAAGGCGCCAAGCTCTCCGTGCGCGATGGGGCCGAAGTGCGGACCATCGATCTCGCCACGGCGGGCGCACTGATGGGCGAGGGCACCTTCGATCCGCCGACCACGCCGCTCGATGCCGACGGGCAGGGCGTGCCCTATGCGACCTATGCCTTTGCGGCACAACTGGCCGAAATCGAGGTCGACATCGAGCTGGGCACCGTGAAGGTCCTGCGCATCGTGGCGGCGCACGATGTCGGAAGGGCGATCAATCCGACCCTCGTCGAAGGCCAGATCCATGGCGGCGTGGCGCAGGGGCTCGGCCTCGCGCTGATGGAGGAATACCTGCCAGGCCGCACCGAGAACCTGCACGACTATCTCATCCCTACCGTCGGCGATGTGCCCGAGATCGAGTGCATCCTGATCGAGGATCGCGAGCCGCTGGGTCCGTCCGGCGCCAAGGGCATCGGCGAGCCGGCCCTGGTGCCGACGGCGCCCGCCATCCTGGGTGCGGTCCATCACGCGACCGGCGTGCGGGTCCATCGCGTCCCGCTGTTGCCGCACCGCCTGCGTGAGGCCATCGTCGCCCTGAAGGGAAAGCCGCAATGAGCGACGACATCTCGCTCTCGGAGGCCGAACGCAGCGCCGGGATCGTGCGCTGCGATGCCTGTCCCGTCCTGTGCCGTATCCGTCCCGGCCGCGCCGGCGCCTGCGATCGCTACGCCAACGAGAACGGCGCGCTGGTTCGGGTCGATCCGCTGGTCCTGCTGGCCAAGCCCGATCTCGCGCGCGTCGCCTTCGCCGAGGGCTGCGAAGCCTGGCGCGGCGAGCTGGGCAAAGGGGACGGCGCCTTCGTCACCGGCATCGGCGCCACCACGACCTATCCCGACTACAAGCCCGCACCGTTCATCGTCTCGTCGAAGCATGACGGCGTCGACATGGTCACGGTCGTGACCGAGGGAATCTTCAGCTACTGCGGCGTCAAGGTGAAGATCGACACCGACCGCTATCTCGGGCCCGAACAGGCAGCGGTGCGGGTGAAGGGCGAGGCGGTGGGCCATGTCACCACCGCCGAGTACGGCTCGCAGATGCTGTCGCTGGGTGGCGTGCACCATCTCACTGGCGGCAGCAAGAAGGAGGGCGTCGTCACCTGCGACGCGCTGCTGGCGCTGTGCAATCGCGAGGCCGTCGAGCTCAGCATCGACGGCGGCTCGACCGTGATCGTACAGGCCGACAGGCCGCCGATCGTGAACGGCATGCTCGAGGAGCGCATGCGGGTCGGCTGCGGCTCGGCCGCCATCGGCATGTTCGCGCCGCAATGGAAGGACCATGTCGACGAGGTGATCGTGGTCGACGACCACATCACCGGCGTGCTGAGCGAGCACCAGGGCGGCGCGTTCCTCGACATGAAGCCGGCCGGCATCCGCGTGCGCGGTCGCCGCTCGACGCCGGGCCGCTATTTCCAGGTGGCCGAACCGGGACTGGGCTGGGGCGGCACCAATGTCAGCGACCCGCTGGAGATCATCGAGAAGATCGACCCGAAGCAGGCCTGGCCCGGCCTGAAGCTGCTGATGGTCTCGACGACCGGCGAGCATTCGGCCTGGTTCACGCTCGACGACGCGCTGAAGCCGCAGCCGGCCGAGATGCCGGTTCCGGTGCGCCATGTCGTCGAGCGCATCGCCGAGAATTGCGAGCCCGCTCTCTGCACCGTGCTGTTCATGGCCGGTGCCGGCGGCTCGCTGCGCGCCGGTGTCACCGAGAACCCGGTGCGGCTGACGCGCTCGGTGCGCGACACGCTCACCAAGGTCACTTTGGGTGGCACACCGGCCTTCATCTGGCCGGGCGGAGGGATCACCCTGATGGTCGACGTGGCGCGCATGCCTAGAAATTCATTCGGCTATGTGCCGACCCCGGCGCTGGTCGCGCCGATCGAATTCACCCTGCGCGCCGATGATTATGCGGCGCTGGGCGGCTATGCCTCGCGCGCCGTCACCCTGGAGAGCGTGCTGGCGCACCACAAGGTCCGCATCGAATGAGCGCCGTCGCCGCCCGCCTCGGCGACGGCCGGCTGCACCTGCAGCACGGTCCGATCGATCTTATAATCGAGGCGTTCGGCGCGGCGGACGAAGTCGAGCGCGCCTATGGGCAGGCGGTCGAGCGCTTCGGCGATATCCTGCCGACTTTGGTCGGCGAACTGCCCGTGCTGCGCCGGCCCGTCGGAGAAGCTTATCCCTTGCTGCGGGGCCCGGTCGCGCGGCGCATGGCTGAAGCCGTGTGGTCGCACCGCGCCGTCTTCATCACGCCGATGGCCGCCGTCGCCGGCGCCGTCGCCGACGAGATGTTGCACGCCATGGTCCGTGGCCGCACGCTCGACAAGGCCTATGTGAACGACGGCGGCGACATCGCCATCCATCTCGCGCCGGGCCAGTCGCTGCGCGCCGGCATCGTCGCGGATTCAGTCTCTTCCCCATTCAGATGGGGAAGTGCCCCGTCACACGGGGCGATGGGGTCACAGCCGAGCGAAGCTCGGCTGTTGAGCGGCAGGACATTGCGCAGCAATGTCCGGGAGCGCCGAAGGAAGAACGACGCGGCCCTGACCCCTCCGTCGGCGATGACGCCGACACCTCCCCATTTGAATGGGGAGGAAGGCAAGACACTCGATGGCGTGGCGCTGCTGACGCATGAGCGGCCGGTGCGGGGGATCGCGACCTCGGGTCGAGCCGGGCGCTCCTTCTCGCTGGGTATTGCCGACAGCGCGACCGTGCTCGCGGCCACGGCCGCGGCGGCCGATGCTGCGGCGACGATGATCGCCAATGCGGTGAATGTTGAGCATGCTTCCATCGAGCGCCGGCCGGCCTGTTCGCTCGATCCGGACAGCGACCTCGGCGACCGGCTGGTGACGGTCGCGGTGGGCGACCTACCCTCGGAAATCGTCGACGCAGCGCTGGATCGTGGATTGGCGGAAGCACGACGGCTGCGGTTATGCGGCCTGATCGACAGCGCGGCGCTGTCGTTGCAGGGACATTGGAGACTGGAAACAGGCGGCACGCCGCTTGCTCTGTCGGAGGCGGGATGAGCGATCTGGTGAAGGTGCGGAAATATGTGTCGACGGTCGAGGAGACGCTCCACGACTTCGGGCCGGTCCTTGCGCGGCCGGTGACCAAGGCCGTGGTCGGCGGCGTCATCGCCAATCCCTATGCCGGCCGGCACGTGACCGACATCCAGCCGATGATGAAGGCGCTGGAGCCGTTGGCGATCGACCTCACCGAGCGCGTGATGAAGATCCTGGGTGCCAAGGGCTCCGAACTGGAAGCCTATGGCAAAGGCGCCATCGTCGGCCTGAACGGCGAGCTGGAACATGCAGCCCTTTGGCACCAGCCCAGCGGCTTCGGCATCCGCCACGCGATGGGCGGCGCCAAGTCGATCGTGCCGTCGACCGTGAAGGTCGCGGCAGCCGGCGCGCGCATCGACATTCCGCTGCATCACGTGACGGCGGCCTATGTGCGCAGCCATTTCGACGCCATCGAGTTCTGCGTGCCGGACGGTCCGCGTCCGGACGAGATCGTGTTCATCGTCGCCGCCTCGATCGGCGGCCGTCCGCATGCGAGGGTCGGCGGGCTGACGCCGGCCGAGATCAAGCTGGGAGACGGGCAACGATGAACGAAGACGCACTGGCCGCGGCCATGAAGGCGATGGACGATTATATCGACGGGCTCAATCGCGGCGACGAGGCGGCCGTCAACAATGCCTGTAATTTCCCGCATGTGCGACTGGCCGGCGGCAAGGTCGTCGTCTGGCCCAACCACGGCGACTACAAGCTCGGCGACTTCGTCGCCCGTGCCGGCGACGGCTGGCATCACAGCAAGTGGGACGAGCGCACGCCGATCCATGTCGGCCGCGACAAGGTCCATCTCAAGGTGAAGTTCAGCCGCTGGCGCGCCGACGATTCGCTGCTCAGCGTCTTCGAGACGATCTACATCGTGACCCTGCAGGACGGTCATTGGGGAATACAGGCGCGGTCGAGCTTTGCCGACTGAGCGCTTGTGGGAGAGGGGCCGGCCTCGCTAGGGTCGGTTCACAGGGTGTGTTTCACGTATTGAAGAGGGGGATGTCATGCTGACTCGCAATCGCCTGCTCGCCGGCACCGCCGCGCTCGTGGCGCTGTCGCTCGTCGGACCGGCTGCCGCGCAGGCACCGATCAAGATCGGCGAACTCAACAGCTACAAGGTCTTCCCGGCCTTCCTTGAACCCTACAAGAAGGGCATCGAGCTGGCGGTGGAAGAGGTCAACGCCGCCGGTGGCGTGCTCGGTCGCAAGATCGAGGTCGTGAGCCGCGACGACAACGGCAATCCCGGCGACGCCGTCCGCGTCGCCGAGGAGCTGCTGAGCCGTGAGGGCGCCGCCTTCCTGATCGGCACCTTCCCCTCGAATGTCGGCCTCGCCGTCGCCGACTTCGCCAAGCAGCGCAAGGTGCTGTTCATCGCCGCCGAGCCGCTGACCGACAAGATCGTCTGGGACCAGGGCAACGCCTACACGTTCCGCCTGCGCACCTCGACCTACATGCAGACGGCGATGCTTATTCCCGACGCCGCCAAGCTGAACAAGAAGCGCTGGGCGATCGTCTATCCGAACTATGAGTACGGCCAGTCGGCGACGGCGGCCTTCAAGAAGCTCCTGAAGGAGAAGCAGCCCGACGTCGAGTTCGTCGCCGAGCAGGCGCCGCCGCTGGGCAAGATCGACGCGGGTGCCGTGGCGCAGGCGCTGGCCGACGCCAAGCCCGATGCGATCTTCTCCTCGCTGTTCGGTCCCGATCTTGCGAAGTTCGTGCGTGAAGGCCAGACCCGCGGCCTGTTCAAGGGTGTCGAGGTCTTCAACCTGCTGGCCGGCGAGCCCGAGTACCTCGATCCGCTGAAGGAAGAGTCGCCCGACGGCTGGTACGTCACGGGCTATCCGTGGAGCGAGCTCAAGACGCCCGAGCACACCAAGTTCCTCAACGCCTACCAGGCCAAGTTCAAGGACTATCCGCGGCTGGGTTCCGTGGTCGGCTACGCGACCGTGATGTCGGCGTTTGAAGCCATCAAGAAGGCGGGCTCGCTCGACCAGGAGAAGCTGGTCGCCGCCATGAAGGGCCTCTCGCTGATCACGCCGTTCGGCATGATTGAATACCGGCCAATCGACCATCAGTCGACCATGGGCGCCTACGTCGGACAGATCGGCGTGAAGGACGGCAAGGGCTACATGAAGAACTGGCGCTTCGTCGACGGCAAGGACGCCCTGCCGAGCGACGCCGATGTCCAGAAGATGAGGCCGAAGAACTGACGGTAAAGCTGTCATCCCGAACGAAGTGAGGGACCTTTGAGACATCGTGAAAGGTCCCTCGCCGTGCTCGGGATGACACCTTCTCTTTCCTCGGCCATCGCGTGACCCTCGCTTCCTTCATCATCCAGCTCCTGAACGGGCTGGCCGCGGCCGCGTCGCTGTTCCTGGTGTCGGCCGGCCTGTCGCTGATCTTCGGCGTCACGCGGATCGTGAACTTCGCGCACGGTTCGCTCTACATGCTGGGGCTCTACGGCACCTATTCGCTGATCGAATTCTTTGGCCGCACGCCCTTGGGCTTCTGGGGCGCCGTCGTGCTGGCCGCGCTGGCGGTCGGACTGGTCGGCATCCTGATCGAGATCCTGGTGCTGCGGCGCATCTATCGCGCGCCCGAGCTGTTCCAGTTGCTGGCGACCTTTGCCGTGGTGCTGGTGATCAAGGACATCGCGCTCTTCACCTGGGGTGCCGAGGACCTGGTCGGCCCGCGCGCGCCGGGCCTGTCGATGGCGGTCGAGATCATGGGCCGCCGCATCCCGGCCTACGACCTGCTGCTGATTGCCATCGGGCCGGTCGTGCTGGGCGCCATCTGGCTGCTGCTGACCCGTACGCGCTGGGGCGCGCTGGTGCGGGCGGCGACGCAGGATCGCGAGATGGTCGGCGCGCTGGGTGTTGACCAGGCCAAGCTCTTCACCTCGGTGTTCTTCGTGGGCTCGGTGCTGGCCGGCCTGGGCGGTGCGCTGCAGATCCCGCGCGAGCCCGCGAACCTCGAACTCGACCTCGCCATCATCGCCGACGCCTTCGTGGTCACGGTCGTGGGCGGGCTGGGTAGCATCGGCGGCGCCTTCCTCGCCGCGATAATCATCGGTGTCGCCAAGGCCTTCTGCATCGGCATCGGCACGGTCACCTGGTTCGGCTTCGAAATCTCCTTCTCGAAGCTCACCCTGGTGGTCGAGTTCCTGATCATGGCACTGGTGCTGGTCGTGCGGCCCTACGGATTGCTCGGCAAGCCGCAGGCCGCGCAGCGCGCCGCCTCGGAGCCGGCGCCGCCATTGCAAGTGCCGTCCTGGACCTTCGCGCTGGTCTGGCTAGCGCTGCTCGCGCTCGTGCCGCTGGTCGCCGACCGCTACGCCACCATCCTGCTGACCGACATCGTCTGCTTCGCGCTGTTCGCGGTCTCGCTGCACTTCATCATGGGTCCGGCCGGCATGGTCTCGTTCGGCCACGCCGCCTATTTCGGCATCGGCGCATATGCAGCCGGCCTCCTGCTGAAACGCTTCGGTCTGCCGATGGAGGCGGCGCTCCTGCTGGCGCCGCTAGTCGCTGGCGCCTTCGCCATCGTCTATGGCTGGTTCTGTGTGCGGCTCTCGGGCGTCTATCTCGCCATGCTGACGCTCGCTTTTGCGCAGATCAGCTGGTCGATCGTCTTCCAGTGGGACTCCGTGACCGGCGGCAGCAATGGCGTGTTCGGCGTCTGGCCGTCGGCGTGGCTGGCCGACAAGACCGTTTACTACTATCTGGCGCTCGTCCTCTGCGGCGCCGGCATCGTCTTCCTGTGGCGGGTGCTGTTCTCGCCGTTCGGCTACGCGCTGCGCGCCGGCCGCGATTCGCCGTTGCGCGCCGAGGCGATCGGCATCGACATGCGCCGCTTCCAGTGGGCGGCCTTCGTGCTGGTCGGCACGCTCGCCGGTCTCGCGGGCGCGGTCTACGCCTTTTCCAAGGGCAGCATCTCGCCATCGAGCATCTCGATCGCGCAGTCGACCGACGGGCTGATCATGGTGCTGCTGGGTGGCGTCGAAACGCTGACCGGGCCGGTCGTCGGCGCGGCGATCTTCACCTGGCTGCGCGACGTGGTGGCGCGCAACACCGAGTTCTGGCGCGCCGTGATGGGCTGCGTGATCCTGCTGATCGTGCTGCTGTTCCCGCAGGGACTCGTGGGTGGCCTGAAGGCGCTGGTCGCACGCTGGCGGGAGCGGCAGGCATGAGCCATCCGGTTCTCCAGGTCGACGGGCTGCACAAGGCGTTCGGCGGTGTCCAGGCGGTGGCCGACGTCTCCTTCGCCGTCTCGGCCGGCGAGATGCTGGCGCTGATCGGCCCGAACGGCGCGGGCAAGAGCACCTGCTTCAACATGCTGAACGGCCAGCTCGCGCCCGACTCCGGCATCGTGCGCCTCGAAGGCAGGGATATCGTGGGCCTGCGCCCGCGCGCCATCTGGCGGCTGGGCGTTGGTCGCACCTTCCAGATCACCGCCACCTTCGCCTCGCTGAGCGTCCGCGAGAACGTGCAGATGGCGCTCTATTCCCATGCCGGCCGCCTGCGCTCGCTGGTGTCGCGCTTCGGTGCGGCGTTCCGCGGCGAAGCGGACGCGCTGCTCGATCAGGTCGGCATGCTCGACCAGGCCGAGCGGACCTGTGGCGTGCTGGCCTATGGCGACCTGAAGCGGGTCGAACTCGCCATCGCGCTGGCCAACGAGCCGCGCCTGCTGCTGATGGACGAACCCACCGCCGGCATGGCGCCCAAGGAGCGCGTCGCGCTGATGGAGTTGACGGCGCGGCTGGCGCGGGCGCGCAACATCGCCGTGCTGTTCACCGAACACGACATGGACGTGGTCTTCACCCAGGCCGACCGCATCATCGTGCTCGACCGCGGCGTGCTGATCGCCGGCGGAACGCCGCAGGAAGTGCGCGCCAATCCGAATGTTCGCGCGGTCTATCTCGGGAGCGCGCACTGATGCTCGAAGTGCGGGACCTGCATGCCTTCTACGGCCGCGCCCACATCCTGCACGGCATCTCGCTGGAGGCGCGCGCGGGCGAGGTCGTGGCGCTGCTCGGCCGCAACGGTGCGGGCAAGTCGACGGCCATGAAGGCGATCATGGGCCTGGTGCCGCCGGCCCGCGGCGAGGTGAGCTTTGCCGGCAAGCGCATCGAGCGACTGCCGCCGTATCGCATCGCACGCCTTGGCCTCGGCTACGTGCCGGAGGAGCGGCGCATCTTCACCGAACTGTCGGTGATGGAGAATCTCGAGGTCGGCCGGCAGGCGGCGCGCGACGGCGTGCCGGTCTGGACCGAGGAAAAGCTGTTCAAGCTGTTCCCCAATCTCGCCCGCATGCGCGAGCGGCCGGGCGGGCGCATGTCGGGCGGCGAGCAGCAGATGCTCACCATCGCGCGCACCCTGATGGGCAATCCGAGCTGCGTGTTGCTCGACGAGCCGTCCGAGGGGCTGGCACCCATCATCGTCGAGGAGATGGCCAACTCCATCCGGGCGCTGAAGGGCGAGGGCGTGTCGGTGATCTTCTGCGAGCAGAACCTCCACTTCGCACTGGGCGTCGCTGACCGCGCCTACATCATCGAGAAGGGCCAGATCCGCTTCGGCGGCTCGATGGCCGAGCTGGCGGCGAACGATTCCCTGCGCGAACAATATCTTTCGGTCTGAACCCATGGCGCCCAAATCGACCTTCACCGTCGGCATCGATGTCGGCGGCACCTTCACCGACCTGCTGGCGATCGATCCCGGCTCGAACGAGGTCAGGCTCGCCAAGGTGCCGACCACCGTCGACAACCAGGCGATCGGCTTCATGGCCGCGCTGGCGGCGGCCGGCCTCGATCCCGCATTGCTGCAGGCGGTCGTGCACGGCACGACGACGACCACGAACGCGTTGCTCGAACGCAAGATCGCGAAGGTCGGCCTGATCACCACCAGGGGCTTCCGCGACGTGCTGGAACTGGGCCGCCGCACGCGACCGCAGCCCTACGGATTGCGCGGCACCTTCCGGCCGATGATCGACCGCGAGGTGCGGCTCGAAGTGCCCGAGCGCATGGATGCCGACGGCAAGGTGCTGACGCCTCTCGACGAAGCCGCCGTAGCCGACGCCGCCAAGGCGCTGTTGGCGTCCGGCTGCGAGGCCGTCGTCATTCATTTCCTGCACAGCTACATCAACCAGGCGCACGAGCGCCGCGCCGCCGAGATCGTGCGCGGCCTGTGGCCCAACGACTATGTCACCGCGGGCCATGTCATCCTGTCGGAGTATCGCGAGTACGAGCGCGGCGTGACGGCGGCGGTGAATGCCTCGGTGCAACCGGTGCTCGACCGCTATCTGTCGCGGCTGCGCAACGAGCTGAAGGCCAAGGGCTTCGACCGCGACCTGCTGGTGATGCAGGGCAATGGCGGCACGATCTCCTCGCAGCTCATCGCCGAGGCGGCGGTCAACACGGTGATGTCGGGCCCGGCCTCGGGCGTGATGGCGGCGGCCTATACCGGCCGCGCCTCGGGCCATCCCAACCTGATCACCTACGACATGGGCGGTACCTCGACCGATGTCGGCCTGATCGAGGATGCCGTGCCGCAGGTCTCGGGCGAGCTGGAACTCGAATATGCGATGCCGATCCATGTGCCGATGGTCGACGTGCACACGATCGGTGCGGGCGGTGGCTCCATCGCCTCGGTCGATGCCGCCGGCATGCTGCGCGTCGGGCCGGAGAGCGCGGGCGCCCGGCCGGGCCCGATCTGCTACGGCCGCGGCGGTTCGGAGCCCACCATCACCGACGCCAACCTGATCCTGGGCCGTCTCAACCCCGACAAGCTTTTGGGCGTCGACCATCCGGTAACGCTCGACCATGTGCGAGGCCTGGTACTGGAGAAGGTCGGCCAGCGCCTCGGCCTCGACGCCGAAGCGGCAGCCGCCGCGATCCTGCGCATCGCCAACGATCGCATGGCCGGCGCCGTGCGCCTCGTGTCGCTGTCGCGCGGCCACGATCCGCGCGACTTCGCGCTGTTCGCCTTCGGCGGCGCCGGGCCGCTGCATGCGACGGCACTGGCGCGCGAGCTCGGCATCCCGACGGTGCTTGTGCCGGCACGACCCGGCATCACCAACGCGCTGGGCTGCGTCGTCGCCGACCTCCGCCACGACTATGTGCGCACCGTGAACAAGCCGCTCTCCGCCGTCGACGATGCCACGGTGTCGCGCATCTATGCCGAGCAGGCGAGCGAAGGCGAGGCGACGATCGCGCGCGAGGGCGTGCCGGTGCGTGAGCTGCGGCGCGTGCTGACGGCCGACATGCAGTTCCAGGGGCAGAGCCATATCCTGTCGGTCGGCGTCGACAGTGCCGCGATCGGGGTTGCCGGCTTGCACAAGGCCTTTGCGGCTGCCTACTTCCGCCGCTTCGGCATCGAGCTGCCGGAAATCCCGCCGGTCCTCGTCAACCTGCACACCGCAGTGATCGGCGTGCGCCCCGAAATCTCGCTCGGCGCGCTAGCCGCGACCGATCGCGCGCCGACTTTGGCGGCCGCCAAGCTCGGCACGCGCCGCGTCTGGTTCAGCGACGGCTGGCACGAGACCCCGGTCTATGCCCGCGAGAAGCTGCCGCTCGACGCCACGCTTAAAGGCCCGGCGATCCTCGAACAACTCGACTGCACCACCGTCGTCGAACCGGGCGACAAGGTCCGGCAGGACAGGCTCGGCAATTTGCTGATAACAGTCGGCTAACGAATAAAAGTCTGGAGGAAACGATGAAGGTGACGGACGTCGTCTGCCACATCCTGAGCTGCAAGGTCGATAAGCCCTTCGTGTCGGCGCGCGGCTGGGTCTATGGCACGCGCTCGACCTGCCTGGTCGAGATCTCGACCGACGAGGGCATCACGGGCTGGGGCGAGTGCTACGGGCCCGCCGCCGTTGCCAAGACCTTCGTCGAGACGCAGTTCAAGGCGCGGGTGGTCGGCAAGGACCCATTCGACGTCGAGGCGATCTGGGAAGACCTCTACAACAGGATCAAGGATTACGGCACGACCGGCATGGCGATCTCGGCCATCTCCGGCATCGACATCGCGCTGTGGGACATCATGGGCCGCGCCGTGAACAAGCCGGTGCACAAGCTGATCGGCGGCGCCTATCGCAGCGAAGTGATTGCCTATGCGACCGGGCTCTACTTCATCGACATGAACAAGCTGATCGAGGAGGCGGTCGAGGAGGCGCTGGAGTTCAAGCATGCCGGCTTCCAGGCGATCAAGATGAAGATCGGCCTGGGTGACCTCAAGCTCGACACCCGCCGCGTCACCGCGGTGCGCGAGGCGATCGGTCCCGGTGTGAAGCTGGCGGTCGACGCCAATCACTGCTTCTCGGTGCCCAATGCCATCAAGCTCGGCCGCATGCTGGAGGAGCAGGACATCCTGTGGTTCGAGGAACCGATCAGCCCCGAGGATCATGACGGATACATCGAGGTGACGCGCGCCCTCGACATGGCGGTCGCCGGCGGCGAGAACGATTTCACCCGCTGGGGCTTCCGCGACATCATCGCGAAGAAGGCCATGGACATCGTGCAGCCCGATCTCTGCGCGGCGGGCGGCTTCTCGGAGTGCCGCAAGATCGCGACCTTGGCCTCGGCCTTCGGTGTCGAATGCGTGCCGCACGCCTGGGGCTCGGCCATCGGCCTCGCTGCAACAGTGCAGTTCCTGGCCGCTCTGCCCGATCAGCCGCCGGCCTTCCGCCCGATGCCGCCGATGCTCGAGTTCGAGCAGACGCCCAACCCGCTGCGCGATCACCTGGCGCAGGAGCCGATCGAGCAGAAGAAGGGCATCGTTACGGTGCCGACAGGACCCGGCCTCGGCATCGAGATCGATCGCGAAGTTCTGAAGAAATACAAGGTGGCGTAATCTCTGTCGTCCTGAGCGCAGCGAAGGACCTTGCGCAAGCCTCAGGGGACTCGCCTGATCGTTCGGTGAGATCCTTCGCTGCGCTCAGGATGACAATGGAGCCGATATGAAAATCGTCGACGTAAAGGCCTATCCGACCAGCTATCGCGTGCCGAAGGAGCTGCAGGTGTCGCTGGGCATCGGCACCATGACCAAGCGCGACTGCGTGATGGTCAAGGTGACGACCGAGGACGGGATCGTGGGCTGGGGCGAGAGCCATCATGCGCGCTCGCCGGGCAGCATCGGCCACCTGATCAACACGACCCTGAAGGGCTTCGTGGTCGGCATGGATGCGACCGACACGGTCGGCATCTGGGCCAAGATCTACAAGTTCCAGCTCGGCAGCCACGGCATGGGCGCGGCCACCGCCATGGCGATGAGCGGTCTCGATCAGGCGCTGTGGGACATCAAGGGCAAGGCCGTGGGCTGGCCGCTCTACAAGCTTCTGGGTGGCTCCAACAGACCGGTGCCGGCCTATGCTGGCGGCATCTCGCTGGGCTACCAGGCGCCGGAGTCGCTGGCCGACGAGGCCGGGCCGATGGTTGCGGCGGGCTACAAGGCGCTGAAACTGCGCGTCGGTGACAGCGTGAAGAACGACATCGCCCGCATGACCGCGGTGCGCAAGCGCTTCGGCGACGACATGGTGCTGCTGACCGACGCCAACACCGGCTACACGGTCGAGGATGTGCGTCGCGTGATGCCGGCGATGGACGAGCTGGGCATCTCCTGGCTGGAGGAGCCGTTCCCGGCGCACGACCATCGCTCCTATGCGATGGCCAAGGGCTGGGGCGTGACGCCGCTGGCGGCCGGCGAGAACCACTACACGCGCTTCGAGTTCCACCGGCTGATCGAGGACGGCAACATCTCGATCCTGCAGCCCGACCTGTCGAAGAGCGGCGGCATCACCGAGGTGCAGCGCATCGCGGCGGCGGCCTCGATGTGGAAGCTGCCGATCCATCCGCACAGCTCGATGACCGGTCTCAATCACGCCGTGTCGATCCACTTCCTGGCATCGATCGACAATGGCGGCTACTTCGAGGCCGATCTCTCGGTGGCCAACAAGTTCCGCGACGAGCTGGGCAGCGCGCCCTGGGAAATCGGCAAGGACGGAAACGTCCGCCCGCTCGACAAGCCCGGCATCGGCGTCGAGATCGACGAGCAGTTCCTGATCGCCCACCCGGTCATCGAGGGACCGGGCTACGTGTGATCAATGGAGCGCGCCACTCCAGTGGCGCTCATGATCGTGATTGCGCCACTGGAGTGGCGCGCTCCATTGAAAGACTACGTGACCGGAATCAGATCCGACGCCTTCTCCGCGATGGCGTTGGTCGCGGCGTAGGTGTTGCCGGAGACCATGGTCGGCATGCAGGAAGCGTCGGCGACCCGCAGACCTTCCAGGCCGATCACGCGCATGCTCAGCGGATCGACCACGGCCATCGGGTCGGTGCCGAGCTTCGCCGTGCCGACCGGGTGATAGGTTGTCGAACCGGTCGCGCGGGCATGCGCCATCCATTGCTCATCCGTCTGGACCGCCGGGCCCGGCAGGTTCTCCTCGATCACGAAGCCGCTGAGCGGCGGGGTGGCGAGCAGCTTGCGCAGGTACTTCATCGCCGCCAGCAGCGCGTCGCGGTCGTGCTGGACGGCGAGGTAATTCGGCTGGATCTCGGGCTTGGCCGTCGGATCGGCGGTGGTTGCCTTGACGTGGCCCGTGCTCTCCGGCCGGAGTTGCGAGACGCCGAGCGTCATGCCGGGCACGCGATCGAGTTCCGAGGTGCCGTAGCGGCCGGGCATGTAGCTGGCCGGCGCGAAATAGAGCTGCATGTCGGGCGTAGCGAGGCCCGGTCGCGTCTTGAAGTAGCCGCCGGCGTGGCTGGGCGCCGCCGTCAGCAGGCCCTTGCGCGTGAAGGCATAGCGCAGGACCTCGCCCACCAGCGGCAGGCCGCGGCTCTTCTCGTTGAGCGATGGCGCGCCTTTCACCAGCGCCGAGACGCGCACCGCGTAGTGGTCGCGGAAGTTACGGCCGACGCCCGGCAGGACGTGCTTTGCCGCGACGCCGATCTCGCGCAGGTCGTCGGCGTTGCCGATGCCCGAGATCTGCAGGAGCTGCGGCGTGTTGATGGCGCCGCCGCTCAGGATCACGTCGCGGCGGGCGCGGATCTGCTTCGTCTGGCCGCCCTGGCGATACGTAATGCCGGTGGCGCGCTTGCCCTCGAGGTCGATGCGCTCGACCAGCGCATGGGTGATCACCTTGAGGTTCTGGCGGCCCATCGCGGGGCGCAGATAGGCGTCGACCGGGCTCCAGCGCCGGCCGCCATGCATCATGTTCTGGTAGAGCATGGTGCCTTCCTGGTCGCCGCTGTTGTAGTCGGGCGAGCGCTTGAGCCCGAGCGTCTCGTTGGCGTCCATGAAGGCGTCGCTCAGCACATGCGGGTCGCGCTGGTCCTCGATGAAGAGCGGGCCCGAACGGCCCCGCGTCTCGTCGCTACCACCGGCACGGCTCTCGGCGCGCTTGAAGTAGGGCAGCAGGTCGTCCCACGACCAGCCGCGGCAGCCGAGCTGCGCCCAGGTGTCGTAGTCGGCCGATTGGCCGCGCACATAGAGATGGCCGTTGATCGACCCCGAACCGCCCAGCACTTTTCCGCGCGGGAATCTGATCTTGCGGCCGTCGATGTGCGGGCCGGGTGCGGTCTCGTAACCCCAGTTGAGATTGTCGTTGTAGACCGTCTTGTTGAAGCCGGCGGGCACTTTGATCCAGATATGGTTGTCCTTGCCGCCGGCCTCGATCACCGCGACCGTGTTCTTGCCCGAGGCTGAGAGGCGATTGGCCAGTACGCAACCCGCCGCGCCGGCGCCGACGATGACGTAGTCGAACTCTTCCATCTGTTTCCTCCCCTTCTTGTGAAGGTGGCTTCTCGTTAGGCGGCGACCACGAGGGTCGAGGCCAGTTGGCGGACCGACTTCACCATCGCCATGGCGACCAGCTTGCCGGTCTTGCGGTTCTCCTCGCTGACGGTCACGTCCTCCATGAAGGTGAAGCGGCCGAACGCGCCCTTGGCTTCCAGCTCGACGATGTGTGTCGTGATGGTCGGGTCGGCCACGATGACGACGCGGGTCTTGTCCAAACCGAGCCCGGCGATCGCGGCAGCGGCCGAGATGTTGACGTTCTGCGGATAGAGCCGGGCGCCCTCGCGCACCGGGCCGTCGAAGACGGTGTGCGGCGCCTTCAGCCCGTCGAGATCGACCAGCGTCTCCGCGATGGTGCCCTTCCAGGCCGACGGGTCCTTGCGCACGGTAACGGTAACGCTGTCGAGCCCACCGACTGCAGCACTGCTCAGGATATCGAGCGCGCCGATGCCGCCCGACGGCAGGATGAGCCGCGCACCATTGGCCTTCGCCGCCGCCAGCAGCCGGTCGAACAGGGCGGTGTCGGTGAAGGCGCCGACCGACGTCACGAGGAAGTCAGCGCCGCTCTCCAGCACGCGCTGCCCGTAGGCACGGACCGCTTCGTGCCCCGCGCATTCGGCCACCGCATCGAAGCGATGGGCGAAGAACCGGTCGGGCTCGTGGGTCAGCAAGCCTTCGGTTCTCGGCCGCTTCACCAGCGCCGAGACCAGTTCGAGGTTTTCGATGCCGCCGGCCTTCAGCGCCGCCTCGACATGCTTGCCGATGGCGCCGTAGCCGATCATGCCGAGGCGAACGGCGGGCCTCGCTTTCACGAGAGGCGGGCCTCGACCCAGCGGGCCCAGGCGATGAGCTGGTCGTCGCTGCGCAACGGCGCAATCAACTGCACCGACAGTGGCAGGCCGAACGGCCCGGCATTGAAGGGCAGGGCGATGCAGGGCGTGCCCAAAAGGGTCCAGAAGCGGTTGAAGATCGGATCGCCGGTGTAGCCGAGACCTGCCGGTGCTTCGCCACGGGCGGCGGGGGCCAGCAGGAAGTCGAAGCGCTCCCACACCTGGGCGAGATCGGCCAGCGCCCGCTGCTTGCGCTTTTTGGCATCGGCGAGCTGGGTGCGCGTGACACTGTCGCCCACCTCGAGGCTCGCCGCCAGGCTGGGCGACAGCAGGTTGGGGAAGCGGGCGCGTTCCGGCCCGTAGTGATGGGTCGCCTCCTTGGTCATGACCCGGTTGTGCGCGGTGATGAGCGCGCCCCAGCTCTCGGGCATTTCCCATTCGCGCACCTTGGCGCCGCCAGCCCGCAAGGTGCGGGCGGCGACCTCGATGTTCTTCCTGTTGTACGGCTCGGCCTGGTCCCACCACAGGGTGCGGCAGAAGCCGATCCGCGGCGCGTGCAGCGGCGGATCGGCCGGGGCGTGGCCGTAGGCGGCGCGGATCAGGGCCAGGTCGTTGGCCGTGCGCGCGAAGAAGCCCAGCGTGTCGAGGCTCTTGGCGTAGGTCTTGATGCCCGTCGTGTCGGCCCAGCCGTAGGTGCCCTTGTAGGCAACGATACCGTTGAAGGCGCCGGGACGGATCACCGAGCCCGAGGTCTGCGTGCCGTACCCGATGGGCGCCATCGTGTCGGCGACCGCGGCGGCAGAGCCCGAGGAGGAGCCGGCCGGCGTATGGCGGAGGTTGTGCGGATTGTGCGTCTTGCCGGCGTGGGCACCGGCGAATTCCGTCGTCACCGACTTGCCGAGCACGATGGCGCCGGCGTTCACGAGCTGAGTCACACAGGCGGCGTCACGGCCCGCGACATGGTCGCGGTAGATCGGCGAGCCGCAGGTGGTGGGCATGGTCTTCGTCGAGATGATGTCCTTCACGGCAAGCGGGATGCCGTGCAGCGGTCCGACCGGCTTGGCGCGCTTGTCGAGCATGTCGGCGCGCTTGCGGGCACCGTCGGCGTCGAGCGCCTCCCAGGCATGGACCTGGCCCTCGCGCAGCTCGATCCGGTCGAGGCAGGCTTCGACGAGATCGCGCGCCTTCAGGCGCTTCTGCGACATGCGCAGGATCGCTTCGCTCGCCGATAGCTTGTTGGGCGATTTCGCCATGCGCTCGTTCCCCTTTCGGTTTGTTGGGCGCATGATGGCCGAGCCCCGGACAGAAAGGTAGCCGTTCAATGCCCCAGGGTTTGCCCTTCAAGGTCCAGAAGCTCGGTCATGCGGTTGTGAACGTCGCCGACCTCGACCGGTCGCGGCGCTTCTATACCGAGGTGCTGGGCTTCAAGGTTTCCGACGTCTATCCCGGCACCATGATGCCGGGCGGCATGGTGTTCCTGCGCTCCAACGGTGACCATCATTGCCTGGCCCTGGTCGGCGGCGCGCCGGCCACCGATGCCCAGGCGCGCACCTTGCACCATCTCGCCTTCGAATTGGCCTCGCTTGACGAGGTGTTCCGCGCTCGTGACCATCTGAAGGCGCACGACGTCGAGATCGTCTACCAAGGCCGCCGCCGCGCCGGATGCCAGGTCTCCGTCGAGTTCCTCGATCCCGACGGCCACCATCTCGAACTCTACTGGGGCGTCGACCAGATCGGCTCCGACGACCGCGCCCGGCCGGCCGAGGAATGGCGTCAGACCATGACCCTGGAGGACGCCGTGCGCATCGCGCCGCCGGGCCAGGACACGACCCTGCACGATTCCGGGCTCAAGAGACTCGTGAACGGCGACTAGGCTGGCATGCCGCTTGCTGCCGGGAGCCCATACTCTAGGAGGGCTCCATGGACATCGGTGTGTTCATTCCGATCGGAAACAATGGCTGGCTGATCTCCACCACGTCGCCGCAATATATGCCGAGCTTCGATCTCAACCGGCAGATCGTGCAGAAGGCCGAGGGCTACGGGCTCGATTTTGCCCTGTCGATGATCAAGCTGCGCGGCTTCGGCGGCGAGAGTGAGTTCTGGGACCACAATCTCGAATCCTTCACCCTGATGGCAGGCCTCGCCGCGGTGACGGAACGCATCCGGCTCTATGCCTCGGTCGCGGTGCTCACCATTCCGCCGGCCATCATCGCGCGCATGGCCTCGACCATCGATTCGATCTCGCACGGCCGGTTCGGCGTCAACATCGTCTCGGGCTGGGCCAAGGACGAATACGAGCAGATGGGCATGTGGCCGGGCGAGAAATATTTCGGCTACCGCTACGACTACTCGACCGAGTTCGTGACGGTGATGAAGGAACTGTGGGAGACCGGCACGTCCGATTTCAAGGGCAAGTACTTCCAGATGTCGGATTGCAAGCTGAGCCCTCGTCCCAAGACGCCGATCAAGATCGTCAGCGCCGGCCAGAGCCCGCGCGGCATGGAATTCGGCGCGACCTACTGCAACTACAACTTCACCCTGGGCAAGGGCGTGAACACGCCGACCGCCCATGCGCCGACCAACCAGATGATGGTCGAGGCAGCGGCAAAGACCGGCCGCGACGTCGGCAACTACGTGCTGATGATGGTGATCGCCGACGAGACCGACGAGAAGGCGATGGCCAAGTGGAAGCTCTACAACGAGGGCGCCGATATGGGCGCGCTCGCTTGGATGTCGGGCCAGGCAGACGCCGATCCCAATGCCGACGACGGCGGCACGGCCAAGCGCATCTCCGCTCCCGAGGGCGCGATCAACTTCAACATGGGCACGCTGGTCGGCTCCTATGCCAGAGTCGCCAGGATGCTCGACGAATGCGCCACCGTGCCCGGTACCAAGGGCATCATGCTGACCTTCGACGACTTCCTGGTCGGGATGGACCAGTTCGGCCAGCACATCCAGCCGCTGATGAAGAGCCGCAGTGACCGGCTCGTAAAGGCGGCAGCCTAGGCGCCGCTTTCCGTCGGACCTGCTACCATGGTCGGCATGACGACCATGGAAAGTGCTGAACGCTGGCGGCCTCACGGGCCGATGTCGGCGCCCGGGAAGGGGCCGCTGAACTTTGACGGCCTGCCTGAAGACGTGGGCGCCCTCTGCCGCGTCGCGCAGGGCATCCTGATCCATTCGGACTGGCTCTCCGCCTATGGCGTGAGCGAAGCGCAGTTCCGGACGGTGTCGCGCGAGACGCTCCCGCTGGCCGGCCGGCTGAAGCAGATCGCCGATCTCGATGGCTCGGCGCTCGCGACGGAGCGGGTCCTCGACCGGCGCGCAGTCGGCACCTGCCGCGATTACGCGTTGATGCTATGCGGCATGCTGCGGCAGCAGGGCATACCGGCGCGCGTGCGCTGCGGTTTCGCGACCTACTTCCGGAAGGGCTGGGAGGATCACTGGATCTGTGAGTATTGGCGTGACGGACGCTGGCGCCGGGCGGACGCCCAACTCGACGGTGTCATCGCGCCAAGCCTCGGCATCGACTTCGATCTCACCGACTTGCCCGCCGACAGGTTCATCACCGCCGGCGAAGCCTGGCGGCGCTGCCGTTCAGGCGACGCCGATCCGATGAAATTCGGTCACGGCGAGCAGGCGGGTGGCCTGTGGTTCGTGCGGGTCAACGTCGTGCGCGACCACCATTCGGTGAACGGTCGCGAGACGTCGGACTGGGACGCGTGGCGGCAGGCGACCGCGGCGGATCACGTTCTGTCGGAGGCGGAGTGCGCCGAGACCGATGACCTCGCTGCGCGGCCGGATTCGGCTTCGGCGGAGCCAAATCCGTCATGGCTCGGCCGTTGAGCTGAGGTCTTTTTCAAGTTCCCACACCATCCTCATCCTGAGGAGCACGCCGTAGGCGTGCGTCTCGAAGGATGGGCAACAAACGCGGTGCTCGTGCCCACCCTTCGAGACGCGGTCCTGCGGACCGCTCGTCAGGGTGAGGTGGTTATTCAGAGGCGACGCTCACAAAGTATTCATGCAGAAGCCGCCGTCGATCAGGATGTTCTGGCCTGTGATGTAGGCGGCGGACACGCCGCACAGGAAGGCGCAGGTGTCGCCGAACTCCGACGGATCGCCGAAGCGGCCGGCCGGGATGGTGGCCGAGACCTTGGCGCGGTCGCTGCCCAGCGCGTTGGTGCGCTCGGTCGCGAAGGCGCCCGGCAGCAGGTTGTTGATGGTGACGCCGCGCGCGGCAACCTGGCGCGATACGCCGGCCACGAAGCCGGTGAGGCCGAGGCGCGTGGCATTCGACAGGTCGAGGTTGATGTAGGGGCGCACGCTGGTCATCGAGGTGATGTTGACGATGCGGCCGAAGCCGCGCGCCATCATGCCGTCGACGCAGTACGTGATGGTGTGCACGGCCGACAGGAAGTTGGCATCGATGGCACGCGCCCAGTCCTCGGGGGTGAGTTCGCGGAAATCCTTCTTCGGCGGACCGCCGGCATTGTTCACCAGGATGTCGGGCTCGGGGCAGGCGGCGAACAGCGCCGTGCGGCCCTCCGGCGTCGACACGTCGGCAGCTACCGCCGTCACCTTGGCGCCGGTGGCGCTGCGCAGCGCGGCCGCCGTCTCCTCAAGCTTCTCGGGGCGACGTCCGTTGATCACCAGCTCGCAGCCGGCGCGGCCCAGCGCCTCGGCGCAGGCGCGTCCCAGCCCGTCGCTGCTGGCGCAAACGATCGCCTTGCGTCCATTGATGCGCAGGTCCATCGAATCCTCCCTGTTTTACGCTACTTGGTCTTGGTGCCTGCTTCGCCGATCCAGCCCTTCACCGTCTCGCGGAAGCGCTGGAACGCCACATAAAGGCCCGGGATCACGAAGATGCCCAGGAACGAGGCCGCGATCATGCCGCCGAACACCGCGGTGCCGACGGCGCGTTGCGTGGCGGCGCCGGCGCCCGAGGAGATGACTAGCGGCACCAGGCCCAGGATGAAGGCGAACGACGTCATCATGACGGCGCGGAACCGCAAGGAGGCGGCGGTCGTCGCCGCGGTCACGATGTCGGCTCCCTTCTCGCGCTCGGCCATCGCGAACTCGATGATCAGGATGGCGTTCTTGGCGGCCAGCGCGATCAGCACCACGATGCCGATCTGGGCGAAGATGTTGTTGTCGAGGCCGGCGATCAGCAGCGCCGTCACCGCCCCGAAGAGGCCGACGACGACCGACAGCAGCGCCGCCACCGGGATCGCCGTGCTCTCGTAGAGGCCGACCAGGAACAGGTAGGCGAAGACGACGGCAAGACCCAGGATGAACCCGGTCTGGCCGCTGGCGGCCTTCTCCTGCAGCGCCGTGCCCGTCCATTCGAAGCCGTAGCCGTTGGGCAGGGTGCGCGTCGCGAGCTTTTCCATGGCGGCGATGGCGTCGCCCGAGGAGTAGCCGGGGGCGGGCGCACCGTTCACCACGACCGAGCGCAAGTTGTTGTAGCGCACGACCGAGGAGGGCGCGGTCACCATCTCGATGTTCGCGACCGCCTGCAGCGGCACGAGTTCGCCGCTGGCCGAACGAACGCGGATGCGGAACACGTCGTTCACCTTGCTGCGGTCGGCGGCCTCGGCCTGCACCTTCACCTGCCAGGTCCGGCCGAACAGGTTGAAGTCGTTGGTATAGGCGCCGCCCAGCGCGGTCTGCATGGCGGAGAAGATGTCGGAGATCGAGATGCCCAGCGCCTGGGCGCGCTCGCGATCGAGCTTGAGATTGATCTGCGGCGTCGAGGCACTGTAGGTCGTGTAGACCCCGGCCAGCTCCGGCACCTCCTGCGCCGAGATCATCACGCCGCGCGCCACGGCGGCAAGATCGGTCGGCGTGGCGCCGGCCAGCGACTGCACCACGAATTCGAAGCCTGACGAATTGCCCAGACCCATGATGGGCGGCAGGTTGAAGGCGAAGACGTTGGCCGAGGCGATCTGGCTGAAGGCGGCGTTCAGTTCCTTCAGGGCCGAGAACACCGAGAGCGAGGGATCCTTCCTCTGGTCGAACGGCTTCAGCTCGACCACGACCAGCGCGCGGTTGGGCAGCGCCAGACCGTCGATCATGCTGTAGCCCGAGACGGTGAAGACGCTCTGCTTCCACGGCCGGTTGGCGATGGTCTTTTCGACCTCCTCGACGGCCGCGAGCGTGCGGTTGGTCGAGGCCGCGTCGGGAAGTTGCACCTCGGCCATGAAGGCGCCCTGGTCCTCGTCGGGCAGGAAGCCCGAGGACACCATGGAGCCGATGCCGCCCGTCGCGGCGGCAAAGCCCACGACCAGCAGGAGGGCGACGATGCCCCGCCGCGCCAGCGGGGTGACGAGCTTCGTGTAGCCGTCGCGCGTCCGGTCGATGCGGCCCTGCATCCAGCCGATCACGCCAGTCGGCTTCTTGCGATGGCGCAGGATCAGCGAGCACAGCGCCGGGGACAGCGTGAGCGCATTGATCGCCGAGATGATCATCGAGACCGACACGGCCACGGCGAACTGGGCGTAGAGCTGGCCCGAGATGCCGGGGATGAAGGCGGTCGGAATGAACACCGAGAGCAGCACCAGGGTGATGGCGATGATCGGCCCGGTGACCTGGCCCATTGCCTTCTCGGTCGCCTGCGCGACCGTGAGCTCCGGCTCGTGCTCTAGAATATGCTCGACCGCCTCGACCACGACGATGGCGTCGTCGACCACGATGCCGATCGCCAGCACCAGCGCCAGCAGCGAGATCGTGTTGGCCGAATAGCCCAGCGCCAGCATCACCGCGAAGGTGCCGATCAGGGCGACCGGCACGGCGATGATCGGGATCAGGGTGGCGCGCAGGTTGCCCAGGAAGATGAAGACGACGATGCCGACCAGCACGAAGGCCTCGATCAGCGTTTTGATCACGCTCTTGATCGTGGCCTGCACGAACACGGTCGTGTCGTACATCACGTTGTAGGCGACATCCTCGGGGAAGCGCGGCTCCAGCGCCTTGATCGCGTCGCGCACACCCTGGGCGGTGGCCAGCGCGTTGGCGCCGGGCAGCTGGTAGATCTGGATGCCGGACGCGGCCTGGCCGTTGTAGCGGCCGAGCTGGTCGCTGGTCTTGGCGCCGAGCTCGACCCGGGCGATGTCCTTGATCCGGACCAGCGCGCCGTCGGACTTGGCGCGCACCACGATGTTCTCGAATTCCTCTGTGGTGACGAGGCGGCCTTGCGTCGTGATGTTGAGCTGGAAGCTGACGTCGTCGAGCAGCGGCGCCGCACCCACCAGGCCAACCGCTGCCTGGACGTTCTGGGCCTGGACCGCCTGCACCACCTCGTTGGGGGTGATGTCGAGGCTCGCCATGCGCTCGAGGTTCAGCCAGATGCGCATCGAGTAGTCGAGCGCGCCGAACAAGGTGGCGTCACCGACGCCCGGAACGCGCCGCAAGGTGTCGAGCAGGGTGATGGTCGCGAAGTTCGACAGGAAGAGTGCGTCGCGCGAGCCGTTGGGCGAATAGACCGCCACGACCTGCAGCAGTGCCGAGGACTGCTTCTTGGTGGTGACGCCCAGCCGCTGCACCTCGGGCGGCAACAGGGCGAGCGCCTGGTTGACCCGGTTGGTGACGTTGACGGTGTTGAGGTCGGGGTTGGAGCCGACCTCGAAGCTGACGGTCAGCTGGTAGCTGCCGTCGCCGCCCGACGTCGACTTCATGTAGATCATGCGCTCGACGCCGTTGACCTGCGCCTCGATGACCTGCGCCACGCTTTCCTCGACCGCCTGGGCCGAGGCGCCGGGGAAGGTCGCGGTGACGCGGACCTGCGGCGGCACAATGTCGGGGAATTGCGCCACCGGCAGCGCCATCATGGCGATGATGCCGGCGATGGTGATGACGGTCGAGATGACGAACGCCAGCCGCGGCCGGCGGATGAACAGCGACGAGATCGTCATGGCTTACTGCTTCTGCGTCGAGGCAGAGGGAGGTGCCACGGTGGGATTGACCGTCATGCCCGGCCGCACGCGCTGCTGGCCCTGGACGATGACCCTCTCGCCGGCCTGCAGGCCGGAGGTGATGGCGACCATGCCGTCGCGCGATACGCCGGTCCTGATGCGCTTCTGCTCGACAACGTTCTTGTCGTTGACGACGAACAGGTAGGCGCCGGTCTGGTCCTGGGCGATGGCGGCCTGCGGTACGGCGACCGCCGTCGGCACCTTCTCGCCCTCGAGGATCACGCGCACCGTCTGCCCGTCGGTCAAGAAGCCGCCCTTGTTGTCGAAGGTTGCGCGCACGATCTGGCCGTCGGTCTTTGCGTCGACCGTGTTGTCGATGAAGTCGATCTTGCCCTTTTCCTGGTAGATCGAGCCGTCGGCCAGCCGGAGGCGCACGACGAGGCTGTTCGGATCGGCCGCCTGCTCGCGCCTGGCGTCGAGCAGTTCGCGCTGCGTCACCGCGAAGAGAATGCGGATCGGGTTTTCGCTGACGACCGTGGCCAGCACGCCCGAATCCGGGCTGACGAGATTGCCCGGCGAGAAGGCAGCGCGGCCGACGCGGCCGTCGATCGGCGACTTGATCTCGGTATAGGAAAGCTGGAGCTCGGCGTCGCGCAGCTGGGCGGCGGCATCCTCGACCTGCGCCTTGGCCTGGAGCTGCTCGGAGAGCCGCTGATCGTAGGTGACCTGGGTGCCGGTGTTGGTGCGCAGCAACTCGGCCGCGCGCTTCAACTGCGTCTCGGCGTTGGACAGGGCCGCCTTCGCGGCGTCGAGCTGGGCCTTCTTCTGGTCGACCGCCGCCTGGTAGGTCTCGGGTTCGATATTGAAGAGGACCTGGTCCTTCTTGACCTGGTCGCCGTCGGCGAACTTGCGCGGGCCGAGAAAGCCCTTCACCCGGGCGCGCAGCTCGACCTTGTCGACGGCGGCGACGCGGCCGATGAACTCGGACTGGTCGGCGATCGGCTTCATCTCGGCGGCCTGGACGAGGACGGCGGGGGGCGGGGCACCTTGCTGCGCGAGAGCGGGCGCCATGCTGCAGGCAACCCAAAGCGCCGCAGCGACGAGCATGGATGCCGTCGAACGCCGGTCTTTCATCGTAAAACCCCACTCCAAACTACGTTCGAAAGATTGCCTTAATTCGCCCAAATCGTCACGGCAATTCAGGATCGAGATGGTCCTTGCAACACAGCACGTGATCGGGGAGGAGTCGGGAATGGCGGCAGGTCGGTGGTTGGCAATCGTAGTCGCGACGGCGTGCGCCGTTGCGTCATTCAACGTGACCGCACAGATCCCGCAAACACCGGCCCAGGCTCCTGCCCAGGCGACCGGCCAGACGCAGCGCAGCTCCTTCTCCAATCCCGCCGAGTACGACAGCTACATGGCGGCGATGAACACCAAGGATCCGGCGCGCAAGGCGCAGGCGATGGAAGTGTTCATTGCCTGGTATCCCGGCAGCGTGTTGCGGTTGGACGCCCACGAGCAGGCGATCTCCGCCTGGCAGGCCGCCGGCCAGCCGGCCAAGGCCGATGTGCTGGTCGCACGCCTCCTGCAAGTCGATCCCGACAATGTGCGCGCGCTGGCCAACCGTGCCTATGTCGGACGCCTCAAGGCGTCGGGCGGCGACGTCCCGGCGCTGGCGGCGGCCGTCGCGGCCTCCGAGCGCGGCCTCGCCGTGATGGGCAAGTGGCAGAAGCCCGCGCTGCTCGACGATGCCGGCTTCGTCCAACTCAAGGAACAGATGGCGGGCGTCTTCAACGGCGTGTTGGGCTTCTCGGCGCTGCAGGCGAAGGACTATGACAAGGCGCGTGATTACTATCGTCTCGCGGTGGCCGCCGACCCGACCAACCTGCAGGACGTCTATCAGTATTCGGTGGTCCAGCTCGAAGGCTCGCCGGTCGACGCGCTGGGCTTCTGGTACGGCGCCCGCGCGATCGCCATCGCCAAGGCGGCGAAGAACGACTCGGCGGCGCAGGACATCGATCGCTACCTTCGCTCGCGCTACAGTGTCTATCGCGGCAGCGAGGAGGGCTGGGACGGGATCGTGACGCGCGTCGCCAACGAGAGCGCACCGCCCGCCAACTTCAGGAAGTCGATCCCGCGCAACATGACGCCGCCGGAGCGGGCGCTTGAGATCCTCGAGGACAACGAGCCGGCCAAGCTGACGCCGCCGCAGTGGGTGATGGTGCTGCGCCATCGCGATGTCAGCCCGGCCAACAAGCGGGCCGCCGAGGCGGTGTGGAAGGCGATCGGCGACAGGCAGCAGGGCGGCCAGCGGCTGAAGCTGCCTTTCAAGGTCGTCAGCGCAACGCCCGAGCGAATCGAAGGCGCGGTTACGGACGAGGCGCAGGCCCGCAACCTTGTCGAACTCGAGGTTGTGATGACGCGGCCGCTCAGCCCGTTGCCTGCGGTGGGTTCGAAGATCTTCATGTTCGGCACGCTCGGCGAGTACCGGACCCAGCCGTTCCTGTTCCGCCTGACCCGCGCCGAGCTTGCGCCGGAATCGCTGCCGGTGGCCGGCGGTCCCTGCGCCGATCCGCGGCCGCAGATGTGCACCAAGGATTATCGTCCCGCCTGCGGCGTGCTGCGCGACGGGACACGCAAGACCTACAGCAACGCCTGCAGCGCTTGCAGCGATCCGCAGGTCACCACCCAGGGCGCCGGCGCCTGCCCCTGAGCGCTGGCTCCCTCGGCGCGCTGGAGTCTTTCCGCTTCAAGTTCACCACACCACCTCATCCTGAGGAGGCGCGCAAAGCGCGCCGTCTCGAAGGATGGGCAACAGACGCGGTGCACGTGCCCATGCTTCGAGACGCACTCCTGCGGAGCGCTCCTCAGCATGAGGCTGGTGTTGGTGATTCTATCGCGCCTGGAAAAACTCTAGACGACGAGGAGATTGTCGGCGTTCGTCGTGATGCCGATCACGATGTCCTGGAAGTCGTTGTCGCCGTTGAACTGATCCTCGAAGCCGATCTGAAGTTCGCGACCGCCCATCGTGACGCCGGACAGCGCCTGGTGGACGTCACCGGGATTGAGCGTCGAGAAAGAGTGGAAAATGGCGGCGTTGTCGAGCTGGCCGAGCGTGTTGCTGCGCAAGGCGGGCGGCAATCCGGAGTCGAGGTCCGCCGCGGTCAGCGTGCCCGGCACGACGAAGGACAGGTTGTCCGGCAGGGTGCCGTATCGGCTGAAGCCATCCTGGATCAGGAAGAAGCCAATCTTCTGGCCATCGGCGGGTGAGCCCAGGCTGACAGTCCGTGCGCCCGCGGCGACACCCAGCGTATTGGCGAAGACGACGTGCACGTCGAAGATCGTGCCGTCGGTCGCCACCCGGTAGGTACCGAGCGTGTTGGCGTAGGCCGAGTCGGCGGACTTCAGCGTGAGTGTGAAGGTCGCCGCACCGCCGCCCGTGAGGAAGGCCTGGTCGACGACGCCGTTGATCTTCGAGGGATCGACGGAGACGCCTTCCTTCAGTTCGAGCAGGTGGTTCTGGAAGGTGATCGTGGTGTGGGCGTCGACGCCGGTGCCGCGTGCGGCCGTCAGGAATTCACCGTTCGAGAAGTCGCCCTCGATCTGGAAGGAAACGCCGCCGACCGCAAGCGTCGCAAGGCTCGTGCCGAGCGTCACGGAGAGATTGTTACGCCCGATCAGCGCGCCGGTGACGTCGATCGCGTCGCCGGGGGAGAAGCCCGAGATCAGGTCGCCATTCAGGTCGGCGAGCGCGTCGAGCACCGTGTCGCGGCCACCGCCGAGATCGATGGTATCGCCGCCGCGCCTGCCGCTCAGCAGGTCGTCGCCCAGCCCACCCGTGATGGTGTCGTTGCGCAGGGAGCCAACCAGCGTCACGGCGGTCGCATGGCCCTGGTTGCTGACGGTGAAGCCCTGCGGCGAGGGAATGGCGTCGGACACGTGGGACAGGTCGATATTGTGGCCGTCGGCCACCAGGACCACCCGGCCGCGATTGGTCGTGGCGCCGGTGGGCGTCCAGTCGGCCACCAGCCGCGCACGCAACGTGCCCGCCGTGTCGACGATGATCTCGTCGGCGCCGAGACCGAGGTCGAAGATGTCGACCGCGCCGGCATCCACGATGAAGCGGTCGCGGCCGAGCCCACCCGTCATCCTGTCGTTGCCGTCGACACTGAACAGCCAGTCGTCACCGTTGCCGCCCGTGATGGAATCTTCCCGCACCGAACCAAGCAGCACGACCGCCGTGTCGTTGCCGATATTGTGGAGCGTGTAGCCGCGGCCGGTGTCGAAGGCCTGCTGCAGGCTGACATTGTGGCCGTTCGCCTGGATGGTCGTGTTGCCCAGGTTGAACGTCTGCGAGGTCGCCGCCCAGGTCTCCGCGACCAGGGCAAGCAGCGATGCACCCGATCCGACACGAAAGAAATCGGCGCCTCCGAGCCCAAGGTCGGTGATGATGTCGTTGCCGCTTACGGCGAACTCGTCGGCGCCGAGACCGCCGGTCAGAGTGTTGCTGCCGGTCGAACCGACCAGCCGATTGTCGAAGGCATTGCCCTTGATCTTGTCGTTGCCGGCGCCGCCGATCGCCGTCTCGATGACCGTGTTGAAATCGATCGCGATATTGTTGACCAACCCGGCCACGCTCGAGAACGAGCCCGGCTCCAGGTTGATGGTCATGCCGCTGCTGATCTTCGACAGGTTGAGCGTGTTGTTCGTGCCGGTGCTGAACAGCGTGACGACCGGCTCGCGAAAGGCCTGGTCGAAATCGTAGAACTTCGCGAGCGGTCCGGTGATGGTGCTGTCGTAGCCGAACACATCGTTGCCGTTCAGCGGCGAGTTGGTCGGCGCACCGTAGAGTCGCTGAAGCGCGAGGATATCGAGCGTCATCGGTGTGGACGGTCTAATGTCCTTCCAGAAGGTTCCTGTCACCGGATAGACGCTGGAATACTGGGCCGCTATTCCCGCGTCGATGTACGACTCGACCGACCAAAGCCTCGTGTCGTAGGGACCGAACTGCTGGGTCAGCGGGTTGACGTCATAGTTGTAGGGGCCTGCATGCCCGAGCCCGAGAACATGACCGATCTCGTGAATGAGGTCGAAATGGCGGTTTGTGCCGAGCGGGTTTTCACCGCCAAAGGTGTTCCCGGGCTCGTTGGACAAGTACGTCGTCTCGACGGAACCCAGCACGACGGCATGTGACAAACCATCAGGCAGGACGTCCGGGCTACCCGGGATGCCATGATTGGCCGTTGCGGTCGAAGGTGGGTTGCCGGGGCCGGTGACGACGGCGTTTCGATAGAAAACGACGTTGCCGGTGCCGCCGCTGGAAGCGGCAAAGGTGACATTCGCGAAGGCCGACCACAGTGCCAGCGCGTCACTGACGGTTTCCCTTTCGAGGTCGGTCCATCCAGAGAGTGCATCGAACGAATAGGAAATCGTTCCGCTGGCCGTGCCGATAAGGGAATCGCCCCATTTTTGGGCGACCTGGGAATGAGGGCTGGCGGTATGTCCGTTACTGTCGACGCTGGAGATGAAGGTTACTTGGGCATCCACATCAGCCAGGGCCATTCTTCACCTTCATCGGAGCACGTCGGACAACACAACGCGTGATGGCCTCGAAGGCTGCACTATCGCTGCGTCTTTGTTCGTTCAAGGAGGTTGTGGCAACCTCGCGCAGAGATGCGCCCGCAGGGGCGGAGCGTGACCCCATCGCCCTCGTAAGACGAGGGCACTTCCCCTTTGCGGGCTCCGCAAAGGGGAAGCAATCCGATCAGTGCGCGAGAAGCAGCGGCACGCGGCAGGACGAGATCACCTTGCCGGTGGCGCCGCCCAGGCCGAGGAAGCTCAGCACCTGGCCGCGGCCATAGGCGCCCATCACCAGCAGGTCGGCGCCCTTGCCGTGCGTGTAGTCGAGCAGGGCGCGGCCGCGCGCGCGGCCCGACACCGCGCCGGGATCGATGGCGTCGATGCTGGTCTTGATGCCGTGACGGCCGAGATTGCGCGCGAGATAGGACGCACCCACGTCTTCGGCCTTGGAGCCGACGACCAGGATCGTGATCGCGCTCGCCTTGGCCAAGAACGGCAGGGAATATTCGACCGCGCGGGCGGCCTGGAAGCTGCCGTTCCACGCCACGATGACCGAGCCAAAGCCGCCGCTGCCGGCGTTCGGGGGCGCGATCATGACGGCGCGGGCACATTCGTGGATGGCGGCCTCGACAGTGGCGGGCGCTACGTTCTCCGGGTCGGAGCCGGGGCGGCCCAGCACCAGCATGTCCGAGCAGCGGCCCATGGCGACCAGCGTGTCGAGCGTAGCGGTCTCGGCAGCGGTGTAGGTCGAGCCGGCATTGGCGGCGAGCACTTCCTTGTAGGCGCGCTCCGATTCCTTGCCGCGTTCCTCGAGGCGCTCGTCGTCGAGGTTCATGATCAGGGGCATCGCCTCGCCGCTCATGGCGAGGCCGCCGACGGCGCCGCCGGCCGGGCCGACCGGCAGGTGCAGCGCATCCACGGTGGCGTCGAAAATGCCGGCGACGCGCGCGGCCAGCCGGAACGACATCGCGGCATCGGGACCGCCTTCGGACACGGCCAGAATCGACTTCAACATAAGGATATTCCCCCAGGATCTTCAGGACGCGCGATTAAGAAGCGGCGGCGCGTCCGGTGCAAGCCAAGTCTTTCGGTCGGCGGCTTTCGCCGCAGATCAGGACCGCGCGGCCTGCGCGAGGCCGGTCATCAACTCGGCGACGCCGCTCAATTCCTGCCCGGCATTGCGGGCGCCCTGCAGTACCTGCTCGAGCGAACGGCCGTTGGCCATCGAGGCAGCGCCCCACAGCAGAGCCGAACGCATGCCGCTCTTGCAGAAGGCGACGACCTTTCCGTCGCCCGAGGCCAGCAGATCGGCGAAGGCGCGCACCTGGTCAGGTGTCGCACGGGGGCCCGGAAAGGGCAGGTCGAGGAATTGCAGTCCGGCTGCTTCGGCGGCCGCGCGCAGATCGGCCGTCTTGGGCTGGCCGAAGAAGGCCTCGCCGTCGGGCCGGTTGTTCACCACCGCGACGAAGCCCGCGGCGGCGAGCTCCTTCATGTCATCGGCGCTCAGCTGGCCGGAAACGGAAACCCGATCGTCGACCGGAAGGAGGGAAAGGCTCATGTCGACAACTCCCGTTTACGAATCCAGTGAATGAAGGGTAGGGCCAGCAGGACCATCCAGAGCTTGCCCAGGATCTGACCGGCCAGATAGTCGAGGCTGCCGAAGGCCAGCCACAGGAAGAGGATGCTGTCGGCCACCAGCCCGACGACGCTGGAGGCCAGCACGGCCAGCACGAGGCCACGCGATTGCAGCGGCGTGTAGACCGCGAAGTCGGCGAGTTCGGACAGGAGGAACGCCGTGGCGGAGGCGACGAGGAGCTGCGGCGGTGCCACGGCGCCCGACAGGGCAGCGCCCGCCACGATGGCGCCGACGGCGACGCCGCGGCCGAGCCTTCGCTGCACGAGGTCGCGCAGGACCAGGGCCAGCCCGATCATCAGCACGCCCGACGGCGCCATCAGCGGCTTGTCGCCCGGACCCCAGGGCCAGACCGGCACCAGGCATGGTCCCTGCGGCACACAGACGGCGCCGACGTTGCCGATCATCCAGTTGGCGAGCGGGATGCAGGCGATGAAGCCCAGGAAGTAGACCAGGCCCACGAGCTTGGCCCGCTTGGTCGAGTTCATGCCCGCGCTCCTAGCAGGTCCGGCAGGCATGAGGAACCGGGCCGGGGATGGTTGCGTTCTAACGCACACAATCCAGGAGACATTTCATGCAGCCCATCGCCCGCCGCTCGGTCCTGTTCGGCGTCGCCGCCCTGTCGGTCCTTCCCGCTACTGCCGCGTTCGCCGTCAACGCGCTGCCCGACGCCCGCTTCGTGGGCTTTGCCCAGGAGTTCAACGATTTCGAGATCGCCTCCGGCCGGCTGGCGCTCGCCAAGTCCATGAACGAGAACGTCCGCGGCTTTGCGGCCCGCATGGTGGCCGACCAGACCGAGGCTGCGCAGTACCTGAGCAAGTCCCGCCAGGAAGCGGGCGTCTCCTACGCGCCCGATCCCAGCAACGCGCCGGGCTGGACCGCGACGCTGCAGCGGTTGAACGTGCTGCAGGGCATCGAATTCGACACCGCCTACGCCAACGCCCAGCTCGCCGCGCACATTGATGCCAACGCCCAGTACGGCGCCTACTCGCAGGACGGCGGCAATGGCGCGCTGCGCCGCTACGCCCAGATGCAGCTTCCGAAGATCCAGCAGAACCTGACCGGCGCGCGTCAGCTGGCCGGCGGCCGCTAAGCCGTTCGCTAGATCGAGGGCGTGCCCTCACGCCAGGCCACGAAGCCCCGCTTGCGCAAGGCGCAGGCGGGGCATTCGCCACATCCATGACCCCACTCGTTCCGCGGGCCGCGCACGCTGTCGTAGCAGGTGTGCGTGTGTTCCAGGATCAGGTCCACCAGCGGCGGGCCGCCCAGCTCGTTGGCAAGTCCCCAGGTCTCCGCCTTGTCGAGCCACATCAGCGGCGTGTGCAACACGAAGGCGCGGTCCATGCCGAGGTTGAGCGTCACCTGCAGCGCCTTGATGGTGTTGTCGCGGCAGTCGGGATAGCCCGAGAAGTCGGTCTCGCACATGCCGCCGACCAGGTTGCGGATGTTGCGCCGCCAGGCCACTGCGGCGGCGAAGGTGAAGAACAGGAGATTGCGGCCCGGCACGAAGCTGTTGGGCAGCCCGTCCTTCTCCATCGCGAAGGCGACGTCGCGGGTCAGGGACGTGTCACTGATTTGTCCCAGCACGCCCATGTCGATGAAATGGTCTTCGCCCAGCCGGTCCGCCCATTGCGGAAACTGCCGCCGGACCTCGTCCAGAACCACAAGGCGTTGAGCCAGTTCGATCCGGTGCCTTTGACGGTAGTCGAAAGCGACCGTTTCAACATGCGTGAATCGCTCTAGCGCCCAGGCCAGACACGTGGTGGAATCCTGTCCGCCGGAGAAGAGGACGAGGGCCGATCGAGCATCGTTCATGAGGGGCTTTATCGCCCGCAACCTCCCTCCGCGCCACAGCGTTGGCTTGTTTACCTGACCTATGACCACAGAGGGGGGAACCCATGTTCGTCTCCGATATCCTGTCGCGTAAAGGCGGTCTCGTTTACACGGTCACACCGGGCACCTCGGTCGCCCAGATCGCCCAGCAACTCAGCACTCGCCGCATCGGCTCGGTGCTCGTGCTCGATGCCGAGAGTTCGGTCGTCGGCATCGTTTCCGAACGCGACCTCGTGCGCGCCTTCGCGAGCCACGGGGCGGACGCCCTGGAGTTCGAGGCCCGCAAGATCATGACGCGCGATGTCGTGACCTGCGATCCCGACGATTCCATCGATCATGTCATGGAGCAGATGACGCGCGGCCGCTTCCGCCACTTGCCGGTGGTGCGCCACGGCGAGCTGCTGGGCCTGGTCTCGATCGGCGACGTCGTGAAGGCGCGTCTGGAAGAGGCCACGCACGAAACAGAAGCTCTCAAGGCCTATATCGTCGCGGGCTGATCGGCCCCGCCTGCTACGCGGCCCACGAAGGCCGCGTAGCGTGCAGAGCGCTTACTTGGCCTAGCGCGGATCTTCGTTCGGATCGACGTAGGTGATGCCCTGCGGGCCCATGCCGTGGAGCTGCAGCTCGGTCTCCTCGGTGAACCAGGCGTAGTGCGTCATGCCCTTGGCAACGTACGAGTAGCCGCCGGCCTTGACCTTCTCGCCCTTCTTCTCGTCGAGCTTGTCGCCGGTGCCGATGTTGAAGCTGCCGGACAGCACGGTGACGTTCTCGTCGTTGGGATGGGTGTGGGCGGCGATCTTGAAGCCGGCCGGTACCTTCAACCGCACGACATACATGCCTTCCTTGGTCGGATCGCCCTTGATGACGGCGAACTGTGCGCCCTTGGCGTAGGCGGCCGGCGCGACCCATTTCAGGGCTTCGGGCTGGACGGTGGCGTGATGGTCGTCGGCCGCGCGGACATGCAGCGGGACGGCGAGTGCGAGCAGGGCTGCCGCGACCAGGAACTTCCGCATGATGATTTCCTCCGACAATCTGATGTTCGTGCGGTGCAGACTGCCGGCAGGATCGGCCCGCCGCTATGACCGGGAGACCTGAAGTATTTGCCGAGACGCCGATTTCGCCGTTAGGGTCCGGCAAATTCTCGGCGGAGATCGCATGTCGTCACCTCTTCAAGGCAAAGTCGCGCTCGTAACGGGCGCGGGCAAGAATATCGGTCGGCAGATCGCCCTGACCCTGGCGCGCGACGGCGCGGCCATCGTGGTCAACGGGCGCTCGGACAAGGCGGCGGTCGATGCCGTCGTGGCCGAGATCGAAGCGGCGGGCGGCAAGGCGCTGGCGGCGATGGGCGACGTTTCCGATCTGGCCGTCCCGCCGCGCATCGCGGCGGAGGCGGCCGCCAGGTTCGGCGGCGTCGACATCCTGGTCAGCAACGCCGGCCTTCGCCGCCAGACTTCCTTCCTCGACATGTCGTTCGACGAATGGCGCGAGATCATGTCGGTGGCGCTCGACGGCGCCTTCCTGCTGGGCAAGGCGATCGTGCCGCAGATGGCGGCGCGCGGCGGCGGTGCCTTCGTGGCGCTGTCGGGCATCTCGACCCATGTCGGCACACCCAATCGCTGCCACGTCTCGGCCTCCAAGTCGGGCCTCGAAGGGCTGATGCGCGCGCTCGCGGTCGAGTTGGCGCCGCACAGGATCACCTGCAACGCGCTGGCGCCGGGCGCCATCGACACGACGCGCGGCGCTGCGGCGGGCGCGGCACCGGCCAATCGCGTGAACCGTCCCATTCCGCTGAAGCGCTTCGGCACGGTCGAGGAGATCGCGGCCATGGTGCGGCTGCTGGTCGGGCCGGAAGGCACCTTCATCACCGGCCAGACGATCCACGTGAACGGCGGCGAGTTCCTGACGTGAGGAACCTGATCACCGACGTGCCCGGCATCCTGGTCGGCAACGCCCAGGACATGCGCGCCGCGACCGGCGCCACCGTGGCCATCTTCGAAGGTGGCGCGATCGCCAGCATTTCCACGTTGGGTGGCGCGCCCGGCGATCGCATGGGCACCTCGCTCGAGCCCGAAGCGGTGGGGCAGGCGATCGATGCCGTCGTGCTGTCGGGCGGTTCGGTCTACGGGCTCGATGCCGCGGGCGGCGCGTCGGCGGTGCTGTGCCAGCGCGGCCAGGGGCGGACCTTCGGCGGCATCGCCATTCCCGTGGCGGTGCAGGCGATCCTGTTCGACCTGATCAACGGCGGCGAAAAGGACTGGATGCGCGAGCCAGTGAAGCACATGCCGCCTTACTGGAATCTTGGCCGCGACGCCGCTCTGGTCGCCGCCGAAGATTTCGCGCTGGGCACGGCCGGTGCGGGCGTCGGCGCGACCACGGCCGGGCTCAAGGGCGGCCTCGGTTCGACCAGTGCGAAGACCAGCCAGGGTTTCACCGTCGGCGCGCTCGTCGCCGTGAATGCCGTTGGCGCGGCCACGATCGGCAACGGTCCGCATTTCTGGGCCGGCGCCTATGAGCAGGGCGACGAATTCGGCGGCCTCGGCTGGCCGGCCAAGCTGCCCGACGATGCGCTGAAGATGCGCTTCAAGGGACAGCCGCTTCCGGTGACGGCCACGACCATCGCGCTGGTCGCGACGGATGCGACGCTCACGAAGGCGGAGTGCAAGCGGCTCGCCATCATGGCGAACGACGGCCTCTCGAAGTCGCTGCGGCCGGTGCATGCGCCGAACGACGGCGACACAGTGTTCGCGGCCGCGACCGGCAAGCTGGGCCGCGGCGGCGATCCGCCGATCCTGACCGAGCTGGGCACCGTGGCCGCCGATTGCCTCGCGCGCGCCGTGGCACGCGGCGTCTACGAGGCGACGTCGCTGCCGTTTCCTGGCGCCGTGCCCGACTGGAAGACGAAGTTCGGCGGCGGCCGGCGATGAGCTATCTGATCGTCTTCGTGGGCGCAGGCATCGGAGGCGCGGCGCGCCACGGCATGAACATCTGGGTGGCGCGGCTGCTGGGCTCGCACTTCCCCTGGCACACGCTGGTGATCAATATCCTGGGCTCGATCGTCATGGGCCTGATCACGGGCTGGTTCGCCGAGCGCGTCGGTGCCGCCGCCCACTACCGGCTGTTCCTCGCCACCGGCGTCATGGGCGGGTTCACGACCTTCTCCGCTTTCTCGCTCGATACGGTGCTGCTGTGGGAGCGGCATGAGTATCTGATGGCCGCGCTCTATGTCGGCGGCTCGGTGGCCGGCGCCATCGCGGGCCTTGCCGCGGCGCTCTGGATCATGGGCAAGGCGCTGGCGTGAGCCAGGCTTTCGACGTCGTCGTCCTGGGTGGTGGCGCCGCGGGCTTGATGTGCGCGATGCGGGCAGGCCAGCGCGGCCGCAAGGTCCTGCTGCTCGACCATGCCGAGAAGGTCGGCAAGAAGATCCTGATCTCGGGCGGCGGACGCTGCAACTTCACCAACCTCGACGCGCGGCCCGAGGCGTTCCTCTCGGCCAATCCGCATTTCTGCAAATCGGCGCTGGCACGCTACACGCAGCACGATTTCATCGAGCTGGTGAACAAGCACCGCATCGCCTGGCACGAGAAAACGCTGGGCCAACTCTTCTGCGACGGCTCGGCCCGGCAGATCGTGGCGATGCTGTTAGACGAATGCGCCGCGGTGGGCGTCGCCGTGCGGGTCGCGCACAAGGTGACGCGTGTGGAGAAGGCGGATCGCTTCACTGTCGCGACGGATCATGGTGATTTCTCCGCCGAGTCCGTCGTGCTGGCGACCGGCGGACTCTCGATCCCGAAGATGGGCGCGACCGGCCTGGCGCACGAGGTGGCACGCCAGTTCAAGCTGCGTGTCACCGAGACGCGGCCGGCGCTGGTGCCGCTCACACTATCGGTACCGGAGATCAGCGGCGTGTCGCTCGATGTCGAGGCACGCTGCGGCCGCGCGACCTTCCGCGAGGCGCTGCTGTTCACCCATCGCGGTCTCTCGGGCCCGGCGATCCTGCAGATCTCGTCCTACTGGAAGCCGGGACAGGAGATCGTCGTTGACCTGCTACCCGACCTCGATGCCGCGTCGTTCCTGAAGGAGCGCAAGCGCACGCGACCCAAGGCCGAGCTGCGGACGATCCTCGCAGAGATACTGCCGCAGCGCCTGGCGCAAAGCCTCGCACCCGAAGGCATCATGGCCAACCAGCGCGATCGCGATCTCGAAACGCTGGCGAGCCGACTGAAGGTCTGGACCTTCACGCCGAATGGCACCGAAGGCTACGCCAAGGCCGAGGTCACGTTGGGCGGCATCGACACCGACGGTCTTTCATCGAAGACGATGGAGGCGAAGAAGGTGCCCGGCCTCTACGCGATCGGCGAGGCGGTCGACGTGACCGGCTGGCTGGGCGGCTACAATTTCCAGTGGGCCTGGTCGAGCGGCTGGGTCGCGGGCGAATCGGTCTGATCTAGCCCTTGTAGGCGACGAGCAGCGCCCCGGCGGCGATCAGCGCGACACCGGCCCAGTTCGCGGTCGAGAGCTTTTCGCCGAGGAAGAGAACGCCGAACACCGCCACCAGCACGATGCTCAGCTTGTCGATCGGCGCCACGCGCGCGGCGTCGCCGATCTTGAGGGCGCGGAAGTAGCAGATCCACGAACCGCCGGTCGCCAGACCCGAGAGGATCAGGAACAGATAGGTGCGCTGCGAGATAGACGCGAGCGGCTGCCATTGGCCGGTGCCGACGAGGATCATGCCCAGCACGCCCATGATCACGATGGTCCGGATGAACGTCGCGAAATCCGAATTGACGTTCTCGACGCCGACCTTGGCGAAGATCGCCGTCAGGGCCGCGAAGGCCGCCGACATCAGGGCCCAGAATTGCCACGAGTCGAGGAGGTTGGACTGCATGGTTCGACTCCTTGTCAGTGGCCGAGATAGCTGCGCCGCAAGTCGGGATCGCGCGCGAGGTCGGCGGCGCTGCCGGAGAGCGCGATGCGGCCGTTCTCCAGCACATAGGCGCGGTGTGCGACGGCAAGCGATTGCACGACGTTCTGCTCGACCAGCAGGATCGCGAGGCCCTGCTGGTTGAGGCGGCCGATCAGGCCGAACATCTCCTCGACCAGGAGCGGCGACAGGCCGAGCGAAGGCTCGTCGAGGATCAGCAGCCGGGGCTCGCTCATCAGGCCGCGGCCGATCGCCAGCATCTGCTGCTCGCCGCCCGACAAGGTGCCGGCCGATTGCGTCAACCGCTCGCGCAGGCGCGGGAAGGTTTCCAGCACGCGTTCCAGGTTGGCGGCGCGGTTGGGCTTGCCGCGGCGATAGCTGCCCAGCTCGAGGTTGTCGCGCACCGACAGGTTGGGAAAGACGCGGCGGCCTTCCGGCACCTGCACGAGGCCCGCCTCGACGATATGCATGGAGGAAGCGCCGGTGATCTCCTTTCCGTCGAAGCGGATCGAGCCGCCGCGCGGCCGGTAGAGGCCGGAGACATTGTTGTTGAGCGTCGACTTGCCCGCCCCGTTGCTGCCCAGCAGGGCCACGATCTCGCTTACGCCCACGGCGAGGTCGACGCCGCGCAACACTTCGATGGCGCCGTAGCCCGCGCGCAGGGACACGACCTCAAGCACGCAGCACCTTGGCGGCGCCGTGGCCGAGATAGGCTTCGATGACCAGCGCGTTGTCGGCGATGGCGGCCGGCGTGCCCTCGGCGATCATGCGGCCCTGATTCAGCACATAGACCCGCTCGGCGAGCGAGGTCACGGCCTGCATCACATGCTCGATCAGCAGGATGGTGACCCCGGAGGCACGGATGTTCTTGATGACGCCCACGATCTCGACGATCTCCGTCGGATTGAGCCCGGCCATCACCTCGTCGAGCAGGAGGAGCCGCGGGCCTGTCGCGAGCGCACGCGCGAGTTCGAGCCGCTTGCGGCCGGCGACGGTGAGGTCGGCGCCGCGCTGGTCGAGCTGGTCCTTCATGCCGACCAGCGTCGCCACGGCTTCGGCCTCGCGCGCGGCCAGGCGGCGGTCGGCGGTGTGGAAATAGGCGCCAACCATGATGTTCTCGCGCACGCTGATGCCGGCGAAGGGCTGCGTGATCTGGAAGGTGCGGACCATGCCCGCGGCACAGACGCGATGTGGCGCCAGGCCGGTGATCGGCTTGCCCTCGAAGGAGACCGTGCCGGCATCGGGCCGGTGGAAGCCCGCGATGGTGGCGAAAAGCGTCGTCTTGCCGGCACCGTTGGGACCAATCAGGCCGACGATCTCGCCCGGCGCGACGTCGAGCGAGGCGCGGTCCACGGCCTTGAGGCCGCCGAAGGATTTCGAGATCTCGCGCACCTCAAGCATGGCGCGGCTTTCTGCGGAACAGGCTCATCAGCCCGTCGGGCAGCCGCGCCACGATCAGGATCAGCATGATGCCGTAGACGATGAGGCTGAGCGGCTGGACGTTCTTCAGCGCCGGTACGACGCTGGCCAGCCAGCGCGTCACCTCGTTGATGCCCATGAGGGTGAACGAGCCTATCAGCGGCCCGAAGATCGTGCCCGCGCCGCCCACCATGCTGACCAGCAGCATCTCGACCGACTTGTCGACGCCGAAGGCGATGCCGGGATCGATGTAGAGGTACTTCTGCGCATAGAAGGTGCCGCCGGCCGCGCACATCGCGCCGGAGAGGGTGAGCACCTTCACCTTCTCGGCGAAGACGTCGATGCCCAGCGCCCGCGCCGCATCCTCGTTCTCGCGGATCGCGACCAGCCGGGCGCCGAAGCGGCTGCGCGTCAGCTGCCAGGCGATCAACAGCGAGACGATGCAGAGCAGCAGCGCGAGGTAATAGACCCAGATCGGGTCCTTGAACTGGAAGTTGATCGGCCGCGGATCGGCCTTGATCAGCATGCCGAGTCCTCCCTTGGTGAAGGGCACCGAGTTGGCGAGGATGCGGAAGACCTCGGCAAAGGCCAGGGTAATCAGCGCGAAGTAGGAGCCTCGCAAGCCGGCCCGGAACGAAAGCACGGCGATCATCCAGCCGACCGCGCCGCCGGCGGCCATCGCGACCGGCCAGGCGAGCCAGGGATTAAGACCGTAGGTCACCTGCAGGATGGTCGAGGTGTAGGCGCCGGTGCCGAAGAACACGACATGGCCGAACGAGGTCTGGCCCGCGAAGCCGCCGGCGATGTTCCAGGATTGGCCGATGAACGCCGTGAAGAAGACCAGCATGCCAATGGTGACCAGATAATTCGGCACCAGCAGCGGGTAGGCCAGCGCCGCTGCCAGACCCAGCGCGCACAGAAGGATGGCGCGGTTCACGCCTTGCTCCCGAACAGGCCGGTGGGTTTCAGCAGCAGGATCAGGATGAAGATCAGCGAGATGCCGATCTGGCCGAGTTGCTCGCCCAGGAACAGGCCACCGAGCGATTCGGTGATGCCGATGATGAAGCCGCCCACCGCCGCGCCCGCAAAGCTGCCCATGCCGCCCAGCACCACGATGGTGAAGGCCACGAGCACGAAGGCGTGGCCCGAGGACGGCGTCACGTAATAGGTCGGCATCAGCAGGCAGGCCGCGGCGCCGAGGCAGGCGATGCCGATGCCATAGGAGACGGCGAAGACGTTCTCGACGTCGATGCCGACCAGCCGCGCGCCCTGCCGTTCCTTGGCGACGGCGCGGATCGCTTTGCCCATGTCGCTGCGTGCCATGTAGAGGCCGAGCGCCGCGCAGAGCAGCAGCGAGGCCACGAACGAGATGATCTTGGGCAGCGGCAGGAACGCGGCGCCGATCTCGACGAAGTGGCCGGCATAGGGCACGTCGATGGTCTGCGTGTCGCCGCCGAAGAACAGCAGGGCGACATTGTCGATCACGATCGAGAGGCCGAGCGTGATCAGCAGGATGTTCTCGTCGCGGCCGTGATTGTAGCGGCCGATCAGCAGCCGGTAGAGCACGAAGCCGAAGCCGAAGGCGCCGGCGATGACCACTGGCAGGGCGGCATAGGGATCGATGCCGATCAGCCGCCAGAGATAGAACACGGCATACATGGCCAGCATCAGCAGGCTGCCATGCGCGAAGTTGATGATGTGCAGCACGCCGTAGATCAGCGTGAGGCCGACGGCGACCAGAACGTAGATTCCGCCGGCCAGAAGGCCGTTCAGGACGCCCGCGACGAGAAAGGCGGGGTCGAACACGTCCTCAAAGTCTCTCGGCGTCGGGCTGAACCCCACACCTCATCCTGAGGAGGCCCGAAGGGCCGTCTCGAAGGATGGGCAGCAGACGTGGTGCTCGTGCCCACCCTTCGAGACGCTCACTGCGTTCGCTCCTCAGGGTGAGGTCTTGGTGTCGCTCGACGCGATTCAATATCACCCGGAAGCCCTTAGAGCTTCGGCTTGGGGAACACCGCCTTGGCCGAGGCGAACTCCTCGGGGGCGATCACCTCGATCTCGCCCTTGAGCGATTGCATGGTCGCCGGCCGCCCGCCCTGGTTCTGGCCGTCGACGAACTTGGTCGGGCCGTAGGGCATCAGCTCGGCCTTGAAGGTCGAGGCGGCCAGCGCCGCGATGAGCTTCGCCTTGTCGGCCGAGCCGGCATGCTCCAGCGCATCGGCCAGCAGCATGACGTTGGTGTAGGTGAGATAGACCTCGAAGGTGAACAGGGCGCCGGTGGCCTCGACGCGCTTCTTCAGCGCCTGGGCCTGCGGGCTCTTCGGATTGTACCAGTGGTTCACGTCCATCATGTACTGGGAGACGTCGGGCATCTCCTTGACGAACTTGTAGTTGAAGCCGCCGCCCAGGATCGAGAAGAAGCCCGCGACGTTCACCTTCTGCTGGTAGAGCGTGCGCGCCAGCAGCATGTATTCGTTGCCGTAGTTCGACATCATGACGATGTCGGGCGCCAGCGAGCGGATGCGCAGCGCGATATTGTCGAAGTTGCGCGTCGGATTGTCGTGGGCGATCAGCTCCTTCGACGCTATGCCGATCGAGGGCAGCTTGCTAGCCAGCAGCTTGGCCGTGCCGGTGCCGAACTCGCCCGATTCGTGGACGATCACGGCGGTCTTGGCGACATTGTTGGCGGCCTTGTTCAGCGCCCCCAGCGAGGCGATGCCGTCGTCGACGCAGACGCCGAAGCCCGGCTTCAGGCGGAACACGTTCTTGAGGCCGCGGCTCATCAGCAGGTCGGAGGCGCCGACATCGACCAGGAACGGCGTGCCGTATTTGGCGGCGGCCTGGCTGGCGGCGATGCCGACCGGGCTCTGGAAGCAGCCGATATAGGCGGCCACGCCCTGCTCGTTCATCTTCTCGACTTCGCTGACGCCGACCTCGACCTTGGACTGGCTGTCGCCCAGCAGCGCTTCGAGTTTCGCGCCGCCCATCGACTTGATGCCGCCCGCCTTGTTCACATCCTCGATGGCCATGGTGCCGCCGAGCCGGCTCTGCTGACCGTTATAGGCGACGAAGCCGGTGACGGGATGGATCATGCCGACCTTCACGGCGGCGGGCTGGGCCCCGACCAGGCCGGGGGCGGCGACCGCTCCGGTTGCCAGCGCCGTGCTTCCCGCGATGAAGGTCCGGCGCGAAACCGCAGACGTCCGTTGCTTGGTCATCAAAACCTCCCGGCAATCAACGAGCGAAGATCGAGCGTATGTCGGCAACCTTGTCCAAGGCCAGAATCTTCTTCCGCATTTCGTCGGCAACCTCGTGAGGCAACATCCGTGCCGTCAGCGAGAAGTACTTTCCAGTGAGTTCGTCGCGCGAATAGGGATCCTGGTCGTCGCCTCGATTGGCCTCGACGGAAGAGGTGAGCGTGCGGCCGTCGCGCAGCCGGACGTCGACACGGGCTGGCCGGAACTGCGGCAGCTTGGCCGTCATCGCCTTGTCTTCGACCACGAACACGCGCTTGGCCAGCGCCAGGACCCTCTCGTCGCGCAGGGCGTCCCAGGTGAAGTTCTCGACCCGGGACGAGCCGCGCACCAGGCGCGTGGCCACCGCGAAGGGCACGGAGAACTTGCCGGCGAGCGTATTGCGTGGCGCCTGGTCGTCGAGCTCGGCAGCGTAGAGATAGCTCGCGACATCCACGCGCTCGACCGAGTCGGCCGCGACGGCCTCCTTCGCGAGGAGGAGGTCGAGCGCGTCCAGCGCGCCGTGATTGTAGCGGCAGCAGGAATGGAGCTTGAAGTAGTTCTGGTCGATCTGCCAGTCGCGGCCGAGCCCGTCGATCATGCGCGCCGTATCGAAGCGCTCCGACACGACCTTTCCGAACACGCTGGACAGCCCGTCGCGCTCGCCGATGAAGCCGGCCTCGATGAGGTCGATCGCCATCAGCGCCATGCGGTTGGAAATGCCGGCATAGGCGTTCCGCACCGTGCCGCCTTCCAGCATCGTGCGCTTGGAGGAGGCGAGCGTCAGGGAGGAGGCGACGTTGATCGTTTCGCGGATCTGCGCCGCGTCGTAGCCCAGCAGCTTGGCCACGGCCGCGGCGGCGCCCACCGTGCCCCAGGTGCCGTGCGGATGCATGTCGGGCCGCATTGCAGCGGCGATACCGATGCGGGCACCGACCTCGTAGCCCAGGATCAGGGCCTCCATCGCCGCCTTGCCGGAGAGGCCCTTGATCTCGGCCATGGCCCAGACCGCGGGCAGGGCGTGGATCGAGGGATGGCCCTTGGCGAAGCGGTTGCCCTCGTCCATCTCGAGGAAGGTGCCGGCGGTGCCGTTGAGGAAAGCGGCGGCGGCCGACACGGCGGTCTTGCCGGTGCCCATCACCGCGGCCTCGCCGACGGGACTGACCGTCAGCTTGGCGGTCAGCGCCTGCATCTCGGGCTCGGCCGCGCCGCCCACGATGGCGCCGACCGTGTCGAGGATGACGTAGGACGTCTGCTCGATCGTGGCCGGCTTCAGGGTCTCCAGGCGGAAGTCTGCAATGAACTCCGCGAGCGTATCGAGCCAGAACCTGGTCACGCGATCAGCTCATCATCGTGTCGCGATAGTGCCTGGCCACCTCGCCCGGCGTCGCCTGCCAGACATTGCCGAAGCGCTCGATGCGGCGCAGGGCCTCATCGAGGTACTTGATGCGATGCGCCATGCCCATCAGCCAGGGATGGATCGACAGGTTGAACACCTGGCCGCCCTCGTGGTGCAGCAGCTCGAACGCGTCGCCCACGATGTCGGGATAGCGCGCCGTGTTGATGCGCCGCAGCCAGAGCTGCTGAACGTCGTCCCATTCCGGCTGGTTGGGCAGCGAGACGAACTTGGCGCCGTCGCCGACATGCATCGGATAGGGTTGATCGTCGTTGGGCCAATCGAGGACGTAATCGATGCCGGCATCCGCCAGCAGCTTCGGCGTACGCTGGCTCTCGCCGAATTCCTGGCCGAGCCAGCCTTTCGGCGCACTGCCCGTGGCTTTCTCGAGGGCGGCGATAGAGGTCGCGATCTCCTGCTTCTCCTCGGCCTCGCTCATCTTCGAGCTGATCATGCGGTTGGCGGAGACGCCGTGGCCGATGATCTCGTAGCTCCGCTTTTTGAACTGCTCCATCAGGAACGGGTAGCGCTCCGCCGCCATCGCATTGACCGCGACGCCGGCCCGGATCTGGTAGCGGTCGAGCACGTCGAGGACGCGGAAGATGCCGGTGCGGTTGCCGTACTCACGCTGCGTCCAGGTGCGGTAGTCGGGATGATAGACGCCGAACTCGCCGGTAAAGCGGCTGTCCTTCACGATGCCGTCGGGTGGCAGCAGCTCGAAATATTCGAGGTGCAGCACGACGTAGAAGGCGACACGCGCGTTGCGGGGCCAGTTGAGCTTCGGCCGCTTCGGATAGGGCGCGTAATCGTACCAGGGATTGTCCATCCCGGCGGACAGCGGCGGCGGGTTCTTGGAAATGGGAGCGCTCATCTTACGCCTCCTTCCCGAGATGCTGCTGGTAGGGTTTCAGTCCGTTCGCCGTGTACCAGTCGAGTATCTCCTCGGCGGTGCAGACCCAGGCATCCTTGTGCTTGCGGATGTAGGACAGCGCGCGGTCGAGATGCTTCAGCCGGTGCGGCGCGCCCATCATGTAGGGATGCAGTGCGATGCACATGACCCGGCCGTTCTCGCCGCCCTCGCGATAGACCGTGTCGAAATGGTCGATGATCATCTGGGCGAATTCCTCGGCCTCGACCGGCTGGCGGTAGATCATCGCGTCGTTGAGATCCATCGAGTAGGGGACGTGGATCAGCGGCCCGTGCTTGGTGGCGAGCGGCGTCGGCTGGTCGTCGTGATAGAAGTCGCAGAAGTATTCGAGGCCGGCTTCCTTCACGAGATCGGGCGTGTTCAGCGTGTTGGAGACGGCAGGAGAGAACCAGCCGCGCAGCTTGCGGCCAGTGAGGCGCAGGTGCGTCGCTTTGCTGTGCTCGATGACCTCGCGCTCCTCCTGCTCCTCATAGCCCCAGTGATAGCGCGTGTTGAAGTAGCCGTGGCTCATATACTCCCAGCGGCGCGCTTCCATTGCCTCGAGGATCTCGGGATACATCTCGATCACCGACATCGAGAGCGAGACGGTGCAGCGGATGCTGTGCTTGTCCAGCACCTCGAACATGCGCCACAGGCCGACCCGGTTGCCGTAGTCGCGGCCGCCATAGCCCAGCACGTCGGGATGCGGCATGCGCGGCCACGGGTTGCGCACGCGCACCTCGGCCGGGAGATATTCGTAATGCTCGATGTTGGGGCAGACCCACACCGCGACGCGTGCGTTGTTGGGCCAGGAAAGCTTCGGTCGTTCGACGATCGGGGAATAGCCGAAACGGTAGGGGTCCATCCGGGTGCGATCTTTCTTTGGTTGGCATGGGGAGTGCAACACGGGTTGCGTCGCACTTCAACGCCCCGCATCCTGTTCGCATGGCGGATAACATTCGCTTCACGCTCAACGACAAGCCCGTAGAGGTCTTCGGCGTCACGCCGATGACGACCCTGCTCGACTGGCTGCGCGACCATCGCGGCCTGCGCGGCACCAAGGAGGGCTGCGCGGAGGGCGATTGCGGCGCCTGCACCGTCGTGCTGGAGCGCGAGGGCCGGCGCGACGCCATCAATTCCTGCATCGTCCTGCTGGGCCAGGTCGACGGCCAGGCGGTGCGCACGGTCGAGGGGCTGCGCGGCGCCGACGGCGGGCCGCATCCCGTCCAGGCCGCGATGGCCGAAGCCGATGCCACGCAATGCGGCTTCTGCACGCCGGGTTTCGTCATGTCGGCCCTGGCCTATGCGAGCAGCGGCGGGACGGCGGAGCCCGACGCGATCCACGATGCGCTGGCCGGCAATCTCTGCCGCTGCACCGGCTACCGGCCGATCGTCGAGGCGATGACGCGGATCGCCGGTCTGAATGTCGAGCCGCCGGCTCCCGCCGTCCTGTCACGAACGACCTCGACCGCCTTCGACAGTGTCTTCTTTGCACCGCGCACGCTCGACGAACTCCTCTCCCTGCGCGGCGACCATCCCGATGCGCTGCTGCTGTCCGGCGGCACCGATCTCGGCCTGCTGGCGAGCCGGGCCCGCAAGCCGCCGAAGGCGGTGATCCACCTCGGGCATGTGCCCGAGCTGACGGCGATCTCGGCGACCCCGGACAGGATCACCCTCGGTGCGGCGGCGACCTACGCGGATGCCGCGCCGACCCTGGTCGAGGCCTTTCCCGCGCTGCGACCGTATCTGTCGCGGCTGGGCTCACGGCAGATCCGCAACATGGGCACGATCGGCGGCAATATCGGTACGGCCTCGCCGATCGGCGACATGCCGCCGGTGCTGCTGGCGCTGGAAGCGAGCCTGACGCTCGTGTCGAAACGGGGCACGCGCGAGATCCCGCTCGACGAGTTCTTCCTCGACTATCGCAAGACCGCGCTGGCGCCCGACGAGATCATCCGGAGCATCTCGATGCCGCGCCTCTGGGAGGGCGAGACCTTCCATTGCGACAAGGTGAGCAAGCGCCGCGACCAGGATATTTCGACCGTCGCTGGCGCCTATCGCGTGCGCATCCGCAACGGCAGGATCGAGGATGCGCGGCTGGCGTTCGGCGGCATGGCGGCGACTCCGCGCCGGGCACGCGCGGCCGAGGCAGCCCTGCTGAAGGACGGTTTTGCCGCCGCGATTGCTGCCGTCGCGAGCGACTTCAAGCCGGTCGACGACTGGCGCGGGTCGGCCGCCTATCGCCTGCAGGTCGCGGCCAACCTGCTGCGGCGCCTCGAACTGCGCCTCGCCGATCCTGCGCGCGTGCTCGAGGTCGAGGCGCTGTGAAGGCCGCGGTCCATACGGCGCAGCGCCACGACAGCGCGCTGAAGCATGTCACGGGGCAGGCGCTCTATATCGACGACATGCCCGAGCCGCCGGGTACGCTGCACGGCGCCCTGGTGCTGAGCGATGTGGCCTGCGGGCGGCTGGTGAAGACCGACTTCTCCGCGGCATCCGACATGCCGGGCGTGGTGGCGGTGCTCGGACCTCATGACATTCCCGGCCGGAACGATGTCGCCGCCATCGGCCAGAACGAGCCGCTGTTCGCGGTCAACCGGATCGAGTTCGCCGGACAGGCGCTGGCGATGGTGGTTGCCGATACGCTCGACGCCGCACGTGCCGCCGCCGAAAAGGTCGTCGTCGAGATCGAGCCCGAGGAGCCGATCCTCGACATCGCGACGGCGCTCGCCCGCAAGGCCTATGTGCAGGCGCCGTCCACGGTGCTGCGCGGCGATCCCGATGCGGCGATGGCCGCCGCTCCCCACCGACTAGAAGCCGCGTTCAGCGCCGGCGGGCAGGAGCATTTCTATCTCGAAGGCCAGATCGCCTTCGCGCTGCCGGGCGAGGACGGCGACCTCACCGTCCATTCCTCGACCCAGCATCCGACCGAGGTGCAGCACATTTGCGCCCGGCTGCTGGGTTGCGACTTCAATCGCGTGACCGCCGTCGTGCGCCGCCTGGGTGGCGGCTTCGGCGGCAAGGAGAGCAACGCTTCGTGGGTTGCCGCCGCTGCGGCGGTCGCGGCCAACCATACCGGCCGGCCGGTAAAACTCCGCCTGCCGCGCGAGGTAGACATGGTGGCGACCGGCAAGCGTCATGGCTTCGACTATCGCTACACGGTGGGCTTCGACGACGAAGGCCGCGTGCTGGCACTCGATGCGGTGCTGGCGGCCGATGCCGGCTGGAGCCTCGATCTCACACCCGGCGTCGTCGCGCGGGCGCTCACCCATACCGACAACGCCTACTGGATCCCGCACTTCCGGGCGGTCGGCTATGCCTGCCGCACGAACAAGCAGTCGAACACGGCCTTCCGTGGCTTCGGCGGGCCGCAGGGCGTCGTGGTGATGGAGGATGCGCTCGACCGGATCGCGATCCATCTCGGACGCGATCCGGTCGAGATACGCGCGCTCAACTTCTATGCCGAGGGCCGGGACGAAACGCCCTACGGGCAGAAAGTCGACGAGAACCATCTGGAGCGCTGCTGGGCGGAGGTGAAGACCGGCGGCGAGATCGAGCGGCGGCGTGCCGAGATCGATGCCTTCAACGCGGCCCACCCGGTGCTGAAGCGCGGCCTCGGCCTCTTCCCGCTGAAGTTCGGCATCTCCTTCAACCTGCCGCACATGAACCAGGCCGGCGCGCTGGTGCATGTCTATACCGACGGATCGATCCGCCTGAACCATGGTGGCACCGAGATGGGGCAGGGGCTGTTCATCAAGATCGCCCAGATCGTGGCTGAGGTGTTCAAGGTCGATATCGACCGCATCCGCCCCTCCGCCACCTCGACCGCCGAGGTGCCCAACACCTCGCCGACCGCGGCCTCGACGGGAACGGACCTCAACGGCTGGGCGGCCTGGGAGGCAGCGAACACGATCCGCCGGCGCATGGTGGCCTATGCCGCCGAGCATTTTGGCGTCGCGGAAGCCGACATCGAATTCGTCGACGGCACCGTGCGCATCGCCAAGCCCGGCAGCAACCAGGTCCTAAGCTTCGGCGAGCTCGCCAAGCTCTGCTGGCTCGGCCGCGTCTCGCTCTCGTCGACCGGCTACTACAAGACGCCCAAGATCCATTGGGATTCCGTCGCGATGCGCGGCCGGCCGTTCTTCTATTTCTCGTTCGGCGCCGCGATGGCCGAAGTCGCGATCGATACGCTGACCGGCGAGAGCCGCGTGCTGCGCGCCGACCTCGTGCAGGATTGCGGCGAGTCGCTCAATCCCGCGATCGATCTCGGCCAGATCGAGGGCGCCTTCGTGCAGGGCCAGGGCTGGCTCACCTGCGAGGAGCTGTGGTGGGACGCCAAGGGCCGGCTGCGCACGGCGGGGCCATCGACCTACAAGATCCCGGGCAGCCGCGACGTGCCGCCGGTATTCAACGTGACGCTGCTCGACAATGCGCCCTCGCGCGAGGCCACGATCTTCCGTTCCAAGGCAGTCGGCGAGCCGCCGCTGATGCTGGCCACCGCCGTATGGACCGCGCTCAAGGATGCGATCGGCGCGGTGGGCGACCGGAAGGCCGCCGTGCGGCTCGACGCGCCGGCTACGCCCGAGCGCGTGCTCGCGGCGGTCGAGCGGGTTCGCCGGGCGACTTGAATAGCCTCTGCATGAGTTGAACGAGCGTGCGGTCCATCTCGCGGCGCGCGGCCTTCTCGTCCTTTGCTTCGGCGACCCATAAAGCGGCTTCGTTGAAAGCGCCGGAGAGCAGGAAGGTGATCGGCTCGACGCCGATTCCCTGATCCGGACGTGCCGCCAGCACCGCGGTCACGCCCTCACGCAAGGTGCGCACGCCATGCGGCGCATCGATCTCACGCCAGCGATGCCAGCCCAGCACCGACGGCGCGTCGATCAGGTAGATGCGGCGCACCGCGGGATCGAGGCAGGCATCGAGGAAGCCGCGCGTTCCTTCGATCAGCGCCTGCAAGGGATCGGGGGCGGGCTCGGCCATCTCGTCGATCGTGCCCGCGATCTCGCGCGCGACCTCCTCGACGACGGCCTCGAACAAAGCGCGCTTGTCCTTGAAGTGGTGATAGAGCGCGCCGCGCGTCACCTTGGCCCGCTTCACGATCTCCTCGGTGGAAGCGGCCTCGTAGCCCGAGGTGGCGAAGATCGACCGTGCCTCCTTCAGCAGGATCGCGCGCGTCGCGGCCATGCGTTCGGCCTGGGTCCGGGGTCTTGACATACATACAGCCTGTATCTAAATGACGACACATCACATACAGTCTGTATGTAAATCGCAACGAAGGAGAGGGCAATGCAGCTCAAGGATTTCTACACCGTGCTTTGCACCGACGACGTCGCCGGCACCGCCGCCTTCTGGGAGAAGCATTTCGGCTTCCGTCGTGCGTTCGAGGCCGACTGGTACGTGCATCTCACCAGCACTGCATCGGACAAGGCCAACCTCGCCATCCTCGACTATCGCCACGAGACCATCCCCGCGCCGTTCCGCAAGAAGGCGTCGGGGGTGCTGATCAACTTCGAGGTCGACGATGTCGATGCGCTCTATGCCAGGGCACAGGCGGAGGGGCTCAAGATCCACCTCACCTTGCGCGACGAGGCTTTCGGCCAGCGGCACTTCATCACCGAGGATCCCAACGGCATCGCCATCGACGTGATCAAGCCGATCCCGCCCAGCGCCGAGTTCGCCCAGCAATACGCAGCGGACTCGCTGCCGCGCTGATCGATGGATAAGGTGTCGCCCGATTTTGCCGATTTCGGGAGGACAAGATGGACGTACGTATGGATGGCCGCGTGGCCGTGATCACCGGCGCGAGCACCGGCCTTGGCCTGGCGATGGCCAAGGAGTTCGCCGCGTCGGGCGCATCGGTGGCGCTGCTGGCCCGCAAGCAGGACGCGCTCACCGCGGCCAAGGCTGAGGTCCAGAAGGCGGCCGGCAAGGCCAACATCAAGATCGAGGCCTATTCCTGCGACGTCGCCAAGGCCGCGCCGATCGCCGACACGTTCAAGAAGATCGAGGCTGAGTTCGGCAAGGTCGACATCGTCGTGAACAATGCCGGCATCAGCCACGCCAAGTCGTTCGAGACCGTGACCGACGAGGACTGGCAGGGAGACCTCGACCTCAAGCTGTTCGCTGCGATCCGTCTCGCCCGCGCGGCGATCCCCGGCATGCGCGAGCGCAAGTGGGGCCGCATCGTCAACGTGCTGAACATCGGCGCCAAGGCCCCGACCGCCAACTCGACGCCGACCAGCGTCAGCCGCGCGGCCGGCCTCGCGCTGACCAAGGCGATGAGTCAGGAGCTCGCCAAGGACAATATCCTCGTCAACGCCATGCTGGTCGGCCTGATCGAGAGCGACCAGTGGGCACGCCGCCACAAGACCGCGGCGGGCGAGGGCAAGACCTACGAGGAGTTCCTGGCCGGCATGGCCAAGGGCCGCATCCCGCTCGGCCGCATGGGCAAGGCCGAGGAGTTCGCCCGCATGGCCTGCTTCCTCTGCTCCGACGCGGGCTCCTTCATCACCGGCGTCGCGATCAACGTCGACGGCGGCGCGAGCCCGGTGGTGTAACTGAGGCGACGACCAACACCAACCTCATGCTGAGGAGGCTGCGCAGCAGCCGTCTCGAAGCATGGGCACGAGCACCGCGTTTGTTGCCCATCCTTCGAGACGCACGCTTTCGGCGTGCTCCTCAGGATGAGGTGGTGTGTGAACTTGAAGCGGAAAGACGCTAACGCCGTCCCGCCGGCGTCACGTTCCACTGGCGGCGCAATTCGTAGAGATCGTGCTCGACCCAGTCCCACACGCTCCACTTGGGATCGAAGATATCGACCGTCATCGCAGCACCACGTGCCCAGGCGTGCCAGAACTCGTCGGGGTCGAGGCCGCCTCTGCCGGCATGGCCGACATCGTTCAGCTGCTCGCCGAAGTGAAAGAAGAAGATGACCGGCAGGATGTGGCCGCTCATCGGATTGAGGGGATGCATGCCGGCGGTGAAGGTCGAGACGAGCAGTTCGCCGCGCGCGCTGGTGTCGTAGCCCGAGATCACGTGCGTCGAATCGTGGGCCGTGCCGAAGGCGGCGTTTAACGCCATCGGATCGCCGGGGAAAGGGTAGCCGTTGGTCTTGTCGAAGTCCCACAGCGCCTTGCCGAACGTGTTCTGCGGCAGCTGGCCCAGTGCTTCGTAGCGGGCGGTAAGCGCGGGATCGGCGTTGGTGCCAGCATAAGGCCGGATCCAGGTGTTCGGGTCGAGGCCTTCGGAGGACCGGCTCAGGATGCTGTCGAAGTTCTTGCGCCACATGTCGGCGGTGGCCCAGGCGAGATGGCCCGACGCCGCCTCGACGAGGTCGGTCAGGTAGTCGGCCTCGATATCGAGCGCGCGGGAATATTCCAGGACGCGCTTCAGCTTGCTGTGGTCGAGCGAGCCGTCGACCATCGCCATGATGGCGAGATATTTTATCGCCTCTTCGGCGAGCGGCCGGTCCTTGAGGATCGCGACGAGGTCGGCCGGCTCGGCCGTGGGCAGTGTGCCGATATCCACGAGATCGTGGCGGCGCAGGAGATAGTGCGCCGCCGCCCGGATGCTCGCCGTGTCGGCATAGGTGATCGTGTGTCCGCCGGCCAGCGCCACCTGGCGCATGGCGCCCAGGATGGCGTCGCTTTCGCGGTGGCTGACGGCGCGCACGCGTTCTAGCGCAGCGGCTCGAGGATGCTCACATAGTTGGCGACCGCGGCGCCGCCCATGTTGAACACGCCGCCCAGCTTGGCCTTCGGCAGTTGCAGTCCCTCAGGCGCGGTGCCGGCGAGCTGCATGGCCGTCATCACGTGCATGCTGACGCCGGTGGCGCCGACCGGATGGCCCTTGGCCTTGAGGCCGCCCGAGACGTTGACCGGCAGCTTGCCGTCGCGCTCGACCCAGCCTTCATGGATGGCGCGTTCGCCTTCGCCCGGCGCGGTGAGGCCCATCGCCTCGTATTCGATCAGCTCGGCCGAGGTGAAGCAGTCGTGGCTCTCGACGAAGGAGAGATCGAGAAGGTCGAGATGCGCCGACTTCAGCGCCCGCTGCCAGGCGAGCTGCGGCCCCTCGAACTTGATGATGTCGCGCTTGCTCATCGGCAGGAAGTCGTTGACGTGCTCGGCGGCGCGGAAGGCGATCGCCTGCTTCATGCCGAGCGCCGTGCCGACGTCGGTCAGGATCACCGCCGCCGCGCCGTCGGTGACGGGCGAGCAGTCGGTGCGCTTCAGCGGGCCGGCGACGAACGGGTTCTTGTCCGAGGGCGTGCGGCAGAAATCGTAGGCGAACTCCTTCTGGAAGTGCGCGAACGGATTCTTCGCACCGTTCCTGTGTGCCTTGACCGCGATCTTGGCGAGCGCGTCGGACTTGTCGCCGTAGCGCTGGAAGTAGGCCGAGGTGATCTTGCCGAAGATGCCGGCGAAGCCCGCCTCGATGTTGGCTTCCTCGGCGACGTACGAGGCCTTGATCAGAACCTCGCCGGCCTGTGCGGAGTTGAGTTCGGTCATCTTCTCGACGCCGACCACCAGCACGAAGCGCGCCTTGCCGGCGGCCAGGGTGTTGAGGCCCATGTGGATCGCGGCCGAGCCGGTCGCACAGGCATTCTCGACACGCGTGCTCGGCTTGAAGCGCAGGTCGGGATGGGTCTGCAGCGGCAGCGAGGAGTGGAACTCCTGCCGCACGAAGCCGCCGTTCATGTTGCCGACGTAGATCACGTCGACGTCCTTGGGCTCGATGCCGGCATGGGCGATCGCTTCGGACGCCGCCTTGACGATCAGGGACTCGCTGGTCTCGCCGTCGAGCTTGCCGAATTTGCCGTGGGACCAGCCAACGATGCAGGCCGTCATGGGATGTCTCCTTGGTTCGTGGCGGCGACCCTAGACGCGGTCGTGCGACGGGTCGAGGGGCGCCAGTCTGTGCATATACACATATATCGCGGTTCGGACGGCGCAAGAGCCTTGGCGCAGCCCGCGCGACGCCCAAATTCCGCCGCGCAGCAGGTATTGACTGCGAGCCTCAACCGGAGCCTCACTGGCATATGGCCGACGCCCTTCCGCCTCCCGAGCGTTCGATCCCCCCGCAACCCGTCGCCGCGCCGCGCTGGCCCTGGATTCTGGGCGGGCTGGTCGGTGGTTTCTTCCTGCTGGCCGCGGGCCTCGGCCTCGGCTGGTACCTGTTCTACCGTCCGATCGTGAACGTAGCCGTCCAGTTGCCCGCGCCGCCGGCTCCGCCGGCGCCGGCCGGTCCCGATGCGACGCAGGTGAAGGCGCTCGAGGAGCAGATCGAGAAACAGAAGGCCGCGAATAAGCAGATCGAGGACCAGATCGCCGCGCTCAAGGACCGCCTCCGTGCGGACGTCTGCACGATAAAAGATCCAGCGGGCAAAGACCCGGCGGGAAAGGCTCCTGCGGCAACACCGGCACCGGCGGGTCAGAAGACCTGATCGGCTGACGCGAATTGAAGACCTAAACGTAACAAAAGAATCGTTGCCCAATACCAGAGCTAGCGCCACTCTGCCCTGACAGTTCAATAAGTCGGGCGGGGGATGGTGAGGCTGGCTGTTACGCGATGGCGGGAAGCGGCGCTGGCCGTCGGTCTGGCGCTTTTGACGGGCGCCTGCGATCTCAGGCGGGCTCCGGTTCTCGACCCCAAGGGTCCGATCGCGCTCGCTGAGCGGAATCTCCTGTTCGACGCCTTTTGCGTGATGATGGTGGTGATCGTCCCGATCATCATCCTCACTTTGTGGTTTGCCTGGAAGTATCGCGCCTCCAACACCAGCGCCACCTACACGCCGACCTGGTCCAATTCGGTCAAGATCGACGCCATCACCTGGCTGATCCCGGCGGTCATCGTGATCGCGGTCGCGGTGCTCCTCTGGCGCAGCACCCACCGGCTCGATCCCTACCGCCCGATTGAGTCCAAGGAACCGCCCTTCGACGTCCAGGTCGTGGCCCAGGACTGGAAATGGCTGTTCATCTATCCCGACCAGGGCATCGCCGTGGTGAACCAGCTGGTCTTCCCGGCCGGCCGGGCGGTCAGCCTGCGCATCACCTCCGACACGGTGATGAACTCCTTCTACGTGCCGCAGCTCGCCGGTCAGATCTACGCCATGGCCGGCATGCAGACGCGCCTGCAGATGCTGGCCGACCAGCCCGGCACCTTCGTCGGCCGCAACAGCCAGTACAGCGGCGGCGGCTATTCGCAGCAGCATTTCGAGGTCCAGGCCATGAGCCAGGCCGACTTCGACGCCTGGGTGGCGCGCGCCAAGCAGGGCGGGACGCGGCTGGATTCCACGACCTATCCGGCACTGGCGGCCAGGAGCCGCGCCAACCCCATCACCTACTATTCGGCGGTCGAGCCCAAGCTGTTCGACTCGATCATCGACAAATACAGGCATAGCGGCCACGCGCACTCCGCGCCGGTCCGGAGATAGCGGATGTTCGGCAAACTGACGATCGAGGCCCTGCCGTTCTACAGCCCCATCGCCGCGGGCGGCGCCGCCGTCACCGTGGGCGGCGCGCTGCTGGTGGCCGTCGTGCTCACCTACCTGAAGGCCTGGAAGTATCTCTGGACCGACTGGCTGACCAGCGTCGACCACAAGCGCATCGGCATCATGTACGTCGTGCTGGCGCTGATCATGCTGCTGCGCGGCTTCGTCGACGCCCTGATGATGCGCGCCCAGCAGGCGATGGCGCTGAACAGCGGCGGCTACCTGCCGCCCGAGCATTTCGATCAGATCTTCAGTTCGCACGGCACCATCATGATCTTCTTCATGGCGATGCCGTTCATGACGGGCCTGATGAACGTCATTGTGCCGCTGCAGATCGGCACGCGCGACGTCGCCTTCCCGTGGCTGAACGCCGTCAGCCTGTGGCTGAGCGCGGCCGGCGCGGCGCTGGTCATGGTCTCGCTGGTCATCGGCAAGTTCTCGACCGCGGGGTGGACCGGTTATCCGCCCTATTCGGGCATCGAGTACAATCCAGGCGTCGGCGTCGACTACTGGATCTGGGCCATCCTGATATCGGGCGTCGGCTCGACCATGTCGGGCATCAACTTCATCGTGACCATCCTGAAGCGCCGCGCGCCGGGCATGACCCTGATGCGCATGACGCCCTTCGTCTGGACCGCGCTCGTCGCCTCGGTCCTGATGGCCTTCGCCTTCCCGGCCATCACCGTGGCCTGCGGCCTCCTCGCCCTCGACCGCCTCGCCGGCATGCACTTCTTCACGAATGCGCATGGCGGCAACATGATGAACTACGTCAACCTGTTCTGGATCTGGGGCCATCCGGAAGTCTACATCCTGATCCTGCCGGCCTTCGGCATCTTCTCCGAGGTCGTGTCGACCTTCTCGCGCAAGCGTCTGTTCGGCTACGAATCGCTGGTCTATGCGACGGCGGCGATCGGCATCCTGTCGTTCACCGTCTGGCTGCACCACTTCTTCACCATGGGCTCCAGCGCCGGCGTCAACGCCTTCTTCGGCGTGATGACCATGATCATCGCGGTGCCCACGGGCGTGAAAGTGTTCAACTGGCTGCTGACCATGTATCGCGGCCGCATCGACTTCCATCCGTCGATGATGTGGAGCATCGGCTTCATCGTCACCTTCGTGATCGGCGGCATGACCGGCGTGCTGCTGGCCATCCCGCCGGCCGACTTCCTGATGCACAACACGACCTTCCTGGTCGCGCACTTCCACAACATGATCATCCCAGGCGTGCTGTTCGGCTATCTCGCCGGCTACATGTACTGGTTCCCCAAGGCCTTCGGCTTCGCCTTCCATCGCGGCTGGGGCCTCGGCGCCTTCTGGTGCTGGATCATCGGCTTCTATCTGGCCTTCATGCCGCTCTACCTGCTCGGCCTGAAGGGCATGCCGCGCCGCATGGAGACCTACAACGACCCGACCTGGCAGCCCTACCTGCTGGTCGCGGCGTCGGGCGCCGTGGTCGTCCTGTGCGGCATCGGCTGCATGGTGATGCAGCTCTACGTGTCGATCCGCGATCGCGCCAAGACGCGCGACCTCACGGGTGACCCGTTCAACGGCCGCACCCTCGAATGGTCCACCTCCTCGCCGCCGCCCTCTTACAATTTCGCGGTGATCCCGACGGTGAACGACCGCGAGGCCTTCCTCGAGATGAAGGAGAAGGGCGTCGCCTACCAGCGGCCTGCGGCCTACGAGCCGATCCGCATTCCGTCGAACACGCCGATCGGTGTGATCCTGGGCGCCTTCGGCTTCGTCCTGGGCTTTGCCATGGTCTGGCACATCTGGTGGCTGGTCCTAGCCTCCGGCCTGGTCATGTTCGCCGCCGTGATCGTGCGCTCGTCCAATGATGACCAGGAGTTCACCATGTCCGCGGCCGAGGTGAAGCGCATCGAGGACCAGCGCTACCGGCAGCTGGGGAGCCGCTCATGAGCGTCGCGCATATGAGCGAGCCCCCCATGAGCGCACACGAGCGGGAAGAGATCGAGACCCACGAGCAGCGGGCTCTGGGCTTCTGGCTCTATCTGATGGGCGACGCGGTGATCTTCGCCCTGCTGTTCGCGACCTACGCCATCATGATCCCAGGCACGGCCGGCGGTCCGACGGGCAAGGATCTCTTCGAGCTGAACAATGCCGCCATCGAGACGGCGTTGCTGCTCGTATCGAGCATGACCTTCGGCTTCGCCAGCCTGCAGGCGAAGTCGGGCAATCGCGGTGCCGTGCTGCTGTGGCTGGCCATCACCTTCGTGCTGGGAGCGGCCTTCGTCTTCCTCGAAGTGCGCGAGTTCGCCGGCATGATCGCCAAGGGAGCCGGCCCTGATCGCAGCGGCTTCCTGTCGGCCTTCTTCACCCTGGTCGGCACGCACGGCGTCCACGTCACCATGGGCCTGCTCTGGATCGTGATCCTGGGCGCCCAGGTCGCGCTGAAGGGTCTCACTTTGCCGGTAACTTCGCGTCTGTTCCGGCTCGGCCTCTTCTGGCACTTCCTCGACATCGCCTGGGTCGGCATCTTCTCCATCGTCTATCTGCCGGGATTGCTGTGATGGAACACCAAACCCCGCACGCGCTGCGCTCCTATATCATCGGCTTCGTTCTGGCCGTCGTGCTGAGCGCCGTTCCGTTCTGGCTGGTTTACACCCACGCCCTGCCGCCGCAGCGGACACTGCTGGTCATCGGCATCGCCGCCGTGCTGCAGGTGCTGGTCCACCTGCGCTTCTTCCTGCACATCAACTTCACCACCACGCCGCGCGAGAACATCCTGGCGCTGGTCTTCACCTGCGTCCTGCTCTTCCTCATGGTGGGTGGCAGCTTCTGGATCATGTTCGATCTGCACAGCCGCATGATGCTCTAGCCGGCGACGGTTCAGATGGCACAAGCCAAGTCGAAAATGACGCCGCTTGCGCGCTGGGAGTGGTTGGTCGGCCTGTCTCCCGTCGCGGCGATGGTCCTTGCCTACCTCGCGCTCACCAACCTGTCGCTGGAAGCGCCGGCGGTCGGCTTCACTGCGGGCGCTCTCGACGGTCTCTGCGCCGCCGGCATGCCGGCCTTCTGGTGTCGTACGCCGAAGCCGGTGACCCTCCTGACGGCCGTGCAGTTCCTGAGCTTCCTCTGGTTCATCGTCGCCTCGGCCTACATGTTCTGGCGGGTGCGCTTCGGGCCCTATCAAAAGCCGCCGGCCTACATTCCCGGTTCGGCCTCGCTCTTCGAGATGGCAAGCTGGGGCGGCATCTGGCTGTTCATGCTGATCGGCGGCCAGATCTTCCCCTATCGCGACCAGCCGCTAGCCGAGCCCAGCCTGCTCTTCGCGATGCTGGCCCTCAGCCTCGCCATCCTGTCGCTGCGCATGCTGGCGGTCGCTCTGCGCTTCCGGGCCTGACGTCTCATTGGAGCGCGCCACTCCAGTGGCGCTCATGAATGTTGAGCGCCACTGGAGTGGCGCGCTCCAATGAGTTCAGAACGTCTTCGAGATGCCGACGATGACGCGGCTGGCGCAGTTCTGGGTGCCGAGGCAGTCCTGGACGCTGAGGTTGGTGCCGGTATAGGCGGCGGAGAGGTCGAAGCCGTAGACCGAGACCACAAGGCCGAGCTGCCAGTCCCAGTAGTTGTTGTTGGGGATGCCGTAGTTCGTGAAACGCTCGACGTATTGATTGCCGATGGTGCCGAAGGCCTTGAAGGCGACGTTCTCGTTCACGTGGATGAACGGGAGGGGCACGGTGACGGACGCCCACTTGTACCAGGCGTTGCCGGAGTTGGCGAAGAAGTTGGGGCTGTAGCGCACGGCGGCGCTGACCTGGGTGACGCCGAAGTCGTAGCCGGCAACGAGGCCGAACTCGTTGAAGTCGTAGAACAGGTTCGAGGGCGCGCCGAGATAGTTGTAGCGGATGTAGCCCAGGTCGAAGGTGAGCTTGTCGTCCAGGAGCTTGAGCTTCAGGCCGGTGACGAGGTCGATCTCGGCCCAGGTGCCGGTGTTGGGGAAGTCGACGTTGGAACCCCAGGCGCCGACATAGGCGCTGAGCGGGATCTTCTCGCTGACGGTGGGTGTCTCGTAGCCGAGCGAGGCCTGGACGGCGGCCTGGCGCTGGGTCTGCGAGATACCGCGGTAGGAATAATCGTTGAGGACGGCGAGGCCTGCGGTGAAGGTGCCGCCGAACGGCGCTTTCCAGCCTTCCTTCTCGGGTGCGACCTGCGCATAGGACGCGCTCGACGCGATCATCGCCACCATTGAAATCAAGCTTCTGCCGATCATTCCATTGCTCCCGTGATGCCGGGCGCACGAAACCCCATCGACCTTTAGGAAATCCAGAAGGGCGGCGAGGGAATGCCATAGGATTCCCATAAGGACAGACGCTAGTGTCGAGGTTGGAGGCGCTCTTCATGAGGCTGTTCAAGGACGAGCTGCACGACGATTTCGGCACCTGGCCGCTTGCCTACATCCGCTACGGCGGACCGGACTTCGGCGAGATCGCTGCGGTCGCCGAGACCGTGGGAGACGGCGACGATGCGGCCTTCCATTCGGCCTGGGTCGCGACCGGCGACCGGCTGGCGGCCGAAGCGCAGGACGTGCTGGCGCAGGGGCATCGCAGCTCCGCGCGGGAACTGTTCTTGCAGGCGAGCGTCGCCTATGCCGCCTCGTATCATCCGCTCTTCGGCGTGCCGGTCGATCCCAGGCTCGTGTCGGCCTTCCGCAAGCAGATCGACGTCTTCGACAAGGGCCTCGCGCTGGGCGACCCGCCTGTCCTGCCGCTGCGCATTCCCTTCGAAGGGACGTCGCTGCCGGCCTATTTCATTCCCGCCGCCGGACAAGCCGACACGCAGAGGCCGCTCGTCATCCAGGTGAACGGCTACGACGCCACGGTGACGGACCTTTACTTCGCGTCCGCCGTCGCGGCCTCGCAGCGCGGCTATCACTGCCTGATCTTCGACGGGCCGGGGCAGGGTGAGATGCTCTACGAGCACGGGCTGCCGCTGCGGCCGGATTGGGAGACGGTGGTGCGGGCAGTGGTGGATTTCGCCCTATCGCAGCCGACCGTCGATCCGACGCGTATCATCCTGAGCGGTGCGAGCCTCGGCGGCTATCTCGCCTTGCGCGCGGCCACGGGCGAGCCGCGTCTCGCCGCCTGCATCGCCGATCCGGGCCTGTTCAGCGTGGCGTCGTCGGCACGCGGCTTCGCGAACCGGCTCGGCGCCGACCTTTCCTCGGGTGCCAGCCTGTCGACGCTCGATCAGGGCGTGCTCGACAAGATGTTCGCGATCATCCAGGCCGACCGCGGACTGCGCTGGAAGATCGTGCAGCGCGGCTTCTGGGCCAACGGCGCGACCGATCTCCGCGACTATCTTCGCCTCATCGAAGATTTCACCCTCGAAGGCCGCGTCGAGCAGATCAAATGCCCCGTGCTGCTGACGCAGGCCGAGAATGACGCTCTGGCCTTGGAGACCGGGGCCGTGTTCGACGCCCTACGCTGCCCGAAAAAGATCATCCACTTCACGGCTGCCGAAGGGGCGGGCGGCCATTGCGAGATGGGCAACCGCTCGCTGCTGAACCGGCGCGTCTTCGACTGGCTCGACACGGTGCTGGTCTAGAGGCCTTCCGGGCGAGGCAGAATCACCACCACCAACCTCATGCTGAGGAGGCCCGAAGGGCCGTCTCGAAGCATGGGCACGAACACCGTGTTTGTTGCCCATCCTTCGAGACGCATGCCTGCGGCATGCTCCTCAGGATGAGGATATGTGTGATTGAAGTGGAAAGACTTTAGGCAGGCGAAATTCCTATGACTTTCCTATGCCGGCGGCATGCCTGCCGGCTCGAATTCCTACGCCGCCACGCCCTTTTATGGCGGCGAAGGAGTTCTCCATGCTCGACATCCTGTTCTTCGGCGGCGGTCTCGTCCTGTTCTGCCTGCTGATCGCCTACGAACGCCTGTGCCGCAGGCTGTGAGGCGGTCATGACGTTCGATTACCTGCTGGGCGGCGCCCTTGCCGCCCTTTTGCTCGTCTATCTCACGGTCGCGCTGGCGCGGCCGGAGAAGTTCTGAGGCGGCCATGACTCTCAACGGCTGGGCGCAGATCGCGCTCTTCTGCGGCCTCGTGCTGCTGCTCACGCGGCCGCTCGGCGGTTATCTCGACAATGTTCTGGCGGGGCGGCGCACGCTTCTGTCGCCGGTGCTACGGCCGATCGAACACGGCTTCTATCGCCTCGCCGGCATCGATCCGGCGGAGGAGCAGAGCTGGTGGGTCTATGCCCGCGCCATGATCGTCTTCCACATCGTGGGCTTCGCGTTTCTCTATCTGCTGCTGCGCCTGCAGGACCTGCTGCCGCTCAATCCGCAGGGCATGAGCGCCGTCGCACCCGATCTCGCGGGCAACACCGCCGTGAGCTTCCTGACCAACACCAACTGGCAGAGCTACGGCGGCGAGACGACCATGAGCTATCTCTCGCAGATGGCGGGCCTCTCGGTGCAGAACTTCCTGAGCGCCGCCACCGGCATTGCGCTCGCGGTGGCACTGGTCCGCGGCTTCGCGCGTGCCGAATCCAAGGGCATCGGCAACTTCTGGGCCGACATGGTGCGGGCCACGCTCTACGTGCTGCTGCCCTTCTGCGTGCTGCTGACGATCTTCTACGTCTGGCAGGGCGTGCCGCAGAACTTGTCCTCCTATGTCGAGGCGACGACCTTGGAAGGCGCCAAGCAGACGATCGCGCAGGGGCCGGTGGCCTCGCAGCTTGCCATCAAGATGCTGGGCACCAACGGCGGCGGCTTCTTCAACGCCAACTCCGCGCATCCTTACGAGAACCCCACGGCGCTCTCGAACCTGGTGCAGATGCTGTCGATCTTCGTGATCGGCGCGGCGATGACGAACGTGTTCGGCCGCGCCGTCGGCGACGAGCGTCAGGGCTGGGCGATCCTGGCCGCCATGGGCGTGCTGTTCCTGGCGGGCGTGGTCGTCTGCTACTGGGCCGAGGCTGCGGGCAATCCGCTGCTGGGCGCGCTCGGCGTCGACAATGCCGCCGGCAACATGGAAGGGAAGGAAGTGCGCTTCGGCGTCACGCTCTCCACGCTGTTCGCCGTGATCACCACCGCCGCCTCGTGCGGCGCGGTCAACGCCATGCTCGACAGCTTCATGCCGCTCGGCGGCATGGTCCCGCTGGTCAACATGCTGCTGGGCGAGATCATCATCGGCGGCGTCGGCGCGGGCCTCTACGGCATGCTGTTGTTCGCCATCCTGGCGATCTTCCTGGCGGGCCTGATGGTCGGCCGGACGCCCGAGTATGTCGGCAAGAAGATCGAGGCGCGCGAGGTCAAGTTCACCATGCTCGCCATCCTCTGCGTGCCGCTGGCGGTGCTGGGCTTCACGGCGCTGGCCGCCGTGGTGCCGGCAGGCCTTGCCGGCCCGGCCAATGCCGGACCGCACGGCTTCAGCGAGATCTTCTATGCCTACACGTCGGCGGCCGCGAACAACGGCAGCGCCTTCGGCGGCCTGACGGCCAACACCGTCTTCTACAACGGCACGCTCGCCGTCGCGATGATGGTCGGCCGCTTCGCCATCATCATCCCGATGCTGGCCGTCGCGGGTTCGCTGGCGTCCAAGCGCAAGGCCGCGATCTCGGCCGGCACCTTCCCGACCCATGGCGGGCTGTTCGTCGGCTTGCTGGTCGGCGCCGTGCTGATCGTCGGCGGTCTCACCTTCCTTCCGGCCCTGGCCCTTGGCCCCATCGCAGAGCATTTCGCCCTGCTGGCCGGCTCGCTGTTCTAACGAGGCGTCATCATGAGCAAGCGCGATAAATCGCAATCGCTGTTCGATCCGGCGATCCTGAAACCCGCCCTGCTGGGCAGCGTCACCAAGCTCGACCCGCGCGAGCTGGTGAAGAACCCGGTCATGTTCACCGTCGAGATGGTGGCCCTGGCCGCCACCGTGCTCACGGTGCGCGACCTGGCGACCGGCGTGGCCGGCAGTGGCTTCCAGATCCAGTTGGTGGTCTGGCTGTGGGTCACCGTCCTGTTCGCCACCTTCGCCGAGGCGGTCGCCGAGGGCCGCGGCAAGGCCCAGGCCGACACGTTGCGCCGCATGCGCAGCGAGACCATGGCCAAGGTCTTGTTGGGCGTCGGCGACACGTTCGAGCCGCGGCGCGCCCATACGCTGAAGGTCGGCGAGAAGGTGCTGGTGGAAGCCGGCGACCTGGTGCCCGGCGACGGCGAGATCGTCGAGGGCGTGGCCACGATCGACGAATCGGCCATCACCGGCGAATCGGCGCCCGTGATCCGCGAGGCCGGTGGCGACCGCTCGGCCGTCACCGGCGGTACGCGCGTCCTGTCGGACCGGATCAAGGTCCGCATCACGGCGGAAGAGGGATCGAGCTTCCTCGACCGCATGATCGCCCTGGTCGAAGGTGCCGCGCGCCAGAAGACGCCCAACGAGCTGGCGCTCAGCGTGCTCCTCGCGGGCCTCACGCTGATCTTCGTGCTGGCGGTCGTCACCATCCCGAGCTTCGCTACCTATGCCGGCGGCGCGGTCTCGGTGGTCGTTCTGATCGCGCTGTTCGTCACCCTGATCCCGACGACCATCGGCGCGCTGTTGTCGGCCATCGGCATCGCCGGCATGAACCGGCTGGTGCGCTTCAACGTGCTGGCAACCTCGGGCCGCGCCGTCGAGGCGGCGGGCGACGTCGACACGCTGCTGCTCGACAAGACCGGCACCATCACGCTCGGCAATCGCCATGCGACCCAGTTCATCCCCGTGACGGGCGTCACCGAGGACGAGGTGGCGCGGGTGGCCCAGCTCGCCAGCCTGGCCGACGAGACGCCCGAGGGCCGCTCGATCGTCGTGCTGGCCAAGGAGAAGTACGGCCTGCGCGGCGTCGACGTGGCCGAGCTGCACGCGCAGTTCGTGCCCTTCACGGCCCAGACCCGCATGAGCGGCGTCGACCATGAGGGCGCGGTGATCCGCAAGGGCGCCATCGACTCGGTGCTCGAGCATTCCCGGTCGCTCGGCCTTACGCCGCCGGCCGAGGAGGTGAATCGCATCGCCTCGACCGTTGCCAAGGAAGGCGGCACGCCGCTCGCGGTGTCGCGCAACGGCCAGATCCTGGGCGTCGTCTACCTGAAGGACATCGTGAAAGGCGGCATCCGCGAGCGTTTCGCCGAGCTGCGCGCCATGGGCATCCGCACCGTGATGATCACCGGCGACAATCCGCAGACCGCGGCCGCGATCGCCGCCGAAGCCGGCGTCGACGACTTCCTGGCGCAGGCGACGCCGGAGGCCAAGCTGCGCCTGATCCGCGAGGAGCAGGCCAAGGGCAAGCTGGTGGCGATGTGCGGTGACGGCACCAACGATGCGCCCGCTCTTGCGCAAGCCGATGTCGGCGTGGCCATGCAGACCGGAACCAATGCCGCGCGCGAGGCCGGCAACATGGTCGACCTCGACAGCGACCCGACCAAGCTCATCGAGATCGTGGCCATCGGCAAGCAGCTGCTGATGACGCGCGGTGCGCTCACCACCTTCTCGATCGCCAACGACGTGGCGAAGTACTTCGCCATCATCCCGGCGATGTTCATCGCCTTCTATCCGCAGCTCGGCGTGCTGAACGTCATGGGCCTGGCGACGCCGCAGAGCGCCATTCTGTCGGCCATCATCTTCAACGCCCTGATCATCGTGGCGCTGATCCCGCTCGCCCTGCGCGGCGTGCAGTACCGGCCGAGCGGCGCCGCCGCGCTGCTGCGGCGCAACCTGCTGATCTACGGCATCGGCGGCCTGATCGTACCCTTCGTCGGCATCAAGCTGATCGACGTCGTGGTGTCCGCGACCGGCCTCGCCTGAAGCGTGCTTGTCTAATGCATTTGCCCACCCTTCGAGACGCGGTCCTTCGGACCGCTCCTCAGGGTGAGGTGGTTTGTAGTGTCAAAGAAAACCTCATCCTGAGGAGGCCGCGAAGCGGCCGTCTCGAAGGATGGGCCAGGAGAAGAACATGTTTCGTCATTTCCGCGCTTCGCTCGTCATCCTGGTCCTGATGACCGCGCTGCTGGGCATTGCCTACCCGCTGGCCATGGTGGGCGTGGCCGGTGCGGCCTTCCCGGGGCAAGCCGGCGGCTCGCTCCTCTCAAAGGACGGCAAGGTCGTGGGCTCCAGCCTGATCGGCCAGTCCTTTACCGGCGACACCTATTTCCACGGTCGCCTCTCGGCCACGACCGACACCGATCCGGCCGATTCGACCAAGACCGTGGCCGCGCCCTACAACGCGGCCAACTCGATGGGCTCCAATCTCGGCCCGACCTCCAAGGCGCTGGTCGACCGGGTCAAGGAAGATGCCGACAAGCTCGGCAAGGGCGTGCCGGTCGACCTCGTCACGACCTCGGGTAGCGGCCTCGATCCGCACATCTCGCCCCAGGCGGCTTCCTGGCAGGTCGACCGCGTCGCCAAGGCGCGCAACCTGTCCGACGGCGAGGTTCAGGCGCTGGTGTCGAAGCACACCGAGGGCCGCATGTACGGGCTGCTGGGCGAGGCGCGGGTCAACGTGCTGCAGCTCAACCTCGCCCTCGACGCGCTGCCCAAGCGGTGACAATGATCCGGCTGCATGGCCTCCGCCGTTGACGATCTCCGGCCCTCGCCCGACGCGCTCCTGAAGGCGGCGGAGAAGGAGTCGCGCGGCAAGCTGAAGATCTTCCTCGGCGCCGCGCCGGGCGTCGGCAAGACCTGGGAGATGCTGTCGGCCGCGCACCGCCGCGTCGCCGAGGGCATCGACGTGGTGGTCGGTGTCGTCGAGACGCACGGCCGCGCCGAGACCGAGACCCAGCTCAAGGGGCTGGAAATCCTGCCGCGCCGGTCCGTCGATTATCGCGGTCGCACGCTCGAGGAGATGGATCTTGACGCCATCCTGAAGCGCCGCCCGGCGCTGGTGCTGGTCGACGAGCTTGCCCACACCAACGCCGAGGGCAGCCGCCATCCCAAGCGCTATCTCGACGTCGAGGAACTGCTGGCGGCCGGCATCGACGTCTATTCGACCCTGAACGTCCAGCATATCGAGAGCCTGAACGACGTGGTGGCGCGCATCACGCGCATCCGCGTGCGCGAGACCGTGCCGGACCGCGTGGTCGATGCCGCCGACGAGGTCGAGCTGATCGACCTGACGCCGGCCGACCTGATCGCGCGCCTGGCCGAAGGCAAGGTCTATGTCCGCGACCAGGCGCAACGCGCACTGCGCCACTATTTCTCGCCGGGCAACCTGACGGCACTGCGCGAGCTGGCGCTGCGGCGCACCGCCGTCCGCGTCGACGAGCAGATGCGCAGCTACATGCGCGAGCATGCCATCACCGGCCCGTGGGCGGCGGGCGAGCGCGTGATCGTCTGCCTCGACCCGGGCCCGGGCGCGGCCAATGCCGTGCGCGCCGCCAAACGCAGCGCCGATGCGCTCGATGCCGAGCTGATCGCGCTCTATGTCGAAACCGACCGGCACGCGACGCTCTCGGAAGGCGAGCACGCGCGCTTGGCCGAAGCGCAGCGCCTGGCGGCCCAACTCGGCGCCGAGATCGTGACCCTGCCCGGGCGTTCGGTCGTCGAAGAGATCGTGGCCTTTGCCCGCTCGCGCAACGCCACTCGGGTCGTGGTCGGCAAGTCGCGCCGGTCGCGCTGGTTCGAACTGCGTCACGGCTCGGTGGTCGACGAGCTGGTACGCTCGGGTTCGGGCCTTGCGGTCGAGGTGGCGCCGTCGGCCGAGGAGGAGCAGAAGAGCGGTCCACGCGACTGGCTGCGCGACGTGCCGACGACACCCGGCCCCTATCTCGAGGGCACGCTGGCAACCGCGGTGGCGACGGTGGCCGGCATGCTGATCGACCGGTTGATCGTGCTGCCCAACATCTCGCTGGTCTATGTGCTGCCCGTGCTCTTCTCGGCCGCGCGCCACGGGCTGGTGCCGTCGCTCTGGGTCTCGGCGCTGAGCGTGGCCTGCTTCAACTTCTTCTTCCTGCCGCCGCTCTATCAATTCACGATTTCCGACCCCGCCAATGTGATGGCGCTGTTCCTGTTCGTCGTCGTGGCGGTCATCGCGAGCGCGCTGGCGGCAAGGACCCGGACGCAGACCGAATCGGCCCGCCGCGAGGCGCGGACCACGGCCGGGCTCTACGCCTTCAGCAGCAAGATCGCGGGTGTCGTCGATCTCTACGATCTGCTGTGGATCGTCGTCTCGCACCTTGCGCGGCTGCTCAAGGCGGAGGTCGTCGTGCTGATGCCGCAGGACGGCGAACTCGTGACGCGGGCCGCCTTTCCGCCGGACGGGGCGCTGAGCGACGCCGACCTTGCGGCCGCGCGCTGGTCCTGGGACGCCGACCGGCCGGCGGGACGCGGTACCGACACCTTGCCGGGCGGGCGCTGGCTGTTCATGCCCATCCGCACCAGCCGCTCGGCGATCGCCGTGATGGGCGTCCTGCCGCAGAAGGAGGGCTATCAGCTCTCGGCCGGCGAGCGGCGCCTGCTCGAGGCCGTCGGCAACCAGGCCGCCGTCGCCATCGAGAGGGTGACCCTGGCCGAGGATATCGACAAGGCGCGGCTGGGTGCGGAGAGGGAACGGCTGCGCTCCTCGATGCTGACCTCGGTGTCGCACGACCTGCGCACGCCGCTCGCCTCGATCATCGGATCGCTGTCCAGCCTGCGCAGCTTCGGCGGCCGCTACGACGACGCGGCCCGCGAGGAGCTGCTGGCGACGGCACAGGGCGAGGCCGAGCGGCTCGACCGCTTCGTCGGCAACCTTTTGGACATGACGCGGCTCGATGCCGGCGCCATCGTGCCGAAGAGAGAGGCGGTCGAGGTGGGCGACCTGATATCGACCGCGCTGCGCCGCGCCGCGCCCCTGTTGGCCCGGCACGACGTCTCCAGCATCGTTCCGCCAGCACTGCCAGCCTTGTCGCTCGATTTCGTGCTGGCAGAGCAGGCACTCTTCAACCTGCTCGACAATGCCGCCAAATATTCCCCAACCGGCGGCCGCCTCTCGGTCGAGGCCAGCCTTACCGGATCGCGGGTTGAAATTATCGTGCGCGACGAGGGGCCGGGCCTTGAAAAGGCGGATCTCGATCGCATCTTCGAGAAGTTCTATCGAGCCGAATCGGGCGACCGCCGCCGCGCCGGCACCGGCCTGGGCCTCGCCATCGCGCGTGGATTCGTCGAGGCGATGGGGGGTACGCTGACGGCTCATAATCGAAATAGTCGAAACAATCGAAACGATCAAAGCGGATTCGGCGGGGCAGAATTCGTGATGAGTTTTCCAGTATTTGGAAATGACGGCTGACGGCGCCACCATTCTGATCGTCGAGGACGAACCGCCGATCCGCCGGCTGTTGCGCACGACCCTGGCCGCACACGATTACCGGACGCTGGAGGCCGGGACGGGCGCCGAGGCGCTGCAGGCGGTGCGCCACCACCGGCCCGACCTCGTGCTGCTCGATCTCGGCCTGCCCGATCGCGACGGGCTCGAACTGATCGCCGACATCCGCAAGCTGGCGCCGGTGCCCATCGTCGTGCTGTCCGCGCGGGGCGAGGAAGCGGCCAAAGTGGCCGCGCTCGATTCCGGCGCCGACGACTACGTCACCAAGCCGTTCGGCGCCGAGGAGCTGATGGCCCGCCTGCGGGCGGCACTTCGTCACCGCTTGCAGGAGCAGGGAGCGGATCGCGGCTTCGCCAGCGGCACGCTCAAGGTCGACCTGGTGCGCCGGCTGGTCGAGCGCGACGGCGAGGCGGTGAAGCTGTCGCCCAAGGAGTACGACATCCTCGAACAGCTCGCGATCCATGCCGGCAAGGTGCTGACCCATCGCCACCTGCTGCGCGAAGTCTGGCGCGACGAGACGGTCGATCCGCAGTATCTGCGCGTCTACATCCGCCAGCTCCGCCAGAAGATTGAAACCGACCCGGCCTCGCCGCAGCACGTCCTCACCGAACCGGGTGTTGGCTACCGGCTGGTCTGAAGGCGAGCGAGCCTCCGACGATCACGCGACCCTTGGCGCCGGTGCGGCGGTGCGCGGCCTGCAAGGCTTCGCAAAGTTCGTTCTCGTTGGCGACGTCGACGATCCAGGCAAGGTCGGCGGCTTCACCATCCGGCGACGCCACGTCAGGGCGCAGGCTACGCACGCAGGCGCAGCCGTGACGCATGAGAGCAAGAAGAAACGGCAATGTATTGTGACCGATGACGACGACACTTGCCGTGGGCGGCAGATGCGCGATCGCCATGACTTGGTCGACGAGGGCTTCTGACGAAATGTGGGGCATGTGAACTCCTCCGGGACGCCTCCGATATGGCGGAGGGTCCCGTAGGAATTCGAGAGGGGTGGGAGCGAGGCTCTATAGGCTCTGCATAAAAGCGAAGGATCCCTCACTGCGTTCGGGATGACACCGCTTTCTGCAATCCAGCAATAGTGTCATCCCGAACGCAGTGAGGGATCCTTAGTTGCTAGAAAGCGCACTCCGCGCGCATGGCTGGCGAGATGGGATCGGCCGGCATGTTGAGTTTGCAGTGATAGTCGAATGAGGCCCGATACTGGGCGGCGATGCGGGCCTTGGCCTGGATCGGCAGGACGAATCGCCCGTTGCGACGGTCGATCTGCTGTCGGCCGTAGCCGATGTTGGTGCCGTCGGCAAAGTAGGCGTCGAAGAACGAATGACCGGCCGTCGAGGTGAATTCGACGACCAGGATGACGCCATCGATGCATTCGAAGCGCGGGCCGCTCTTCAGGACGCCGGTCTCGGTGTTCTTGCCTGCGGGGCCGGACACGGTCCAGTTCGAGGTGGCGCCCGTCTTCGAGGTTTCGGCCTTCTGGACGCCGCAGGTCAGGTTGCTCGGGGATGGTGCGGGCTTATTTGCCGTTTGGGCGTACGCTTGGCCGGCGAGAAGCACCGCCGTCACCGGCAGCAAGAGACTCAACTTCATTTGGGGAGACCGTCCAGCGCCTTCTTTGCATCGGCATCGTTCTGTGCCGCCGCCTGTTGTAGCCAGACTTTGGCCTTCGTTGCATCCGCGTTGAGCCCCGCGCCGCCCTTGGCGAGCAGCAGGCCGAGCTTGCGCTGGGCTTCGGCGAGGCCGGTCAGCGCCGCGCGCTCGTACCAGTCGGCGGCCTGCGTGCCGTCGTGCGGGAAGCCGGCCTTGGGAGGCACGGTCGGGTCGTAGAAGGACGCGAGCTCAAGCTGAGCAGCGACATTGCCCTGCTCGGCGGCCTGGCGGAAGACCAGGAAGGCCGCCGCAAGGTCGCCCGCCTTGGCGAATTCCTGTGCCTTGGCGAACATCGCGTCGGGCGTGGGCTTGGTGGCGAAATACTCGGCGACCGTCTCGCGCACCGACTTCGCCGGAGGCTGTGGCGTCGCCGGCTGCAGCGGGGTCGGCGCAGGCGGCGGGGCTGCGGCCACGACCGGTTCCGGCGGATTGAGATGGTTGGTCCAGTAGTAATAGCCGCCACCCGCCGCGATCAGCAGCAGGACGGCGGCAATCATCCAGCCCGTCGCGCCGGACCGCTTCGGCATATCGGCCAGCGGATCGCGCGCCGCCCGCAATTCGGGGCGCGGTGGCGGAGGCGGCGGTGGCTCGGGCGCGACTTCCAGTGGCGGCGGCAGTTCGGGCTCGGGTTCCGGCACGGGCTGCTGGCGGCGACGCAGCCGCACCGTGTCGTCATAGGCGCCCGACGCACCGGCGGCGCCAGAGGTCAGCATCGTGGGCCAGGCCACGACGGTCGTGCCGACCACACCAATGTCGGGTTCGCGTACGCGCAGCCGCACGGTGGCGATGCCGGCCAGGCGGTCGCAGATCTCGGGGCCGAGATGGAATTCCAGCACGTCGCCCTTGCGCGTCACGCCGTCGGGCATCAGCCAGGTCTCGGTGCGCCGCCAGCCGTCGTCGGCGAGATGCGACTCAGGCCCCTGCTGGCGCTGGATCGAGATGGTGAGCCCTTCGGGCGCGGCGTCGAGCTCGCTCACGCGCAGCAGCGCGTGGCCGGGCTCCGGCAGGGGGGCAATGGTCGCGCGGACGGGCATCGGTCGTCCTTAAGCCTCAGGCGGCCACGGTGCGCAAGATGGCACCCAGCCGGTCGTTCTGTTCCGGCGTGATCTCGCGGCCGCCCTCATAGCCGACATTGTCCATGGCGAGCTGCAGGAAAGCGCGCATCCAGTCCTTGCAGTAGTCGGCATAGATCGGCGCCGGATTCTCGCTGAGCTGCGGGATGCCGTCGACCATGATCGTCGGCTGCTCGAAGACGCGGCGCACCGGCGAATTCGGCGGCAGGCCGGGACGCTGGTCGAGCGGCAACTTGTCGAAGCCCAGCGCGCTGACATAGCCGTTCAGCGCCGAGGAGGCGGTGCGCACCTGGCGCTCGGCGATCTCCTCCCACTTGGCGTTGGCGGCGTTCTCGAGCTCGCGCACCTCGTGAGAGAGCTGGTCGATCAGCTTCAGGCGATGGGCGCCGACGATCAGCTCGTCGATCAGCCAGCCGAGATGCTGGCGATCGACGCCATAGTGCGACAGCGCCTTCTCGTCGGCGCCGACGCGGCGCATGTTCTCCAGCCAGTATTCCGAGGCCTCGCGGGCGAAACGCTCCGCTCGATCCTCGATCACGCCGGCCGGCGGCGCGGCGCGGCCGGGCTCCTCGCCGAAGACGTCGGCGAAGATGGCGCCGATATCGACGGCGGCGCCGGTCGACTGTGCGGCGGCGGCCGGTCCCTTGCCGTTGCGGTGGTTGCCGTCGTCGGCCGGCCGGGCCGTGGCGATGCGGAAGTAGATCTCGCGCAGGGCCGTGTCGGCGACTTGCAGCGAGGCCATGAGTTCGCCGAACAGCTGCTGCTGGATGACGTTGGCGAGGCCACGCAGCACCGTATGGATGAGGTCGCGCTTCTTGGCGCGCGCGTCGCCGTCGGAGGCGCTGTGGAAGCCGGCGAGCCGGTCGACCAGGCGGCGCAACTGTACCTCGAGCTGGCCGCGCACCTGCGCGCGCTTGATGGCGGGATCGCAGACCGGGATCAGGCTCTTCACCAGATGCGCCACGCCACCGTCATTGGCGCGGAACGCCTCGTCCCACGCCTTGGCCGGGTCGGCGAAGTGGCGGCGCACATCCTCGTTCTCGACGAAGTGGCGGCGCAGCTCGCCGGCGCGCTGGGCGAAGGAGTCGGCGATGCCGACCTCGCGGCCGCCGTCATAGTCCATCAGCCGCTCGTCGATTACGGTCGGATTGCGCAGCCAGAAGCTGTTGTCGAACGGCTTGCCATTCCAGTTCAGCGGCCACTCGCCGCGGAAATTGTTGACCAGCGAGTTGCCGAGACGCGCGCTCCAGCGCAGGCGGCGCGATTCCTCGGTCTCGCCGGCCTTCTGCTCGAACTCGCGGTCCATCTTGGTCAGCACGAGAAATAAAGCGTTCTTCTGCTTGGCGCGATCCGCCGGTGTGCCGCCGATCGTCTGGTCGATCCACGCGGTCATCATGTCGGAGAGGTCGCGGACCTCCTGGTTGCCGTCGGGGATGCAGAGCAGGATGGCGCTGAGCTCGCGCTCGGCCGAATAGCGCTGGAAGAGATAGGCGACCTTGCCGCGCAGCAGCAGCTCGCGCAGCGGGTTGGCGCCTTCGGCCACGCCCTTGGTCTTGGCGACATCGTCGAGGTTGGCGAGCTTCAGGCGCGAGCGGGCGCCCGGGAAGTCGAGCAGGTCGGTGTGATCGAAGAAATCCCACGGCTTCTCGTCGATCGCGACGTTCAATTCGGCTGTCAGCGCGCAGACCAGCGAGCGCGGCAGGCGCGCATCGGGCGAATTGCGGCCGTCGGCCTGTCTGGGCCGCACCAGCAAAGGATCGTCATCGTCGGCACCGAGCCGGTCGAGCGTCAGCACGTCGACGATGCTCTTCTCGCGCGGGATCAGCGCGTCCATGCCGAGCATCGCCTCGGGCGCGTGGCCGAGCTTCTGCAGCCCGTCGTAGAGCGTCAGGTAGAGATCGGTGAAGGGTTGGAAGTCGTACCACAGGACCGACCAGAGCCTGGCGCGGTCGTGACCCGACAGGCGCGGTGCAAGGTCGATCGCCTCGCGCCAGAAATCGGTGCGCAGCTCGGCGGTAACACCGGCGAAGAACGTGTCGAAATACTCGATCAGGTCGAGCACGTCGTCGGAATCGAGATCACCGACCGGCGTCGGTGCTGCTTTGGCGCGCAGCTCGGTCAGGCGCTTGCGGATCGCGGCGCCATCGGGTCCGACGAACTCCGCCTTCTGATGATCGAAGTCGAGCAGGAAGGAGTTGCCGAGGATCTTCACGATGTCGGTCTGCGTGAGCAGTCGCACCCGCACCGGGAACTCGGCCGAGCCGTCGCTGAGGCCGAGGCCGAAGCGTGTGACGAGGCCGGTCGACTCGCGATTGCCCGGCGGGTTGATCTCGCGCAGGAAGTCGTAGGTCTTGTCGGCGAAGCGCGCCTGCAAGGGTCGGCCGTCGCGGCTCGCCAGGATCGAGACGAGATAGGACTTGCCGGCCTGGCTGGGGCCAAACACGCCCACGCACATGCGGCGGCGCGCGGCTCGCGCCAGCTTGCGGCTCTGGTTGCGAACCTTCTGCAGCTCGCTCACCAGCGACGGCGCCTGCTGCGCCACGGTCGGCGACTGTTCCGCCGCGCCCTTGAGCCAGGCCACGCCCTCGCTGGCGGCAACGGCCAGCGCTTCGCAGTCCTGGGCCAGCTTGAGATCGACTGTGTCCATGATCTTTCCGGGGGTCCTTAACCTGTCTTGAGCATGCCCGTGTCGAGCCAGTAGCCCTCACGGCGCGGCAATGTCTGCAGGCGGAGAGTCAGGCGATCGAGCGCGACGGCGCGGCCGTCGCGGTTGGTCACCTGACGCAGACGGAAACGTTCGACATCCCCCGAGTCCTTGTCTTTCGGCTTTACGCGAGCGAGCGCGATCCGGAACGGCGTCTCGCGCGCGTGGCGCTCGGCATATTCCGGCTTGGCGAATTCCAGCGCGTAGAGTCGCGCCGCCGGCCAGCGCACCAGGTCGAGCTGGCGTGCACCCAGCCACATGGGGCCGCGGAATTCGAAGGCGATCTCCGGCAATTCGAACTCGCGATTGTCGAGATCGACGTCGCGATAGATGAGGTCTTCCTTCTGCAGGCGGCCGCCGCCGTCGAGCTTGCCGATGAACTTGGCGATGCTCTTGGAACGCAACAGGTCGGAGCGGAAGGAGAAGTCCGGAAGCTGCGACTGCGCCAGAGCGGCGATCATCGCGCCGACCGCGACCGTGGTCTTCGGATCCTCGACCCTGAGGCGCGCGTCGCGGAACGGGTACCAGGCGCCGACGCGATAATCGTGCAGCGAGATCACGCGTTCCGGCGGCAGCGGCAGCAGTTCCATCACCAGAGCGCGGATGCCGGGCAAACGTGACGGACGGCCCGAGAGCAGCAGCACGTCGCAATCGTAGGTGTGGACGATCTCCGCGAGCGGTGCCAGCACGCGGCCCATCTCGGCGCGCACGGTCTTGTCGAGGCCGGGCAGGTCGACCGGGAACACGACCTCGCGCAGGTCGAAGTTCTGGGCGCCGCGCTTGCGGGCGGCTTCGTTCACGAAGGTGACGACCTCCTCGGACGGCTTGGCGCCGCCGGGGAAGAAGGTCTCGTAGGGACGCGGCTCGGCCGCGACGACACCGGACGTCGGGTCGTAGGTCTCTGCCGCGCGTAAAAATTCGAGCGCGAGCGGATGGGCGATCTGCAGCGCGAACTGCTGGCGCAGGTTGCGCTGGATCACGTCCTCGCCGCCGCGGTCGCCGCCCACCAGCTCGGCCATCAGGTCGGCCGGGTTGGCGATGCCCGCCGTGCGCAGGGCCGCTTCGATCGGCGGCAGCACATGGCCCTGGACCACGCGCAGCAGGATGTCGTCGCCTGCGACGCTGAAGCCCTCGCGGAACTTCTGCTCGGGGAACAAGGTCACGGATGTCCCGGCGCCTTCGAGGCGATAGGAGTTGATGATCAGGTCGGTCGTGCCGCCGCCGACATCGATGCTCGCGATGTTGAGCACGTCGTCGCTGGGCTTGCCGCGCGGCTTGCGCGTCACCTGGAAGAAGCGGCGGGCGTCCCCGCCGAAATTGCGCGCGACCTCGGTGTAGAGATAGACGAGCTGCGTGCAGCTGGCCTCGTCCCAGTCGGTCAGCACGCGCGGCGCCGGCGCTGCGGGATCGTCGAGCTTCCAGCCGAGCATCATCCAGACGAGATCACGCGCGGCCTCGGCGCGCTTGCGGAAGATCAGGCGCTCGGCCAGCGGCATGCCGGTCGGCAGCGTCAACACGATGCGGCGCAGGCGGCGCGGCGTCTCGGCATGGGCGCGCCGTCCGCGCTGTTGCGGCGAGTTCATCAAGGTCAGCGCCTGCAGCAGCACTTCGGTCAGCACGAAGGTCATCACCGAGGAGCGCGAGTAGAGCGGCTCGAACACCGGCAGGTGATCGGCCGAATCGGCGTCGGCATCGACCAGGTGCAGCGGCTCGCCCTTCTGGTTCACCAGCTGCGCCATCGGCCCGGCCGCGGCCGGCATCGCCGTCTGGTCCTGGGCGTAGGCCACGTTGAAGCGCCATTCGCGAGTCTGCGGCTCCTCGTCCCACAGGTAGCGCTTGGGGCTCGACATGCCGGTATTGCCCTCGGTGCCGCGGCGACGCGCGGCCAGTCGAGTGGCCTCGGGGCCAACGCGAGTCATGGTCGGCCAGACGAAGGCATCGGCGCGGCCACCGAGGCGCGAGAGATGGTTCTTGCCGAACCAGGCCTGCGCGAACTCGACCCTCGATTCGAAGGGGCGAGTATGCACGACCTCGGGATGCGAGAGGTCGCGCAGCGCCAGCTCATAAGAGTCGTTCAGATTGACCCCGAGTTCACCCGCGGCCTCGATCAGCAGGCCACAGGTGCGCGAGTTGCCGACATCGAGCACGAGGTCGACCTCTATGGCGCCGCGGCCCGGCCGCTCGGCATCGCCTACCAGCTTGACCGGCGGGAAGTGCGCCGCGGCGGCGAGCAGGCCGAGGAAGGCGAGATAGCGCGCGGTGGCTTCCTGCGGCTTCTGCTTGATGTCGTTGTCGATCTCTTCGGCCGTCGCACGCGGATGCAGTTCGTGAAACAGCTCGTCGAGCCACTGCACAATCCAGCCCTGGCGCAGCAGCCAGTGGTTGGCGCGCTGCTGCGGCGCCAGCGCGAACAAGGCGCCCGACGTGACGTCCTTCGGTGAGGGAGCGAGATAGGCGCGGCCCTCGGCTTCGGCGATCAGGCCCGTGTCGAAAGCCAGCACTGCTCGGTAGCGGTTGCCCTGCTCGTCGCGATAGCCCGAGCCGTAGCGCGCCTCGAGGTCGACCACGCGCACCCTCGCCCAGTCGGCTGGGCCTTCGCGGAACTGGTTGTTGGGCCGCACCTGCAGGAACGGCACCGGCACCCACTTGTCGAGAAAGGGCGCGAGCGCGTCCTTGGCGGTGACGACCAGGTTGGGATCGGCGGCGCGGCGGCGGCCGTTCTCGACCACCTCGTACTGGCCGCGGCCTTCGTCGAAGTCGAGCTGCACCAGATCGTCGACCGCGTTCGTCGCGGCGGCGTCATGGAAACCCCATTCGCGCACCTTGAGGCGCACGGGGTCGAAGCCGAAGTCGAGGAACTGGATGCCGGAGCGGGCAATCAGCGTCGTCGGGCTGGGATAGCTCGGCAGGCGGGCGAGGTCACTCATGTCGATCCGGTACGGCCATCATTCATGTGTATGTAGGATTTCAGCGACCGATCTGCACCTGATAGCTGCGCGGATCGCCGGGCTGGCTGCCCTTGCATTGTGCCGCGCCATCGGCGCCAATCTCGCAGTTCACGGTGTTGCGGGCATAGGTCTTGCCGTCGCTGCAGCGCGGGTTGCTCTTTTCCTCGATCACCAGCTTGGTGCCGTCCCAGCGCGCCTCGGCGGGAGCCTCGCAGGTCGCACCGTTCTTCTGAGTAAAGGACACCTTGCCCTTGCCCTTATCATCCAGCGTGTAGTTCGGACGAATGTCCTTCTCGCCGGTCGCGGTCGCCAGGCCGGTGCGCGAGCGCCAGTCGCCCTTCAGGAAGGCGAGTTCCTGCTTCTGCTTGGCTTCAGGCGGCACGACCATCGGCTTGGGCTCGTCCTTCTTGTCGTTGCGGGCATTGTTCCCGCGATCGTTCTTCGGATCGTTCTTGGGATCGTTTTGGCCCGCAGCGTTCTTGTCCTTGTTCTGCTCGTCCGGCCCTTTCATGCCACCGGCTTTGTCGTCCGGCTTGTTCGGGTCCTTGGCCGGATCGTTGGCAGCCATGCCGAGATCGGGGCCGGCGCCGCGTTCGATCGGTGGCCCGCCGGCAGAACCGACGATCACGCCGCCCGGTCCGATGATGCCTGCAGCACAGTCACCGCCGCGGCGCGACAGCTCGTCGGTGAGACGGGCCAGTTCGAGGCGCAACTCCTCATTGTCATTGGCCAGGGTCGAGACACGGGTCTGCTGCAGTTCCATCGGCTGGAGAACGCCGAAGCGCAGCGCGCGCTCCCGCGCCTCCGCCTCGATATAGGGCTCGATGCGCGGCAGGTAGGGCCGCACCAGCCAGGCGAGCAGCGCCAGGATCAGCATCAGCAACATGCCGAGCAGCAGCCACTGCCACCACACGGTGCGCGGCGCCGCGACTGCGGCGATTGCCGGCGCGGATGCCATCACCGCTTCGGGCCGCGCGATCTGAGGCGTGGCGATGCGCGGTGCCACCGCCGGCGGTAGGCTGGGCAGGAATACGCCGGGCAGTGCCGCATCTGCGGTGAAGCCCCAGAAGGTCATGACCGGACGGCCGTCAACGACATAGAGCGTCTCTTCGCCCGGCGCGGTGAGTGCGTTGCGCAGCAGGCGGGCGAAGTTGCGCTCGGCGTTCGATCGATCGACCGCTTCCATCTGCGTCGCGAGGCCCGCGATCTCGCCGTGCAGGCGGTGCACCTTGTCGAGGATCTCGCGTCTCTCGGCCTCGCCGAGATCGCTGAGTCGCTTCACCTCGCCATCGAACGGCGCGTACCAGTCGATCGTGCGGCCACTCGGCTCGGCCTCGGGTACTGCCAGAAGATCGGCGTGTTCGCGCGACAGGCGCGAAGCAATGGCGGCGCGCAGCTGTCCCGCGGCGCGCCACACCGGATCGCCCGCCAGCCCGAGCGCGCGGTAGCGCTGCAGCGGTTCACTGATCAGTAGCGGACCTGCGGCCATCTCAGCTCCTCACCGTCGGGCGCCGCGCGGGCAGGAAATGGCGTAGTTCCAGCGCGTGCCCCATTGTTCACCCGTTACGATCACATCGACCGAATAATCCCCGGCGACCGGATTCCAGTCGAATCCGAAGCCGCCGCGGCCGCTGCGCGGCCCGCCGGTGCCGGCGATGTTCTGGCCGCGATACATGACCTTGATGTCGTCGGGCCGGACGAAGAGCTGGTAGTTCAGCGCCACGAAGCCGGGCTTGTCACCGAGATAGTGCTTGTTGCGTGTTACGCCTTCACCGCCGGAATCGCCCGACCAGTCGCAGGGCAGCTGGCCCGGCGGCGGCCGGTTGACCGGCGGCGCGGAGGCCTGCTGCGGGGGCTGCGGCTTGGGAGCGGGCGGCGGCGGAGGTGGCTTCGGCGGATCGACCTTGGCCACGGGCGGCGGAGCCGGCGGTGGCTTGGGCGGCTCGATCGGCTTGCACTGTTCGAGCTTGTCCTTGAGCTCGGCTTCGAGCGATGCGAGCTCGGCCTTGAGTTTTTGCTCCTCGTCGCCTGCCGACTCGAGCGCAGCTTTCAGCAGGGGCGTCGGATCAGGCGGCGCTTCGGGCGCCGGCGGCGCGGGCGTCTCGATCGTGGCGACATTCAGGGTCGGATCGACCGGCGCGCAGTAGCGCAACAGCCACGAGGTCAGCAGCAGGAGAATCAGCAGCAGTAGGCCGAACAGCAGCGCGCTGAACCAGGGCGCCCAGCCGACGATGCGCGCCGCCGGCAGCATCGCCGCCGCCGGTGCGCTCGCGAACACGGCCTCGGGGCGTGCCGCCGCGGGAACCGTCGCCAGCTGAAAGGCCTGCAGGCTTGCCGCGGCATCGGCCTCGTAACCCCAGGCGACGATCACCGGTTGTCCGTCGACGACGAACACGAAATCGTCCGACGGGCGTGACGTAGACAGTTCGAGCGAGCGGCCGATCAGCCGCGCCTCTTCGCTTGTCTGGGAGCCCATGAGCTGGACGCCCAGCGAGCGGATGGAAGCGAGGTGGCCCTCGACGGTGCGCAGCACTTCCGTGCGCTGATCGTCACCCAGTTCGGAAAGGCGCTGAACGGTGCCGCTGCGCGCAGCGTACCAGTCGATGCCGTCACCGGACTCGCGAAGCTGCGGATCGGCCAGCAGGTCGGCAGGACCATCGCCCAGGCGACGGCGAATGACGGACAGCAGCTGGCCGGCGACCGAATGAAGCGGTTCGCCCCGCACACCCAAGGGGCGCACGCCGAGTCGCGTCGTCATCAACAGAGTGGGGCGTTCGCCCATGGATGCCCGAGGTCAGAAGTCTGAATACCGGCTGAGGCATCATAACATCGTTCGAATCCGGCGGGACTATGTCGGATTGAACACCGATTCGCGGTGAATCATCCCGGGCTCAAAAATGCAGTCCCACTGGTGGCCTCGATTCGCACGATCGGCGTGGCGAAGACGGCGGACAGCCGTTCCGGATCGAGCGTCTCGCGAGTCGGCCCCAGATTGGTCACACGGCCATCCTCGACGATGCCGACTCGGTCGGCGTAGCGCGCGGCCATATTGAGATCGTGCAGCACCGCCAAAACACCGAGCCCGCGATCGGCCCGGCGCCGCGCGCTGGCGAGCGCGGCATGCTGGTGCGAGAGGTCGAGGCCGGTGATCGGCTCGTCGAGCAGCAGGAACGGGGTTGCAGCCGGGTCGGCGTCGCATTGCGCGAGCACGCGGGCGAGCTGGATGCGCTGGCGTTCGCCGCCGGACAGAACGGTGTAGGGGCGGTCGGCGAAAGCGAGCGCCTCAGTCTCGGCGAGGGCCTTTTCGGCCAGTGCCTGCATCTGCCGCTCCGAGAGCGTGCCCCGATAGGCGAGCAGGCCCAGCATGGCGATCTGCAGGCCGGTGAAGTCGAAGGCCACCGCCGAGTGCTGCGGCAGCACGGCGCGGCGTCGCGCCAGCTCCAGCTTGTTCCATTGTCCCAGCGGCCGTCCGTCGAGCCGGACCTCGCCCGCGGCCAGGACGCGATCGCCGGCCAGCGCGTTCAGCAGCGTGCTCTTGCCCGCGCCGTTCGGGCCGATGATCGCGACGAATTCGCCCGGCGCGACATCGAGCGAGACGTCGCGCAGCAGCGTCTTGGTGCGCGCACGTACCTCGATGCCGATCGCTTGGAGGAGCTTCACAGCCCACCTCGCGCGGCGCGACTCGCCAGCAGCCACAAGAAGAACGGCCCGCCCACCAGGGCGGTCAGCACGCCGATCGGCAGCTCGGCCGGCGAGACCATGGTGCGCGCCAGCGCATCGGCCAGCACGAGGAAGGCGCCGCCGAACAGGGCCGCGGCCGGCAGCAGGGTGCGATGCGAGGGGCCGAGCAACAGGCGCACGATGTGCGGTGCGATCAGGCCGACGAAACCCACGATGCCGGAAATCGCCACGCCCGCGCCGACGGCGAGCGCCACCTGGGCCACGAGACGCTTCTTCAGGCGTTCGACATCCACGCCGACATGCCCGGCCTCGCGCTCGCCCAGCGCCAGCGCGTCGAGCAGATGCGCCGTCGGCAGCAGGGTCGGCACGCTTATGAGGAGGATCAGCAGGGCGGGTGCGATGGCCACCCAGGTGACCGAGCCGAAGCCGCCCATGGTCCAGAAGATCAGCGTGCGCAGCTGCTGGTCGTCGGCCACGAACACCAGCATGCCGATGCCCGCCGACGTGAGCGCATTGATCGCGATACCGGCCAGCAGCAACGTTCCAACGAGGGTCACGCCTTCGCGGGCGGCGATGCGATAGACGACGACCGTGGCCGCCAGTCCGCCGAGGAAGGCCGCGATCGGCAGCGCCCAGGGCCTGAAGCCCGGCGGCACGATGTGCATCACCTTCTCGCCCAGCACGATCACCGACACGGCCGCCAGCGCGGCACCGCTCGACACACCCAAAAGGCCGGGATCGGCCAGCGGGTTACGGAACAGGCTCTGCATGGCAGCGCCGCCGGCCGCGAGCGCGGCGCCGACGGCGAAGGCCGCGAAGACGCGCGGGGCACGGATGGCGTAGAGGACGGCCGCGGTCGTGTCGTCGAGCGGTGCGCTCGACAGGCCGATCGCCGACAGGATCTGGCCGAGGCCGACGGGAAAGGCGCCAATGCACAGGCTCGCCACCACGCTCGCCAGGGCGGCGAGCGCGAACAGCGGGATCGGACGACGCAGCGCGAACGCCGTCACGGCTTGCGAACGAGGTCGGGATGCAGCGCCATCGCGAGTTCGGTCGCCGCCTCCGGCGTGCGCGGGCCGAAGCCCAGCAGGAGCAGCGTGTCGAACTCGATGATCTTCCCGGCCTTGCCCGCGGGCGTGCGGTTGAGCGACGGCTGGTCGAGGATGGCCTGCTTGCCGCCCATGGCCTGCACCGTCTGGCTCGTCACGAGGACAAAATCTGCATTGGAGGCGATGACCGATTCCGGCGTCAGCGGCCGGTAGCCCGAATAGCCGTCGACCGCGTTGATGCCGCCCGCCAGCTTGATGATGCCGGCGGCGGCCGTATCGCGTCCCGCGGCCTGCGGCGCGCCGCCGCTCATGGACAGCAGGAACAGCACGCGTGGATGGGTCTTTGCCGCGGCCAGCTTCTCCGAAAGCGACTTCATCGCCTCGCGGCCCTTGGAGATCATGGCATCGGCTTCCGCCACCTTGCCGGTGACCTTGCCGATGGCGGCGATCTTCGTGACGACGCTGTCGTAGTCGTACTTGTCCGGCAGGATCATGACCTCGATGCCGGTGGCCTTGAGCTGCTCGAGCGCGCCGGCCGGGCCGGCGGCGGTGGTCGCGATGATCAGGGTCGGCTTCAGCGACAGCACGCCCTCGGCCGACAGCGCGCGCATATAGCCGACCTGCGGCAGCTTTCGCGCAGCCTCGGGGTACAGGCTGGTCGTGTCGACGCCGACCACCAGCTTTTCGGCGCCCAGACCGTAGATGATCTCGGTGATGGAACTGCCGACCGACACGATGCGCGGCGGCTGCTGCGCGTGGGCCGGGAGAGCCGCCATCGCAGCCGCGGCAGCTCCCAGTCCGATTGCGGTACGACGCTTCATCACGAAGCCGCCTGCTTCTCGACGTTCGCGACGATGGTGCGCCATTCCTCGAGCTCCGGCTTGCCGGGCTTACGCGCGCCGAACATCAGCAGGATGTTGCGATTGTGGGCGTCGAAGGCCTCGATCGAGGTCACGATGCCGTCTTCGGTCGGCTTGCGCACCGAGAAGACGCGGGCCACACCCGCGTCGCGCAGGTGCAGGTTGAAGTCCGGATCGAGCACGTTGAACCAGCCGTGCACGTCGACCAGGCGCTTCACCGGGCCGGTATGGATCTGGATGCAGCCGTGGCTGCCGACGAAGATCATGATCGGCGTGCCGTCGGTGGAAGCGGCCTCGAACGCGGCGCGCAACGCGCGCACCGGCAGTTCGCGGACGAGATCCGCGCCGACGAGGCGCAGCGCCTGGACGCGGCCGACCTTGAACTTGCCCAGCATGCCGAAGAACTCGTGCGTGTCCTTCATGCCGAGCCAGGCCGTGCGCAGGCCCGCGACGTCGATCTCGGCGTCAGGGCGGTCGATCGCATCCGGTGCCCGCGCGCCGATCTTCATGTCGGCCAGGGTTGCTGCCGTGTAGCGCGCGATCAGCGCGTCGAAGGCCGGCCGGTCGGTCTCGTCGGTGGCGTAGATCTTGTGCACGGCCTCGCCGGCGCCGTCGAAGAACTGCAGGCTGAGCCGCTCGCCCTGCTTCAGCGGCTCGCGCACGGCAAAGCCGTGCTTCCAGGAGCCGAGGAACAGGCGCAGGTCGATATCCGGACCGAGCACGATTCCGTGCGGACCCTTCACGTCGACACCCTCGAAGCGGCCATGGCGCTCGTGCACGCAATGCTCGTTGCGCGTCAGGCACATCACGCGGCCGACCGCCGGCATGTCGTTCAGGATGCCGCGCCAGTCGGTCGTCAGCGGTGTCGCCGTCTGGCCGACGCCCAGCGCCACCAGCTCGGCCTCGCTGACGCCCAGCGTGGCGGCCGCATCGCGGATACGCAGCGCGGGCTTTTCACCACGCAGGATGTTCCAGCGGGCGGCGAGGTCCGCATTCGAGGGTGAGAGCATGGGGCTGTCCTTTCAACGAAGATGAAAACGAACGGGAATCTCGACCCATGCGGCGACCGGGCGGCCGTCGCGCATGGCGGGAAGGAAATGCCAGCCGCGCACGGCCGTCAGGGCCGCGCGGTCCAGCAAGGGGAAATTGCTGCTGCGCCAGATGACTATTTCGGCCGCGGCGCCGTCGGGTTCAAGGCGCACGCGCACCAGGACTTCGCCCTGCTGGTTCAGCTCGATCGAGCGCGGCGGATAGACAGCCGGCGTGGGCGGTACGCGATAGCGCGGCTTGCCCTCGAACACGATCAGCGACGAGGAGGCGGCGGCCTGCTGTTGCGTGACGCTGGCATTGCCGGCGTCGGGCGAAGGAGCCTTCGTGACCGCAGCCTGCGCCGTCGGACGCGGCGCGGCGGCCGGCTTGGGCTGAGGCGGTTTCGGCTTGGGAGGCTCGACCGGCTTCATCTCGGCGGCGGTCGGCGGGGGTGGCTCGTCCGGCGGCGGGAGCTCGACCTTGATCTCGGGTTCGATGGCCGCGACTTCCTGCGGAGGCGGCGGTTCCGGCTCTGGCTCGGGAGGCGGCGTCTGCTCGGCCGTCTCGACGGGCGGCGTCGGCGGCTCGTGCTGCTGCTGCGGCTCGGGTGCGGTTTCGGGCTGGTCGGCTTCGGCGGCGGGACCGGCGGTGGGCGCCGCGAGGGACAGCTCGACCATGAGGGCCGGTTCGCCGTCGTCGGCGCTGCTGCCGGATATGCCGGCGAGGAAAAGGGGAACGATGACCAGCCCATGCAATGCAAGCGACAACGCCACCGACACGCGTGGACCGCGTGCCGGTGGCGCCGGCAGTCGCTCGGCAGAGAGGGCTGCCGGGACTACCACTTGGCCGTTAGGTTGACGCCGAAATACCGGCCGGGCTGGGCGTAGAGATCCAGCTGCGGATTTTGCGGCGAGATGCCCACCACGTCCGGGGAGTTCCAGTACTGGGCGTTGGTGATGTTGAACGCGCCGGCATTGAACTTGAAGTGTTCGTTGAAGACGTAGCCGACGGTGGCGTCGAGGTTGAAGTAGGCCGGCGCCTGGAAGTAGGTCGGGCTGCTGACTGAGGTGTGCGCGGCGGCCACCGTGCCGATGAGCTGCGCCACGAAGCCCTTGTCGAAGCCGTAGCGGATGCGGGCCTGGGTGGTCCAAGGCGACACGGAGTCGACTGGCAGGCCGGTCCTCATGTCAGTGCCCTGCGCGAAGGCCGTCCAGCCGGCGACCGCCCATTCCGGCGCGAAGCGGTACTCGCCGCGCGCCTCGATGCCCCAGATCGTCACGTTGGTGAGGTTGACGTACTGGAACTGCGTGACCGGGCCCACCATGCCGACGACGGTGGTTTCGATGAAGTTGTTGTAGAGATTGTAGAAACCGGTGAGCTGCCAGCTCGAGCCGTTCTCGTACTTGCCACGGAAGCCGACTTCGAAGGAGTTGGCCGTTTCGGGCTTCAGGTTGGCGTTGGGCAGGATCTGGTAGAACGACGCGGCGTTGGTGAAACCGAAGTTCGCGTTGTCATACGGCGGTGCGCGGAAGCCCGTCGCGTACTGGAAGTAGCCCGAATAGGTGTCGTTGAAGTGGTAGAGCAGGCCGAGCTTCGGCGAGGCTGAGACGTAGGTGGTCTGCGTCGGCACGGCGTTGAGCGTGGCGCCCGTCGAGTTCCAGAAATAGCGATCCGGATTCGGCGTCATGCGGTAATAGTCGAGGCGCACCGCCGGCGTGATCTTCAGGCGACCACCCAGGGCCGTGATCTCGTCCTGGACATAGATGCCGGCCTGCACCGTGTCGGTGTCCGGGAAGTTCTTGTTCGGATAGAGCTCGCCGCCCACGTTGTTCGTGGTGGCACCGGTCGCCAGGGTGATCTGCGTGCGATTGCGCGGCCGGGTCGTCGAGGTCCACGAGAAGCTGAGACCGTAGGTGAAGAAGTTGTCGAGGCCGCCGATCTCGCGATCGGTGTGCATCTGCAGCTCGGCGCCGGTGACGTTCTGCGTGTAGTAGAACTGCGACGTGCGGGCATTGGTCGGGATGATGCCGTTGAAGGCGCCACGCAACGTGTAGGTGTCGGCCTGCTGGTAGACCGAGTTGAAGTAGGCGAGGAAGCTCAGCCGGTCGACGAAGCCGATCGGGGCGCTGTGCTCCCACTGGGCGCTGATGCGATAGGTATTGGTGTAGTCCTTGCCCCATTCGTCGTAGACGCGCGCGAACAGGGTGGCGAAGTTGCCGATGCTGGACAGTGCGTTGGTGGTCTGAACGCCGTTCGAGTAGGTGCCGGTGAGGCGGATCGTATCGACCTCGGTGGGCTTGATCACCAGCTTGGCGAAGAAGTTGTTGTTGCTCCAGTTCGTCGGGTTGGTGCTGACGTCGGACTGCGCCGGCTGGAACTGTTGCCCGTCGCGCCGGGTATAGATGCCCATGAACTCGACGTTGCCTGAGCGCACGGCGCCCGTGAACGACTCCGAGAACTGCTGGTTGGCGCCGCTATAGGCGGCCTTGGCGCTGGCATAGAAGTCCTTGCCGCCCAGCATGTAGTCGCCAGGATCCTTGGTCGTGTAGGCAACCACGCCGCCGATCGCGTCGGAGCCGTAGAGCGCCGAGGCGGGGCCGCGGATGATCTCGACCCGCTTGATGTCCTCGAGGTCGGGCTGCTCGCGCGAGTAGGTGCCGGCGCCCTGGTTGCTGTCGGGAAAGTCTGGCGTGCGCATGCCGTCGACCATCAGCAGCACGCGGTTGCCGCCGATGCCGCGGATCACGAAGTTCTGGAAGCCGGCACGGTTCGGATTGTTGCCGACCGTGACACCGGGTTCGTTGCGGACGAGGTCGCGGACGTCCTGCATGTTCTCGCGATCGATGTTCTCGGTCGTGATCACGGAAACGGTGGCCGGCACGTCGTCGAGCGGTCGCCGGCTGCGCATGGCAGCCGTGGTCACGGCGTCGAGCTGGGTGGGCACAGCCTGGGTGGCCGGCGGTGCCTGTGTCGGGGCGGTGGTGGGGGATGTCGTCGGTGTTTGCGCCCACGCGGGGGCAGCAAGAGGTGCGCAGATGGCCGTCGTGGCCATCAGCGCGTAGACGATGCGCAGCTTCATTTGAGCCAGGTCCCCAAGGAAAAAAGGACGCCTGGCTCGCAGGAACCCGTGTGGGACCCGCTGGCTGGGCAGTTTGACCGAGGAGGGATGGCCCCTCGGGGTTCGTGAATTACTTCGTCAAAATGAGTTTGTTCGAGGCGGTGAGGCGCAGCCGATAGAGCTCGACGCCGTGGCGGATCATGAGTTCACGCCGTCCCTGCAGAAGCGCGGCGCTCTCCACGGCGGGAATGGTCACTTCCAGCCTGTCGCTCTGCACATCCAACACCCGAAGGGGACGGGTCATCTCGTTCATGGCGTCTCGCCTGCCTTTTTAAGTTTGCGAACGACTCTTAATTGCATAGACTGACGTTCCCGTCAAGGTCCTTCAATTTCCGGTGAGGCCATGGAAACCATTCAGGAACAGCGGCTTAGCCGCCTGCAGAGCGACCCGAAGCCGGGTTGCGGGAGACCCGACTGCGCCTGCGCCTTGCCGGTGAGCGAGCGCTTCGTGTTGTGGGCGCTGCGCCAATGGCAGCAGGACCGCGCGCTGCCCAGCGAAGGCTCGATCCTCCACCGCGGCTTCAAGGTCGCGGGGCTGCTCAATGCGCTGCCGGACTTCGCGATCGCGATGGATGCCTTCCTGTTCGGGGCCCGCCGCGCCATGGAGATCCATGTGCCTTCCTGTTCGAGCGTGAGCCGTGACGAGGCGGTGCTGGTCGCGCTCTGCGGCCTTGCGCAGGCAGACCACGACCGGCCGCTGCTGGCGTCGCTCGACATCATGATGGCGCCGACGGCTTCGCGCGTGGCCGCCATTCGTCTCAAGGCCTTCGCCGTCGCGCTCGCGGGTGCCGGGCTCAGGCTCGCTCCGGCAGCGGGCGCCGCCGCCGGCCGTCTCAATTGAAAGCCGCCTCCATGACCACCGCACCGATGCCCGACCGCCTCTCCGACCTGCAGCACGCCATGCGCGTGATCGCCGATGCCGTCGAAGGCCTGCCCGCCGAGTGCCGCGATCTCGCCGGCAACGCTTTGCTCAACATCGCCGCCGAAGCGGTGGCTCAGGATGTCGGCTGCAGCGAAGCGGGCCGCATCTTCGCCCGGCTGGGCGATCTCCTCTCGCGCGGCCTGCAGCCGCCGGCCAGGGATGCGATATCGCTCACCGGCTTCGATGCATGACGACGGACTTCGCCCGCACAATCCCGATCCTCGCCTCCCTCGATATCGCCGAGACCAGCGCCTTCTACGTCGACTGGCTGGGCTTTGCGGTCGGCTATCAGGAAGACAACTACCTGATCGTCAAACGCGACGAGATGGAGCTGCATTTCTGGAAGACCGACGACCGGCAGTTCCCCGAGAACACGTCCTGCTACATCCGCGGCGGCCAGGTCGCGGCGCTCCACGAGGAGTATTCGGCGCGCGGCGTGCCGAAGCTGTCACCGTTTCTGGTGCGGCCATGGAACATGAAGGAATTCTACATCCACGACCCGCACGGCAACCTGCTGAAGTTCGGCTGCGGCGAATGGTGACGCGCTAGATCTCGATGCGGCTGCCCAGCTCGACCACGCGGTTGGTGGGCAGGCCGAAGAAGTCGCCGGCACTGGCGGAAAAACGCGACAGAGCGAGGAAGAGCTTCTGCTGCCAGCGTGGCAGCAGCGGCTTGCTGGCCTCCATGTAGGTGTTGCGGCCGACGAAGTAGGACGTCCTCATCGGGTCGAACGGGATGCCCTTGTCTTCGAGCAGGGCGAGGTCGCTCGGCACGTCGGGCTGCTCCATGAAGCCGTAGTGCAGGACGACCCGATGAACGCCTTTGCCGAGATGGGTGACCTGGCTGCGCCCTTCGGGCGATACGAAAGGCGTTTCGGGAACCTCGATGCTCAGCAGGACGACATGCTCATGCAGCACCTCGTTGTGCTTGAGATTGTGCATGAGGGAGCGCGGCGCATTGGCCGAGGAAGCCGTCAGGTAGACGGCGGTGCCTTGGGGACGATGCACGCGGGCCGGATTGATGCTCTCGAGCAGCGTTTCCAGGGGCAGCGCATCCTCCTGCTCGCGCCTGGCCACCGCGGCCCGACCCGTCCGCCAGGTCCACATGCAGAGGAAGATCAGGGCGGCGATCGCCAGCGGGACCCAGCCGCCGTCGAAGAACTTCAGCATATTGGAGGAGAGCAGGGCCAGGTCGAGCGTCATGAAGCTGCCGAACACCAGGATGCTGAGCGGCCAACCCCAGTTCCAGCTGCGCACGGCCAGCACGAAGACCAGCGTGCTGGTGATCAGCATCGTGCCGGTAACGGCGATGCCGTAGGCCGAGGCCAGCGCGGTCGACGACTTGAACGCCATGATAAGGATGATGACGCCCACCATCTGCAGCCAGTTGACGATCGGCAGATAGACCTGCCCGTACTCGCTGGCCGAGGTGTGCTCGATATGGACCCTCGGGCTAAGGCCCAGCAAGGCTGCCTGCTTGGCCATCGAGAAGGCGCCCGAGATCGTAGCTTGCGAGGCGATGACAGTGGCGGCCGTGGCGAGGGCGACCAGCGGATAGAGCGCCCAGTCCGGGGCCAGATTGAAGAACGGATTCGCCAGCGCCGTCGGATCGCTGAGGATCAGCGCACCCTGCCCGTAGTAGTTGAGGAGCAGGGCCGGCAGCACGAGGCCGAGCCAGGCCATCCGGATGGGCCGGGCACCGAAATGGCCCATATCGGCGTACAGCGCCTCGGCGCCGGTGATGGCCAGCGTGATCGCGCCCAGGGCGACGAAGGCCACGATCTTCTCGCGCATGGCAAAGCCCAGCGCATGGTGCGGCGACAGCGCCATCAGCACTTCGGGACGCTGCACGATCTGGTGCACGCCGAGCACCGCCAGCACGACGAACCAGATCAGCGTGATCGGGCCGAACCATTTGCCGATGCCGCTGGTGCCGAAATGCTGGACCGAGAACAAGGCGACGATCACGCCTACCGCGATCGGCAGGACCATCGGTTGGAAGGCCGGGGTGGCGACGGTGAGGCCCTCGACGGCACTCAGCACGGAGATCGCGGGCGTCAGCAGGCAGTCGCCGTAGAACAGCGCGGCGCCGGCGATGCCCAGCATGAGATAGAAGCGGCGTCGCCAGGGCCCAGGAATGTTGTTCTGGCTGGCGACCAGCGCCATCAGCGCCAGCACGCCGCCTTCGCCCTTGTTGTCGGCGCGCATGACCACGACCACGTATTTCAGCGTGACGACGACGATCAGCGCCCAGGTGATGAGCGACAGCATGCCCAGCACGTTGTCGTGCGTCGGCTGGATGCCGGTGTAGTCGCTGAAGCACTCCTTGACGGTGTAGAGCGGGCTGGTGCCGATGTCGCCGAAGACGACACCAAGGGCAGCCAGGGTCAGCGCCGCCCGGCGCCGCCGGCCGGCGGGTTCAACTACGGTGCCGTTGGCGGCCATTTGTGTGACGCGACTCCCCCTGCGAACGATTGATCCTAGCCGCGAATTCCGGGACGCTGCAGTCCAGAATTCGTAACAAAGGAGGAAACGATGGCCGACAGCGAGAACTACAAGAAAGGCAGCGAGATCAGGGCCAGCCTGATGGGCGAGAAGTTCGCCGCCGACATGAACAAGTCGGTCTACGACGACCCCATGATGAAGAAATTCGGCGACTACGCCCGCGAGGCGGTATTCGGCATGCTGTGGTCGCGCCCCGGCCTCGACCTCAAGACCAGGACGCTGATCTGCGTCATTTCCGACACTGCCCAGGCGCGCTGGCCCGAGCTCGCCATCCACCTGCGCATGGCGCGGCGCCAGGGCTGGACCGAGGACGAATTGTCCGAGGCGCTGATGCATCTTTGCGGTTATATCGGCCTGCCGTCGGTGCGCGAGGCGATGCTCACCGCCAAGGAAGTGTTCGAGGAACTGCGCAAGGAAGGTTAACGAGGACCTCACCCTGAGGAGCGGCCGCAGGCCGCGTCTCGAAGGGTGGGCACCCGCACTGTGGCCGGCCCTTCGAGACGGCCGCGGCGCGGCCTCCTCAGGACGAGGGGATATGATGATGCTGATGACGGTGAGCGACCTGCCGCTGGAGCGGATCGCGCGCGGCAAGGTCCGCGATGTCTATGCGGTGGATGCCGACCGGCTGCTGCTGGTCGCGACCGACCGGGTGAGCGCCTACGACGTGGTGATGGCCGAGCCCATCCCGCAGAAGGGCGCCGTGCTGACCCAGGTCAGCGCCTGGTGGTTCCGCCAGCTGGGCGACGTCGTCGAGCATCACATGATCTCGGCCGACGCCGACGAGATCATCGCCGCGGTGCCGGCCCTAAAGGGCCACCGCGACGCGATCGCCGGCCGCGCCATGCTCTGCCGACGCGGCACGGTGTTCCCCATCGAATGCGTCGTGCGCGGCTACATCACCGGCTCGGCCTGGCGCGAATATGCCAAGGCCGGGACGCTGGCCGGCGAGACCTTGCCCAAGGGCCTGAAGGAAAGCGGCCGCCTCGATCCGCCGATCTTCAGCCCGGCGACCAAGGCCGAGAGCGGCCACGACGAGAACATCACCGTCTCCCAGATGCAGAAGGAACTGGGCGCCGACGTCACCGCCGAACTCGAACGGTTGACCCGCCTCGTCTACACGCGCGGCCGCGACGTCGCGCTGAAGCAGGGCATCATCATCGCCGACACCAAGTTCGAGTTCGGCCGCACCGCCGCCGGCAGGATCCTGCTGATCGACGAGGTGATGACGCCGGATTCCTCGCGCTTCTGGCCGCTCGATGGTTATGCCGAAGGACGGCCGCAGCCCAGCTTCGACAAGCAGCCGCTGCGCGACTGGCTCGACGTCGAGCGCCATGCCGGCCGCTGGAACGGCGAGGCGCCGGCGCCCAAGCTGCCGCCCGAGGTCGTCGAGGCGACCAGCAAGCGCTACCTGGAGGCCTATCGGCGGCTGACGGGCGCCGAGCTTTCGGTGTCGTGACGGAAGACAAGGACTGGCGGGCGATCAACCGCGCGAACTGGGACGAGCGCGTCGCCGTCCACCTCAAGGCGCCGGCCTACGATCTCGCGCCGCTGCGGGCCGGCCAAGGCAGGCTGAACGTCATCGAGGAAGCCGAGCTGGGCTGCGTGCGCGGGCTGCGCGTGCTCCACCTGCAATGCCATTTCGGCGCCGACACGCTCTGCCTGGCCCAGCGTGGCGCCACGGTGGTCGGCCTCGATTTTTCGCCGGCGGCCATCGATACGGCCAACGCGCTCGCCGCGGAACTCGGCCTCACCGACCGCGCGCGCTTTGTCTGCGCCGATCTCTACGATGCGCCGTCGGCGATCGCGGAGCCGGGCTCGTTCGATCTCGTCTACGTGACCTGGGGCACCACCTGCTGGCTGCCCGACATTCGGCGATGGGCTGGGATCGTCGCCGGGTTCCTGAAACCAGGCGGCCGGCTCTACTACGCCGACGGCCATCCGGCGGCGCTCGTTCTCGACGATCTTGCCCGGCAGCCGGATGGCATGCCGGGGTTCTTCCTGTCGTATTTCGAGCGCGGGGCCCTGACGTTCGACGACCCCAGCGACTATGCCGATCCGGCGGCGCGCCTGACGAACGCCACCAATGTCAGCTGGCTTCATCCGCTGTCGGATATCGTGAGCGGCCTGATCGAGGCCGGCCTGTCGCTCGACTGGATGCACGAACATCCGCACGTGCCGTGGCGGATGTTCCGGATCCTCGAGCAGCGCGAAGATGGCGATTGGCACTGGCCGGATCGCCCCTGGCTGCCGCTTGCAGTGTCGCTTCAAGCGAGCCGTCGGCGCTAAATCGACGACGGCAGGAGCTGGCGAGGCAGGGCGCCCCGCCAGCATTGTACCCTCAAGCCTTAGCGCGTGCTGCGGGCCACGGTCGCGCTGCGGCCCACGAACCGCTCACGCACCCACAGGAAGAGCGCGGCCAGCGGCAGCCAGCCGATCCAGCGCAGGCCCTCCATCAGATATTCGCCCTGCGTGGTTGCCATCAAGTAGTCGGCCTGGACCTTCCAGACGCTCGAAGCGACTTCGAAGCCCAGCATCCAGATCAGGATGGCCGGCAGCAGCACGGTCAGCGGCTTCATCTGCTCGCTGAGACGCTCAGCGTACCAGGGCGCCAGCGCGATCGAGAAGGCGAGCACCGCCAGCACCAGCTTGGCGGCCGGATGAGCCTCGAACCAGCTCACCAGCATCGGCTCGCGGATGATCATCCCGTAGGCGGTCCAGCACAGCACGGCGCCGCCGACCAGGATCACCGACGGATAGCGGTCGACCAGCTTGATTACGAGCTGGCTGCCCCAGACGATGATCGGCACGCTGATGGCGAGACCCAGCAGGATCAGCAGGATCGAGCCGTGCGAGGCGCCGCCGATGGCCAGCACGTTGTCGATGCCCATCACCGCATCGGCGATGATGATCGTGCGCACCGCCGCGGCGAAGCTCGCGGCCGGCGCCTTGACCAGGTGGCTCTCCTCGGCGTTGTCCTGCGGGGTGAGCAGCTTGCGCGCGATCCAGACCAGCGCGAGGCCGCCGACCAGCATGAAGCCCGGTACGGCCAGGATATAGACGACGAGGATGGCCATCAGGGCGCGGATGGCGATGGCGCCGAAGGTGCCCCAGAAGATGACCTTGTTCTGGCTCTCCTTGGGAAGATTGCGTGCGACCAGGCCGATGATGAGGGCATTGTCGCCCGCCAGCACGAGGTCGATTAGGATGATGGCGAGCAGCGCCGAGAAGAACGCGCCCGAAAACAGTTCGAGTTCCATGAAAGTCTCCAACAACAAGTGAATATGTGCCGACGCCGCGCGCTTCCCGGGGAAGGGCGGTCGCAGGCGTTTTCAGCCAGTCGTCAGAGCTTGATCGGCACCTTCTCGACGTCGTCGGGTGCAGCTGAATCGAGGGGCCGGAAGAAAGCGCCGGCCACGATGCGAAGGACCATGATGCCTGCGGCCATCACACCGCCCGCGAAAAGCAGCTCGATGAGATGCCAGTGGCGCATCGCCAGTACGGAGAATTCGCCGCCGAGATCGAAGAACGCGAACTCGAGGCCCGCCTCGCCGATCCAGGCCGGATCGACGGCATCGCCGAACGAGGCCAGGATCATGCAGATCACGATCGACGCAGCGAACAGCTCGCCGCTCGGAGACACGGTCCGGACGGCGTTGGCGGCGCGATGCGATCGATGGATCAGGCGCATGGTTCGGTCAATTTCCGGCGCGGCCGCCGGCAGATCAAGAGCAAAGCGACACGGCCGTCCCGAAATGTCGCAGAGGTTCAGACCTCCAGCCGTCGCAGTCGGAGTGCATTTCCGATGACGCTGACCGAGCTCAAGGCCATGGCCGCGGCGGCGAAGATCGGGCTGAGGGTAATTCCGAGGATCGGATAGAGCACTCCCGCCGCCACCGGCACGCCGGCGGCGTTGTAGACGAAGGCGAAGAACAGGTTCTGGCGGATATTGGCCATGGTCGCCCGGGAGAGATGGCGCGCCCGGGTGATGCCTAAAAGGTCGCCCTTCACCAGGGTGATGCCGGCGCTCTCGATGGCGATGTCGGTGCCGGTGCCCATCGCGATACCGACATCGGCCGCGGCCAGCGCCGGCGCGTCGTTGATGCCGTCGCCGGCCATGGCAACGACGCGGCCCTCGGCCTTCAGCTTCTGGACGATCCGCGCCTTGTCCTCGGGCAGGACCTCGGCCTCGACCGCGTCGATGCCCAGCCGTCCCGCGACCGCGGCGGCGCTGCGCCGGTTGTCGCCGGTCAGCATGACGATGTGCAGGCCGGCGTCGCGCAGGCGCTTCAGCGCCTCCGGTGTCGTGTCCTTGACCAGGTCGCTCACGGACAAGAGCCCCTCGGCCTTGCCGTCGACTGCCAGCAGCACGACCGTGGCGCCGGTTTCGCGCAGGGCATTGGCCTTTGCATCGGCGTCGGCCACGTCGATGCCGGCTTCGTGCAGGAAGGCGGCATTGCCCAGCAGCAGGCGCCTGCCGTCGACCGTGCCCGACACGCCCTTGCCGGCGGGCGAGGCGAAGCCTTCGACGGAAGCGGTCGAGACATCGCGCGCCTGCGCGCCGGCCAGGATCGCGGTGGCGATGGGATGCTCGCTGCCACGCTCCAGGCTCGCCGCGAGCCGCAGGATCTCGGCTTCGGGCAGGCTGCCCAGCGCTTCGACGGCCGACAGGGTCGGCTTGCCGAGCGTCAGGGTGCCGGTCTTGTCGACCACCAGGGTGTCGACCTTCTCCAGCCGCTCCAGCGCCTCGGCATCGCGGATCAGGATGCCGGCGGCGGCGCCACGGCCGACACCGACCATGATCGACATCGGCGTGGCGAGGCCCAGCGCGCAGGGGCAGGCGATGATCAGCACGGAGACCGCCGCGAGCAGCGCGTAGGAAAAAGCGGGTGAGGGTCCCCAGATCGACCAGGCGGCGAAGGCGATCACCGCGACGGCGATCACCGCCGGCACGAACCAGCCGGCGACGATGTCGGCCAGGCGCTGGATCGGCGCACGGCTGCGCTGCGCCTCGGCCACCATCTTGACGATGCGCGACAGCATCGTGTCGCTGCCGACCAACTCGGCCTTCATCACGAAGGTGCCGCTGGTGTTCACCGTGCCGCCGATCACCTTGGTGCCGGCCGCCTTCGAGACGGGCATCGGCTCACCGGTGATGCTCGATTCGTCGACCGAGCCCGTACCTTCGATCACCGCGCCATCGACCGGAACCTTCTCGCCCGGCCGCACGCGCAGCCGGTCGCCGACCGCGATCTGGTCGATCGCCATTTCGACATCGTTGCCGCTCGCGTCGACACGCAAGGCGGTACGCGGCGCCAGTCCCAGCAGCGCCTTGATGGCACCGCCGGTCGCGTCGCGCGCGCGCAGTTCCAGCACCTGGCCGACCAGCACCAGCACGACGATCACCGCGGCCGGTTCGAAATAGACCGGCACCATGCCGTCGGCGCCGCGCAGCCCGGCTGGGAAGAGATCCGGCGCGAGGGTGGCGGCCATGCTGTAGGCCCAGGCCACGCCCGTGCCGATGGCGATCAGGGTGAACATGTTGAGGTGCCCGGTGCGCACCGATTGCCAGCCGCGTACGAAGAACGGCCAGCCGGCCCACAGGACGACCGGCGTGGCGAGCGCCATCAGCAGCCACGGCATCAAGCCGTGCGGGACGAGCCAGTGAAGATTGAAGAGATGCCCGCCCATATCGAGCGCCACGACGGGCACCGTGAGGGCGCCGCCGATCCATAGGCGGCGCGTCATGTCCAAGAGCTCTTCGTTCGGCCCGTCGTCGAGCGAGATTTCGGCAGGCTCCAGTGCCATGCCGCAGATCGGACAGCTTCCCGGCCCGATCTGGCGGATCTCGGGATGCATGGGGCAGGTGAAGATGGTGCCAGCTGCGACCGGCGGCGCGGGCCGGGCTTCCTCGGGCTCCAGGTAGCGCACAGGATCGGCGGTGAACTTCTGCAGGCACTTGGGATTGCAGAAGTAATAGGTCTGCCCCTCGTGCACGGTGGTGTTCTTCGCGCCTTCGATCTTCACCTTCATCCCGCAGACGGGATCGATGGCGATGCCGGAATCGAGTGGAGGGTGCGCGGCGGGCGCGTGGGAAGCGTGGCAGCAGGCGTGACTCATGCTTGCTATCTATACCCTACGGGGGTATGGTTCAAGGCATGGACGAGAAGCTCAAGAAGTCGCAGCTCGCGCGCCTCAGTCGCATCGAGGGCCAGGTGCGTGGCGTGGCGCGCATGATCGAGGAGGAGCGCTACTGCATCGACGTGCTCACCCAGATCCGCGCCGTACGCGCCGCGCTCGACAAGGTCGAGCAGGAGACGCTGGGCGATCACCTGCAGCATTGCGTGGCGCATGCCTTCCATGCCGGCTCCGACAAGGACCGGCAGATCAAGATCGACGAGATACTCGAAGTGCTGGACAGCCGCCGGCGCTGACATGACCAGGCTCCGCTCCCTTCTCTGGCTGATCGCGCTGGTCGCCCTGGTCTCTCCGTCGGTGGGAGCCTGGGCAACCGCGCAGCCGGCGATGCAGCATGCCGCGATGACGGATTGCAGCGACCATGAGCAGCCGTCCAAGGACATGGCGAAGCATATCGCCGGCGAATGCTGCGCCTTCATGTGCGTCGGTATGGCCTTGATGCCTGCCGATCCGATGCCGTCCATCGGCCGGCCGACGGAATCCCATCTCGCAGCACCGGTTCATGACCTGGCCGGTCGTCACCTCGCGAAGGATCCGCCCCCTCCCAGAGCCTGAACCGAAGCCCCTTCGCTTCCTTTCAGTTTCGGGAGATTTCCATGTCCATTCGACGTCCGTTCGTCGGCCTGGCGATGTTGGTTGTCGGGCTTGCTGCGCCGCCGGTATTCGCCGGCACTTATGATCTCGTCATCGATCGCACGAACGTCGTGATCGACGGCCAGACGCGCCGTGTCTTTTCCATCAACGGCGAGATCGCCGGTCCGACGCTCCGCTGGACCGAGGGCGAAGATGTGACGGTGAACGTCACCAATCGCCTGAAGGAGGACACCTCCATCCACTGGCATGGCATCCTGCTGCCCTACCAGATGGACGGCGTGCCGATGGTGAGCTTCCACGGCATCCGGCCGGGCGAGACCTTCACCTATCGCTTCAAGATCAAACAGGCCGGCACCTACTGGTACCACAGCCATTCCGGCGGACAGGAACAGGAGGGCATGTATGCGCCCATCGTGATCGCCCCTGCGAAGGGCGAGCGCGAGAAGGCGGCGCGCGACTATGTCGTCATGCTCTCGGATCACCACCCGATGTCGGCCGGCGCCATCCTGCGCAAGCTGAAGCAGGAGCCTGGCTACTTCAACGATCGCAAGCGGACTCTGCCCGGCCTGATGCGCGACCTGGCGGCAGCGAAGACGGCGGAGGAAAAGCAGGCCATCATCTCGAGCCGCCTGATGTGGGGCGAGATGCGCATGGATCCGACCGATCTCGCCGATGTGACGGGCTACACGTTCCTGATGAACGGCCGCGGGCCTGCCGACAACTGGACCGGTCTGTTCAGGCCCGGCGAGAAGGTGAGGCTGCGCTTCATCAACGGCTCGGCGATGAGCATTTTCGATACGCGTATCTCGGCGCTGCGCATGAAGGTCGTGCAGGCCGACGGCCAGGACGTGAAGCCGGTAGAAGTCGATGAGTTCCGCATCGGCGTCGGTGAGACCTACGATGTCATCGTCGAGCCGAAGGACGACCGCGCCTATACGATCGAGGCGCAGTCGATCGATCGGCGTGGCTTCGCGCGCGGCATGCTGGCGCCGCGCGAGGGAATGACCGGACCGGCGCCGGTGCCGCGGCCGCCCGCGCTGCTCACCGAAGCGGACATGGGACATGGAACCGGGCCCGCGAGCATGGCCGGCATGGACCATTCGAAGATGGACCACTCGAAGATGGGTCACGCCGTATCGGCATCGTCCGACCTGTCGGGTCTCGTCCATGTGCCGCCGGTCGATGCGCCGGCCGGATCGAAGGTGCTGTCCTACGCCGACCTGCGCCGCACCGATCGTTCGTATCGGCTGCGGCCGCCCGATCGCACGATCGACATCAGGCTCACCGGCAACATGGAGAAATTCTTCTGGTCGTTCGACGATAAGAAGTATTCCGAAGATCCGGTGATGAACTTCACCCAGGGCGAGACGGTGCGCCTGGTCCTCAAGAACGAGACCATGATGAACCATCCGATCCATCTGCACGGGCTCTGGATGGACCTGGAGAACGGCGCGGGCGAGGACCGGCCGCGCAAGCATGTGGTGATCGTGCCGCCCGGCCGCACGGTGAGCGTCACGGTGCGCATGACGGAGGCCGGTCGCTGGCCGTTCCACTGTCATTTCCTCTATCACATGATGACCGGCATGTTCCGCGAGTTCGTCGTAGCGCCGTCGGCAGTGCCGGTGGCCGACGACGTCGCACCCGCGGACGAGCCTGCCGCGCGACCATCGAAGCCAAGACCTGCACCAAAGCCGGCAGCACCGGCGCCAGCGATGGGAGGTGGCCATGGCCATCACCATCACTAGGCTCCTTGCTGTTGCGGCGCTCCTGCTCGCGATGGGGTCGCCCGCGTTCGCGATGGACGACCAGGAAATCTTCTGGTGTGTCGATGCCCGTGCCGAGAAGCGACTCTCCTCGATCGCGCCCGCGACCGAATGGGCGGCGTCGGCCTGGATCGGCGAGGATCGCAACAAGCTGCGGCTGGAGAATACCGGCATCGTCAGCGACAACGGGCACATCGACAACGAAGGCGGTACCAAGGGCATCGACAGCCGCTTCTTCTATAGCCGGTTGGTCTCCGATTTCTGGGACGCCAAGGCGGGCGTGCAGTTCACGGTGTTCGACGAAGGCGTGACCCGCTCGGGGGTCCTCGCCGGCGTCGAGGGGCTGGCGCCATTCGGTATCCATGTCGATCTCGTGGCCGGTGTCAGCCAGACTGGCGTGGTGAGTGCGCGGCTCGAAGCGTCCTACGACGCGCTCCTGTCGCAGAAGCTGATCGCCACGCCCTATCTCGAGGCGATCGTCGCCTCGAAGGACGATCCCGCCATCCAGCTCGGCAGCGGACTCGCGCGCTTCGAGCTGGGCCTGCGGTTGCGCTACGAGATCACGAAGGAGGTGGCGCCTTACATCGGCGTCGCTTTCGAGCAGTTCACTGGCAACACCGCGAACTTCGTCGCGGCCGCCGGCGAACCGACCTCGCTGGTGCGTGCTTTGGTTGGCCTCAAGGTCTGGTTCTGACGCCAACGCGTGGCATGCAAATTGCTGCATCATTCCCGGAATTATCGGGGACGATCCAGGGGGTTCGCATGTTCCGTCGTTTGCTGTCTGGTCTGGCACTGGCGACGGCAGTCGTCTCCGTCGCTTCGGCGCAGGATCTGCCGAAGAGCCAGTTCAAGGTGATCGGGCTCAACAGCCCGACGCCGGTCTCGATCCACGATGAGCTGCCCTTCTGGCGCAAGACGCTGCCCGAAGCGTCGAAGGGTGCGATCACGGCGGACGTGACGCCGCTCGACCAGATGGGCATCGACGACAAGACGATGCTGCGGCTGCTGAAGCTCGGTGTCATGGACTTCGCCGCCATGGACATCTCCAAGATGGCCGGCGACGATCCGCGCTTCGAGGCCTGCGATCTAGCGGGGCTCACGCTCACGCCGGACAAGGCCCGCGCCGCCTGCAATGCCTATCGCGGCGCGATCGACCGGCAGATGCAGAAGAACTGGAACGCCAAGCTGCTGGCCTTCGGCGGTAACACGCCCCAGGTCTTCTGGTGCAAGGACGTCGTGAGCGGCCTGGCCGGCCTCAAGGGCAAGAAGATCCGCGTGTTCAACAACACCATGCGCGACTTCCTGGGCGGCGTTGGCGGCACGGCCGTCAGCATGGCCTTCGCCGAGGTCGTGCCGGCACTCAGCGCCGGTGTGGTCGATTGCGGCGTCACCGGCAGCCTGTCGGGCAACACGGCGGGCTGGGCCGAGGTCACCAAGTCGATCTACCCGATGTCGCTGGGCTGGAGCATCAACGTGCTGGCGGTGAACCTCGACAGCTGGAAGCGCCTCGATCCCAAGACGCAGGCTTTCCTCACCGAGCAGTTCAAGGCCTACGAGGAAAAGATGTGGTCGACCATCAAGACCACGACCGCCGAGGCCGACAACTGCAACACCGGCGTGCAGCCCTGCACCATGGGCAAGCTCGCCAAGACCACCATCGTTCCGGTGAAGCCGGAGGAGATGGAGACGCACAAGAAGCTGGTCGAGGGCGCGGTGCTCGCGGGCTGGGCCAAGCGCTGCGGCGCGGAGTGCGCCAAGGAGTGGAACGACACGGTCGGCAAGGCGCTCGATCTCAAGGCGCCCACCCCGTAAGGACCCTCATCAGATGAATCGCCTGCAGGCGGCGGCCGAAGGAATATCCCGCGTCGGCGCGATCATCGGCGGCGTGATGCTGCTGGTCGCTTCGATCATGATCTGCATCGACATCACCCTGCGTTACACGATGTCGGTCACCCTGGGCGGCGCCGATGAGATCTCGGGCTATGCGCTCGCCATCTCCAGCGCCTGGGGCTTCTCCTCGGCGCTGCTCAGCCGTTCGCACATCCGCATCGACACGGTCTATGTGCGCCTGAAGTCGATCAAGGCGCGGGCACTGCTCGACCTGATCAGCCTCGCCACCCTGATGGGCTTCTTCGGCATGGTCGCGTGGTACGCCTGGGGCGTCGTGAAGCAATCCTGGGTGTCGGACTCGCATTCGCTGTCAGCCATCGAGGCGCCTTTGGTGATCCCGCAGGGCCTGTGGTTCGCGGGCCTGGTATTCTTCGTGTTGCTCTGCGCGCTTCTGCTGGTGCGCGGCCTGCTGGCCTTCTTGGCTGGCGACTACAACGGCCTGTTCGCGATGATCGGATCGAAATCGGCACTGGCCGAGGCGGAAGAGGAGATCGCGGCGGTGGCGCACGGTCTCGAGCAGGAGAAGCAGCAATGACAGCCGGCGTCTCCCTCGTCATCCTGCTGTTCCTGCTCGGCAGTTCGATCGCCGTGGCAGCCGGCATGGGCCTGGCCGGCCTGCTGCTGAACGGCATCTATTCGCCGATGCCGATGAACCGCATCGTCGGCGAGCTGACCTGGTCGACCACCAGCAACTTCATCCTGACGGCCATTCCCTTCTACATCATGTTCGGCGAGATACTGCTGCGCAGCGGTACGGCCGAACGCATGTATGCCGCGCTCGTCCAGTGGCTGTCGTGGCTGCCCGGCGGGCTGATGCATTCCAACATCGGCTCCTGCGCGCTATTCGGCTCGGTCTCGGGCTCCAGCGTCGCAACAGCGGCGACCATCGGCGTCGTGGCGATGGGGGAGATCGACAAGAACAAGTACAACGAGCCGCTGTTCCTCGGCACGCTCGCCGCCGGCGGAACGCTCGGCATCCTGATCCCACCCTCGATCAACATGATCATCTACGGCGTGATGACCGACACGTCGGTGCCCAAGCTCTATCTTGCTGGCTTCCTGCCGGGCTTCATCCTGACGGTGCTGTTCAGCCTCACCGTGCTGGTCGCCTGCCTGTGGAAGCCGCACTGGGGCGGCCGCAAGGTCGAGACCAACTGGGAGATGCGCATCAAGCTGCTGCCCGACCTGCTGCCGCCGCTCGCACTGCTGATCGTCGTGATCTTCTCCATCTTCTTCGGCATCGCCACCGCGACCGAGGCGGCCGCCGTCGGCATCGTGGGCGCGCTGGCGATCACGGCGCAACGCGGGCGGCTGTCCTGGCGCATGCTGCGCGACGTCTGCGAGGGCACGGTGCGCACGACGGCGATGGTCGTGGCGATCCTGGTCGGCGCCTTCTTCCTCAACGTCATCATCCAGACGATCGGACTCACCCAGCAGCTCAGCAGGCTCATCACCGAGTGGCAGCTTTCGCCGGTGCAGGTGCTGGGCGCGGTGATCGTGCTCTACCTCGTGCTCGGCACCTTCATGGAGGAACTCTCCATGATGATCTCGACCATCCCGATCACTACGCCGCTCATGGTGCAGGCCGGCTACGACCCGGTCTGGTACGGCATCCTGCTGGTGCTGCTGATCCAGACGGCGATGATCTCGCCGCCCTTCGGCATCAACCTGTTCGTGATCCACGGCATCCGTGGCCGCGGCACGCTCTCCGATGTCGAGAAGGGCTCGGCGCCGTTCGTCGTGGCCCTCCTGGCCATGATCGCGATAATCTGCATCTGGCCGGATATCGTGATGATTGCCGTGCGCTGGTTCGGCTGAAGATCTTTTTTCCTCCCCATCTGAAATGGGGAGGAACTTAATCAGAGCGTAATCACGATGTTGCCCGCGCTATCGCGCTCGGCGCGCGCGCCGGGCGGGACGACGCAGGTCGTGTCGTATTCGTCGATGATCAGCGGGCCGGTCTTGGCTTCGGCGAGATCGGCGCGGCTCACGACCGGCGTGTCCATCCAGCCATGCTTGTCGCCGAACCAGGCGCGACGCGACGCTCGTGCCTCGGACTCGGCCCGGCTCGACCGCACGTTCTGCGGCACGCCGCTGCCCTCGCGCAGGCCCGCGCCCACCAGCTGGATGGCGACCAACTCGACCGGCTCGTCGGGGCCGGCGCGATGGCCGTAGGTGCGCTCGTGTTCCTGGCCGAATGCCTCTTCGAGATGCGCGACCATGCGCGCGTCGATCGGGCCGTCCGGCACCGGAACGGTGAGTTCGTAACTCTGGCCCTTGTAGTGCAGCGCCGCCGAGCGCTTCAGCCGGGCGCCGGTGCCCGTAAAACCTTCGACGGCGAGCTGGCCGTCGGCCTGTTCTGCCATCGTCGTCCACGCGCGGTCGATCTCGCCGAGATCGGCCTGGCGCAGCAGGCGCCGGAAGGTCCGCGCATAGTGATGCTCGACATCGGCGTAGAGCAGGCCGAAGGAAGAGAAGAGACCGGCCGAGGGCGGCACGATCACCTTGCCGATGCCCAGAGCCGCGGCCATGCCTGCCGCAAACAACGGTCCGTTGCCGCCGAAGGCGAACAACGAGAACTCGCGCGGGTCGCGGCCGCGTTCGGTCGACACCGCCTTGATGGCGCGGATCATGTTGGACGCGGCGATCAGGTGCGCGCCATAGGCCGCGCGCTCGACCGTCATGCCGAGCGGCTTGGCGATCTTCTCCTCGAACACGGCACGCGCCTTGTCGGCGTTGAGCTTCACCGCGCCGCCCACGAGATGGCCGGGGTTGATGTAGCCCAGCAGCACGTTGGCGTCGGTGATGGTCGGCGCTTTACCGCCCTTGTCGTAACAGACGGGGCCCGGCGACGCGCCGGCGCTCTCGGGACCGGCCTGCAGCGCGCCGCCCGGATCGATCCAGACATGGCTGCCGCCGCCGGCGCCCACTTCGGCCAGGTCGATGGCCGGGACCTTCAGCGTGTAGCCGGCGCCGGTGAGCAGGCGCGAACCGATCATGATGCCGGCGCCCACCGCATATTCCTGGGCGCGCGCGACCTCGCCATCCTCGACCATCGAGGCCTTGGCGGTCGTGCCGCCCATGTCGAAGGTGATGATCTTCTCGAGGTTCTTGGCTCGGGCCAGCGCCTGCGCGCCGACCACGCCACCCGCTGGACCGGACTCGATGATGTTCATCGGCCGCTCGGCCGCGGCCGTGTCGGTGGTGAGGCCGCCGTTCGACTGCATCAGCAGCAGGCGCGCGGGGATGCCGGCATTGTCGAGACCGCGGCGCAGCGCATGCAGGTAGGTCGCGACGATCGGCATCACATAGGCGTTGATGACCGTGGTCGAGGTCCGCTCGTATTCCTTGATCTCGGGCAGCACCTCGCAGGAGACGCTGAGCGGCAGATGCGGGGCCTTGCGGGCGACGATGTCGCGCAGCATCAGCTCGTGCGCGGGATTGGCGAACGAGTTGAGCAGGCAGATGGCGATCGCCTCGACCCTCTCCGCCAGCAGCGCATCGACGGCGCGCTCCGCGTCGGCCGGATCGAGCGCCCGGTCGACCTTGCCGGCATGATCGATGCGCTCATCGACCACGCGACGCAGGTAACGCTCGACCAGCGGCTCCGGCTTGGTCCAGCCGAGATCGTAGAGCTTGGGCATGCGCAGGGTGCGGATCTCCAGCACGTCGCGGAAGCCCTTGGTCGTGATCAGCCCGACGCGGGCGCCCTTGTGTTCAAGGATCGCATTGGACGCGACCGTGGTGCCGTGGCGGATCTCCTCGATAGCGTTGCCGTCGAGCCCGGTCTCGCGGAAGACTTCGCTCAGACCGTCGACGATCGCCTGGGCGTAGTTGCCGACGCTGGAGGAGATCTTCTTGGTGTGGATGGTGCCGTCGGAGCCGAGCAGCACGATGTCGGTGAAGGTGCCGCCGATGTCGACACCGACGCGATAGGAAACGGTCATTGTGCGTTGCTCGAAATGTCGATGAAAAATGCGGTGTCATCCCGAGCGATAGCGAGGGATCCTTGATCCGCCCCTGCTAAGGATCCCTCGCTGCGCTCGGGATGACACAAATCCTGACTACTCAATGGCGCTACTCCGCCGCCCGGGCGAGCGGAACGGGATCGTGCCATTGCACCTTGGGCGTCTCGGTCCAGCCGCGCGCCTTCGCCATATCTGCACGGCGCCTGCCGGTCGCGTCGGCGTCGACTGTCCAGTCCTTCGCGTCGATCACGACGCCATAGTCGGCGAGCGCCTTCGCGGGCGAGAGCAGCTCGTTGCGCACGTCGCGCAGTACGGCGGCGGGATCGCGCTCCAGCGGATCGCCCCAGCCGCCGGCGCCGGCCAGCACGTGGCGGAAGATGTCGCCGCCCTTCACCGTCATCGTGAGCTTGGAGGGCAGCAGCCGGTTTTCGCCCTCGGGATTGAGATAGTTCTCCGATGGACCGCCGGGACTGCCACCGTAGAGGCCGAACGGGCGGTGGTCGCGCCGGTCGGAGCGGACCTGCAGCATGCCTTCGGTCTCGAGGAACTTGTAGTCGCGCAGGAACGGCACGCCGCCGCGATACTTCCCGGCGCCCGCCTTGTCGGCCACGAACTCGTAGGCCAGTAGCTGGATCGGCTGCTCGGCCTCGGTCACCTCGATGGAGTGCGAGGCCATGTTGGCGAACATGTGCGAGTTGCCGTCGAGCCCGTCGGCGAAGGGCCGCGCGCCCCAGGCGCCGCAGGTAAAGTCGACATAGACGAAGGGCTTGCGGGCGGCGTCGTAGCCGCCGATCGAGATACCGGTGTTGCCGCCGTCGCCTGCCGCCTTCACGCGGTCGGGCAGCATCATGGCGAGCGCACCGAACATGCAGTCGGTCATGCGGAAGCCGGTCAGGCCGCGCGCTGCGCAGGCGGCCGGCAGCACGCCGTTGCCCACGGTGCCGGGCGGGCAGATTACCTCGATGGCGCGAAAGACGCCTTCGTTGTTGGGGATGCCGGGCGGCAGCACCGAGCGCACGCCGGTGTAGGAGGCGGCCTTGGTGAAGGAGAGCGTGTTGTTGATCGCGCCCTTCACCTGCGGGTTGGTGCCCGTCCAGTCGACCACCATGTGGCCGCCCTTCTTGGTGATGGTGACGAACAGGCGGATCGGCTTGCCGTAGTCGACACCATCGTCGTCGATCCAGTCCTCGAAGCTCCACTCTCCGTCCGGCAGCTCCTGGATCGCGGCCCGCGTCAGCCGCTCGGCATAGTCGATGACTTCGTTGAGGTAGAACTTGGTCTCTTCCGCGCCGTGTCGCGCCACCAGCTCGGCGAACTGCTTCTCGCCGATATGGCAGGCCGCGAGCTGGGCACGCAGGTCGCCGAACAGCTGGACGGGCAGGCGGACGTTCTTCTCGATGAACGTCATGATCGTCTTGTTAAGGACGCCCTTGTCGTAGAGCTTCATCGGCGCGATGCGCAGGCCCTCGGCGTAGATCTCGGTCGAGTCCGAGGCATTCGAGCCGGCGACCCTGCCGCCGACATCGATGTGGTGGCAGACGGTGCAGGCGAAGGCCAGCCGCTCACCCTCGTGGAACAGCGGCTTGATCACGAAGATGTCGGGCAGGTGCATGCCGCCGTCGAACGGGTCGTTCATGATGAAGACGTCACCCGGCGCCATGTCGTCCTTGAAGTGGCGCATGATCGATTCCATGGCCGTCGGCACCGAGCCGAGATGGCCGGGCAAGGTCAGGCCCTGGGCGGCGAGCTTGCCGTTGGCATCGGCAAAGCCCGTCGAATAGTCCATGTTGTCCTTGAGCACGCCGGAATAGGTCGTCCGGAAGACCGTGAGCGCCATCTCGTCGGCGATCGAGAAAATGGCGTTCTTGAAGAGCTCCAATGCAATCGGATCGGACACCGGCACTTTTGTCTTCCTCCCGTAACGTGCAGTCGACATTTGGCGAGCGTCGCCATGCAATTTGCAAGCCGCTTTGCCGGGCGATTTTTGCGAAACACGTGTGTTTCGGAGAAGCGGTTCGACCGGTCGCATAGGCGAAGGCGCCCGTGTCGCGCTAGATTAGGCGTTCCGTTCTCGAAGAAAGTACCTCATGCCCAAGACCAAGATCGCCCTCGCTTGCCAGGGCGGCGGCAGCCAGACCGCCTTCACGGCCGGCGCCGTGAAGACCCTGTGCGAGGCCAAGCTCGGCGAGGAGTTCGAGTTCGTGAGCATCAGCGGCACGTCGGGTGGTGCCGTTTGCGCCACACTCCTTTGGTACTCCTTCATGAAGGGCGAGCGGCCGGTCTGGAAACGCATGATGGATTTCTGGGCGGAGAACACCGCCCAGGGTCCGGTCGAGCATGCCATCAACCGGTTCATCGTCGAATCGGTTCGGATGGTGAACTCGGGCATGATGCCGACCCTTCAGCTCAGCCCGTCCTCACCCGTCATGCAGTCGATGATGGACTTCATGACGACCGGCCAGCGCATGGGCTTTTCCGATTTCCGCGGCCTGCTCGAGAAGCACATCGATTTCGCCGAGATCGCTTCGTGGGGCCCGCAGCCGGGCCGGCCGGTGCTGATGCTGGGGGCGGCCAATATCACGAGCGGGGCGCTTGCGAAGTTCGTGTCGACCCAGGAACCGATCAAGGTCGAGCATGTCCTGGCGTCCTGCGCCGTGCCGAATATCTTCCCGGCGGTGCAGATCGGCGACCATGCCTATTGGGACGGTCTCTTCTCCGACAACCCGCCGGTCGAGGAGCTCATCCGCCCGCGCTCGGTCGGCGAGGCCAACATTCCCGACGAGATCTGGCTGATCAAGATCAATCCGACGGCCAGCCGGCGGGTCCCGAAGAAGCCGGGCGAGATCGTCGACCGGCGCAATCAGCTCGAAGGCAATATCTCGTTGTTCCAGCAGCTCGGCCATCTCGAGTTCATGAACGACCTGATCCTGGCCGATGCATTCCGGCCGGAGTTCCTGGCGCGCTTCGACATCAAGGCGCCGGTGCGCATCCCGAAGTCGTTCCATACCGATGCCGACAAGCCCTACCACATTCCCTGCATCGAGATGCCGGTCGAACTGCAGGACCTGCTCGACTACGAAGGCAAGATCGACCGTGGCTCGGAGAACATCTCCCGGCTGACCGCCGAGGGCGAGAAGGCGGCTGGGCTCTTTCTGCGCCAGCGCGCGGCCGTCGTCGCCGCTTCGTCGCTCAGTGAGGATCAGACCGCCGGGCAAGCGGAGTCGCAGGGCGACGTTCCTGGCGGGCTACCTTTGATGCGGTGGAAGGATCCTTCGTAGAGCCTGATCAATTGCTTCCCCATTCAGATGGGAAGTGCCCCGCCATGCGGGGCGATGGGGTCATGGGCTTTCTGTGATCGTTCTTCCTTCGGCGCTCCCGGACATTGCCAGAGGCAATGTCCTGACGCTTCGCGGGCTGAGCTTTGCTCAGTCCTTACTGCGGCTCGATCTTCGCGATCTTGACGTAGTCGGCCCACTTGGCGCGCTCCTCGCGATCTTGCGCCGCGCATTGCTCCAGCGTGAGCGGCTTGGCGGTGAGGGCGAATTCCTCGGTCAGGCGCTTGTTGTTCCCGGGCTCGGTGATGGCTTCGTTGATCAGCGTGTTCAGCCGCTGCTGGATCGGCAGTGGCGTCGCCTTCGGAACGGCGATTGCGAGGAAGCCCGAAGTGGTGAAGCCGGGGAAGGTTTCGGCGAGGACCGGTATGTCGGGATAGAGGGGGCTGCGGCTGGGCAGCGAGATAGCCAGCGCCCGCGCCTTCTTGTCGACGACCTGGCCGCGGCCGGCGGTGAGGTCGACGAACATGAAGTTGATGGCGCCGCCGTAGAGATCGTTCCAAGCGTTGCCGATCGCCTTGTAGCCGACGCCCTGCCAGGTGACGCCGGCCCTTGCGGCCAGCACCTCGGCCGGCACCTGCGAGCTCGCGTTGAAATAGCCGAAGTTGAGCTTGCCCGGCCGCGCCTTCGCATCGGCCAGCAGGTCGGCCAGGGTCTTGTAGGGGCTGTCGGCCGGCACCACGAGGAAGGTGCCGGATGAGCCGATGATGCCGACGACCGAGAAGTCCTTTTCCGGGTCGTAGCCCGGGTTCTTGTACATGTGGACGTTGGCGGCGTTGGTCGAGGTCGTGGCCAGCATCAGCGTGTAGCCGTCCGGCGGCGCGACCTTCACCGACATCGCGCCCACGATGCCGTTGGCGCCCGGCTTGTTCTCGACCACGAAGGGCTGGCCGGTCTTCTCCTCGATGTACTTGCCGACCAGGCGTGCGGTGATGTCGCCCGAGCCGCCCGGCGCGAAGGGCACGATGATCCGGATGGGCTTGTTCGGGAAGGTTTCGGTCTGCGCGGCGGCCGGCAGGGCGGCGAGCAGGGGAAGGGCGAACAGGCTGCGGCGAGACAGCGACATGCGAAATGTATCCATGGGTGTGAAGTCTAGCTCATACGCGGCGCATGGACAGCGCGCCATCTGCAGTCCTACCTTGCGGCCATGTCAAAATCAGGTCGGCCGCCGCTCGACGGCATTCGCGTCATCGATTTCTCCCGCGTGATCGCGGGTCCCATGTGCACCCAGATGCTTTCCGACATGGGCGCCGAGGTGATCAAGATCGAGAATCCCGACGGCGGCGACGACACGCGCAAGGGCGCCGGCCCGCGCGCCGGCGGCGCCAGCGGCGAAAGCCATTTTTTCATGACCTACAACAGGGGCAAGAAGAGCGTCGCGCTGGACTTCACCAAGCCCGACGGCCAGGCGATCGTCCACAAGCTGCTCGCCGGGGCCGACGTGATGGTCGAGAACTTCCGGCCGGGTGTGCTGAAGAAGTACGGCTTCGACTATGCCAGTGTCGCGGCGAAGTATCCGAAGCTGATCTATCTCTCGATCTCGGCCTACGGCCAGACCGGGCCGCTGTCGGACCGACCGGGCTACGATCCGGTTCTGCAGGCCGAGTCGGGCATGATGAGCGTCAACGGCGAGGCCAACGGCGAGGGGCTGCGTCATGCCATTGCCATCGTCGACACGATGACCGCGATCCATTCGGTGGCCGCGGTGAATGCGGCGCTCTATGCGCGCCGCGACACCGGCAAGGGCCAGCAGATCGATCTCGCGCTGTACGACACCGCGCTGGTGTCGCTGGGCAACATGGGCTCTTACTACCTGATCGGCGGCGACCAGCCGCGCCGCGCCGGCAACGGCCATTTCGCGTCGGCGCCCAACAGCTCGTTCGAAACGGCGAACGGCAAGATCTACATGGCGGTCGCGAACCAGAAGCTGTTCGGGGATACGTGCAAGGCGCTCGGCCATCCCGAATGGTTGACCGATCCGCGCTTCGACACGGTGGCCAATCGCGTCGCCAACAAGCCTGAGCTCACACGCCTGATGGAAGAGGTGCTGACGACCGACACCAAGGAGAACTGGGCGCAGAAGCTGCGCCATCTCCCGGCCGGCCCGATCCGCACCATGAAGGAGGCGCTGGACGAGCCCGAGGTGAAGCGCCGCGGCATGCTCAAGAATTACAAGCACAGCAAGGTCGGCGACGTCCCGCTGATCGGCTCGAACTTCCACTTCTCCGACACGCCGGTCGACGACACGCGCCCGCCGCCGGCACTGGGCGAGCACACCGACCAGGTGCTGAAGGAACTGGCTGGCCTCGGCGCGGTGGAGATCGCCGCGCTGCGCGAGAAGAAGGTGGTGGGCTAAGGTTCCTTGTCGTCCTGAGCGAAGCGAAGGACCTAACCGAGCGACCGAAGTACTCCGTGTCTGGCATTAGATCCTTCGCTGCGCTCAGGATGACAAAAAGAGCTAAGCCCGTCTCTCCAGCCACATCTTCAAGATCGTGTTGGTCTCTTCGGGCCTCTCCATCGTGACGAGATGCCCGCACTTCTCGATCACCACGAGGCTGGCGACCGGTATGGCCTTGGCAATCTCCTCGGACAGGAAGAGCGGCGTCGCCGCGTCGTCGCGGCCGCAGATGACGGTGGTCGGGCACTTGATGCGCGGCAGGTCGGGGCGCCGGTCGGTGCGGATGGCGGCCAGCTCCTCCTGTCGCTTGTAGATCTCGACGCCGATCTCGCCGCACATCGTCATCACATCGTCGACCAGCGCCTTGTCGGGCAGGCGGTAGGCCGGGATGAAGCGCGTCATCTGCATGCCGAGGACCAGCTCGAAATGTCCTTCATTTGCGAGACGGATGCGGGCGCGCCGGACCGCGCGCTCGGCCTCGTTCTGGCTGCGCATGCCGGTGTCGAGCAAAGCGAGCCTGGTCACGCGGTCGGCCGCAAACTGCATGATCTCGACCGCCAGCATGCCGCCCAGCGACAGGCCGGCCAGCGCAAACTTTTCGGCCGGCATCTGGTCGACGACCCAGCGCGCGGCGCTTTCCCAACTATCCCAGATGGAGAGCGGCGCCTTGCGCCAGTCCGGCACGACGATGTCGGTCTGGCCTTCGAGGGCAGCGACCTGAGCGGCGAACAGGCGTGGCGAGCACAGCACGCCGGGGACAAGCAGCAAGGGTGTCTTGGGCATCTCTTTCCTCCGACGCGAAGCGTAGCGCAGACGATTCGCCTGCGGTACCAATAGGCATGGCAGCCGCCCCCGTTCGCGACATCCGTCTCGACCTGTTCCGCGGGCTCGCTCTGTGGTTCATCTTCCTCGACCACATCCCGACCAACATCGTGAGCTGGCTGACGGTCCGCAACTACGGCTTCAGCGACGCGACCGAGGTCTTCGTCTTCATCTCCGGCTACACCGCCGTCATTGCCTACAGCCGCATGCTGGAGGAGGAGGGATGGCCGCGGACCGCTGCCCGCGTCTACCGCCGCGTCTGGCAACTCTACGTCGCCCATATCCTGCTGTTCGTGGCCTTTTCGGCGCAGATCGCCTGGGTCTCGATCGCCCGCGATACGCCGGCGCTGATCGAGGAGATGGAACTGCTGGGCCTCGGCCAGAATCCCTATCGCGCCATCCTCGAAGCGGCCCTGCTCAAGTTCCGGCCGGTCAATCTCGACGTTCTGCCGCTCTACATCGTGCTGCTGGCGACCTTCCCGCTGGTCCTGCCCGCCGTGATGCGCTGGCCGTGGGCGGTGATCGCGGCGTCGGTCGTCCTGTGGGCGGCGACCAGCCGCTACAATTGGGGCCTGCCCGCCTATCCGGACGAGAAGGTCTGGTACTTCAATCCCATGGCCTGGCAGGTCGTTTTCCACGTCGGGGCAGCCTGCGCTGTGTTCGGTCCCAGACTGTCGTGGCTGGACAAATACCGAACATTCCTGACCGTCCTGGCCGTCGCTTTCGTGCTGTTCGCGGCCTTCATCGCCCTGTCTTGGCAGTATAATCCGCTGGAAAAGCTGGTCCCGACCTGGGTGGCCCGGATCATCTACCCGATCGACAAGACCAACATCGACTTCCTCAGGTTCATGCATTTCCTGGCCATTGCCTGGCTGGTCCGGATCGCCGTGCCGATTGACGCACCCGCCCTCAAATGGCCCCTCTGGCAGCCACTTCGCAGATGCGGTGAAGCTTCCTTGCTTATATTCTGCATCGGAACCTTCCTGGCGCTCAGCGGCCAGGTGATCGTCAGCCACTATGAAGATTCGATCTTGTCGCAGATTCTCGTGAGCATCGCCGGCATCGCCATCATGTGCGTGGCCGCCTACATCGCCGCGTGGTTCAAGCGCGGGAGCGCGCGTCGGCCGGCTCGCCTGCAGGTCGCAACCGGGGGCTCCCGGTGAAGCGGACGTTCTCCCTGGTGATCGCGCTTCTCACCTTTGCGATAGGTGGAACGGCCTACGCGAATTCCATGACCCTGTGCCGCGCCAAGCCTGCCATGCTTGCGCTGGGCACGACCCTGCCGGTCGCGCGCAAGGCGATCGCCGAGAAGAAGGCTCTTCGCATCATCGCGCTGGGCTCCTCGACGACGGCGGGATATGGCGTCTCCAATCCGGCCTATGCCTATCCGACACAGCTGCGCATCGGCCTGGAGAAGGCGCTGCCCGGCATCGACATCGAGGTGATCAACCGCGGCATCGGCGGCCAGGACGTCGAGGAGATGGCCGCCCGCATGCGGACCGAGATGGAGGACAACCCGGCCTCTCTGGTGATCTGGCAGACCGGCACCAACGCCGCCATCCGCCACATGCCGCTCGACAAGTTCGACAAGACGCTGCGCGCGGGCCTGAAGCTCGGCACGTCGCTGGGCGCGGACTTCATCCTGATGAACCTGCAATACGTGCCGGCCGTCGTCGCTGTGGCCGACAAGGAAGCCTACGAAAAGGTCATGGACGGCGCGGCCAAGGACTATGCGGCCGGTCTGTTCCGCCGTTACGACATCATGCGCGGCTGGTACGATGACGGGATGCCCTACGCCCAGTTCGTGCAACTCGACGGCCTGCATCTCAACGATTTTGGCCAGAAGTGCATCGGCAGGCTGCTGACCCGCTCGATCGTGGATGCCCTGAAGGCTCCCTGAGAAGAGAAAGCCCACATGCCCCGTCGTTTCGTCGATCTGTCCATCTATCTCGAAAACGACGTGATCTCCGATCCGCCGCCGTTCGGGCCCAAGATCCAGTATCACAAGCATGCCGACACGGCTGGCCAGATTGCGGGCTTCTTCCCCGGCCTCAAGAAGGAAGACCTGCCCGACGGCGCCGGCTGGGCCGTCGAGAACGTCATCCTCTCGACGCACAATGGCACGCATCTCGACGCGCCGTATCACTTCCATCCGACGATGAACAAGGGTGAGCGCGCCATCACGATCGACGAAGTGCCGCTCGAATGGTGCTTCCAGCCCGGCGTGAAGCTCGACTTCCGCGACAAGCCCGACGGCCATGTCATCACGGCAGTCGAGGTCGAGGAGGAGCTGAAGCGGATCGGCCACGAGCTGAAACCGCTGGAGATCGTCGTCGTGAACACGCGCGCAGGCTCGCGCTACGGCAACAACGACTACGTCAATGCCGGCTGCGGCATGGGCTACGACGCCACGATCTACCTGCTGGAGAAGGGCGTGCGCCTGACCGGCACCGACGCCTGGAGTTGGGACGCGCCGTTCTTTTTCACCGCCCAGAAATGGGCGAAGGACCACGATCCGTCGATCATCTGGGAAGGCCACAAGGCCGGCCGCGACATCGGCTACTGCCATCTCGAGAAGCTGCACAATCTCGAGGCGCTGCCCGGCGACGGATTCACCATCGCCTGCTTCCCGCACAAGATCCGCGGCGCCTCCGCCGGCTGGACCCGCGCGGTCGCGATCTTCGAGGATTAGCTAGAGAGTCGCTGGCCGGCGCGCGAAGAGGAGCGCGAGGCCCAGTGCCGCGATCGCACCGCCCGCGAGCGTTCGCAGGCGGCGCAGCGTCGTCGGCCGTCCGATTGCGATCGAACGGGCGCGCGACGCCAGCAGCGCGACCACGACATCGACGGCGGTGTTCAGCGCCACCGAGATCAGGCCCAGCACCAGGAACTGTAGCCACACCGGACCGGCTGACGGATCGACGAACTGCGGCAGGAAGGCCAGGAAGAAGGCGGCGGTCTTGGGATTGAGCGCCTCGACGAGGATGCCTTCGCGGAAAGCCCTGGCCGTGCCCGTCGTCACCGCCTTCGCCTCGAAAGGCTGGCGCGCCTCACGGATCGCCTTGATACCGATCCACACGAGATAAAGCGCGCCGGCAAGCTTCAGGATCGTGAAGGCCTCGGCGCTCGCCATCACCAATGCCGAGACGCCGATGGCACCGGCCGCGACATGGACCAGCCCGCCCAGTCCCGTGCCGAAGCTGGAGGCCAGGCCCTCATTGCGACCGCCCGCCAGCGTGCGCGCCGCGACGTAAAATATGCCGGGGCCCGGCGATACTGCGATTGCCAGGGCCGCTACGAAGAAGAGTGCGAGAGTCGCGGGATCCATCGCCGCTTACGGCAGCGGGTCGGGCTCGCCCGGCGGCAGCGGCATCTCGAAGACGTTGAGGGTCATCGAGACCAGCATGTAGTAGCCGCAGACGCCGACCAGATCGACGACACCCTTCTCTCCGAACGCGTCGATGGCGCGCTTATAGTTGGCCGGCGCGACCCTGTTGGTCTCGAGATACTCGGTGACGAAATCGTAGACCACCTTCTCGACGTCGCGCTTGAACGGCGGCGTGGCGCGCAGGCGGACGGCCTCGATGATGTCTTCCGAGAGGCCGGCTTCCTTGGCGAGGCGGGCATGGGCGTAGAACTCGAACTGCGCCTTGAAGTGCCGGCCGACTAGGCAGATCGCCAGCTCGGACAGGTCGCGGGGCAACGAGTTGTGGAAGCGGCAATACTCGCCGAGCTTCTGGGCGCGGTCGGCCAGCACGGGGCTGCGCAGCCAGGGTTCGAAGGGGCCGCGCAGGCCGCCGCGCGGACCGGTCATGATCGCGTCGGCGACCTTCTTCTGTTCGGGATCGAGCTTGTTCAGGTCGAGCGGAGCCAGACGCGGCATTGCGTTTCCTCTTTTCTGTGTTTCGGAATGGTTAAAGCGGACAGCCGGCGTCGGCGACGCGGTTGGCATCCGCATTGTCGAAGATATGGTTGACGATCGACAGGCCCGCCTGCATCGCCGCGCTCGACCGGACGCTGCAGGAGCCGGTCGCGGTCCACAGAACCTTGCCGCCGCTCGATTCGTAGAGCGTGAGCGAGACGCGCAAGGTCGAGCCCGAGGGCGCCGCGGGGATCGTGTCACGCCGGCCGATCGGATTGGCGGGCAGCGCGAGACGCGGATTTGCGCCGGTCTCGTAGTCCTGGCTCTGGATCAGAGGTATGTCGCGGTCAAGGCTGGGGCCCAGGTCGAAGTAGCTCACGTCCATGCGCATGATGTTGCCGCCGCTGAAGCCCACCTGGTTGCCGCGCTGGGTGAGGCGGACCATGACCTGGCGGCGCAGCTCGCGCGCGAGATGCGTGTCGGAGGTGAGCTGGACGGCGATCTTGACCTTCGGGATCTTCTGGTAGGCCTTGATCTCCAGGTCGCCGAGCTTGGGTCCGCCGCCGCCGCCCAGCCCGTAGCCCTGGGCGAAAGCGGGGGCCACGAAACAGAGCGCCGAGAGCGCGGCAAAGGTGGCGGCGATGCGCATTCGTCTATCCCCTAACGTCCCTCGACCGCCGTCAGCCTGCTCCAGCCGGCCTCGTCCCGGTCGAGCATGCGCTTCAGCGATTCAAAATGCAGGAAGGCCTGCTGCGCCTCGCCCGCGATCTGCCTGGCCGTCTGCTCGGCCATCGCCTCGTCGATATTGTGCAGCTCCCGGCCAGTCTGCATGGCCAGGACTTGCACCATCGCCGCACGTTCGAGGTAATAAAGATCGTCGTAGGCTTGGGCAACGGTCGGACCGGAGACGATGACGCCGTGGTTTCGCAGGAACAGGATGTCCTTGTCGCCCATTGCCCGGCACATGCGCTCGCCCTCGTCGTTGGACAGGGCGACGCCGCCGTACATCTCGTCGTAGGCGATGCGGCCCCAGTAGCGGAAGGCGTTCTGGGTGCACATCTCGATGCGGCCGTCACGGATCGAGGTCAGCGCCGTGGCGTAGGGCATGTGGGTGTGCAGTACGACCTTGGCGCGCGGGTTGCCGGCATGGATGCGGGCATGGATGTAGAAGGCGGTCGGTTCGACCTCGTACTTGCCCTCGAGGATGTTGCCGTCGCCGTCGGCCATCACGATGTCGGACGGCGTGATCTCGGACCAGTGCAGGCCCTGCGGATTGACCAGGAAGAGGTCGTCGCGGCCGGGCACGGCCATGCTGAAATGATTGCAGACGCCCTCGTTCAGCCCGTGCTTCGCCGCGGCGCGCAGGGCGGTGGTCAGGTCGATCCGCGCCTGGGTGACCGGGTCGTTCGCCAGCATTCAAACGGCTCCATTGAAGAAGGGCTCGGCTGCGGGCGATGATGCGGCCAAGTGCATATGCGGCCAAGTAAAATCGCTGCATGCCGGGAGTAGCCTCGATGAACGTCCTGTTCGGTTCGCCGGTCGGCGCCTTGCTGGCGCGGCCGTGGGTCGATCCGGTGGGGCTGTATGGCCTCCGGCGCTGGTATCTCCCGCTCTCGCGATTGTGGGCCGCGGCCAATCTCGCCGGCCTGGATGTCGCCCGGTTCCGCGCGGAAATCGGCATCGCCCCGCCGCGCTTCTGGTCGGATGTCCGCCTGCGGGGCTTGCTGGCGCGTCATGGAAGGGCGCAGAGCCGTGGGGACGAGGCGCGAGCCGCGTGGGAGGCCTGCTTGTTCGATCCAACGGGCACGGGCGATCCGGCCGCATTGGACCGGCAAAGGCGTGCGGCGGCGACTGCCCATCTCGCGACCCGTGCGCTCTTCTATCCGTTGCTGTTTCCCAGGCGGCCGCCTCTTGCGCGCTGGCGGATCGACGAGCCGAAGCAGGTCGAACATGAGTTCGGCCGGATGCTCGATGACGCTTCCGATCTTTACGTCGCGCCGATTGCCGTCGAGACCCTGGCAAAGTCGCGTGACTTCGTGCGGGACGGCCTTCGCGAATACTGGCTGCGCGCACCGACTCCGTCGGCTCGACTGCGACACCGTACCGGCAGCGAACTACTCTATGCCCGCGTCGTCGAGCCTGCCTGCGGGACAGGCGACACCCTGGTTTTCGGCAACGGCCTCTGCGTCGAGTCCGAGTTGATGTCGATGGATCGCGGTCCGGGGCCTCAACTCGCGGCGATGGGATGGAGGGTCATCGAGCCGGTCTCCCCGTATCATGGCTTGCGGGCGATGCCGGGTTTCTATGGCGGCGAGCCTTTCTTCGCGGCAAGTCCGACGAGCTCGATGGATCTCATTGCCGGGCAGGCAATTGAATCGGCCCTCCTGATCGCCTGGGCTCGCGCGCTGTTCGGCGGCAAGGTGGCACTGGCGGGCATATCGATGTCGTCATTCGTGGCGCAGCTGGCCGCCAGTCATTGCCATCTCTGGCCGGCCGAGGCACGACCGGATGCGGCGATGCTGATCAGCCATTCGGGCCGCGTCGAAGACGTGACCTTCGGCGGCGCGCTTGCCGCGATGCTGGGCCTCGACCGTGCGTTGGTCGAGGCGGGCTGGTCGCGCGAGGGACTGGCGCGCCTGTCACACATGATCGATCCGGCGGAAACGCCGGCCTTGCCGCCCGCGCGCATCGTTTCGGCGCTGGGCGAAACCGATCGTTGGGTGCCGTATCGCGATGGGCTGGCGCTTGCTCAGCGCTGGCGTTTGCCGGAGGACAATCTGTTTCGTTACCCGTTCGGCCATCTCGGCATGCCGGTCCAGCTCACGCGCGACAGCAGTCCCTTTGCGAGACTCAGGCAGGTAATGAACCAGGGCTAGGCGTGCAATCGGAGATCTCGCGCACCAGCTTGGTGCGCACGGCGCGGCCGAAATGGTCGAAATTGTCGGCCACGATCAAGAAGGAGCCTGGTCCGCCGATGACGCTCTCCTCGTAATACTTGTCGAGGGTGAGGTCGGGCGGGCGGCCGAAGTTGCTGCGGTTCATCATGACCGGCAGGCCGTTCACCACGATGCCCTGCGACACGAGTTTGTCGCGCACGATCTCGGCGGGCGGGCCGTCGTTGGTGCGGCCGTCGCCCGACACGTCGATGACGCGACGCTTGGCGGTAAAGGGCGAGTTCTCGAAGCGTTGGCCGGCATGGGCAAGGGCGGCGCCGACCGCGGTCCAGCTCTGCGACGCCCGCGGTGCCTCGGAGAGCTTCTCGGCGAAGCGCCGCGCGGCGCTGGGGCTGTCGATTACCGTCCAGTCGAGCACGACGACCTGGTAGTGGGCGCCCGCCCACTCCGTGTAGCAGATCGCGATGCGCCTGTTTTCGCCCGAGAGGATGGCGTCGATCACCCGGTCGTTGGTGAGTGCCTCGATGTAGCCGCGCCGCTGCAACTCGGCCTCGACCTCGTCGATTGATCGCGAGACGTCGACGGCCAACACAAGCTGGAGGTCGACCGGTGTCTGGGCGCGAGCGGACGTTGCCGTCGCCAGCGCCGCCATGGAGCCTACCAGCGCCGACCGTCGCCTCATGCCCACCTCCGTTGAAGAAGCGAAGCATAGCACCGTCGCGTCCGGCGCAAACAAAAACGCCGGAGGAAATCCTCCGGCGTTCAGGTCGACCGTCAGGGCGGTCTATTGCCAGAAAGGCCTACTGATCGTCGTCGAAGCCGCGCTTGCGCGGTTCGTAATCGCGATCACGACGCGGACGGTCCGCACCGCCACCGCCGCCGAAGCGACGCGCGGGCTTGCCGAAATCGCCGCCTTCGGCCGGAGGAGCAGGAGGCGCGCTGGAGAAGTCGGCACGGCGATCCCGCATCGGGCCGCCGTCGCCGGCGCCGCGGTAACCACCGCCACCGCCGCCGTCACGACCGCCGCCGCCACCGCCGTAGCCGCCGCCACCGCCGTCACGACCGCCGCCGCCGTAGCCGCCACCACCACCGCCGCGATAGCCACCGCCACCGCCGTCACGGCCGCCGCCACCACCGTAGCCGCCACCGCCGCCGTCGCGGCCGCCACCACCGTAGCCGCCACCGCCACCACCGCCGCCATACGGCGGACGCGGGCCGCGCGGACGGAAGCCGCCGCCATCACGGCCGCCGCCACCGCCGCCATATCCGCCGCCGCCGCCACCACCACCGGGCTGACGCTCGACAGCTTCACGGACCGCGATCGAGCGGCCATCCAGCAACGCGCCGTTCATGGCCTGCATGGCCGAGGCGCCCTGGTCATCGGTTTCCATCTCGAGGAACGCAAAGCCGCGGCTGCGGCCGGTCTCGCGATCCACGATCACTTTCGAGGTTGTAACGGTGCCGAACTGAGAGAAGGCTTCTTGCAGACGCTCAGACGTGACCGAATAGGGCAGGTTGCCCACAAACAATTTGCGACTCATTCAAGGCTCTGGGCTAGAGGAAGGATCGAGCGGAGTCCGGCGCGCGCTTGCTGGACGAATGCGTCCAAGCGTTTCGATGACCTATGACAGATGACCAAGTAGCTCACGGGAAGACGTTGACCGGTATCGCGCTCCGCGACTGTCGACCGAGACTCAATTGATGATGCTCATCGGCTAGTGTCGCAATGCAGCACTTATGCGCTGAATCAAGCCTTGAGTCCACCTCGTCGCAGGGTTGAGGCATAACGAATCACGGCACACAATCGCCACTGAAACGGGAGGAATTGCGAAATGATCGTCGACCATCGAACCTACGAGCTTCAGCCGGGCCGCCTGCGCGACTTCCTCGCGCTCTATGAAAAGGAAGGTCTGCCCGTCCAGTTGAAGCATCTTGGCAACCTCGTCGGCTACTATTCGACCGAGGTCGGGAACGTGAACGAGATCGTTCACATGTGGGGCTATGAGGATCTCGCCGATCGCACGAAGCGTCGCGCCGCGATGGCCGCCGATCCCGCCTGGCAGGCTTATTTGCAGAAGAGCCGAGAATATATGAAGACCATGAACAACAAGATATTGGTGCCCACCACCTTCTCACCCACGAAGTAAGGGAAAGATCTCCAACATGGCTACCGCATACCCGCGCCGCAGCGGCGCGCAGGTTCTGATCGACCAACTGCGTATCCACGGCACCGACACGATCTTCGGCGTGCCCGGCGAAAGCTACCTGGCCGCCCTCGACGCGCTTTACGCGCAGCGCAATTCCATCCGCTATGTAATTTGCCGCCAGGAGGGCGGGGCGTCCTACATGGCCGAGGCCTACGGCAAGCTGACCGGCAAGCCGGGCGTCTGTTTCGTCACGCGCGGCCCCGGCGCCACCAATGCCAGTGTCGGAATGCATACCGGCTTCCAGGATTCGACGCCCATGATTTTGCTGGTCGGGCAGGTCGCTCGCGAGCAGTCCGAGCGCGAGGCGTTCCAGGAAATCGACTATCGCCGCATGTACGGCCAGATGGCCAAGTGGGTGACGCAGATCGAGGACGCCCGCCGCATCCCCGAGATCGTGAGCCAGGCCTTCCATCGCGCCATGAACGGCCGGCCGGGTCCGGTCGTGATCGCTTTGCCTGAGGACATGCTGGTCGACGAGGTCGAGGTCGCGGACACCGGGCCCTACAAGGTCGCGCGCGGCGCGCCGGCGGCGGACGACATGGCGACGTTCCGCGAACTGCTCGCCGCGGCGAAGCAGCCGCTGGTCATCCTGGGCGGCGGCGGCTGGGACGCGAAGGCTTGCGACGACATCAAGGCCTTCATCGAGGCCAATCACCTGCCGGTGACGACCTCCTTCCGCAACCAGGACCTGATCGACAACCGCCACGCCAATTTCGTCGGCGATCTCGGTCTCGGCGTGAACCCGCCGCTCGGCAAGCGCATCGACGAGAGCGATCTCATCATCGCGATCGGTCCGCGTCTCGGCGAGGCGACGACCGGCGGCTACGCCATGTTCCAGTTGCCGGTGCCGAAGCAGAAGATGGTGCACGTGCATGCCGGCGCCGAGGAGCTGGGCCGTGTCTATCAGGCGACCCTGCCGATCAATTCGGGCATGGCGCAGTTCGCCGCCGCGGCCAAGGCGATGAAGCCGGTCGACGCTTCGGCGTGGAAGGCCGGCGTGCCCGTGGCGCGCGCCGACTACCTGAAGAACATCGAGCCGACGCCGCAGCCTGGCTCCGCCAACTTGGCCGAGATCGTCGGCTGGCTGAACAAGCGCCTGCCCGACGACGTGATCGTCACTAACGGCGCGGGCAACTATGCCGGCTTCGTGCACCGCTTCTTCCAGTATCGCGGCTTCCGCACCCAGCTCGCGCCGACCAACGGCTCGATGGGCTACGGCGTGCCGTCGGCGGTGGCGGCGAAGATCGCGGCTCCGGGCCGCACCGTCGTGTCGTTCAGCGGCGACGGCTGCTTCTTGATGAACGGCCAGGAGTTCGCGACCGCCGTCCAGCACGGCGCGAACGTGGTGTTCATCGTTGTCGACAACGGCATGTACGGCACGATCCGCATGCATCAGGAGCGCGAATATCCGACCCGCGTGCACGGCACCGAGCTCAAGAACCCCGACTTTGCGGCCTATGCCCGCGCCTTCGGCGGCCACGGCGAGACGGTCGAGCGCACGGCGGATTTCGAGGCGGCGTTCGAGCGCGCGCTCGGCGCCGGCAAGCCGTCAATCATCCACGTGAAGACCGATGCCGAGGCCATCACTTCGCGCATCACAATGACAAAGCTCAGGGAGCAGGCGCTCGCCAAGCAGAAGCACTAGACGAAAAACAAGAACGACGAAGGGGGAAACAATGAGCATCACACGTCGCGCTGCCCTGGGCACTCTCGGGGCAGCGTCGCTCGCTGCGTTCGCTGGATCTGCAGCGGCACAGGCCGAGTGGCCCAAGGGTCAGCCGATCAAGGTGCTCATCCCCTTCGCGCCGGGCGGTGTGCCCGACATCATCGCGCGCATCGTCACGCCGAAGATGGCCGAAGGGCTGGGTCAGTCCTTCGTCATCGACAACAAGCCGGGTGCCGGCGGCGGTCTCGCCGGCCAGCTCCTCGCGCAGGCGCCGCCCGATGGCTACACCCTGCTGATGGGCACGGTCTCGACCCTGGCGATCGTGCCGGCCGTAAACCCGTCGCTGAAATACGACCCGACCAGCTTCGCCGCGATCGGCCTCGCCGCCATCGTGCCGATGGTCGTGCTGGTACGGCCCGAGTCGCCGGCGCAGGATATTCCCGGCCTGATCGCGCTGATCCAGCGCAGCCCGAAGTTCGACTACGGTTCGTCCGGCAACGGCTCGATCCTGCATCTCACGGCCGAGCTCTTCCGCCTGCGCACCGGCGTGAAGATGCAGCACATCCCCTATCGTGGCTCGGCGCCGGCGCAGCAGGCGCTGCTCGCCGGCGAGATCGACGTGGTGTTCGATGCACTCGCTCCGGCGATGGGGCAGATCCAGGCCGGCAAGTTGCGCGCCATCGGACTTGCCATGGCCAAGCGGTCGCCCGCACTGCCCGATCTCAAGACGGTGGGCGAGCAGGGCGTCGCCGGAGTCGAGGCTTATACCTGGGCAGGTCTCTATGCGCCGCCGGGCACCCCGGCGCCGATCGTGCAGCGCCTGAACGCCGAGCTGCTGAAGGCGTTGAAGGATCCCGAAGTCGCCAAGAAGATCTCCGACCTCGGCTACGAGATCGCCTCCTCGACCCCGGCCGAGCTCGCGGCCCACACCGCAGCCGAACTGAAGAAGTGGACCGAGGTTGCCAAGGCCGCCGACGTGAAGCCCGATTGAAGGGCTTGCGTCCGGCAGCCGCCCTCCTTATAGAGGCGGTCCGTGGAGATTTGAGCCGACCGGCTTGCGACCACGTTAAACATCGCTAAAAGGTCGGAGGTGCTCGCAAAGCCCCCGTCCTTCCAGGTCGGGGGCTTTTCGTTTGCGTCGCTGGAAGGGCGCGCGGCGAGAGAGGAGATGTGAGATGGACGGTTCGATTCCCAGCAAGAAGAAGCAGGCCGACGCCTCGAAGTGGCGCACCCAGACCCGCGCCGTGCGCGGCGGGCAGGTCCGCAGCAACTTCGACGAGACGTCGGAAGCCTTGTTCCTGACCTCGGGCTATGCCTATTCCAGCGCCGAGGAGGCCGAGGCCACCTTCAAGGGCGAGAGCAACCACTACCAGTATTCGCGCTTCGGCAATCCGACCGTCACCATGTTCGAGAACCGGCTGGCGGCGCTGGAAGGCGCCGAGGCCTGTCGCTCGACCTCGACTGGCATGTCGGCCGTGTTCTTCGCGCTGCTGGCGCTGCTCAAGTCCGGCGACCGCATCGTTGCGGCGCGCCAGCTCTTCGGCTCCTGCCACTACATCGTGGCCGAGCTGCTCCCGAAGTACGGCATCACGAGCGAACTGGTCGACGGCGGCGATCTCGCGCAGTGGGAGAAGGCGCTCTCCAAGCCGACGCAGGCCGTGCTGTTCGAATCGCCGTCCAACCCGATGCTCGACATCGTCGACGTGAAGGCGGTGTGCGATCTCGCGCACAAGGCGGGCGCCAAGGTCGTTCTCGACAACGCCTTTGCAACGCCGATCCTGCAGCGGCCGCTCGAGTTCGGCGCCGACATCGTGGTCCACTCGGCCACCAAGTACATCGACGGCCAGGGCCGCACCCTGGGCGGCGCCGTGCTGGGCTCGAAGGAATTCATCCTCGACAAGCTGCAGCCGATCATCCGCAACACCGGTCCGTCGCTCAGCCCGTTCAACGCCTGGGTGCTGGTGAAGGGCCTGGAGACGCTCGGCCTGCGCGTCGATCGCCATTGCGCCAATGCCCGCCGTGTCGCCGACGCGCTGGCTGCGCATCCGGCGGTCGGCCGCGTGCTCTATCCGGGCCGCCCCGACCATCCGCAGCACGCGCTGGCCGCCAAGCAGATGTCCGACTTCGGTGGCGTGGTGACGTTCGACCTCAAGGCCGGCAAGTGGGCTGCGTTCGAGACGCTGAACCGCCTGCAGATCGTCGACATCTCCAACAATCTCGGTGACGCCAAGAGCCTCGTCACCCATCCGGCGACCACGACGCACATGCGCATCGGCGCCGAGGAGCGCGCGAAGCTCGGTATCACCGACGGCACCGTGCGCCTCTCGGTCGGCCTCGAGGATGCCGAGGACCTCATCGCCGACCTCGTCCAGGCGCTGGGCGGTTAATGCCGCTTTCGGCCGACCTGTGGGCGGCGAATTCGGATCTGGCCTCACGCATCCTGTCGCACGGTTTCGTGCGCGGGCTGCGTGACGGCTCCCTGCCGATCGAGTGCTTCAAGGGCTATGTCGCGCAGGATGCCTATTTCCTCGAAGCCTTCGCGCGGGCCTACGCCTTCTGTCTCGCCAACTCGCGGTCGCGCGAGGACCTCTACGGTTTCGCCGGCCTGATCGCCGGTGTCCTGCAGGAGCTGAAGCTTCACAAGGGCTACGCCGAGCGCTGGCGGGTCGATCTCGACGGCGTCGCGCCCATCGAGGCGACTCGCGCCTATGTCGACTTCCTGCTTGAGACGGCGCGGCGCGGCAATCTCGGCGAGACGATCGCGGCAATGACGCCGTGCATGCGTCTCTACGCGTTCCTCGGCCGGTCGCTGGCGGCGAACAATGTGGCGAAGCTCTATTCGGAGTGGGTGAAGACCTACGCCGATCCGGGCTTCGAGGCGCTGGCCGCACAACTCGAGGCGCTGCTCGACCTGCATGCCGAGGACACGGAAGCGGTTCGCGCCAACTACCGCCGTGCCATGGAACTCGAACTCGGCTTCTTCGCCGCCCACGTCTAGAGCGGCGCCAGCTTCTCCATCGAACGGTCGAGGGCGCCGTGCAGATCGGCGGTGAGCTTCGTGCCCATCGCCGTGCGCACTTCCTGCTCAGCCTCTGCCCAGAGCGGCAGCGCGCGCTTGAAGAGGGTGCGGCCTGCCGCCGTCGCGACCAGCTCATGCCGGCGCTTGTCGCCCGCCGCCGCGCGCTCGATCACGCCCGAGGCCAGCAGCGGCCGCAGATTGCGCGTCAGGGTGGTGCGGTCCGTCGCCAGCAGGTCGGACAATTCGGTGATGCTGACGGGACCGCGCGAGATCACGTAGCCCAGCAGCGAGAACTGCGAGATGCGCAGGCCGGTCGGCGCCAGGTGCCGACTGTAGATCTGGGTCACCCGCCGCGCCGCGCTGCGCACGCGAAAGCAGGTGCACTCGGCGGGCGACAGGCGGAGCGGGGGCGAATCGGCTGTCATAGGAGTGAGATTATCGCCGCTTCTTGCGCCGGCAAAGCCTCAATGTGTATATGCACTGAAATTCGGACGGAGACGGATATGGCTGGAGACGCGGGATTTGGCGTGGTGCCGATCGAGGTGGCGCGCACGCTGGACGGGCTGGACCTCTTCAAGGGCCTGCTGGCGGGGAAATATCCGGCGCCGCCGATCACCAAGGCGCTGGGGTTCCAACTGGCCGAGGTCGAGCCGGGCCGGGTCGTCTTCGCCTACAACCCGGTGTTCGACCACTACAACCCGCTGGGCTCAGTCCATGGCGGCATCGCCGCCACCCTGCTCGATTCGACCATGGGCTGCTGCATCCACACGATGCTGAAGGCCGGCAGCGGCTACACGACCGTCGAGATCAAGGTCAACTACGTACGCGCCATGACCGACAAGACCGGTCCGGTGCGTGCCGAGGGCAAGGTCATCAATGTCGGTTCGCGCATCGCCACGTCGGAAGGCCGCCTGACCGACGCTTCCGGCAAGCTGTTGGCACACAGCACGACCACCTGCCTGGTCTTCCCGATTTAGCCTAATCTGGCGGCATGCAGAACGCGGCCGCCGAGCAAAGACTGCTGAAGCTCTCCATCGCCGTCACCATCGGGGTGTCGGCGTTCGGCGTGCTGTTCGGCCTGCTGTCGGGCTCGATGTCCATCATGTTCGACGGCGTGTTCGCCGCCATCGATGCGGCGATGTCGGGTCTGGCGCTGTTCGTGTCGCGACTGGTCACGCGCGTCACCGAGAACCGGCGGTTCCAGTTCGGCTACTGGCATATCGAGCCGATGGTGCTGGCCTTCAACGGCGGCACACTGATGCTGCTGTGCTTCTATGCCTTCCTGAACGCGATCGACAGCCTGTTGGGTGGCGGAAGGCAGCTCGATTTCGACTGGGCCATGGCCTATGCCGTGCTGGTCTGCGTTGCCTGCTTCGGCATGTTCTTCTACGAGCGCCGCCTCAATCGCCGGATCGGCTCCGACTTCGTGCGGCTCGACGCGCAGAGCTGGCTGATGAGCGGGGCGATCACCTCGGCCCTGTTCGCGGCCTTTGCCATCGCCGGCATGCTGAAGGGAACGGCCTACGAGCATCTCGCGCCTTACGCCGACCCGGCGGTGCTGGCTCTCCTGACGCTGGTCCTCGTCTTCGTGCCGATCGCCACCGTGCGCAAGGCGCTGCAGGAAATCCTGCTGATCACGCCGCCCGAACTCGATACGCGCGTCCGCCAGGTCATGGACGAAGTGATCGCCCGTCACGCGTTCAAGACCTACACGAGCTATGTCGCCAAGGTGGGGCGCGCGCAGTTCATCGAGATCCATATCGCCGTGCCGCCGGAGTCGCCGATCGACAGTGTGGGCGAAGCCGATGCCTTGCGACGCGAAATTTCCGAGGCGATCGGCGGCGAGGGGCCTCAGCGCTGGCTTACCATCGATTTCACCGCCGATCCGAAGTGGCTGTAGACGCGTTTGACCTTTTGGGCGGAAACTCCCATGTCAGAGGCGTTAAGGAATTTGCGCGAGCATGTATAAAGCCACCACCCGTGCCATCCAGGTGACGGTCGAACCGCAATATCTGCCGGACCAGTCGGAACCGTCCAAGTCCCAGTATGTCTGGTCCTACACGGTGCGCATCGAGAACAAGGGCGATGTCGCCGTGCAGTTGCGCAGCCGGCACTGGAAGATCACCGACGGGCTCGGCCGCCTGCAGGAGGTCAAGGGTCCCGGCGTCATCGGCAAGACGCCGTTGCTGCGCCCGGGCGAGACGTTCGAGTACACTTCCGGCACGCCGCTCTCCACGCCATCCGGTATCATGGGCGGCACGTACCAGATGGTGGACGAGGCGGGGGTGAAGTTCGACATCGAGATCCCGACCTTCTCGTTGGACACGCCGACGGCGCAGCGCAGCCTGAACTAGGCCGCGCGGATCAAGGGAGAAAGACAATGAACAAGATGGCGAAGCCGAGTGACCTCGTTTCGCTCGCCACCGGCCTGCCCCGTCCGTCGCGCGAGGAGGCCGAGGCGGCCGTCCGCACGCTGATCCGCTGGTCGGGTGATGATCCGGCGCGCGAGGGACTGCTCGGTACGCCCGATCGCGTGGTCCGCTCGTACGAGGAATTCTTCGCGGGCTACGACCAGGATCCGCGCGACATGCTGCAGCGGACCTTCGAGGAGGTCGAGGGCTACGACGAGGTCGTGGCGTTGCGCGACATCCGCCTGGTGTCGCATTGCGAGCATCACATGGTGCCGATCATCGGCAGGGTGCATGTCGGCTACCTGCCGGACAAGCGCGTGGTCGGCATCAGCAAGCTCGCCCGCGTGGTCGACGCCTTTGCCCTTCGCCTGCAGATCCAGGAGAAGCTGACGGCGCAGATCGCCAACACGCTGCAGGAGGTTCTGCAGCCGCGCGGCGTGGCCGTCGTCATCGAGGCGGCGCACCAGTGCATGACGACACGCGGCGTTCAAAAATCCGATGTCACGATGGTGACCAGCCGTATGCTGGGGGCTTTCCGCGACAATGGCGAGACACGGCGCGAATTCCTGACCATGATCGGTCGCGCTTCCATCTAATCGCAACGCGCTTCGAGTAAGACAAGGACATCATGGCCGGAGAGATCGTCAGTTCCGTCGAAATGCTGCGCAAGCTCGTGGCGTTCGATACCACCTCGCGCTATTCCAACCTCGCGCTGATCGAGTACGTGCAGGCCTATCTCAAGGGCCATGGCGTCGAGTCGAAGCTGGTGCCCAACGAGGACGGCTCGAAGGCCAATCTCTTCGCCACCGTCGGCCCGAACGTGCCGGGCGGCGTCGTCTTGTCGGGCCACACCGACGTCGTGCCGGTCGACGGCCAGCCCTGGGTCACCGACCCTTGGACACTCACCCTCAAGGACGGCAAGTATTACGGCCGCGGCACCTGCGACATGAAGGCGTTCTATGCCATCGGCCTCGCCATGCTGCCGGAATTCCTGAAGGCGCCGCTCAAGAAGCCGATCCACTTCGCGCTGTCCTACGACGAGGAGATCGGCTGCTTCGGCGCGCATTCGCTGGCCGCACGCATGGCGAGCGAAGTGCCGAAGCCCCGGGTCATCATCATCGGCGAGCCGACCATGATGACCGTGGTGCATGCCCACAAGGGCAGCCAGAGCTACGTCACCAAGTTCACCGGCTTCGAGGCCCATTCCTCGATGACCCATCTCGGCGTCAGCGCCATCCATTTTGCCGGCGAGTTCGTGCACTACCTCAACACGGTGCAGGAAGAGCTCGAAGCCGCCGCGCCCAAGGATAGCGAGTTCATGCCGGCCGCTGCGACCTTCAACGTCGGCACCATTATCGGCGGCACCGCGGGCAACATCCTGGCGCGCGAGTGCGAGGTCCTGTGGGGCTATCGCGAGTTGCCGACCCGGCCGATCGAGGAGCTGGGCGAGCGCGCCAAGAAGTGGCTGAAGGAAGAGCTGCTGCCCAAGATGAAGGCCAAGCATCCGGCCGCCGCCATCGAGACCGAGCTGCGCTCCTCGACACCCGCCTTCTCGCCCGAAGGTAACGACGACGCCAAGACCCTGGCCGGAAGCTGGTCCGGTTCCAACACGGTCGGCGCAGTGGTCTACGCCACCGAGGCCGGCATCTTCCGCAAGGTGCTGGGCGTGCCGACGGTGGTCTGCGGCCCCGGCGACATCGCCCAGGCGCATCAGCCCAACGAATTCATCCTCGCCTCGCAGATCGACGCCGGCGAGGAATTCATGAAGCGCATGCTCGAGTGGTCCTGCCGGGACTAGGCTTGCGGGCTTGAGAGAGGGCCGATGGCGAAGGTTCCTGGTTCCTGGGAGAAGGCGGAAAGCCTGACCGGCCCGTGGGCAGGACCTTCGATGCAGCCGGCGCCCCGCATCGTTGACGATCCCGACAGCCTGGTTCCGGACGAGCTTTCGATCGTGCCATCGGATCAGTTCGCGCGGGCCTTCGAGGAGTACAGCCAGTTCGGCACATCCGTTTCCGTCGAGGAGCGGTGGCCTGCGGTAATCCCCGACGTGGATCGCTCGAAGTATCCTGCCTTGATGGCTAAATGCGACGAGATCAGATGGACTGTCGCGAGATGGGATGGCGACGTGAAATGCGGACGGCTTCGTGATGAGGGCGATGTCGTCAAGCGTATGGTCGCGCTCAGGTATCCCTATCTGACGCCGCAGCATCAGAATGCCGTCAGGCTTTACGCTTCGTTCGTGAACAGGTGAGTTGCTCGTGCCGGACCTGATTGCCGTCGACTGGGGCACGAGCTCGTTGCGCGGTGCCCGCCTCGACGAGGCGGGCGGCGTGCTGGAGGAGAAGAGCGCACCGCTCGGGATTCTCAATGTCCCGAACGGCGACTTTGCCGGCGTCTTCGCCTCGCTGTTTTCGGACTGGATGAAGCCGGCCGGTACCGTCTGCCTGATCTCCGGCATGGCCGGCAGCCGGCAGGGCTGGGTCGAGGCGCCTTATGCGGCCTGTCCGGCGGGACCCGAGGAGCTGAGGCAATATCTGCACTGGATCGAGCCGGGGCGGATCGCCCTCGTGCCCGGCCTCAGCGTCGAGCAGGGCGAGGTGCCCGACGTGATGCGCGGCGAGGAGGTTCAGATCTTCGGCGCGATGCGGCTCGCGGGCCTCGCCGAAGGTCTGTTCGTCCTGCCGGGCACGCACAGTAAATGGGTCACGGTGCGCGAGGGCCGGGTGACGGGCTTCCGGACCTACATGACCGGCGAGTTCTACGGGCTGCTCAGCCAGCATTCGATCCTCGCACGGACGCTCGAAGCCGATGCGCCGCTCGACGAGGCGATGTTCCGGCGTGGCGTGATGCGCGCGGGCGAGGGCGAAGGCTTGCTGCACAATGCGTTCGGTGCGCGGGCGCTTGCCCTGTTCGATCGCCTGTCGCCGCCTCAGTCGGCGAGCTACCTATCTGGCCTGCTGATCGGGGAGGAACTGCGGGCGCAGGAACTGTCGTCCGGTGGCCAAGTCATCGCCATCGGCGCACCGGCGCTCACGGCGCGCTATGCTCTGGCCCTCGGGCAGAAGGGAGTCACGGTGCGCAGCTTCGGCGCCGAGGCGACATGGGCGGGCTTGAGGGCTTTGCGGGGATGACCACCGTCGAGAGGTTCAAAACCGCGATGCGCGAACTGCCGCTCGTCGCCATCCTGCGAGGACTCAAGCCTTCGGAAGCGCCCGCGATTGGCGACGTGCTCGTCGAAGCAGGTTTCCGTCTCATCGAAGTGCCACTGAACTCGCCGCAACCGCTCGACAGCATCGCGCTGCTGCGCAAGCGCTTCCCGGATGCCGTGATCGGCGCCGGCACGGTCCTGACCGCAGCCGAGGCGCGCGATGTTGCGTCGGCCGGCGGCGGGCTGATCGTCGCACCGAACTTCGATCGCGAGGTTGTCGAGGAGACGGTGCGGCTCGGCATGGCGAGCCTGCCGGGTATCATGACGCCGACGGAAGCCTTCGCCGCGCTGAAGGCGGGCGCGCATGGGCTGAAGCTGTTTCCGGCCGAACTCGCATCGCCCGTTGTCGTAAGGGCTTTGCTCGCGGTCCTGCCGAAAGGCACGCCGCTGATCCCGGTCGGCGGCATCGGCGCGGACAATATGGGCGTGTGGCGCGCGGCAGGAGCTGCAGGCTTCGGCCTGGGCTCGTCGCTCTACAAGCCGGGTGACGATGCGGCGACGGTAAGGGCCAAGGCGGCTTCGATCGTGTCGGCCTGGCGCAAATAAACAAAGAAACTGGAGAGGAAACATGAAGATCAAGAGCTACGAGATTTTCCGCTGCGACGCCGGCTGGCGTCTGTTCTCGTTCCTCAAGTTGGTGACCGATACGGGCCCGGTCGGCTGGTCCGAATACAACGAAAGCTTCGGCAGCCCGGGCCTCTCGGGCGTCATCGAGGCGCTGATGCCGAGCGTGGTCGGCATGGACCCGATGGACATCGAGCTGGTGAACGCCGTGCTCGCCACCAAGTCGACCCAGTCGCGCGGCGGCGTGGTGCGGCAGGCGATCGCCGCCATCGAGAACGCGCTGCTCGACATCAAGGGCAAGGCGCTGGGCGTGCCGGTCTACCAGCTCTTCGGCGGCAAGCTGCGCGATCGCATCCCCGTCTACTGGTCGCATTGCGGCTCTTACCGCATGCGCAACCCCGACATCTGCGGCACGCCGGCGGTGCGTTCCTACGACGATTTCATGCGGACCGGCGAGGAGGTCCGCAAGAAGGGTTTCACCGCCTGCAAGACCAACATCGCCATGGAAGTTGACGGCAAGCTGCGCGCCTATCGTCCGGGCTTCGTGGTCGGCAAGGGCTTCCCCGAGCGCAACTGGGACGCCTTCATCGCGCGCAGCGCTGCGAAGACCGTCGAGGCGTTCCGCGCCGGCGTCGGGCCCGATGTCGGCATCATGCTCGACACCAACTTCCATTTCCGCACCGAGGGCTTCAAGCGCATCGCCGAAGCCGTCGGGCAGACCGGCCTCACCTGGCTGGAACTCGACATCCACGATCCGAAGTCGATCGCGATGATCCGCGAGCACGCACCGTGCCCCATCGCCTCGGGCGAGACCCTGCTGGAGCGCCGCGACTTCCGCCCGTACCTCGAGGCCTATGCCTTCGACACCGCCATCGTCGACGTGATCTGGAACGGCTTCAACGAGTCGCTGAAGATCGCCTCGATGGCCGATGTCTACGAGGTGAATGTGGCGCCGCATAATTTCTACGGCCATCTCGCCAGCGCCATCTCGGCGCATTTCTGCGCCGCCGTGCCGAACTTCCGGATCATGGAGATCGACATCGACGGCGTGCCGTGGCGCGACGAGATCGTCGACAATCCGCCGGTCTTCGAGAATGGCGACTACATCCTGCCCAAGGGCCCGGGCTGGGGCGTCGAGCCGAACGAGGCAGCCATGCGCCGCCATCCGCCGAAGACTTATGTCGTTGCGCAATAACAGCCGCCGCGCAATTCTCCAGCCCTGCGCGGAACGGGGGAGAAAATCATGATGCGGACAATCGCCGGCCTGTCGCTGGGCGGCCTGGCCCTGATGGCGACCTCGGCTGAAGCCCAGGTCTATTGCCGCGCGGAAGGCGTGCCGCACGGCTGCGTCTGGGCACCGCGTGCTGGTGTGGGCGTCGGCGCACCCGGCGTGGGCGTGGCTCCAGGTGTCGGTGTGGGCGCGCCCGGTGTCGGCGTGACTCCAGGTGTCGGTGCAGGCGCCCCCGGTGTCGGCGTGAGGCCCGGTGTCGGTGTCGGAGCGCCGGGAGCCGGCGTGACCCGGGAGGGTGGCGTCGACGGGGTGGTCAACGGCGGCGGTCCGGTCAATCGCGTCGGTCGTCATTAACCAACTGATTTTAAAAAGAAATTAAGGCCGCGATGAAAAATCGTTCTCGCGGCCTTGAATTTAAGAACTATCAAGATATATCTTAGATATGTTTAATCATATCAGGATGCGATCCATGAGATCATCCCATCATCACCATCACCAAAGCGAAGAGGTCAACCGGCATCATTTCGGCCGTCGTGGCTTTGGCCATCATTCCGGCTATGGCCGGCACGGCGATTCGGACGAGGGCCGCGGCGGGCGCAGCCGCCGGCGGGTCTTCGATTCGGGCGAGCTGCGGCTCGTCCTGCTCAAGTTGATCGCCGACGAACCGCGGCACGGCTACGAGCTCATCCGCGCGATCGAGGAACTGACCGGCGGCAGCTACGTGCCGAGCCCCGGCATGGTCTATCCGACGCTGACCCTGCTCGATGAGATGGGCCATATCGCCGAGACCAAGTCGGAAGGCGCGCGCAAGGCTTTCGGGGTCACGGCGGACGGCACCGCCCACCTGGTCGAACGCAAGGCCGAGGTCGACGCCCTGTTCGCGCGGCTGGCGGAGCTCGCCGACGTGCAGGAGCGCACCGATTCCGCGCCGATCCGCCGGGCCATGGGCAATCTTCGCGAGGCGCTGATCAACCGCTTGGGCCGCGATGGCGTGCAGAAGCAGACGGTTCACGACGCGGTCGCCATCATTGATGAAGCCGCGCAGAAGATCGAACGCCTATGAGCATCGCCAGCACCGCGCGCGTGCCGACCGCCAACGGCAGCCGCTACCTCCAGCAGCTCTGCAAGCACTGGAGCCACAATCTCACGGTCGAGTTCACGCCGGAGAAAGGCAAGGTCGTCTTTCCGCGCAATGCCCGCGGCGCCGACTGGCCTGGTGATGCGACACTCCTGATGGAGGCGCATGCCGACGTGCTGGAGTGCCGTCTCGAAACGAGCGCCGAAGGCCAGCTCGAGGCGCTGAAGGGCGCAGTCTCGAGCCACCTCGACCGCTTCGCCTTCCGCGAGGCGCCGCTTACCTTCGACTGGCGCGACGCGTGACAAGCCGCGCGCTTGTTAACCCGGGGGCGGGGCTGCACATTCCGCGCGCGTTCAGCCCCTGAGGATCCCATGTCGACTATTCCGGAAGACGTCTTTACCGAGCCCGAAGATTTTTCGCCGGATACGCTGGCCAACCTGGGGCCGCTGGCCCGCCTGGCCGGCGAGTGGGAGTCCGACAAGGGCATCGATATCGCGCCCAAAGCGGCGGGCCCCGAACAGCGCAACTTCCGGGAGCGCATCCGGATGGAGCCGACCGATCCGCAGCCCAACGGCCCGCAGCTCCTCTACGGCCTGCGCTACCACATCCACATCAACACCGACGAGGAAGCCATCACCTTCCACGACCAGGTCGGTTACTGGCTGTATGAGCCGGCCACCGGCCTGATCATGCAGTCCATCGCCATCCCGCGCGGCCAGGTCGTGCTGGCGGGCGGCACTGCGAAGCCGGGCGACAAGACCATTTCCGTCGAGGCCAGGCGTGGCGATACCCGCTTCGGCATCTGCTCGACCACCTTCCTCGAGGAAGCCTTCCGCACCGACTATTACCGCATCGACATCACCTTCAACGATGACGGGACCTGGTCCTACGTGACGCGCACCGACCTCGCGGTCCGCGGCAAGACGCCGGCCTTCAACCATCGCGACACGAATACCCTGCGCCGGGTTTCGGCGCCGGCGCAGAACCCGATGATCGACCTGCTGAAGACCGGCAAGTACGACGACTGACGAGCCTACTTCAGCTTGAGACCGACGACCCGTAGCAGCCCGTCCGGCACGGGGCGGAAGCCTTCGAGCCGGGCCGTGTGGGTTGCCAGATTCTGGGGGTGATAGAGGTAGAAGATCCAGCCCTTGTCGAGGAAGCGCTCGGTGACGTTGCGGTAGATCGCCTTGCGCGCCTCCAGCTCGGTCGCGGCGCGGGCTTCCTGGTGCCAGCCGTCCAATTCCTTGTCGCAGTACTTCGCCATGTTCTGCGGCGCGCCGCAGGTCTGGTAGATCACCGAGTTGCCGTCGGGATCGCTGCGGCCGCTCCAGGTCAGCGCATAGACCTGGAAGTCGCCGTCCTCGCCGGCCTTGAGCGCGGTTGCCACTTCGACCACGCGCAGCTTCAGGTCGAAGCCCGCTTCGGCGACCAGCGACTGCACGACCTCGGCGACGGCCCGTGATTCGGGCGCGTTGTTCACCATGTAGTCGAGCGTCAGTTTGCCGGTAATGCCGGCTTCCTTCATCAGCGCCTTGGCCTTGGCGATGTCCCGCTTCGGGATCGGAAAATCCTTCTGGTAATACGGGCTCTGCGGGCTGATCCACTGGTTGCCCGGCACGAACTCGCCGTTGAACACGACCTGGTTGATGGCGTCGCGGTCGAGCGCCAGCTCGAAGGCCTTGCGCACCCGCGGGTCCTTGCCCAGCGGGTTGTTCGATTTCGGGCCGTTATCCTGGTTGATCATCAACCCGAACCAGGCGAGCGACACCGAGTTGGCGAGCTTGAGCTTGGGATCGGCGCGCACGGTCGGGATGTCGGTCGCCAGGATGCGCTCGGTGAGGTCGATGCCGCCGGAGCGCAGGTTGGCGAGGCGCACCGTGGTGTCGACGATCGGCAGGTAGGTGACCTTGTCGATGAACACCTGGTCCTTGTTCCAGTAGTCGGCGAACTTCTCGACGACGATGCGGTCCTGCTGGACCCGCTCGACGAATTTGTAGGGTCCAGCGCACACGGGCTTGAGGCCGAACTTGTCGCCCGCGGCCTCGGCGGCCTTCGGCGAGACGATCATGCCCGAGCGGTCGGTGAGCTGGGCCAGCAGCGGCGAGAAGGGCTGCTTCAGATTCAGCTTGATGGTGAGCGGGTCGACCACGTCGACGCTCTCGACAATGCCGATCTCGGGCTTGCGGAACGAGCCCTTCATGTTGAGATGGCGGTCGAGGCTGTACTTGGCAGCGGCCGCGTCGAGCGGCTCGCCGTCATGGAATTTCACGCCGGGACGGAGCTTGATGATGACGGTCTTGCCGTCGGCCGAAGTCTCGTGGCCGAGCGCAAGCTGCGGAACGATGGCCAGCTTCTCGTCGATGTCGAACAGCTTGTCGCAGATCGAGGCGAAGACGATGCGCCCGGTGTAGGTGCGCGACAGGCTGGGATCGAGCACGTCGGGGTCGTCACCCAGCCCGATCCGCAGATGGCCCTGCGCCGAAGCGGTGCTCGCCGCCGCGCAGAGTGCCAGTGTCATGAGAATGCGATGAGCGGTACGCCGCATGATGCCTCCGTCCTGACCGTCCGGTGACTCCAGCACGCAGCGTGCCATGAGTGGCTATCGGACTTCGAAACCCATCTTCGCCAGCGCGGCGCGCAGCGTCTCGCGGCCGTTCATCGCCTTGATCGGGCCCAATCGGTTCAACACGCGCTGGGTCCAGGTCGCGGCCTGCAGCTCGTGACGGGCCGAGAACTTGCTCATCTCGGCGTCGTAGGCGGCACGCAAGGCCTCTTCCTTGCTCGCATCGTACTTCTCCTCATGGAGCACGACCGACTGCGGCAGGCGCGGCTTCACTTCGCCTTCGCCCTTTTCCGTGGCGTAGCCGACGCAGAGGCCGAACACGACGACGGCCTGCGGCGGCAGACCCAGGAGTTCGGCGACCTTGATCGGGTCATGGCGCCGATATAGACGGTGCGCAGGCCGATCGACTGGGCGGCGACCACGGCGTTCTGGGCGGCCAGGGCGGCATCGATCGAGGCCACCATGAAGGTCTCGAGCCAGGGCATGGTCTCGAACTCGGTCTTCGTGGCGTTCGAGATGCGCTGGTTGCGCGACATGTCGGCAACCCAGGCGATGAACAGCGGGCACTGCTCGATATGCTTCTGGCCGCCTGCAATCTCGGCCAGCACCTTCTTCTTTGTGGGATCGGTGACGGCGACGGCCGACCACCATTGCATGTTGGAGCTGGTGGCGGCCGACTGGGCGGCCGCGATCATGCTCTCCAGCGCGCCGGCCGGCACCGGGTCGGGCTTGTAGCCGCGCACCGAGCGGTGATCGAGCATGACGGCGATCGTCTCGTTCCACGGGCCGGCGGCCGGTACGGCTTCCGCGCCGTAGCGGCGAGCAAGAGCATCAGTCTTGGCGGGAGTGGCGGGCGTCAGGGAATCCATCAGGCAGTGCTCTCGGGTTTGCGGCGGGTGATCGCCGTCACCAGCGCCAGGAAAATGAAGCCGGTGACGATCATGAAGATGGCGCGCGGCTCGTTATGGTCCATCAGGAAACCATAGAGCAGCGGGGCGATCATGCCGCCCAGGTTGAAGCCGGTGCTGACGAAGCCGAACACCTTGCCGAACGAGCCCGGTGGCGTGACGGCGCGCACCATCATGTCGCGCGACGGCTGGATGATGCCGTTCAGCAGGCCGCCGACCGACATCAGCGCGATCAGCGCGAAGCCCGGCATGTTCACCCAGGCCATCAGGATCGCCATGGTCGAGGTGCAGGCGAAACCGACCGCCGCCACGCGCTCGTGATGCGGCGTGCGGTCGGCGATGATGCCGCCCAGCAGCACGCCGCCGGCGCTGCACAGCAGGAAGCCCGACAGCGCCACGCTGGCGACCGAGAAGGGCGTGCCGTGGATCTGCGCCATGCCGACGACGGTGAAAGTCTGGATGCCGCCATTGGCCATGGCGAGGCAGAAGAAGAACAGCAGGTTGCGCAGGATCGGCGCGCTCAGCAGCAGGTCGAGGCCGACCTTCTGGCCGCCTTTTGCCGCTTCCTGGCCGGGCTTGTGCACGATGCGCGGCAGGATGCTGCCGGCCACGATCAGCAGCATCGCGGTCGCGATCGAGAGGCCGGCGACGAACAGGAAGGCGCCGCGCCAGCCCCACATGGCTGCACAGGCCAGCGCCAGCGCCGGCGTGACGCCCGAGCCGAGGTAGCCTGCGAAGGTATGGATCGAGAAGGCCTTGCCGATGCGCTTGTGATCGATGGTGGCCGACAGGATCGAATAGTCGGCCGGGTGATAGACCGTGTTGGCGAGACCCAGGAAGCCGTAGGCGATGACGAAGAACCAGTAGCCAGGCAGCATCGCGGCTGCCGCGACGGCAATGCCGCCCAAAATCAGCCCGCCGGTCAGCATGGCGCGCGGGCCGACCCGGTCGACCAGGAAGCCGGCCGGAGTCTGCAGCAGGGCCGAGGCGGCGTTGAATGCCGTCAGCGCGAAACCGATCTCGACATAGCTTACGCCGAACGCCTCGCGCACTTCGCCGAACAAAGGCGGCAGCAGCATGATGTGCACGTGGCTCACGAAATGCGCCACGGCGATCAGCGCGATCACCTTGAATTCGCGCGCCCGCTTGCTGTCGGTGCCGGCGTCGCTGGCCGGCAGGTCGAAAGAGTTACTCGTCGACGACATTGACGCCCAAGGTCCCTATGCCTGAGATTTCGACTTCCAGCCTGTCGCCGGACTTCATCCAGAGCGGCGGCTTGCGGCCGGCGCCGACACCGTCGGGCGTGCCGGTCGCGATTATGTCGCCCGGCTCCAGCCAGGTGACGGTCGAGAGATATTCGATGATGGTGGCGACATCGAAGATCATGTGATCGGTCGTGTCGTGCTGCACCACGGTGCCGTTCAGCCGGGTCGTGAGTTCCAGCCGCTGCGGATCGACGATCACGTCCGACGTGACCATCCACGGGCCGAGCGGTCCGGTGGCCGGGAAGTTCTTGCCGGCGAAGACCGAATGCTTCTGGAAGTCGCGCACGCTGCCGTCGATGAAGCAGGTGTAGCCCGCGATCACCGAGAGCGCGCTGGCGCGCGGGACGTGCCGGCAACGCTCGCCGATCACGATCGCCAGTTCGCCCTCATAGTCGAAGTCGATCGAGGCATGCGGCCGCACGATGTCGCCGCCATGGCGCACCAGCGTGTTGTGGAGACGCGAGAAGACGCTGGGTACGGTCGGCATCTGGCGTCCGACCTCGCCGACATGGCTGGCATAGTTGAGGCCGATGCACAGGATCTTTCCGGGATCGGGAATGACCGGCAGCAGCTCGACATCTTCGAATTTGAGGTCAGCGACCACGTTCTTCGCTGTCGCACGAAGCTCGTCGAGCGCCTTCGCGGCGATGACGTCACGCAGGCCCGACCAGCGCCCGTTCGTGCGCGCCGACAGATCGACGATGCCGCCGTCGACGGCCGCGCCGAATTTGTTCGCGCCCGCATGGCGAAAGCTGACCAACCGCATGGGGACGGACCCTAGGGCGATTGCAGCAGCTTCGAAAGACCCTTGGAGAGTTTGATGCTGTCGACGGCGGCCGGCTTCGCAAGTGCACCCTTGGCGGCTTTCGTCAGCTTCTGGAGCGCGAGCCCCTCGGCCATCGAGATGGCGCAGGCCACGCCGTCGAGAAGAGGGGCGTCAACCATCGGTTTCAGCTTGGCTGCAAGACCGGCTAGGCCCGCGCCACCCAGGATCACAACGTCAGCGCCATCCTCTTCGACGCAGGCCGTGCAGCCTTTTGCCAGTAATTCCATGGCGGCCTTGGGGTTACGCGCGATGTCGGCGCCGGTCGGCGCGACGGTGCGCACGGAGGCGAGCCGCGAGGAGAGACCATGGTTCGCCACGAATTCCTCGAGCATCGACTGCCAGCGCTCGCCGCCGGTGACGATGGAGAAGCGATTGCCGATCGCGCAGGCCTGCAGGATCGACGCATCAGCCATGCCCACGACCGGCACCCGACTGACCTCCTTCAGAGCGGCAAGGCCGGGGTCGCCGAAGCAGGCCAGCACGACTGCGTCCTTGGGGCCGCGGTCGTTGGCATAGGCATCCAATGCGGCATGGCTTGCGATGGCGTAGGCCGCGCGCGAGGCGATGTACCGAGGACCGAACGAACCGGTGAGCGCGCGCAGGCGCGTGCCCTTCGAGGCGAAGCCCTTGGCGGTCTTCAGGACGAGATCGGTGATCGACTTCGTCGTGTTGGGATTGATCAGCAGGATATTCGTCATGGTCACGTCCGCATGTTTTCCGCGAGGCGCGCGGCATCGTGATTCTCGCCGATCGACATCGAGCAGATGCGCGAGATGTGAGTGAGCGGCAGGCCGCTCTCTTTGGCCCATTCGTTGATCTGCGCCTGGGCGAGCTTGTGGTCCTTCTTGGAGGTACCCTTCTCGCTGATCGGCACGCCGGCATCGCGCAGGCACATCATCAGGTCGCCGGTCAGGATGAAGGAATCGCGACCGAGGAAACGCAGCAGGTACTGGCCGGAGAAGCCGCCGAGGCGGGAGCCGCGTTTGGCAAAGACTTCGAGCAGGCCGATCTGGTCGTCGGCCGGCCAGGCAGCCAGGAACTTGCCGAAGCTGCCGTGTTCCGCCGCGATGTCGGTGACGAACTTCGCATTGTCGCGCACCGACCGGATGCTGGTCGGGTTGCGTACGATGCGGGTGTCCTTGGTCAGCGCCTCCCAGAACTCGGCCGGCTGGAACAGGAGCCGCTTGGGATTGAAGCCTAAAAAGGCTTCCTCGAAGCCCGGCCACTTCTTGTCGATGACGCTCCACACGAAGCCGGCGCAGAAGACGCGGCGCGCCATCTCCGCCAGCACGCGGTCGTCCGTGAGCTTCGCCAAAGCCTTGTTGTCGCGTTTCTTCGGCATCAACGACGCCAGCACCTTCTCGCCGCCCTTGCGCTTGGCGGCGCGTGCCTGGATCGACTTGAAGGAGACGCGCGCCACGGCTTCTACTCGAGCCAGCCGTCGAAGAAGTCGAACACGGTTGCCTTGAACATCGGATGGCCGATGCAGGAGAAGTGGTCGCAGCCCGGCAGGGTCACGGCCTTGGCGCTGGGAATGGCCTCGGCCAGGCCCTGCGGCGGGCCGGCGAGCTGGTCGCGCGCGCCGGCAACGACCACCGTCGGGCGGCGGATCGCCATCAGCGAATCGCGCGTGAGCGGAATGCGGGCGCCGCGGGAGCAGGCGGCGAGCGCCAGCCGGTCTTCCTTCTGCTCGTCGGCGAAGTGCCGGAAACTTTTCAGCATCGGATCGGCGATCTCGTCAGGGCTGGCGGCTTCCATGGCTTCGGCCATGGCGCCTTCCGCGCGCGGCGGATCGAACATCCTGGCGCCGACGCCGGCGACCACGAGATGGTCGATGCGGCCGGGATCGACCAGCGCCGCCGTCAGTGCGATGTGCGCTCCCATAGAGAAGCCCAGGACATGCGCGCGCTCGACGCCGGCATGGTCCATCAATGCAAATACATCGCGGGCCATCGCCTCGCGGTCGTATCTGGCGGGATCGTGCGGCTTGGCGCTCTCGCCATGGCCACGATTGTCGAGCGCGAAGCCGCGCAGACCCTTGGAGGCTATGGCGTCGTACCAGCCCATGCGCTTCCAGTTTTCATAGCGGTTCGCCGAGAAGCCGTGCACCAGCACGATCGCCTTGCGGCCATCGGCGGGACCGAATTCGTCGTAGGCGAGGTCGAGGCCGTCGGACGTGAAATGAGCCATGACTTTCCCTAACAAGCGCCATGAATTGCGACAAGGTTGATCGCACTGCCCAAGTGTCGGACAACCGCGGGCAACGAAAGGGAAACGCATGACGGGACACGGCGGCAAGATCGGAAAGACGGTCAAGGACTCCCAGCCCTACTGGCCCGAGGCGCCCAAGCGTCCGAAAGGCGCCCCCAACATCCTCGTCATCCTGTTCGACGATGTCGGCTTCTCCGACTTCGGCTGCTACGGCTCGCCGATCGAAACGCCGGCCATCGATGCCATTTCCAAGCGCGGCCTGCGCTACACCGGCTTCCATACGACGGCGATGTGCTCGACCACGCGGGCAGCACTCCTGACCGGCCGCAACCATCATTCGGTCGGCGTCGGCTGCCTCGCCAACTTCGATTCCGGCTATCCCGGCTATCGCGGCAAGATCAGCCGCGAGGCCGGCACTATTGCCGAAATGCTGCGCCCGCACGGCTATCGCAACTACATGCTGGGCAAGTGGCACGTGACGCCGCTCACCGAGTCGGGCGCCACCGGCCCGTTCGACGGCTGGCCGCTGGGCCGCGGCTTCGACCGCTATTACGGTTTCATGGACGCCGAGACCGACCAGTACGCGCCGGAACTGGTGCGCGACAACACGCCGGTCGATCCGCCGGGCACCTTCGCCACCGGCTATCACCTGACCTCGGACCTGGTCGACCAGGCGATCCGCTATCTCGCCGACCATGTCGCCGACAATGCCGAGACGCCGTGGCTCACCTGGCTGGCCTTCGGTGCCTGCCACGCGCCGCACCAGGCGCCGTTCAACCTGATCTCCAAGTACGATTCGGTCTTCGCCGAGGGCTGGGATGTCGAGCGCGAAAAGCGCCTCGCGCGCCAGATCGAGATGGGCATCGTGCCGAAGGGCACGCAGCTGCCGCCGCGCAACGACTCGGTGCGGGCGTGGGCCGACGTGGCCGAGCCCGAGCGCCAGATGTTCACGCGGCTGCAGGCGGCCTATGCCGCCATGCTCGACCATGCCGACCAGCATATCGGCCGCCTGATGGCGTTCCTCGAAAGCGCCGGCCAGCTCGACGACACCTTGGTCATCGTCATGTCCGACAATGGCGCCAGCCAGGAAGGCGGCCCGTTCGGCATGATCAACGCTATGGGCCCCTACAACATGCGCCGCGAATCGCTCGAGGAGAAAATCGCGCGCCTTGAGGATATCGGCGGCCCCGACACGCATTCGAACTTCCCTTGGGGCTGGGCGATGGCGGCCAACACGCCGCTGCGCCGCTACAAGCAGAACACCCATGGCGGCGGCATCCGCGATCCGCTGGTCATGGCCTGGGACAAGGGTATCGCCGCGCGCGGCGAGCTGCGTCACCAGTTCTGTCATGCCAGCGACCTCGTGCCGACCTTGCTCGACGTCGTCGGCATCAAGCCGCCCAAGGTGGTCAACGGCGTAAAGCAGATGCCGATTGAAGGCACCAGTTTCGCGAAGAGCCTCAAGAACAAGAAGGCCAAGTCCAAGGCCAAGGCGCAGTATTTCGAGATGTTCGGCCATCGCGGCCTGGTTCAGGACGGCTGGAAGGCGGTCTCGTTCCATCCTACCGGCAGCGACTTCGCCAACGACAAGTGGGAACTCTACCACCTCGACCAGGACTTCAACGAGACCAACGATCTCGCCGAGAAGGAGCCGGAGCGGCTGAAGGCGATGATCGACGAATGGTGGCGCCAGGCCGAGGCCAGCAAGGTATTGCCGCTCGACGACCGCTTCGGGGCGCGCTTTGCCGACAATGCCGAGCGCTTCCACCGCCCGCGCAATCGCTTCGTCTTTCACGCCGGCATGGGCCATGTCCCGACCGACGTGGCGCCCGACGTGCGCAACCGCACCTATACGATCGAGGCCGATGTGCAGGTCGACGGGCCGATGACCGAGGGCGTGCTGATCGCCCACGGCGACGCCACGACCGGCTACTCGCTCTACATGAAGGACGGCAAGCTCGCCTACGACATGAACATCGGCGGCGAGCATCACCTGATCGTCTCCGACCGTCCGGTGCCGGCGGGCAACCGCAAGCTGGCGGTGCGCATGCGCCGCGACAAGGGCCGCAACCTTGCCACGATCCTGATCGACGGAGAGCCGGCAGGCAGCTTCGACACCCAGAACGGTTTCGTGGCTTTCATTTCCTGGTCGGGCCTCGACATCGGCCGCGATCGGTCCAGCCCGGTCTCGCACTACGAGGCGCCGTTCGCTTTCACCGGCAAGCTGCGCAAGGTCACCGTGCTGATGGATGACGACCAGGTGCTCGACGCCGAGAAGGCGGCCGCGGCGACGCTGGCCCGCGAGTGAGCGACGCGCCGCCGGGAAGGGGCATCGACAGCGCCTATGCCTGGCGGCTGGCGCTGGTCTCGATGGGCTGCGTTGCGCTGGGCGGCGGCGGCATCTACCTGCCCATGGTCGGCCTCAAGGAGATGGCGGCCGACTTCGGCGACCAGCGGGCCGTGCCGTCCTTCGCCTACATGGTCGGCTTCTTCGGCATGGGCGTGGGCGGCGTCTTCATGGGCTGGCTGGCCGATCGCACCAGCCCGAGAGTGCCGCTGCTGATCGCCGGTATCTCGATCGCGCTGGGCGGCTGGGTCGCCTCGCGCGGCGGCGAGATCGCGCTCTACGCCGGCTATGCGATGCTGCTGGGCTTCTTCGGCAATGCCGGCACCTTCACGCCGGCGATGAACAACGTGCAGGCCTGGTTCGACAGGAAGCGCAACATGGCCGTTGCGCTGATCTCCATCGGGCCGGCGGTCGCAGGCTCGGTCTGGCCGCAGGTCTATCGCCTGCTGCTGCCGGAGATCGGCTGGCGCGACACGCTGCTGGTCTACGGGCTGGTGTCCGGCGTGCTGCTGCTGTTGGGCGCCCTCTATGTCCGCGCGGCGCCGACCCTGCGCGGGCCGGGCGGGCGGCGTCGCGAGGAGAAGGTGCATCTGCCGCTGCCGTCCTCGACGATCATGGTGCTGCTGTCGGCGGCCGGCTTCTGCTGCTGCGCGGCCATGGCGATCCCTTTCGTGCACATGGTCGCCTTCTGCGGCGACCTCGGCTATCCCGCGGCGCGCGGCACCGAGGCGGTGTCGCTGGTGCTGGTATCGGCGATCGTCGCCACCTTCGTCATGGCGCGGCTGGCCCAGCGCATTGGCCCGCTGCCTGTCAGCCTGCTCTGCTCGGTGATCCAGATCGGCTCGCTGGTGGGCTTCCTCTACGTGCGCGACATCAACGGCATCTACGCACTGTCGTTGCTGCACGGCATCCCGTTCATCGCCATCGTGCAGGGCTATGCGCTTAACCTGCGCTTCCTCTACGGCCCGACGATCGCCGGATGGCGGCTGGGCGTGGTGATGCTGTTTGCGATGGCCGGCATGGCGGCGGGCGGCTGGCTGGGCGGCTTCATCTTCGACGCCACGCTGTCCTATATCTCGGCCTTCCAGTCGGCGCTGGCCTTCAACCTGCTCAACCTGATGCTGCTGGGCATCCTCTATATCGCCCAGCGCCGACGGCACATCGTCAGTCTGCCTTGATACCGGACTCGGCGATCACCTTGCTCCAGCGCTGATCCTCGCTCTTGAGGAAGGCGGCGAACTGGGCGGCGCCCATTGCGTGCGGGATCGCGCCGACCGCCAGGAACTTCTTCTGCATCTCCGGTTCGCCGACCACCTTCACCACGGCGTCTGACAGGCGCTTCACCTTCTCGGCCGGCGTCTGCGCCGGCAGGAGGACCGCCAGCCAGGCGCTGGCCTCGAGGCCGGGAAAGCCCTGCTCGGCGATGGTCGGCGTGTCGGGGAAGAAGGACAGGCGGTCGAGCGTGCTGACGGCGATCAGGCGCATCCGGCCGGCATCGATATGCGGCTTGGTGACGGTGACGGTATCCATCGCGACCTGCACCGTGCCGGCGACGAGGTCGTTCATCGCCGGCGGGCTGCCCTGATAGGGCACGTGAAGGATGCGCATGCCGGCCTTGGTCTTCAGCTCCTCCATCGCGACGTGGCTCAGGGTGCCGTTGCCCGACGAGGGATGGCTGAGCTTGTCCGGGTTGGCCTTGGCGTAGGCGATCAGCTCCGGCAGCGTCTTCACCGGCAGCGACGGATGCACCACCAGCACCAGCGGCAGGTCGCAGACGCGCGCCACCGGCTCGAAGCTGGTGAGGCTCTGGTAGGCCACGTTCTTGTAGAGATGCGGGTTGATGGCCAATGCCGCCAGGGGCGACAGAATGAAGGTGCCGCCGTCGGGCGCGGAGCGGGCGAGCAGGCCGAGCGCGATGCTGCCGCCCTGGCCGGGCTTGTTGTCGACGATCACCGTCTCGCCCAGTTCGGGCTTCAGCGCCTCGGCCAGCAGGCGGGCGATGATGTCCGTCGCCTGGCCGGCCGGAAAGCCGACCAGCAGCTTCGCGACCTTGTCACCCTGCGCGTAGGCGGCGGGTGCTCCGATGGTGGCGAGCGAAAGCGCGCCGAATGTGCGTCGTAGCATGATGGTCCTCCCTAGATGACCTTGCGTGCCCTGAGGGCCGCGATCTCCGCCGCGGACAGGCCCAGGCCGCCATAGACTTCTTCATTGTGCTGGCCGATCGACGGGCCGGCATGGCGCACGACGCCCGGTGTTTCCGAAAAGCGCGGCACTACGCCCTGCATGCGCACCGAGCCCAGCTCGCTGTCGGCCACGCGGACGATTGCCTCGCGGGCCGCGAACTGCGGATCGGCGAAGACGTCGGCGATGTCGTAGATCGGCGAGAAGCCGACCTCGTGGCGGGTGAAGGTCTCGCGCAGCTCGGCCAAGGTCAGCTTGCCGATGGCGGCGCCGACGATCTCGTCGAGCTCCCGGTAGTTCTTCACCCGCGCCGGATTGAGCGCGAAGCGTGGATCTTCCAGCAGGTGCTTCAGGTCGAGCGCCGCGCAGAGTCGCACGAAGATGCTCTGCGTCGAGGCTGCGATCGACGCCCACTTGTCGTCTGCCGTGCGATAGACGTTGCCGGGTGCCGCGTACTGGCTGCGGTTGCCCGAGCGCGTGCGCACGGCGCCCAATTGATCGTATTCGATCGCCAGGAATTCGAGCGTGCGCATCATCGCTTCGGTCGCCGAGCAGTCGATCTCCTGGCCGCGCCGCTCGGGATTGCGTGCGAGGTCGTGCAAGGCGGCCAGGATGCCCAGCGCGCCGAAGAGCCCGGCGACGGCGTCGGAGATCGGATAGCCGAGATGCAGCGGCCGCCCGTCCTCCTCGCCGCAGATCTGGGTGAAGCCGCTCATCGCCTCGAAGATGCGCGCGAAGCCGGGGCGCTCGGCATAGGGACCGTCCTGGCCGAAGCCGGTGACCCTCAGGATGGTGAGACGCGGATTGAGGCCCTGCAGCCAGGCCCGCGTGATGCCCCAGCCGTCGAGCGTGCCGGGGCGGAAGTTCTCGACCAGCACGTCGGCGTCGACCACCAGCTTCGCGAAAAGCTCGCGACCTTCGGGAATGCGCAGGTCGAGAGTGACGCCCTTCTTGTTGCGGTTGGTGACCTTCCACCACAGCGGTACGCCATCCTTGTGCGGCGCCAGAGCGCGCAGTGAGTCGCCCACGCCCGGCATCTCGACCTTCACGATCTCGGCGCCGAAGTCACCCAGCAGGCCGGCGGCGAAGGGGCCAGCCACGACCGTCGAGATGTCGACGATCTTCAGGCCCTTGAGGGGGCCGGCGGCTTCGGGCTGGTTGGTCGTCATCGTGCGGTTCCTTGCTGGCGAATATTGGGCCGGTGCGCATGCGGAGCGGTCAAGGCAGCTAAACCAGGTTTGCGGGATAGGGAAGGCAGACAGGGGCCCGCGAAGGCTGGCACACTGAAGACTGGAGGCAATACATGAGCAACGAACTTTGGCGTCTTACCGCAGTCGAGGCCGTTTCGCGTCTCAAGAAGAAGGAGATTTCGCCCCTCGACCTGGTTGAAGCCTCCGCCAAGCGCATGGAAGAGGTCGAGCCCGCTGTGAACGCCATGCCGACGCTGTGCCTCGATCGCGCGCGCGACCATGCCAAGCGGATCATGGCCGGCAAGGCAAACGAGGCCGAGGGTGAGGCGGGCTGGCTGGCCGGCCTCCCGGTCTCGATCAAGGACCTGACCGACGTGGCCGGTGTGCGTACCACCTACGGTTCGCCGATCTTCGCCAACCATGTGCCGGAAAAGTCGAACCCGCTGGTCGAGCGCATCGAGCGCAAGGGCGGCATCGTCATGGGCAAGTCGAACACGCCTGAGTTCGGCGCGGGCGGCAGCACCTTCAACGAGGTCTTTGGCCGCACGCGCAATCCGTGGAACACCTCGCTCACCTGCGGCGGCTCCACCGGCGGTGGCTCGGTCTCGGTGGCGACAGGCGAGGTCTGGCTGGCGCACGGTTCCGACCATGGCGGCTCGCTGCGGCGGCCAGGCACCTATTGCTCGACGGTCGGCATCCGTCCGTCGGCGGGGCGCGTGACGCGCGGCACCTCGAACAATCTCTATTCGCCGCAGTCGGTGCAGGGTCCGATGGCGCGCAACGTCGCCGACCTAGCGCTGTTCCTCGACACGATGTCGGGCTTCTGCCCGCACGACGCCATGACCTTCGACGCGCCCGCCGTGTCGTTCAGCGACGCGGTCGCCAACCCGGTCCTGCCGAAACGCGTGGCCTTCACCATCGACTTCGGCGGCCGGTTCGAGGTCGACCGCGAAATCCGTGAAATCTGCACGAAGATGTCGCGGCGCTTCGAGGAGCTGGGCTGTATCGTCGAGGAAGTGTCGCCCGATTTCGGGCCGGTCGACGAAGTGTTCATGGCCTTCCGCAGCCAGCAGTTCCTCGTCGATCGCGAGCTGCAGATCCAGCAGCATCGCGACAAGTTCAAGCCCGACATCATCTGGAACACCGAGCTTGGCATGAAGCAGACGACCAGCCAGCTCGCCTGGGCCGAGCGCGAGCGCGCGGCGCTCTATCGGCGGATGCTCACCTTCTTCCAGACCTACGACCTGCTGGTGACGCCGGGGTCGCCGACCGCGGCTTTCGACGTGAACCTGCGGGCGCCGGCGACCATCGCCGGCAAGAAGCTCGAGAACTACATGTCGGGCTCGACGTTGAACTCCGCCATCACCGTGACCGGCAGCCCGGCGATCGCCGTGCCCTGCGGCTTCGACAGTTTTGGCCGCCCCGTCGGCCTGCAGCTCGTCGGCAAGCCGCGCGGCGAGGCGGCGCTTCTCCAGGCAGCGGCGCTTTACGAGAAAATGGTTGGGTTCGATCAACTGCTTCCCATCGACCCCAAGCCGGGAACCGTGCCACCATCCTCCCCATAAGAGGGAGGAAACAAAATGCGGGTCGTCATTACCGGCGCAAGCCGTGGCATCGGTCGCGCGACCGCCTTGAAACTGGCATCCGACGGCGCGGAGGCGATGACCCTCTGCGACGTCGCCTATCTCGACGAGTTGGAAGAGCTCGCGACCAGCCTGCGCACCTCGGGATGCAAGGTGCGCACCCTGAAAGCCGACATGGCCAAGCCCACCGAGCCCGCCAAGGTGATCGCCGCCGCGGTCAAGGCGATGGGCGGCATCGACGCGCTGGTCGGCAATGCCGGCATCACGGCGCCCTCGAAGCTGGTCGATCTCGATCTCGCGACCTGGAACCGCGTGTTCGACATCAACCTGCGCGCCAACTGGCTGCTGGCAAAGGCCGCCCATCCGCATCTCAAGCGCTCCAAGGGCGTCATCGTGATGCTGGCCTCGATGGCCGGTGTGGTGCCGCAGCTTCCGACCGGCGCCTACAGCCCGACCAAGGCGGCGCTGATCATGCTGACGGAGATGATGGCGCAGGAATGGGCGCCCGACGGCATCCGTGCCAACGCGGTCTGTCCGGGCTTCGTCCATACCTCGATGACGGAGGCGATCTACAGCAAGCCGGCGCTGGCGCGCGGTCGCGCCAAGCTGGTGCCGCTCGGCCGGGTCGCCAAGCCGGGCGACATCGCCGATGCCATCGCCTTCCTGCTGGGACCGCAGGCCAGCTACATCACCGGGCAGTCGTTGCTGGTCGATGGCGGCCTCGTCCATTCGGTCCTCAACCATGTGCCGGGAGTCGCCGCGACACCGAAGTCGAAGTGAAAAACAAAGATGAAGTGAAAGGGAGTGAAATGAAGGCATCGCTCTTCTACCTGCCGAGCATCGCCAGCCGCGCCGAGATCGAGAGCGGCATGGCCGGCATGCGACCCGACTTCTACCAGCGCATGTTGAAGGAACTGTCCGAGCAGATCCGCCTGGCCGACGATCTCGGCTACGATTCCGTCAGCTTCACCGAGCATCACTTCCACATCGAAGGCTTCGAGCTTTCCAACAATCCGGTCCTGCTCGATCTCTACTTTGCGATGCAGACCAAGCGGATCCGTGTCGGGCAGCTCGGCATCGTGCTGCCGGCCTCGAACCCGATCCGCGTGGCCGAGGACATCGCAATGCTCGACCACATGACCGGCGGCCGCGCCAACGCCGGCTTCGCGCGCGGCTACCAGCGACGCTGGGTCGACATCATGGCGCAGCAGACGCACGGCATTCACGGCGCGCTCCCCAACCAGCACGACGAGATCGACAACGCCAACCGTCTGGCGTTCGAGGAGAACTTCCGCATCGTCAAGAAGTGCTGGACGGAGGAGATGCTCACCCACGACGGCAAGTTCTGGAAGATCCCGGCCGGACCGACGCCGTGGACGCTGGATACGACCGAGAAGTGGGGCAAGGGCGTCGAGAACGGCATCCTGAAGTCGGTCGGCGTCGTGCCCAAGCCGCTGCAGAAGCCGCATCCGCCGCTGTTCCAGCCCTTCGCCAGCTCGGAGAATACCGTCCGTTTCTGCGCCCAGGAGAACGTGACGCCGATCCTGCCGCCGATGCATCCCTTCCACGAGGACAAGCTCTACAGCGTTTATGCCGAGGTCTCGGGCAAGCCCAAGGGGCAGGGCACGGGCGTGCTGCGCGACGTCATCATCGCCGATACCGACGAGGAGGCGATGGCGCTGTGGCAGAACTCCGGGCAGTTCTCCGGCCGCGCCTGGTTCGAGCCCTTCGGCTTCCGCAAGGGCATGGCCGATCCCAAGACCGGCCGGTTTCCCACGCCGGAAGAGGTGATTGCCGAGGGTTATGCCTATGTCGGCACGGTCGACACCGTGCTGCGCGGCATGGAGGTCCAGCAGAAGCGGCAACCCGTCGATTGGGTCTTCTGTTACACTTACAACAGCCTGGTGCCCCATCCGGTCCTGATGAAGTCGATCGAGAGCTTCTGGACCAAGGTGATGCCGCGCTTCCGTTAGACCCCTAGCTCCCGCGAGGACCGCCATGGGCATGTTGAGCGACGAGGAACATGGCGGGCTCCTGCCGGCCCGTTTGGCTGGTAAGGCGACCCCGGTGCCGACGCAGGTCGTCTCCAGTGACGAATTCCTGCCGGTGCCGCAGACCGAGCAGCAGAAGAAAGTCGAGGCGCGCATGAACGCGCTCGGCGATGAGTTCGGCCAGAAGAACGGCCTGTCGCGCCGCCGCTTCTTCCAGACCGCCGCCGGCATGGCGACGGCCTTCGTCGCGATGAATGAAATCTACGGCCCGCTCTATGGCGCTTCGCCGGCGGAGGCGAAAAGCGTCGACCTCGCGCAGGCGCGGGCTGACGGGCTGAAGGACCAGTTCGTCATGGACGTGCACACGCACTTCCTGCGTGACGACACGCGGCTCGAAGGCTTCGTGCGCGGCCGCGAGGCGGTGGGCAAGGCCGGCTGGAATCCGGGATTGGTGAACAAGCCGCAGACCATCGACGACCTCAAGTACCCGAACTGGTTCAAGGAGATCTATCTCGACAGCGACACCAAGGTGGCGCTGATCAGCGGTTCGGCGTCGGAGGATCCGCGCGACTGGTTCCTGACCAACGAGATGAAGGCCGAGACGCGCGAGAAGGTAAACAAGGCGGCCGGCTCCAAGCGCTGCCTGTCGCACGCCATCTTCACGCCGGGCTACGACGGCTGGATAGAAGAGGTCGACAAATGCATCGCGACCCTGAAGCCCGATTCGTGGAAGGGCTACACGGTCGGCGACAACACCAACAAGGATCTGGCGCGCCATCCCTGGCGCATGGACGACGAGAAGCTCGTCTATCCCTTCTATGAAAAGATGCTGAAGGCGGGCAACGACATCGTCTGTATCCACAAGGGCCTCTATCCGCCCTCGGTCTCGCAGCGCTGGCCGCATCTCACGCAGTACGCGACGGTCGACGATGTCGGCAAGGCGGCCAAGGACTGGCCGCAGATCCGCTTCGTCATCTACCATTCGGCCTTCCGCTGGACCGGCGCACCCGGTGCCTCGGCCAGCGGGTACGAGCAGTTCGAGAAGACCGGCAGGGTCGACTGGACCTCGGACCTCGCGGAGATTCCCGGCAAGTACGGCGTCAGCAACGTCTATGCCGACCTCGGCCAGATCTTCGCCCAGACCACAGTGACCGAGCCGCGTCTGTGCGCCGCCCTGATGGGCATGCTGATCAAGGGCATGGGCGTGGATCACGTCGTATGGGGCACCGACGCCGTGTGGACCGGCGCGCCGCAATGGCAGATCGAGGCGCTGCGCCGGCTGGAGATTCCCGAGGACATGCAGAAGAAGTTCGGCTTCGCCCCGCTCGGCAGCGCCGACGGCCCGGTGAAGCGCGCCATCTTCGGCGAGAACTCGGCGAAGATGTACAAGTACGACATCAAGAAAGCTGCCTGGCGCGACGACCGCTTCGCCGCGATCAAGTCGGACTACGAGCGCGCCGGCCGGGAGCCCTCGAACCTGCGATACGGGTTCGTCGTTCCGAGCTAGGACAAGATCTTAGCTATGGAGCGCGCCACTCCAGTGGCGCTCGTGAATCACGATTGC
>JAESFU010000091.1_pt1 | contig 179322 bp, 142 predicted proteins | sample 9269461 | NCBI WGS metagenome assembly JAESFU01 (sample SAMN14502556, study PRJNA617107) | algae metagenome | isolation source: Stenomitos rutilans HA7619-LM2 and co-occurring heterotrophs from cave walls | place: USA: Waikapalae cave, Hawaii | collected 2009-07-28 | reverse complement strand
AAGTCAAGGCTAAACAAATCGGCCAAACCATTTATCAAGTACGAACGGCATTGTTCGCTGACTACCTCCGACACGAGTTAGCCAACCCAAGAATTCAGGCAATCACACTCTAAGCGAAAGTCCTATTTAATAAAAGCTCAACTCTCTCTCTTGGTGACAATGTAAGCAGAGATTGATCAATTATTAATTCTTTAAGAACCTTTAGTGCAATATCAATCGTTTGCTCTTTGATCGCTTCCTGTTGAACAAATGGGTTATTTTTGTCATTACTTATCACTAATTTATGATTGTTTGGATTGCCATGCACTATTGAACTCCTTAAAGAATATAAATCATTTAGTTTAGATTTAGAAATTTGATAACCAGCCCTTTCCAGCATTCTGCTTATCGATTTTACAACCGAATTTGTCGTACTTATATCTGAACTAAACATACTTTCCCAAGCTATAAAAGCATCAAGTATTGAATCAAGAGGATTTAGCCTATTATAAATAGCTGATTTAATTCTGTTTAATGCCAAATGAATACGTTCTGTATCAATAGCATTTAACAAATCAAACCATTCCTTAACTTTATTAATTTTGTCTGTATTTAAAATTGAGACTTCTGTAGATTTATTTGTAATTATTTGAGGATATCTCTCATGTAAGGGTAAGCTTTTGTCAGTAAAAGTAATATGCATGGGTGGGTAAATAGAATTTAATCCAAGAATATGAGAGTAAACAAGATTATCAAATATTTTATCTAAGAACTGGTTATCCTGAGTGTAAGATTCATTAATTATATCGGCTCTTCCTAAAGATTGTAAGCTGGCTTTATATTCTAATGTGCAGCCAGTTATTATATTAGAATGTTTATCAGTTGTAGAAGTCGCAATTGTATGACTTATACCTGGGTTATTTATCTCATTAATATTTCTTATGATAATATTTTCTGATAAATTATATTCTTCAATACCCTCTAATCGTAATCCGTATATACCACAGAAAAATGAAATTCCTGTAACTTCGCCTTTTGCGATTTTCTCTAAAGCGTTATATTGAATTTCTATTTCATTTAGTAAATCTATTAAGGTGTACCTTATTCTATAACAACAGTTAAGGAAGGATCTTATTATAAAATTTTCTATAAAACTAAATAAAAAGTAATGAATAACAATGTTGTTTGCCATTCTATAACTTATGAAGCTTATGTCAGAATTGTCATAATTTATAATGATATTTTTTAAAGAATCATCGTTAATAAGAATATTGTAAATATATCTCTCTTCCTTTCGGTTAGGAGTATAATAATGCATAACCGTAACAATATCTTTTCTTAATATATCATTATCAATAATTAACAAGCTTGGGTAAAAATCGACTGATTTTATATATATATAATTTAATAATTCAATTTTGCTCTCTCGAGAACTTACACTTCCTCCACAATGGACCCTCCATTCATTAAATAAATTGCCGTACTGAAAAAGATATTGCTTAATATTTGAGTTAGGATTTCTGTTCATGTGCAGCTCACACCTTTCAATTAGCGAGGTTAATTCGTTTAAAACTTGTAGCTGATATATATTGAAATTATATTCTTCTACATTTTTTAAACGTACAAGCGGTCCTGCATAGTTGAGAATATATTGAAGGAATTTCTCGCCAACCTTAAATAGTAACAATTCAAATATTTGATTATTCATCCAAGTTGCAAGATTTATTTTATTATAAGATATACTTTTTAGAGCGCCAGTAAACGCTACTACTACTAAGGCATAAAACGGGGAAGTTTACTTGTTGGGTAGCATTACTTCGTTTCTATTTGCTCAATGAAGACACATGCTTATCTATGTAATAAATTGATGTTGCGTCATTTATAAATATTGGATTACTTACGAACCGGTTTTGGCGGTTTTCTGGAATATAGTCCTTTCATACGTTCGATTGCTTTACGGTTGTGTTTATTCAGAAGCCGTTTTTAACTCAACAAGCGCAAGACCAATGACCACAATAATCTCGCCTACGAAGTATAAAAAGCCCCAGATAGTCAGAACCCGATAAGCGTACACCACTAATCCTGCTGTGAGGGCGCAGTAAAGCAGGTTGGCAATGGCAATTAGCCGCAGATAGGGTTTCCAGTTCTTGGTAAGTACCCAAAAGCAGACGAACGAATAAAGGGCATAAAAACAAGGAATGATGGATAAGATAAGCGCCACGTTTTGCGGCATCCCGAAAATGCGCTCGAACCGTGCCATAACGACGCCCAGTAAGAAAGCCGAAAGCATGGCCCCGAAACAATCGATCAGAAAGAGTCTTTTGGGGTTAATTGTCATAAGACTGTCAAACAAGCTGTTTTACGATAGCCCGGTCGGTATTGCGAGGCTATTAAAATTTAACGCCGAAATGAAGCCCCGGCTCAAATAAAAAGTAATTGGGCCATTTACTTGCCAAAGTAGCAAACGAACCGAACTGGCTAAACGGGTTCGTGAATGAGTAAGCTATTGTAATTTAGCCCATTGATAACGTAACTTACCGTTCGCATGGAACACTACTACCAGAAAATGTTCGACTATATCGCTGAAATTCTGATTCTGCCCGAATCGGATAAAGGGCGCATTCGGCACACGTTCAAGCCGGTGTTTATGACGAAAGATACTCTGCTCGAAACCGCTGGGAGCGTTCCGCAATACCATAACTTCATTGTATCGGGGTATATGCGTAACTTCCACCTCGACGTCGATGAAAATGAAATTACTATTGACCTAAACGACGGCTCCCGGTTTTTTACCTCGTATTTCCACTTCATGAACCGCACGGTATCGAACGAAACCCTGCACTGCATTACCGACTGCGAACTGCTCCGCATTAGCCGAGACGACGTAGATATGACCGCCGAACAGAGCTTGACCCAGAAAGATTATACCATAAAAATTCTGCAAAAACATCTTCAGGAAGACAAACAACGTATCACCGACATGGCAACGCTGACCGCCGAAGAACGATACCGGAAGTTTCTGTGTGAGAAGCCCTCCATTATCCAGCACGTACCGCTGAGCTACATAGCGTCTTATCTGGGCATTACCCAGCGACACCTGAGCCGGTTACGAAAAGAAATTACTACCTGACGCTCAGCCCGCTCTGCAACCGTTCATCCGTATTGGACATTTGTCTAAGACCGTCCTAAAACAGCCGCGCTACTTTTGAGCCGAACGCAAACTCCTTTCGGCCATGATGACTGAATCAATTACCTCTCAATCTGTAAAAATTCCCTACACAAACAAACCGCTGACCATTGCCGCCACTACCTGGTTTATGATAGCCACGGCTGGCCAATGGCTTTTTGGTGCGTATATCCTGTTGTTTTATGGAAAGAGTACTCTGACGGGCGATTTTGAACGGTGGAACAACGTACTGCCCCACGGCTATGTAGAAGGCGACTGGAAAGGCAACGCTCTGGTAGGCTTACACATACTGCTGGCAGCCATACTGGTCATTGGAGGACCGCTGCAATTGATACCTCAAGTGCGCGACCGCTTTCCCACATTTCACCGCTGGCTCGGCAGAACCTACGTCGTAACAGCTATTACTGTTAGTATGGCAGGGGTTATCATGGTCTGGACGCGCGGCACGGTGGGCGATACGCTCATGCATGTCAGCAACAGCGTTCAGGCTCTCTACATTATTGTGTTCGCGCTGTTGGCTATTAGGTACGCGAAAACCCGCCAGTTTACCCGGCATCGTGTCTGGACGCTCCGGCTGTTTATGGTGGTGAATGGCGTTTGGTTTTTCCGGGTAGGGCTAATGGCCTGGTTAGTGCTGAATGGCGGCCCCGTGGGATTCAGCCCCAAAACATTTACGGGACCTTTCCTAACGGTCTTGTCCATATTCACCTACGCCGTTCCTCTCTCGCTGATTATGCTGGAACTCTATTTGTACGCCCAGCAAAAGCAGAACCAGGCGTTTGGACTTCTTATCGCGATACTTATTGGGTTATTTACAATCCTGATGGCTATCGGCATTTTCGGGGCTACGATGGGCATGTGGTTGCCCAGATTATGAACTATATTCAAAAACTTGTATTCGTTCACCGCAGTGCCTGCACGGCTTCCGTTACCTTGTCGGTGTTAATTATGTCGACGCCTAACTTTTTCAACTGTTTCCAGGCGTTGGGCGTGTCGGGAATGGCCCAGAACCGAATAAGTTTGTTATCGTTGTGCGACCGTTTGATAACGCGCTTGAGCTTATCGCGGTCGTCGTCGGGAATGTCGCCGGTGCCGTCCCAGCGGGAATAAGAGCGGAAGTTGTCGCTGATGAGGGCCACTTTGCGGAGCGTTTCTTCGTCATACACTTCGCTGGGTCGCCCATCGAATTGAAGCAGCGAATAATCAAGATAGGTAGGGACTTTGGGCCGATTGCCGCTAATGATGACCTGAATCGCTTTGGCATTACCCGCCCGGTTGAAATACGGCAGATTTTCCTGCAAAAGGGTTAGCAAAATGGGTAGCACTTCAGCAGGGTTATCTTTTACGTCAATGACTAAGCTAAAGGTATAGTCTCGTTCGGAACTGGGGCGGTCTTTATACTGCTGAAATAGTCGCGCAATGGGTTTTAAGTAGAGCGAATCCAGTGTAGGCGCATTCGACGAAGGCTTATCGTGTGAGACAACCAGTTTGCCATCCTGCAGCCACACATCGGCTTCAATGAAGTCGGCACGTTGTTCATAGGCATTCTGAAAAGGCCGGGGCTGGGCATAATCGTTGTGGGCATGAATCTTTTGGGCTACGGAAACAGATGTAGACTGGCCCGCTAAAATCAGCCACAAAAAATTGAGTAGAATACGGTAACGCATAGTAAACGGAGATAAGATGAGGTAAAGTAACGCAGCTTATTGACGAAACCAAAACTAAAACCGAACCTTGCCGTTTAGAGCCAAACCGCTATTTTTGACAGAAGCTTTAATGTGTAATGAATAATGAACAATGGATAATTAGTCGTTGATTCCCTCATTATGCATTATCCATTTTACATTATTCATTAAATATGAGTTTACTAACAGGAAAAGTTGCCCTCATTACCGGCGCATCGCGTGGCATCGGACGGGCTATGGCCCAAAAATTTGCTCAGGAGGGAGCCGCCGTAGCGTTTACCTATTTATCGAGTGTTGAAAAAGGCCAGGCGCTGGAAGACGAACTCCGGGCATTTGGTGGGCAGGTAAAAGGCTATCGCTCCGATGCCTCCGATTTTCAAGCAGCCGAAGAGCTTGTCAATCAGGTTATTGCCGACTTTGGTAAACTCGATGTGCTGATCAACAACGCAGGCATTACTAAAGATGGATTATTAATGCGGATGACGGAAGAACAATGGGACACCGTTATCAACGTTAATTTAAAGTCGGTGTTTAATCTCACCAAAGCGGTTACCAAACCCATGATGAAAGCGAAAACCGGCTCCATCATCAACCTTACGTCGGTAGTGGGCATTCGGGGGAACGCAGGGCAGGCCAACTATGCAGCTTCTAAAGCGGGCATTATTGGGTTCACCAAATCGGTAGCGCTGGAATTGGGCTCGCGGAATATCCGTTCCAACGCTATTGCGCCCGGCTTTATCGAAACCGAAATGACCGGCGAAATCAATGAGAAAGCACTTGACGAATGGAAGCAGCAAATTCCGATGAAACGCGGTGGTCAGCCCGACGAGGTAGCCGACTGTGCCGTTTTCCTTGCTTCCGACCTTTCCCGCTACATCACCGGCCAGGTGCTGCAAGTGGACGGGGGAATGTTAACTTAATGATGAATGATAAATTATGAATGATGAATTAGCTGACGCACAAACCATTCATAATCGCACCGGCGACCCGGTCATCATTCATAATCACACCGGCGACCCGGTCATCATTTAAAGAATGAACTTCCTTTTTCAATCCTCGCCCTGGTGGATTTTGGTATGTCTGCTCGTCGGAGCAGCCTATGCGTTTGCCATGTATCAGCCAATTCCCAGATTGGCCGGTAGTGGGGCGGCTGTTGGTGGCTTCGACAAACGCACGACCTATGGCCTGGCGGTCCTGCGATTTCTGGTCGTTAGCTTTCTATGTTTTCTGTTGCTGAATCCGCTTATCCGCAGCCTGCGAACACTAACCGAAAAGCCGAAAGTGGTACTGGCCGTCGATAACTCCGAGTCGGTAGTGGCAGCAGGTCGGCCTGCGCTCAATAAATCATTGACGGGCTTAGAAACACTTCGGAAGCAACTGGTCGACAAGGGATTGGATGTAGCTGTGCGAACCTTTGGCGATACCATCACGGCTGCCGATTTAACGCAAATTCCGTTCACGCGTCGCACAACGGATTTGTCGGGGCTTCTGTCGGGAATTCGCCAGGATTATGAAGGACGTAACCTCACGGATGTGGTGCTGGTGTCGGACGGTATTTTTAACCAGGGCCTGTCGCCGACCTTTGGGCAGTATCCGTTTGCCATACAGACCGTTGGCCTGGGCGATACAATTCCAAAGAAAGATATTCAGCTAAAAGGCATTGTTGCCAACCGGATTGCGTATTTAGGCAACCAGTTTCCAGTGCAGGCCGAGGTGGTGAGCAACGGATTTCAGGGACGAAGTGCAACGGTTGTGTTGCGGCAGAACGGCAAAGAATTAGGTCGGCAATCGGTAAACTTTGGCAAAAACAACACGTTTAACCAGCTAACCTTTCAGACAACCGCGACGCAGAAAGGCGTTCAGCATTACGTGGTCGAGGTATTGCCGCAGCCGGGCGAATTCAGCACCCGCAACAACCGGCAGGACGTGTATTTAGATGTTATCGACGGGAAAGAAAAAGTACTGCTGCTGGCGCTGGCTCCTCATCCCGATATTAAAGCCATTCGGAACCTGCTGGAAAAGAACCAAAACTACGAACTCGACATCCGTGTCCTGACGGGCGCAGCGGCTGATGCTCCACCACTTGCTGATAAAACCTACGACCTACTAATCCTGCACCAGATTCCTGACAATGGTGGCGTAGGAAATGCCTTGATGCAGAAGTATTTGGCGAAGAATACGCCCGTGCTGTTCGTGCTGGGCAACCAATCGTCGATGGGGCCGTTCAATACGTCGAATCCGGTGATGCAGGTATCGGCACAACCCAATCAGAGCGACAAAGTAACGGGCGTTTTTAACGCTGACTTCAAACAACTGAATTTAGACCCGGCCCGACTCGATATTCTGGCGAAACTGCCGCCTATGCTGGTGCCTTATGGTGAGTTTCGGTTACAACCCGGCAGCGAGGTGGTGCTCTGGCAACAGGTGGGCAGTGTCCGCACGACCAAGCCGCTGCTCGCAATTAATGTGACCAGCCCCCGCAAAACGGCCGTGCTGGCCGGAGAAGGCTTGTGGGGATGGCGGCTTGAAGAATACGCCCTAACCGACAAACAGGAGGTTGTTGACGAGTTGGTGCAGAAGGTAATTCAACTGATTTCGGTGAAAGAAGATCGGCGTAAACTTCGGGTTTACCCCATTCGGAACGAGTTTGTGGCCGGTGAAAAAGTCATCTTCGAAACCGAACTCTATAATGATATTTACGAGCGGCTATTCGATAAACCGGTTCGGCTGGAAATCAGCGATGAAAAAGGGCTGACCCGTTCCTACAACTACACACCGACTGCGGCCAACAGTCGGTTTGAAATCAGTCGATTACCCGAAGGAGCCTATCGGTTCCGGGCCAGCGTGACGGTGAACAACAAATCCGAGCAATCATCCGGGCAGTTTGTCGTGCGCGACCTGCAACTCGAAGCCCTCAACACCACCGCCGATCACGGGCTGCTTCGGCAGTTGTCCAGCCAAACCGGCGGGCAATTTTATACCGCTAACCAAACGGATGCTCTTGTGCGTAACCTGACTACCCGCCCGCATCCGGCTCGTCTGATAAGCACCGAAGAAATGAATGAGTTGATCAACTGGCGGTGGCTATTCTTCGTCGTGCTTACATTGGCGGCAATCGAGTGGGGGTTGCGGAAGTTTTATGGCGGATATTGAGTAGAATTGTTACACAGAGAAAAGAGAGTGGCACAGAGAGACAAAAACCTCTGTGCCACTCTCTTTTCTCTGTGTAATAACCTGTCAACTAAACTATTTTACACGATATCTCTGTTTTCTACATGTAAACTGATACTTTAGCTTTGTATATTCGTCTGAAAACCAATGACTATAATGGAAACACCAACTCGACCCATGACCGCTCGCGAAAAAATCCGCAGACTTGTGGAAGTAAAAGAGCAAGCGCAGCGTGAAGCGAAAGAGCGGTATCAGACCGACCCCAAGATTCGAGCTATTGTTGAAGAACTAAAGAAGAAAAATGGCTTACAACGCGCCAGGATACAGGTATGAATTTAGTTTTGCCGGAGGTGAGCAGAACTTATATTATTTTACTACCAGTCATGAAATTGTCTACTAAATTAAATTCGTTCCGTCCGATTACCTGTTTGTCGATTATATAGAGGGGCGCGTTAATGCCTTTGAAATGGTTATTGCGGTAGCCGATAACCCCACTGGTAAACGCATACCTGCCGACCCGCTTACGGAACCAACTATCCTGGCTATTTTCCACGATTTTTTCCGGTCTTTAGAACACGTTATTATTTACATCTGCGATAGTTCAGACGGGCGAGAAAAAGCCCGCTTCCGAAAATTTACCAGTTGGGTCTATAAGAATACCGACCCCGATTTGTTTAAAATGGATGCCTTTCTGCCCGATGGTGACCGCTTTACGATTCTCTCCGGTATTCTGAGCAAGAAGAATCCCTATTTCAGCCAGTTTGTTGAATTGTTCAAAAATTTAGCTGAAGCGGATAAGTGATATATTTAAGGCTTCGATCTGCTCACTCCTCTCCAACCTCGCCCATCTCCGCCCGAATCGCGCTATTTACGTACCTGATTTCACTGTAAGTTACGCCGTTACCAATGCTCTGCACCAGTTCGGTGAACGTGGTTTGGGCATTTGTTTCGAGATGAGAACGGATGAGCCTGATTCGGTCAGGTGGCAAAACAGCATCTACTGAAAGTTCTCCCTTGCCGATGCACTGCGCTAAGTGACCTTCAATGGTCGACACAGCGAACCCGCGCTCGGTGGCGATTTCGGTGATGGTTTTACCTGCCTGGAACAGGGCCAATGTTTGGGTAGTCGACGGTATTTTAGGTTCTTTGGGTTCCTTCGTTTTTTTCTCTTTCGGCGTCGTTTCCCGCGTCGGTTTGGGTCGTTCTACGTATTCTTTGATAAGTGCGAGCAGTTCATTGCCAAGTTGCTTTACCTTGGTTTTACCAAACCCTTTGATGGCCAGTAACTCATCCAGCGTGGTTGGGCGAAGGCGGGCCAGTTCGGCGATGGTCTTCTGCGGCAGCACCATATAGCCGGAGGTATCATGTTCGCCCGCCATGTCGTTGCGCCATTTCATCAAGGCACCATATAGGCCCCCGCGTCCGGGGCTGTCGGTGGCGGCTGTTGTCTGGCGTTCGTGTTTTTTGCGTTCGGGCTGGAAATCTAATTCGGCATGGTTGCGAGCCTGCAAATAAGCTAACGCGCCAAATCCATCGCGGCAACTGGCAAACGAGCGTAGCTTACTGAATAATTCTTTTTCTAATTCGTCCATCGCTTCCAGCAGCAACTCGCGCACCTGTTTGTTGTCGCAGTCGGTCGGGCAGCGGTAGAACAGAGGTAGTAACTCGTCGCCGAGTAAAGTCTGAAAATAGGCAGCCGCTTTGCGAACACGCTCCTGCAAGGCTTCGTTCTCTTCGGGTAATCGGTCTTCGGCGAAATAGGCGGGCAGTTGTTGCAGAAAACGCTGGGTAACATCGCGGGCTTTCGTGCGAAGCAGGTCGGTAAGTTGGGCGATGATGGGCGCACATTCAGCATCTAAACTACCGGCATGTTCGTTCACAACCCGGCGGCATCGGTACAGCAATGAATTGGCCCGTTCAAACGAAAACAACTCCCGCAGTAATTGTTGCTGATTGGTTCGTTTGGCATCCTGCAAATGCTGCTCGGTGGGTGTTTGCTGCTGTACGTCGGCGTGGAAATCCTCCAGTGTTTGCTCAGTTTTGATGCTATGCGACGGAATGGGTGCCCGCAACACCAGGCCATCGAGGGTTTTGCATCGGCTGAGTGCCACATACACCTGCCCGTGGGCGAAAGCCGCCGAGGCATCAATAATGGCCTTCTCGAAGGTTAATCCCTGACTTTTGTGTATCGTAATGGCCCAGGCCAGTTTGAGCGGAAACTGCCGGAAGGTGCCAATGGCTTCGGCTTTGATTTCTTTCGTGGCTGAATCCAGGGTGTATTTGATGTTGGTCCAGTCGGCTGGATACACCTCAATTTCTTCGCCATCGGATTGACTTCTAACATAAATCATGTCGTCGTCAATGGCCGTTATCTGCCCAATTTTGCCATTGTAGTAGAGCTTTTCGCGGGAGATGTCATTCTTGATAAACATCACCTGCGCGCCAACTTTCAGGTCAAGACTGGCTTCGGTTGGGTAGATGTTGGCCGGAAAATCGCCCTCTACCGTAGCCTCGAAGGTGTGCAGGGGCGTTTTCAAATTTCGGAGCTTATCGCTGTTAATTTGCTGGGCCGTTGTGTTGTGCGTTGAGAGGGTAATGTAACCCTCCTCATCGCGGGGCGAAAAATCGGGAATATGGCGTTGGTTGAGATCGGCCAACTGCTCACGGGTAACGGTTTTTTCGCGAATGCTGTTAAGTAAATTGATAAACCGTGCATCGGATTGCCGGTAAATATGCGTCAGTTCAATGGCTACGTAAGGCGTTTGTCGTAAGGCTTTGCTGCCAAAAAAATAGCCCGTTTCATAGTGCGGTTTTAGCAGCGTCCAGTCGTCATCCCGAATCACGGGCGGTAGTTGCTGCATATCGCCAATGAGGAGTAGTTGCACTCCACCAAATGGCTGCCCGTTATTGCGAAACCGGCGCAATACTTCATCAATGCCATCGAGCACATCGGCCCGCACCATGCTGATTTCGTCAATAACGAGCAGGTCGAGGGTGCGAAGCAAATTGATTTTCTCTTTGTTAAACTTCCGGCTTTCACGGGCGGTTGCTCCGGGGACTAAAGGGCCAAACGGAAGCTGAAACAGCGAATGAATGGTGACGCCCCCCGCATTGATAGCCGCTACGCCCGTTGGAGCCACCACGGCAAGGCGCTTGGCGCTCAGTTGTTTAACTTGATGCAGGAAGGTCGTTTTTCCCGTTCCGGCTTTCCCGGTCAGGAAGATGTTTCGGTTCGTGTGCAGAACAAAATTATGGGCAAGGTCAAGTTTGTCGTTTACGGGGGCAGCCATGAGCATCTACAGCAATGAATCAACAAATGTACTTCTTCTTGAAGAAAGGTTTTACTTCGGCTTTGGGCAAGTTCTTTTTAAACAGGAAATGATTTGATAATCTTAGCGGCAATGGTTTTGACATGACATACTTTACTTTTGTTAGTAAAAACAGACAGTTTTTGTTGCATCACAATCGGTAACAAATATGATGGATTCGAGACGGGACTTTCTTAAAAAAGCAGCGTTGTTGTCAGCAGGATTATCGGGCGTGTTACCTGAGTCGATTCAGAAAGCGTTTGCCATCGATCCACAACCCGGCACCACCTATTTAGACGCTGAACACGTGGTCATTCTGATGCAGGAAAACCGCTCGTTCGACCATACGTATGGCAGCCTTCAGGGCGTGCGTGGCTTTAACGACCCCAGAGCGTTTACGCTGCCCAACAAAAACAAGGTTTGGCTTCAGACCAATGCGGCTGGCGAAACCTACGCGCCCTTCCGGCTGAATATGCACGATACCAAAGCAACCTGGATGAGTTCACTGCCGCACTCGTGGGAGAATCAGGTCGATGCCCGAAACGGTGGAAAATACGATAAGTGGCTGGATGTGAAGCAGTCGGGTAATAAAGAATATGCCCATATGCCCCTCACAATGGGCTATTACAACCGGGACGATATTCCGTTCTATTATGCGTTGGCCGATGCCTTCACTGTCTGCGACCAAAATTTCTGCTCCTCACTGACCGGTACCACACCCAACCGGCTTTATTTCTGGACGGGCACCATCCGCGACCCCCGCGACCCGAAAGCCATGGCAAACGTTCGGAATGAAAACGTAGATTTCGACGCGGAGGTGGGCTGGACAACCTTTCCCGAACGGTTAGAGGAACAGGGTGTTTCCTGGAAAATTTATCAGAACGAAATTACCCTCCCGACGGGCTTAACGAGCGAAGAAGATGGGTGGTTAGCAAACTTTGGCGACAACCCCATCGAATGGTTTTCGCAGTATCGGGTTCGGTTTCACCCGGCTTATTACGCTCATATTCAGCAGGAAGAAAAAGCCATTCCCGAACGCATACAAGCGCTGGAGACAAAATTGAAAAGCCTGACAGAAACCGATAAAGACTACGCAAAAACGAAGAAAGCGATTGAGCAGCAACACGCATGGCTGAAAACCGTGAAAGCCGACCTGGTTGCGTATTCACCGGATAAGTTCAACCAACTGCCGGATCGAGAAAAGAACCTCTGCCGAAAAGCGTTCACGACCAACGTCAACGATCCCGATTACCGAAAACTAACCGCGCTAACCTATCAGGATGGCACTACACAGCGCACCGTCAACGTGCCGAAAGGCGATGTGCTGCACCAGTTTCGTGACGACGTAGAAAACCGGAAGTTGCCAACGGTTTCGTGGATAGTCGCACCCGAAAACTTCTCTGATCACCCGTCTTCGGCCTGGTACGGAGCCTGGTATCTGTCGGAAATGCTGGATGTTCTGACCCAAAACCCGGAAGTCTGGAAAAAAACGATTTTCATTCTGGCTTATGACGAAAACGACGGCTATTTCGACCATGTACCGCCGTTCGTACCGGCCCATCCCGACCACCCCAACACCGGCCTGACCAGCAAAGGCATTAACACCCGGCTGGAATTTGTCACACAGGAACAGGAGAATAAGCGCAGGAATCGGGGCCGAACGGGACCCATTGGACTCGGTTACCGGGTGCCGCTGGTGATTGTGTCGCCCTGGAGCCGGGGTGGTTATGTTTGCTCGGAAGTGTTCGACCACACCTCCACACTGCGGTTTCTGGAGAATTTCGTGAGCCACAAAAAAGGTAAGAAACTCGAAGAATCAAACATTAGCGATTGGCGACGAACAGTTTGTGGCGATTTGTCGTCAGCGTTCCGGCCTTATCAGGGTGAAGCTATCAAACTGCCCACTTTCGTCAAAAAAGAGCCGTTTATCGAAGGGATTCACAAAGCTCAGTTTAAGGAAGTACCAACAAACTTTAAACCACTCACTAACGACGAAATCCGGCAGTGTAACACAAACCCGGCGGCTTCGCCTTACCTGCCTCGGCAAGAGGAGGGGGTGCGTCCATCCTGTGCGCTGCCCTATGAATTATATGCAGATGGGCGCATGACTAACAGCCGCTTGGCGCTAACACTGGCAGCTAAACAGGAAGCGTTCGGTAAAAAAGCCCTGGGCGCACCGTTTCAGGTCTGTCAGCAACTTGGCAGTGATGCCCATTTTCGTTCCTATACCGTTGCTGCTGGCGACACGCTGAGCGATGTCTGGTCGATTGATGGCCCGTTTCACCTGTGTATTCAGGGGCCAAACGGCTTTTTTCGGGAGTTTAAAGGAAATACTAATAACCCACTTCTGGAAATTTCCTGCGTCTGCGAGCGGGATGCCAGGAAGCAATTGACCGGAAATATACTGGTGCAGTTGAAAAATGCAGACCCGAAACGTAGTTACGCGGTTCAGGTAGTCGATAATGCATACCTTACCAAACCCCGGTCAATTGTACTCGAAAAAGGGGGTATGAAAGGTGATTCGCAGTCGGCCGTGCTGAATCTGAAAAACAGCTACAACTGGTATGATTTCAGTGTGAACGTAGCGGGTTTTTCTGATTTTGAGCAACGCTACGCCGGGCGGGTCGAGACGGGGAAAGCGGGTTTCAGCGACCCGGCAATGGGAAAGGTTGATGCCTTAGCCAGTCGGTAAGCGATAAATTCGTAAGTTGTAGAGGAAATCAGTGGTGTCAGGTTTCAGAGCCTGACACCACTGATTTCCTCTACAACTTTTTTTGATTGAAGCCAATGCCCAGCGAATCGCCGACTCTCAAAAAAGCGTTAACACCTGTTCATTTGTGGGCCATTGGGGTCGGATTAGTTATTTCGGGTGAGTATTTCGGCTGGAACTACGGCTGGGGCGTGGCTGGAACGGTAGGCCTGCTCATTGCCACGCTGCTTATTACGCTACTCTACTTCACGTTTATTTTCAGCTTTACCGAACTCACAACCGCCATTCCGAACGCGGGTGGCCCGTTTGCCTATGCATTACAGGCGTTTGGGCCGTTGGGCGCGTTGGTGGCGGGCTATGCCACGCTAATCGAGTTTCTGTTTGCTACACCCGCTATTGCCCTGGCGCTGGGCAGCTATATTCATTTTCTGTATCCGGTGGTTCCAGTGGTCTGGTGTTCGGTGGGGGCATTCGTCGTGTTCACAGCCATTAATCTGCTGGGCATTCAGGAAGCGGCCTGGTTTTCGCTGATCATGACCATCATTGCCATCGGCGAACTGCTGCTGTTTATTGGCGTTGTGTATCCGTACACCAGTCTCGACACCTTTTTGCACAATCCCATGCCTTTCGGGTGGCCCGGTGTGTTTGCGGCCCTGCCCTTTGCCATTTGGCTGTTCGTTTGCTTGGAAGGGATTGCGATGGTGGCTGAAGAAGTAAAGGATACGAAAAACGCTATTGCGAAGGGCTACATCTCGGCGGTGTTGACGCTGGCGTTTCTGGCCTTAACGGTCATGGTTAGCGTGGGAGGCATTACACACTGGGAAAACCTCGACCACCTCGATTACCCCATGCCCGAAGCCATCGCCATCGTATTGGGGCGGCAAAATCCGCTCACCAAATTCTTTACGAGCGTAGGCCTGTTCGGCCTGATTGCGTCGTTTCATGGCATTATCATTAGTTATTCCCGGCAAATTTTTGCGCTGGCCCGCGCTGGTTATCTGCCCCATAGTTTATCAACGGTGAGCCGCAACCGGCAGGTGCCTTTTCGGGCGTTATTAGTGGGCGCGGTCTTCGGTATAGCAGCGCTGGTGCTGTTTGATACCAGTAAGTTGGTTATTCTCTCGACCATCGGTGCGGTGGTGGTTTACATCGTCAGTATGCTGTCGCTGTTTCGGCTCCGGCAAAGCCAGCCTGATTTGCCACGCTCGTTTAAAGCGCCTTTTTATCCAGTGTTTCCTGCTATTGCGCTCTTGCTGGCGGTTGTAGCATTAGGGGCTATGCTGTATTTTTATAGCTGGTTAAGTCTGTTGTTTTTCGGCGGGCTGGTGGTAGTTGTGGGCTTGTTTTACGTGTCAGGCCGACGCTCGGTTGGGGGTGGTTGATACCGGAGGTTTTAATAAACGTTCAAAAAATGCCTTACTCTTCCACTATCAATACGTTCACCTATCGCTTTACCGATCTGAAAGACCTGCTGGCGAAGGCAAGCCCGGAACGGTCGGGTGATGGATTGGCGGGATTGCTGGCCGAAAGTTATGAGGAGCGCGTGGCGGCCCAAATGGCGCTGGCCGATGTGCCATTAACGGCGTTTTTGAATGAGGCCGTTATTCCCTACGAAACCGACGATGTAACGCGTTTAATCATCGACACCCACGATAAAACGGCCTTCACACTTATCAGCCACTTCACCGTTGGTGACCTGCGCGACTGGCTGCTCTCTGACGAAGCCGATACGAAAACCTTGCAGCAACTGGCACTCGGACTAACGCCCGAAATGGTATCGGCCGTATCGAAACTGATGCGAAATCAGGACCTGATTCTGGTGGCAAAAAAATGCGAAGTCGTCACCCGATTCCGAAATACAATGGGCCTGGCTGGGCATCTGGCCGTTCGGCTGCAACCCAATCACCCAACGGACGACGCGAAGGGAATAGCGGCCAGCATCATTGATGGCTTGCTTTACGGCAGTGGCGATGCGATGATTGGCATCAATCCAGCCACCGATAGCCCGGCCACCACTTCGCGGCTGCTTTATATGCTGGACGGTCTGCGTGACCGGTTTGCAATACCCACCCAAAACTGCGTACTAAGCCACATTACGACTACTTTGGACCTAATGAATCAGCAGACGCCGGTCGATCTGGTGTTTCAATCCATTGCCGGAACGCAAAAAGCAAATGCCAGTTTTGGGGTTACGCTGCCACTTTTGCAGGAAGCTTACGAAGCAGGGCTGTCGCTCAAACGTGGCACGCTGGGCAACAACCTGATGTATTTTGAAACAGGGCAGGGGAGTGCGTTGTCGGCCAATGCTCACCACGGCGTCGATCAGCAAACCTGCGAGGTGCGGGCCTATGCTGTTGCCCGGTACTTTAATCCGTTTCTGGTCAATTCGGTGGTCGGGTTTATCGGGCCAGAGTATTTGTTCGATGGGAAGCAGATTATCCGGGCGGGGCTGGAAGATCATTTTTGCGGTAAACTCATGGGCCTGCCGATGGGCATGGACATTTGTTATACTAATCACGCGCAAGCCGATCAGGACGATATGGACACGCTGTTAACCTTGCTCGGCGTGGCGGGCCTTACGTTTATGATGGGCGTTCCCGGTGCCGACGACATTATGCTGAATTACCAGTCTACCTCGTTTCATGATGCACTTTATCTGCGTCGGACGCTGGGCCTTCGCCCGGCACCAGAGTTTGAGGAATGGCTGCGTCGGCAGGGAATTATGGATCACCAGGGCAATCGGCTCTCGAATGGGCTTCAGAAACAACTGTATAAAGCTTTGCTTGGGGCATAGGAATAAAGCGCATGAACGAACCGAAAAAATCTGGACCGGAAGCCGACGAATGGGAAGCACTTAAGGCCTACACCTACGCCCGAATTGCGCTGGGGAAGACGGGTGTTTCTATTCCACTTCGTGAGTCGCTGCGGTTCAAACTGGCTCACGCTCATGCGAAAGATGCCGTTTATTCTGCCTTGAACGTTGCTGATTTACAGGCTGAATTAGCCACTATAGGTTTACCGGTTTTGCACCTTCATAGCCGTGTCGAACAGCGGGACATGTACCTCCAGCGCCCCGACTTAGGCCGCTTGTTAAACAAATCATCCAGCGACCAGCTCCGGCAACTCAATAGTCCACCTGCCGACATTTGTATTATCATTGCCGATGGGCTTTCGGCAACGGCTATTCACAAAAATGCCGCACCGGTGGTTCGTTTGTTTGTCCAGAAAGCACAGCAGGCAGGTTATTCGCTGGCCCCGATTCTACTGGTCGAACAGGGGCGGGTGGCCATTACCGATGCTATTGGCGAACTATTGCGTCCTCGGCTGGCGGTTATCCTGATTGGCGAACGGCCGGGCCTTAGTTCATTTGACAGCATGGGAGCCTACATCACGTATGCGCCCCAACACGGCCTGACCGACGAACGCCGAAACTGCATCTCCAACATTCGCGACGAAGGATTATCACCCAAAATGGCCGTAGACAAGCTGATGTACCTTATTGAATCGGCGTTTCGTCTACAGATTACGGGGGTGGCTCTGAAAGATCATGACAATCTGCTGAATTAGTGGGAAACCAGAAGCAATTTTTGGTTGTATATAAAAAGGATTGTTACACAGAGATACACGAAGGAGCACAGAGATGCACAGAGAGGTCGTTTATAGAATCTCTGTGCATCTCTGTGCTCCTTCGTGTATCTCTGTGTAACAACTTTTAACTTAGTATATTAACGGATTATCATGAATATTGGTGATAAAGTCCGGCTATTGCGGGCGAAAGAACAGGGTGTCGTGTCGCGGTTTTTGCCCGGCGACATGATTGAAATTGAGATTGAAGATGGGTTTCGGATTCCGGTTATGCGCTCGGAGTTGGTGCCAGTTTCGCCCTTAGAGGCCGAACGGCTCCTGAAACCAACGGCTTATTCCCCCCAGAAAACGGTAACATCGTCGGCTCCGGCCATTCTATCCAATCAGGGTATTTATTTAGCGTTTGTGCCGGTCAACGACCGCGAATATACGCTCCACCTCATCAATAATACCGACTGGGAGTTTCCCTATACGCTGGGCGAAGAGTCGGGAGCGCCAACGGGTGGCGTGCAGTTTCGCGGGCTGCACAATGGTTTGTTAAAACCTAAATCACAGCAGAAAATGAATGAGCTATACGCCCACGCCAAATTTGAGGAATGGCCCACGTTTGTGGTGCAGGGACTTTGGTTTCTGGCTGGAAAATCATCGCTACGGCAACCGTTAATGAAACGGTTCAAAGCGAGGGCGGCAACGCTTTTTAAACAAAAAACAACGGTGCCAGTGCTCAATCAGCCCGGTTTTCTGACGCAGTTGGATGCCGAAACGGCAGAGCCAGCATCACAAACGCCGAACAGCAATCGGCCAAGACCAGTAGCCATTAGCACTGAGGAACTGAAAGCCGAAATGCTTAAACCCAAATCGGATTTAGGCGGTATCTCAATTGAACGTCCATCATCTGTCGTGGATTTGCACATTGAGGCTTTACTACCCGCCGGAGCAGGCAAACGCAGCCCAGCCGATTTACTGAAACTTCAACTCGATACTTTTGAGAAAGCGTTGGAAAACGCCATTGCCAGCGGCATGAGCGATATTACATTTATTCATGGCGTAGGCAGCGGCTCCTTAAGAACGGAACTGCACAAACGGTTAGGTCAGCACCCCAACGTTAAATTCTTTGAAGACGCTCAGAAACAGAAGTTTGGCTATGGTGCCACAAAGGTTACGATTAAGTGAGGTGTTTACTTGTTACCGCAACGGCGGACCGACAGAGATGCACAGAGTAAAAAGAGATGCACAGAAAGGTTATATAAAACTCTGTGCATCTCTGTGTCTTCTCTGTGTATCTCTGTGTAATAGTTTTATACTCGTATCTTGCCAGCCGTCCGGCAATCGTATAGATACGAAAGCCCCTAAAGAAGCGTATAAAACCACCGAAATGGAAGTCCGTAATGAACGATTTTTATCGACCGTCCATGTGCCTGTATCCATTGCCCTCTCAGACGTTGAACGGCAAATCAACACGCAGGTAAACGGCCTGATATACGAGGATAACAGCCTGGACGATAATAACAATGATCAATTCATGGCGAAGGTCTGGAAGCGCGGTACCATTCTCGTTACGGCGCAGGACAGCCTGTTCCATTTCACAGTTCCGCTGAAAATCTGGGCGAAAGCGGGCGTATCGGTGCTGGGATTCACGCAATATAAAGAAACCGAATTTGAGATAGACCTGCGCTTCAAATCGAAGTTCGACCTCGACCGAGATTGGTCGGTTCATACCCAAACCCAGGCCGATGGCTACGGCTGGGTGCGTCGGCCAACGGTGAGTGTGATTGGCCTGAATATTCCCATCACGAACTTGGTTGGACGGATGATTGACAAAAATCTGGGCAGCATCACCAAAGCCATCGACCAGCAGATACGCCGGAACGTTGATCTCAGAACGCCCGTCCTGAAAGCCTGGAATACCCTCCGCGAACCTTATCTGATTTCGGAGAAATACCGTACTTATCTGCAAGTCGTGCCGAAGCGCATACTCATTACACCCCTGCGTTTCGAGGGGCGCGTGATTCGGTCTACCATTGGCATTGAGGGCTATACACTTACCACAACCGGCGCAAAACCCGACGTTCGACCGGCCGTATCACTGCCCGATTTAACCGTAGTGCCGACTGTGCGGGACGATTTTCAGATTGGCTTGCTTAGCGAAGCCAGTTACCCCGAAGCCGCCAAACTTGCGGCTGAAGAGTTTGTTGGGAAATCGTTTTCATTCGGTACTAACCAGATTGCCATCACGAGCATGGATATGTACGGCCAGAACGAAAGCCTGATTGTCAAGGCCGGTCTGAAAGGCACTATTAACGGCGACATTTATCTGCGCGGACGACCTTATTATGACGCGCACGACCAAACCATTTCGCTGAAAGACCTTCAGTATGATCTGGACACGAAAAACGTGCTGGCCCGGTCGGCGAGCTGGTTGCTGAAAGGCACTTTCGCCCGCACACTCGAAAAGCAGTTGACTATTCCCGTAGGCTCTCAAATTGCGGATATGCAGAAACTCTTGCAGGAGCGGCTTAAAAACAATCAGCTTGCCAAAGGCGTGACGATCAACGGCCACATTGACGAAATCAAACCCGACCAGGTTTATTTAACGCCCACCGCCCTGCTCGCCGTCGTGAATGCCCGGGGTCGTATTGACGTGAAAGTGGATGGATTGCAATAATGCCTGGCGTAAAGTGGTGACGGCGGTTGGCCGTTGCCATTCTTAAAACCGACATTTTGTGTCAAAACCGTGGTATCGGTTTTGAGAAATGGACACCACGGTTATGACAATCTCCGTACCTTTGTCATCCCTGAGCGATACGAGTCGGCTTATCGCGTTCTGCCCACAGCAGAATGAGGAAAGTCCGGGCAGCACAGAGCACCCTACTTCCTAACGGGAAGGCGGATGGCTGGGAACGGCCATTCGACAGCCAGTGTCACAGAAAATATACCGCCAGATAGTCGATAGTTGTCAGTCGTTAGCCAACAGTTTTTCTACTAATGACTGACGACTATCGACTACTTTTGGTAAGGGTGAAAAGGTGGGGTAAGAGCCTACCGCCCGCCGGGCGACCGGCGGGGCAGGATAAACCTTAGGGGCTGAAAGACCAAATAAGCGTCGGATGTGGGGCGGCTCGTTCCCATTCTGGCAAGCCAGATGCCGACGCGGGTAGGTCGAACGAGGTGGCCGGTGACGGCCATCCCAGATAAATGATAAGCCATCTCATCGAAGAGTGGGAGGACAGAACCCGGCTTATAGACTCGTATTGCGAAGGGTTTTTATTTTAAATCATAAAGCATGTGAAATTTTTAAGCTAATAACTTTGAAATACAAAGTACTTTTGATTAGCTTTGTACGTCTCAGGTAGATTTTAAGAAAGAAATAAAACATGTAGGGTTATGCAAAACAACAGACTTATTGGCATTGTGCTCGCTGTAGGGTTTTTATTGCTCATTCCCTTCGTAGCGATGCAGTTCACAGATGAAGTAAAATGGACTCGTTTCGACTTTCTTGTCGCGGGTACCCTTCTGTTGGGCACGGGTCTACTTTGTGAACTGGTATTGAGACGGGTAAGCAAAATCCAGTCCCGAATTGCCATCTGTGGCAGTATTATGGTAGCCCTCGTCCTCATTTGGTTAGAACTTGCAGTTGGTATCTTCGGAACACCGTTCGCTGGAAATTAGGTGGTAAAACCATTACGAATGACGTATAGAATAATGTTAAACTAATTGATACAGGGTAGTTAAACTGACAACAGCAATAGGTTCGATAACTATCTGATAAAACTATTTCCTGGCTTTAAACAACAACGCGCTACTTTTTTTCGTACCTTTGCGGCCACGTTTTACCAGGGAGTGCGTCTCCCATCAAAACTAAACAAGCGCAAATGGCTGTTAAAATTCGTTTATCGCGTCGTGGACGCAAGAAAATGGCGATGTACGACATCGTAGTAGCAGAGTCAACCTCTCCACGCGATGGCCGGTTTATTGAGAAAATCGGTTCGTACAACCCCAACACCGACCCTTCGACGGTCGTATTGAAGTCGGAACGGGCTGTTTATTGGCTCATGGTGGGTGCCCAGCCGACCGATACCGCACGTTCGGTATTGTCGCACGAAGGCATCATGTATCGTAAACACCTCCAGGTGGGTGTGAACAAAGGCGCTATTTCGCAAGACCAGGCCGACGAAAAATTTGCTACCTGGAAAGGGGAGAAAGAAAACCGTAAAGCCGGTGCTGCCGACACGAAAACCCAGACTAAAGAGCAGGCACGTGCCGCTCGGTTAGAGGCTGAGAAAAAAGTGAACGAAGCCCGCGCTGAAGCGATTGCCAAGAAAAACAAAGTAGAAGAGCCCGTAGTGGAAGCTGCCGTAGTTGAGGCTCCTGTTGCTGAAGAAACAGCCCCCACAACGGAAGCTGCTGTAGCCGAAGCGCCAGTCGTTGACGAAGCTCCTGTAGCTGAAGCGGCTCCGGTGGTTGAGGAAGCGCCTGTGGCTGAAACTGCACCCGTAGCTGAAACGGCTCCTGCTGCTGAAGTAGCTCCAGAAGCGGCACCCGTAGCTGAAGAAACACCTGCTCCGGTTGCCAAAGCAGAAACGGTTGCGCCTGCTGCCGAAACGCCGGTAGCTCAGGAAACCCCTGTTGTAGAGGCAGCTACCGAAGAAAAACCCGCAACAGAAACTCCTGCTGCGGAATAATTCGTTGGGTAAACTTGTTAACTGAGAGCCTGTTCGTGTCTGGACAGGCTCTTTTTGTACATCATGACTAAAGACGATTGCTATCAGGTGGGCCACATCACCAAAGCGCATGGCGTGAGCGGTGAACTGGTTCTTTTTTTAGACGTTGACAACCCCGCCGAGTATGCCGATCTCGAATCGGTATTGCTGGAAGTGAAAGGGGAATTGCTTCCATATTTTATTGAGTCCATCGCTATCGTGAAAGGTAGCCGGGCCATTGTTGCCTTCGAGGATGTAGATACCATCGAGCAGGCCGAACGGCTTATTAATTGCGGGGCGTTTCTGCCGCTGGATGAACTGGAACCCATTACCGACGATACCCGCTTTTATTTCCACGAAATTGTTGGCTACCAAGTGGTTGACTCCGAAGCGGGCGAATTAGGGACCGTTCGGGGCGTGTATGCCATGAATGCTCAGGATTTGATTGCGATGGACTATCAGGGCAAAGAAGTGCTGATTCCAATCAACAGCGATATTGTCAGGACAATTGACCGCGCCAACCAGAAATTGAATGTGGCCTTGCCCGACGGCTTGCTGGAAATTTATATGGAAGAGAACAGTAAGGATAAGCCTGAAATCGACGGCGACACGGACGATACCGATGAGGATTGATATCATTACCTGTTTGCCCCGGCTGCTTGATAGCTTTTTTGCCCATTCCATCCTGCAACGGGCGCAGACGGGCGGCTACGTAGAGGTGGTCGTACATGACCTGCGTGACTTCACTGCCGACAAGCACCGGCGCGTGGACGACTATGCCTTTGGCGGGGGCGCGGGTATGGTGATGCAAATCGATCCGATTGCCCGATGCATCCGGTCGTTACAGGCCGAACGCACTTATGACGAGGTGATTTACATGACCCCCGACGGCGAACGACTTAATCAGAGAACGGCTAATTCATTATCCTTGCGGCAAAATCTGATTATCCTCTGCGGTCATTACAAAGGTGTTGATGAGCGCGTTCGTGAAGTGTTCATTACTAAGGAAATCAGCATTGGTGACTATGTGCTGAGCGGGGGCGAATTAGCAGCCTGTGTGCTTTCGGATGCCATTATCCGTCTGCTGCCCGGCGTACTAAATGACGAGACCTCCGCCCTAACCGACTCGTTTCAGGATAATTTGCTGGCTCCGCCGGTTTATACCCGCCCGGCCGAATTTGAAGGCCACCGTGTGCCTGACATTTTGCTGTCAGGCCATGAAGCTAAAATAGATGAGTGGCGGCACGAACAGGCACTCGAACGTACACGCACTCGTCGGCCCGATTTGTTGGATTGAGCCTACTAAGCCAGTGTTTGCTCCAGTTTCGTTTTCCATTTTTCCCAATCAGGCATCATGCGGGTTAGTAGTTCATAAAAAGCAGTATTGTGCGAGTGGTTGAGTAAATGGCATAATTCATGAATGACTACATACCGAATACAAGGTTTTGAGGCTTTAATAAGCTCCGTGTTCAGAATGATTTTCCCTTTTGAAGTACAACTACCCCAGCGTTTCTCCATTCGTTTGATTTCCAATACCGGTTTCGCCAACTCGTAGCGTTCGAATAAAGGCAGGAGCTCATGAAGTATATCATGAAAAATGCGAATCGACCGCTCTTTATACCAGCGATCCAGTAGATGATGTACCTCTTCCGGGATTATTGTAGCGAGTTGAATTGTTAGATAGCCCTGTGTAGCCGTAACTTTCTTCTCAACCCCCTGCACCAACTTTAGACGATACTGTTTGCCTAAGTATTGGTGTGATTCGCCATTTACATATAGGCGAGGTTTTTGCCGGGGTTCAAAGGATAAAAAGAAATCCTGTTGCTTCCGAATCCAGGGGGCTTTGGCTTTTACTTTTTCCAGAATAGCCGTGTAGTTGGTGCCAAGCGGAGCCACTACAATAACATGGCCATCCGGGTGAACCTGAATGCTCAACGTTTTCCGGCTGGCAAAATGAAGCCGAAACGAGATGATTATTCGACCAAAACGAATGGCTCCAGTTTGCTCTACAGAATCACCTGGTCTACTCAGCGGTACCGGATTTTGGCTATTTTCAGACATTCATCAGTCAGTTCGTCAATTTGTGCGGTCGTGATTGGCAACTCATGAGCCTCTTTCTCATCGAATAGAAAATCGTCAATAGCGATTTTAATTCGGCCTTCAATATCAAGATTACTCTGCCAGTCGATACGGGGTTTGCCACCATCAAATACAACTGCCCGAATGGCGGCATCGATACCCAGAGCCAGATTAGCCAGTCGCGTTTTATCGGTCAGTACGCTTTCCAACACCGTTTGCGTTAACCCAAAATAAGCCTGAGCAACTTCATTTGCCCGCAACGGTTCGGGGATGTCAGTCCGCTGACCTGAGTGGGCTGTTTCTTCCAATTCGCGGGCTTTGCGTAGAAAGTCAGCTTCGCTGATTCGTTCCTGGTGATAGGCTTCGATGGTGTCTTTAATGAGAGCCGCCAGTTTTTTGTAAAAAACGGGGTCTTCGTTCATTTTAACGTTGATCACTTTCATGGTGCGGCTGGCAATATGGTCGGCTTTAGCTGCTTTACCGCTGATTTTTTCGACTTCAGCCTGCCGCTGCTCGTCGTCGAACAGATTAACCAGTTCGGTAATACGTAACGCTTCGCCTTCGGTGCTGATATGCTTATCGATCAACTTCTGAATCTGTGGCTCGAACGCCTTGTAGTTGGCTTCATCAAAATACCGACGCTTGACAGCAACCCGCAAACCCAGAAAGAACTGGGCATCCCGCTTATAGGTTGTTATTTGTTTTTCGGGCGTATAGGTCTGAAAATCAACGCTGGATAAGGCAATTTTCAGAATTTTAATAAAGGCGGTGGTTTTCTCGTAAAATACATGCCGACGCTCTTCATCATACAGTAGTTCTTCGTAGGCAGCTTCGTCGTATCTGTTTTTTATGCTTTTGAAAATATCCCACAGTTCCGAGTGAGCCTGGGGTAGTTTTTTGATCTCTTCGTTCAGGTTGGTGAGCGTCCGGGCTAAGTCGTCTTCATCGAACTCATCAAAACCGGCCTCGGAGTAGGTATTCAGGGCGGAGTCTAAATTGCCGAGGTTTCCGTAGTAGTCGATAATAAATCCGTACTCTTTGCCCGGATAGAGTCGGTTCACCCGCGCAATGGCCTGCAACAGGGTATGGTCGCGTAATTGACGAGTCAGATACAAAACGGTATTGCGGGGCGCGTCGAAGCCGGTTAGTAATTTATCGACCACAATGAGCAGTTCTGGCGTATCCTGTTTTTTAAAGGCATTGATGACGCTCTTTTCGTAAACTGACGGTTTTTTATTGTATTTATCCATCAGTGAATGCCAGAACGCCAGCACTTTATCGTTCGGTTTGCTGTAAGCATCGTCGGAGCCTTCGCGCTCATCGGGAGCCGATATGACCACCTCACAGGTCACCTTTTTGGTCGGGTCGCCAGAGCCGATTTCATCAATATATTCTTTGTATTTAATAGCCGTTAGCTTGTTGGGCGCCACTAATTGCCCTTTTAGGCCCGTGCCCTGAAAATTATCGACAAAATGTTCGACTATATTCCAGGCCCGGGCATACACCACCTGATCGGCTTTGTTCAGGATACTCTTTGAGCTGTACTTGCGTTTCAAATCTGCTTTGCCGTAGTCGGTGAGCGGCTCCGCAATTTTGTCGAAGTACGTATCCAACGGTTTTTCATTCGCGCTCATCAGGTGGTGCCTGCCTTCGTAGAGCAACGGAACCACGGCTTTGTCTTCAACCGCTCGTTTGATGGTATAATCGTCAATAACACCGCCGAATTTAAGCGCTGTACTCTTCTCTTTCTTCATGAGCGGTGTTCCCGTGAAGGCAATAAAGCAGGCGTTCGGAAACAACCGGCGCATGTTGGTGTGAAACGTGTTCGACTGGCTGCGGTGCCCCTCATCGACAAGGATAAACATATCCGACGAGGTAAATGGGGACGACGATGACTTGAGCGCTGCTTCGAATTTATGAATCAACGTGGTAATGATAGCGTCTGATTTTTCGTGCAGTAGCCCCAGCAAACTGGTATCGCGCCGGTGGCCGGATGAATTAGGCGACTCGTCGGGCTGACCATTTAATTTTTTACGAATAGTTTCTGAAGCGCCCGTAGTGGCTTGTACCACTTCTTTCTTACACTTCTGAAACGTTTCGGTTATCTGATCATCCAGGTCAATACGGTCCGTAACGAGCACGATCTTCGGATTGCGGATGCGGGTGGCAATTAGCTGGGCCAGCATCACCATCGTGAGCGATTTGCCGCTTCCCTGCGTATGCCAGATAACCCCGCCATTTCGGATGCCATCGGGCGTAAAGTTGTTGATCTGAGTTAGGGTTTTGTGAATAGCAAAATACTGTTGGTAACGGGTTATTTTCTTGACGCCATCGTCGTACACGATAAAGTTGAAGAATAAATCGAGCAGTCGGGTGGGGCGGCAAAGGTCATACAGTAGTTTGTCCTGCTCCGTTACGGTTACGCCATTGGCTAACCACTGATCGAACTGGGTTTGTATATAGGCAAATCGCCCGCTAAAAAGCTGACGTTTGGCTTCGGCTGATAACGGGCTGTTTTTTAGCGCGTATAGGCCGACCAAATACTGCTGTTTTTCGGCCTCACTATCTAACCGTTCTTTCCAGACGCCCCAAAATTCCCGTGCGGTAGCCGTGGTTCCGTACAGGGCTTCATTCGATGAAAGGCTCAACAGCAGATTCGAGTACATGTATAGCGGGCGGATACCATCGTCGGCCTGATTGCGGTTGTGCTGTCGGATGGCTTCGTCCATAGGGTCTTTAATGCGCGGGCTTTTGCACTCGATCACCACCATTGGAATGCCGTTCACGAATAGCACAATATCGGGGCGGTAATGATCGTCGCGTTCGGTACGCAGCACGCTGAACTCTTCCGTTACGTGGTAGACATTGTTGGCCGGGTTGGCCCAGTCGATATACTGAAGCGAGAAGCTTTTTTTGTCACCATCGATGGTTTGTTCTAAGCTGGTGCCCAGCGTGATGAGATCGTAGTAGGCTTTATTAGCGGCCATAAAGCCCTCATTGAGTGGCAGATCGCGGAGTTGCAGAATGGCCGTGTTGAGGTTGGCTTCCGAATAGTCGTAAGAGCGGCCTTTGTATTGAATCTGGTTCAGTTTGTGGAGTTGCTCTTTCAGAATCCGTTCGAGCAGGACGCTGGCTGTTCGGCCCCCGCGTGCGTCGAGGGCCTGTTCGGGCGTAAGGTATTGAAAGCCCATCTGGATAAGCAGATGCAGGGCTGGTATTTGTGAAATGTCGTCTTCTGAAAAGGAAGGTGTTGGCATAAGCAGGCTTAAGAAAAGATCAGTTTTATGTCAATATATATTGACATTTATAGAAATAACTTGTAATTTTGTGCTGTTCTTTACCTTGTGTAGGGAACCTACAAAGGTCTCGAACGCTGAACCCGCAATCAGCGTTCTTTTTGTTTTAAGTTTGGTCAGCTTCAAAGAATCGGGGTAATCTAATCCAGTCAGGACTTGTTAGAATTTTATTGATGTTATGGTCTTCCTGTAGCTCATACGCCGATACAAGCTTCGCCTTTAAAATACCCGTGAACCGAATGATTACTACATAGTTATTCTTGACCATCGCCACCCTTCTGTCATCATAGTATGTTTTTGTGTCTCTATTCCAGCCTTGCTTAAGAATGGCTGTAGGGTCGCATAGAACATCCTTAATCCAAAGCATTTTTTCTAATCTATTTAAGGATAGAATAGATTTATCTCTGGCTTTTCTGTCAGCACTCTCCATGAAAACATGATCGAACATGTCTTCATAGAATGCTACTCGAACTTGATCGAAAGTGAAGATAGGATCAGATGGATTACAGTACTCACTAGCCCAAAGTTGGCGTAACTCCAACTCAGTCATTTTATGGGATTTAATTTTCCTGTACAGCATCACCATCCTCCCTCCAGGTTTATTTTAAATACATTAAGCTTCTCTTCCCATTTCGGAGTAGGAGCGATGGGTTTTTTTAGGTAGTGTTCTTCAACGGACCGTATCAACTCTATCTTAGCTGTTCCTGTAATCTCTTTGTTGAATTTAGCCGTAACCAGCCCAGTTAAAACATCAGCAAGCTGAATCCCGGTGGACTGCTCAGAAGGTAAGCCTTGTACTTGCAGGATATCCGAAGTGAGGTTGGAAAAAGCCAGTAGTTTTTCTAATTCTTTTAATCGCCCTTTATTCCTGTTGATTTTTAAGTCAATGAATACAGAATAAATGTTGAAATCGTAAATCCAGTGGTGTAAGAGTTGGTAGTAGAATTTATAGAATCCCAACTCTGCATCCGAATTGTTAAATTTATAATGGTTGACCTTTGAGGCTTCGATTAGTATAACTCTAAACCGTAAGTAGTCAGCGCGAAAAAAATAGTCTATTAATTCTTTATAGACATGTAGGTATGCTGGTGAAACTTTTTTCCACTTCACTTCTCCCGTTATATTATTTTTTGCTTTTATTGCGTTGACGGTTTCTTTTAACTCTACCCGATACTCGGCGGGTAGCCAAAGGCCCCCTATTGCAGCATAGGTATGAGCAGTTGAGTTAGTAAGAGCTTCTACACTGCTTTCATCGCAATAAACTTCAAAGTTCATGATATAGCGTCTAAATAGTGATTAACTAATGGACGTTAAGAGCTTTAGTCTTAACGTCCATTATTCCTTACCCCTTCGACCGCTTTGGATCTGCACTGCGTGGGTAGGTGCGTTCTTCCTGAATTTTTCCGTCAGTTTTGTGGATTTTCAGAGAACCACCTTTTTCGCGCAGCCAATCTGCCGATTCCTTTACGGCCTCACGTTTGGTACCATCAAAAACTTTCGACGCACGTTCGCCATTTTCCTTCGTCAGTTTCCACTGATCGTCTTCTTTAGTTAAATGATAATCGTTCATCAGCATAGCGAAGGTTGAATAGCCCTTCACAAGTAAAGTTAATTAGTTATTCATCGAATCACAAGAAAAATATTGTAGAGTCTTACAAAGTACAATATGAGGTATTCTGGAGTTTGAATCAAAACAGCGTCAATTGCCCACCTGCTTTCGCCTGCACCTTCACCCGCACCTGCCCCGTGAGCAACCGCTGCATCAGCCCGCGCTTCTGCTCGCGTAATACGGCCAACCGTTGCTCGTATAATCGCACCTCCGCCAGTGACGCATCCAATACGCGGGCAATGGCCGTTTGTTCAGACAGAGAGGGGGAAGGGATTTGAATAATTGAGAAATCCTCAAAGCTAATATTCTTGCCGTCGCGTATTCCGATGATTGCTACCCCCAGCTTTCTGATGAAACGCTCGGACTTGAAATAGTGCTTATAAAATGAGTTGTTAACGCTTTGTTTGGGTTTAAGAACAGTATAGGCCGGACGACAAGCCCTCTATATTCGGAGTATTCTAAACCGCCCTGAAATGATCGAAGGCTAATAATAAAATCGCCAATTTCGACCAGTTTATATTGTTTGGTTTCGTTCTCAGGCATAGTGACTCGACCTTCCAGCATTGAACGTGGAATAACCCCTCGCTCCTGAGTAGCGGAGAGAAGCTCTTCATGAGGATGGTTTTTAACCGAAACAGATTTGAAAACTTCCCCCGCTTTTTGTTCCTTCCATTCCCCCTCAAACCCTGGCAGGCGTTTCTGTCCGGTGAGGAGTTGTTGCAATAAACCCCGATGCCGGGTTTGCAGAGCTGTTAATAGGGCCTGCGTGCGTTCGATAGCTGTGTCCCAGATACTCAAAATCTCCGCAATTCGGCGTTGTTCGGGAAGGGGTGGGAGGGGAATTTTGAATGATTTGATTTGTTCAAAATTTAAACCTTGTCTATTACCTCCCGCTTGATAACTATCTATAAGCTTTTGACCATCAGGCGATATAAAATATTGATTTAAGAAAAACGGCTCTAATGTCGTTTTTAACCGAATAATACAAACATGTTGATTAACATTCGCTGCTACTAATGAATCTGGGACAACACATGAACGTCCAATAGATGCTCCTGTAATGTTTAAAAGGATGTCTTGTGGCTGCAAATGTGTCGACTTCATCTTAAAGTGTTGTTGCTCTGTAATAAAAACAACATCACTTAAGTCTAATTTGCCGTTCAGAACATTTTGACTGCGAATTAAGGGTATTCCTGTATTAACGTAGACCTCTCGTCCACCTGTTGGAGTAGTACCGCTTCCGACTTTTTGAATAAGTAATTCTAATTTTTTTACTTCCCAATCTTCAGGAATGACGCCAACAGGAGAGGATTTATAGCCGGGTAGGATAGCTATGTTGAGTGAGTCTATTTTCTGATTTTCCATAATTATTGCGCTTGTTCGGCGTAGTCTTTGATTGTAATCTTCCAAAAGTCAAGCTACAGCCTGATAATGACAGTTGATGAAAAAGTGACTATATTTATACAATGAAACCATCTCTTAAAAAACAATCACAAAGACGAACTCGTAGCGCTGAGGTTCAGGCTGATATTTTACGGTCGGCGGTGGCTTCGTTTCGTATTGAGAAACTAACCATTTCGCCTGAGCAGGCAGCCGCTGCGCTGCGTCGGGCTGAGGCTATGTTGGAAAGATCGTCTCAATAATCTGTTTCATTGCTTCATAGTCCTGATCGGCGGCCCGTTGCACGGCTATTATATAGGTCGTAAAACGGATCGGCGCGTTTTCATTCGGCTCTATGTATTCCCAGTGCGGAGCCGTTAATCCCTGTTTGCGGCACATTAAATTGGTTAATAAGCGTGCGGTTCGGCCATTGCCTTCCCGAAACGGATGAATAAACAGGAGTTCGGCATGAACAACTGCCAGATCATGAATGAATTGGTTATTGTTCTGATATTGGTCGGGCAGTTTCGCCAGAATAGTGCGCTCAAACTCCTGCATGATTGTTGGTAAAAACTGCGCCATCGGAAACACGAACCCACCTTTCGACAGGTTAACGTTTCGCCATTTTCCGGCAAAGGATTACACGTCGCCCAATGCCAGTTTGTGAATCTTTTGAATATAGCGACTGGTAATCTTCGTTCTTTGGGTTAATGCGTCTGTCAGCAAAAGTTCGGCTTGCAGAAAACCATTAAACTCTGCCAGGGCAATGGCTTCGGCATCAGACAGGCCAAGTCGATTAGGAAGTTGTTCGTTTTGCTCAGATGGAATCTGGTATTTCATAGCCCCGAACGGTCAACAACAGGTAAAACTCCCGCTCTTCCGGGGTTTTGGATTGTGATAAAATAATGAGGTGGTCTATCCAGCTAATTTGTCTCAACACTGTTGAGAGTTTTTCGGGGGCGTCGGCATACGTTTCGTAGAATTGTTTCATCCGCCACAAATTTTTATCCGAAAAGCCCCTAATGTTCGGTTGCTGCTGACGGATAAAAGCGGCCAGTTGTTTAACTACACCCTGTCCCCACTCGCTGGACGCGACTTTCTGGCTAATGTAATCACCTACTCGCCAATAGAGGTCAATCAACTCACGATTGATCTGCTGCACAGCCCGGCTTTGAGACTGGTGAATTAAGGTAATAACTTCGGTAAACTGGTCAGACAGATTAGCCATACATCAACTTAGTTGTACGATAAACTATGTGATAGTCAAGGCAAAAAAAGAGGAGATTCATTGTTATCTGACTGCTTACAAGCTCAATTCAGCTAAATAAGCCTCCATTTGAGCTTCTACCGAGGCCAGTTCGGTTTTAAGTCGGCTGATTTCGGCTTTCGTCGCGGCCATATCGACGGGCGATTCTTCCTCAAACGTATCGACGTAGCGCGGAATGTTGAGGTTGAAGTCGTTTTCCTGTATATCGGCCAGGGTAGCGCGGTAGGCATACTTGTCGATCAGAATCTGCCCTTTGGCGGTTGGATCGAGCGGTTCGTGCTGGCGGAACTGTGCGTACACCTCCTGCACGGCCCGCATATCCTGTTCGCGCAGGCGGTTCTGGTTTTTGCCACTGTCAAAACCCCGGCTGGCATCTACAAACAATACGTCGTGGTTATCACCTTTGGCCCGGCTGAAAATCAGAATAGCCGCCGGAATTCCCGTACCGTAGAACAGGTTGGCGGGAAGACCTATAACCGCTTCGAGCGTGTTTTCTTCGATAAGTTGCCGACGAATGGTACCTTCCGTACTCCCCCGGAACAGCACCCCATGCGGTACTACCACACCCACACGACCAGCGTCCTGATAGGCGCTTTCGATCATATGGCTGATGAACGCAAAATCGCCTTTACTTTTGGGCGGAATACCCCGATGAAAGCGGCCAAACTGATCGCCCAGGGCGTTTTCGGCTCCCCATTTATCCAGACTAAACGGCGGATTAGCTACTACAATATGAAATCGCATCAGCGCATCGTTTTCGAGGTGCCGGGGATTGTTGAGCGTATCACCCCATTCGATATGGGCATTGTCCATCTCATGCAGAAACATATTCATGCGACAGAGCGCCCAGGTGCTTCCGTTGTTTTCCTGCCCATAGAGCGAGAAGTTTTCGGAGCCACCTTGCCGCATAATTTGCTTTGCTACTTTAATCAGGAGCGAGCCGGAACCGCAGGTTGGATCATAAATTCGATTGCCGGGCTTCGGGTCAATAAGTCGGGCCAGCAATTCCGATACTTCAGCCGGGGTATAGAATTCCCCGGCTTTCTTACCGGCATCGCTGGCAAAACGGGCAATGAGGTATTCGTAGGCATCGCCAATGACATCGTTTCCGTCCAGATGCGAGGGTTGTAAATCCAGGGCAGAAAAGTCGAACAACAGATTTTTGAGTCGCCGGTTTCGGTCGAGTGGTTTGCCCAAATTGGCGTCGGAGTTGAAGTCGATGTTTCGGAATACACCGTCGAGTTTCTGGCGATTAGCATCTTCCAGTCCTTCGAGGGCAATATTGATGAGTTCGCCCAGATTGGTTTCGTTGCGACTTTCGTAGAGGTATTCGAAGGTGCAGTTAGCAGGCACGTTGAACCGTTCGTTACGCAGCGCACGGTCGATGCGCTCCTGATTGCCATCGTATTTTTGTTGGTAGAAAGCCTGTTTATCTTTCCAGACATCAGATAAGTATTTGACAAACAGCATAGTCAGTACATAATCTTTATACTGCGAGGGGTCGATAGTTCCGCGAAATGTATCGCAGGCTTTCCAGACAATGTTGTTTATTTCGGCTTGTGTAACCTTACGAAGCATAGGTTGGGTTATCGGGTTAGTAATTCGTTAATGTTTGCCAGAAACAGCGTTTTTTTCTGGTGTAACAGCGATTCGAGTAGTAGTACTTCTTTCTGATGTAGCTGCTGAAGCGTAACGATGTGGTGTTGGGTAGTCATATCGGGCAATAGCACCGGTAATTCGGCCAGTTCGTTTTTCCGAATCGATAAAATAGAACTACCAGCACCCAACTGCTGAAAGTAAGCCTGACAAGTGGGCAGGTTCAGGTAGGCACTTAGGTAATCGGGCAGAATTCGGTCGGGTTTGGGGCGAATCACAAAAAAAATCGTTGAGGCAATGGCGGGGCCAATAGCAGCATGGTAGCACCAGGCAAAGATACGATTTCCTTTCCCGACCAGAAGCACATCACCTTCCTGAAGCAGATGTTTATTGGTTTGGTTGTTACCCTCCAGAAACGAATCGATTTCCGTTTGCTTAAGCTCGCCAGCGTCCGTAAACTGTTTAGCCTGTAAATAAATTACTGTTCCTGACTCTACAGGCTTATCATAAAAACCAAACCGGATATCGGTTAGATCAGTTAGTTTATAACTCATGGCCTATTAAAAACCAAAAATAAAAAATTTTGTAGAACTCTACAAATTAACAAACATTTTTTAATAGTTAGGGTTATAACTATGTGCAAATTGGTTATTCACTTTCTATGCAACTTTTAGTCGTTGGCGCAACCGGTGGTACGGGCAAGCAAGCCGTTGAACAGGCTTTGGAGCGTGGTCATTTTGTTACCGCTTTCGTGCGCGACCCTGCCAAAATCACCATTCAGCACCCAAGCTTAACCGTATTGACGGGCGATGTACTCAAGCCCGAAACTCTACTCCCTGCCACTCGGCGGCAGGACGCGGTGATTTGTGCGCTGGGTAGTCGGCCCGGGCGGGATGATCAGGCTGTATCTGTAGGAACACAGAATCTGATTGCCGCCATGCAGCAGGCGGGCGTTCGGCGATTGCTGGTAGTGTCTTCGCTGGGTGTAGGTACGAGTTATGAAGAAGCTTCATTACCCAGTAAATTGTTTATCAAAACCTTTCTAAGTGGCGTAATTGCCGAGAAAGAAAAGCAGGAAGCCGCTGTTCGGGCAAGCAGGCTTGATTGGCTGATTGTCCGCCCAACGAGCCTAACCAATGGTTCCGCTACCGGTCAATATCGATTGGGCGAGCATCTGCCTTTCCCGCTGTTTGCTTTCCCGCGCATCAGCCGGGCCGATGTGGCCGCTTTCCTGCTCGACCAACTCGACAGCGATGCTTATCTGCAAAGAGCCGTGACGATTACAGGGAAATAAGTTTTTTGACAGGATTGCCGTGGTGTCAAGTTCGAAAACCGGACACCACGGCTTAGACAAACTATTTCCCTGGATGCGAACTAACGATTTTGCAGTCGCAGCGCTTCGTTTCGGCGGGTAAGGTAACGGGTTTGTCGAAGTTACTATGAGGGGCCAGCGTTCGGGTGAACGTCGTGTTTTTCTCTTTCACCAGATGACCTGTTTCGTCGTAAGCGGTGATTTTGACAGTTACGCCATTGTGCGAGCGGGACGAAAGATTCCTAACGTCGATATTGACGGTAGAAGTCACCAGTAGGTTGCTCAAATCCGAGCAGTCTACGGCAAGATCAATGGTTTGGGGGGACAAGGACGTATTGTTTCTTACGGAAAGAACGTAGAGAACCAGGCCGCCAATAATAACAAGCAGCAAAAAAAATCTTAGAAGTGCTTTCATGGGTGGTTAAGTTATTGACTGCTGTTTTCCAACGCCTTTTGCTCTTCTTTCTCCCGGCGTTTGCGTTCGCGTCGTTCCTGGCGGAGTTGTTTTCGGGTCTTGACCGTATCGGTTGGGGCAACTTCAGCCGGGGGCGCTTCCGGGCGTTCCGGCTGAACGACAGGTTGCTCATCGGTGCTCCGATCATCATCGCTTTTCTTGCCCTTAAACAACCGGCGGAAGAAATTACCAATGCCATTCCCGTCTTCCTCGTCAAGGTCAGGGTTAGCTGGGTCGGTCATCAGGCTATCGGTCTGGAAGAGCGAATCGACAGGAACCACTTCCCGGCGCAGACCTTCCCGCAATCGAACGTCATAGAAACCATACGCTCCCGAATCGGGCGTGGTCAATCCGCGTCGGGCCATAATCCGGCCAATGAGTTTGAAATAGCCGCGCACATTCCTGACCTGGAGGTAGCCGCCCGGCACAAACCAGTTAAGGGCGGCTTTAGGACGTGGCACCACGAATGCCAGAAAAATACTTTCACCTAAGCTGAGGTCAGCCGGGCTTTTCGCAAAATAATAGCGGGCTGCTTCGCCAATGCCATACACGTTACGGCCCCACTCAATGATGTTCAGGTACACCTCATACATCCGGGCCTTCGGAACGATGTGCTGATTTTCAATTAGCCACACAATCAGAATCTCTTCAACTTTGCGCGAGAGGGTCTTATTACGGTTCAGAAACGCGTTTTTGACTAACTGCATCGAGATAGTACTGGCACCCCGCTTGAAGGATTTTTCCTTAAAATTTGTGGCAATAGACACCCGAAACGCTTTCTCGTTAAAGCCTTTGTGCGTAAAGAAATTGTAATCCTCCGATGTCAGCAACGCATTTCGTAAATCAGGCGAAATCTGGTCTAATGGGGTATAATCAGGATTTTCAGGACCTACGATAATATCCCGGACGGGTTTGCCTTTTTCGTAAGGCGTATAAACGAAGGGCCGGTTAATGGCCGCAAAATCAGTCTGGCCCATCTTCAATACCCGGAACCCATCGGACGTAAGGCCGGAGTTAAATTTAACTGAGTCGGGCAAGGCCGTATCCAACCGAAACGCCAGGTCGTACTTGAGTTTACCGGCTACCTTCATCCCCTCCAGCGATTCGAACAGCCCCTGTGGGAATGAGTTGAACAGAGCCTGCGCGTCTAACGGATCGGTATGCAACTGCAACTCGTAGAGTTTGCCGGATTGGGAGGCTATGTCGGGGCGGGTGTATTTCAGGAAAGGCCGTGCACTGACTTCGCCAAGGTGCAGCGTTGACGAACTATCGACCCCCACATAATTTTCACCAACAAACAGATTGGCATCCATAGCGGCCCGTGGTACCAGCACGTCAGTACGCGCTATAGCCGGATGATTGACGCGCAGGTTTCGCACCGAACCGGCCCCTTCGAACCGAAATTCGCCCCCGGAGCGGTCCACGTCGCGGAGTTCGGCCCGGAGGGTATCGACTTGAACTTTCAGCTTGTATTTTTTCTGAATGTAGGGAACTTCAATCGGTCTCGGACGGCCATTTTGCCCTTCAGCATATAAGGCCAGATTATACTCCCGGTCGCCGGGGTCAGCCGTGCCGCTGATGTGCCAGATGGCCTGATTGCCGTTCAGTTTAAGTGTTGAGGTTACGTCTTCGTTTTTGATGATGGCCGTTTCGGTGAGCAGACTGAGCGTGTCGGTATTATCCATCGCCCGAAATTCAAGATTACTCACGTTCAGGTCGTCGGGAATTTTAGACAGGATATTGTCAATCAGATTTTCCGTCACGTCGGCCAGATTGGTCCGCTGCGCGGTGGTTTCGGCAGATGGCTCGGCGGTTGCGGTAGAATCCCGCTTTTTGTGGAGCAGAAAGTCGATGTTCGTTAGCGAATCGCGCTTAATGACCTGAACCAGCCCGTTTTCAAGATTCATGCCCGACAGTCCGATTTTACCGGCCAACAGGGGCCAGAACCGAACCGCCAGTTCAACGCGCTGAATTCGGGCCAGACTGTCACGCTGTTCGGGCACTACCGAAATATCCGTGAACGCCAGCGAACTCAGACCCGTAAACTTAGCCGACCCAATCCGAACATCGAGGTGATAATCGCGTTTGGCTTTGCGAATGGCCCGGTCGAGAGCCGTCTGCAACAGACTTTCCCGCTTTGAATAGGCAATACCGACACCTATACAAGCCACCAAAAAAATACTCAAAAATACCCAGCCAGCGATACGCAGGGCTTTCTGTTGACGATACGTCATGCTCAATCACTATTCGCGAAGCGCAAAGATAGGGGTTTTGGGGTGTTAAAAATCTAAATGGCAGTTTGTCCAGCCGTCGTCGAAACGGGTACCGAATTGTTTGTAGAAACCAATGGCTGGTTCGTTCCAGTCCAGCACCTGCCACATCATGCCGGTGCAATGGGTTTCATGAGCCATGTCGACGGTAGCATCAAAAAGGAGTTTACCGATGCCGTAACCCCGAAAATCTTCGGTCACGATGATGTCTTCCAGATACAATCGCTTGCCTTTCCAGGTAGAGTATCGGAAGAAGTACAGGGCCATACCGACTATTTTTTTACTGTCGGAGTCTTCGGCCATAATCATTCCGAAAAGTGGATTAGGGCCAAATCCGTCTAAGGCCATTTGTTCGACGGTGTTTGTTACTTCGTTGGCGGCCCGTTCGTAAACAGCCAGTTCCGTAACTAAATCGAATGCTTCAGGAATATCGGTAAGGGTGCCGGGGCGAATGGTGATCATTTTGAATGATGAATGATTTTACTCTCAGCGGTTACTCTTGGCCGTGAGGATAATACTACGAATTAGTTTAAGAAGTTCATCTGCATCCTGATAAATGCTGTCAAATTCATTTACAGTCAGGTACTCGGTTTCTTTCAATAACTCAAGCCAATACATCGTTTCATCTGTTTCTTTCTGAGCAATACCCATTTTGTGAATAAAATCAGCTTTACTTTCTGCGTTATTACCTTCTCGCACATTAGCTCCAACTGATGTGCCAGATCGTAGCATTTGTCTACTCAAGACAAATTCCTTCTTAGTGTCTTTAAGGTGCTGATAAAGTCGAATAATGCGAGCTGCAAAACGAAAACTCTTGTTGAGAACAACATTATCTTTTTTCATAGTACAAGTTGATTTTGTAAATCATTCATCATTCATCATTCATCATTCATCATTCATCATTCATCATTCATCATTCGCTTCCTCCACTTCTCCAAAGCAGCCCCAAAATCATCAGGTAATTCAGAGGTGAACTGAAGCCATTGGCGGGTGCGGGGATGCGTGAACCCCAGCGATTTAGCGTGTAATGCCTGTCGGGGTAAGAGTTTGAACGCATTTTCGACAAACGCTTTATAGCTGCCGACGGGGTTGCCGCGCAGGATGCGGTCGCCCCCATACATGGCATCGTTGAAGAGCGGATGACCGATGTGCTTCAGGTGCGCCCGAATCTGGTGCGTGCGGCCCGTTTCCAGATTGCACTGCACCAGGGCCACATAACGTAATGTTTCCAGAGTTTTGTAATGCGTCACGGCCCACTTGCCTTTGGTTGCATCGTCGTAAATCGTCTGCACTTTCCGGTCTTTCAGGCTCCGGCCAATGTAACCGGTAATGGTGCCGTCGGGCGGGTCGGGCAGGCCCCACACGAGGGCGTTGTAGGTACGCTCGATGGTGTGCTCGAAAAACTGTCGCGCCAGGTGCGTCATGGCGTACTCGGTTTTAGCAATCACCATCAGCCCCGACGTGTCTTTATCGATGCGGTGGACTAAGCCGGGGCGGATGGTGCCATTGCGGGAGGTGGGCAGGTTTTGAAAATGATAGACTAACGCATTGACCAACGTGCCATCCCAATTGCCGTGTGCCGGATGCACGACCATGCCCGCCGGTTTATTGAGCACCAGCAGTTCGTCGTCCTCAAATATAATGTTGAGCGGAATGTTTTCGGGCTTGATGTCGGTATCGCGGGGCGGATGAGGCAACGATACCGTAATAATATCGGCGGGTTTTATTTTGTAGCTGGCTTTCGTGAGGTTGCCATTCACCCGAACCGATTCTGCGTCGATAGCCGCCTGAATTTTGGTGCGCGTAGCGTTTTGCAGCCGGTCCATCAGGAAACGGTCAATCCGCAGCAAACTCTGGCCTTTGTCGACCACAATGCGGTGATGCTCGTATAATTCGTCGTCTTCGTCGGAGATTTCGTCGTGTTCGGGAAGCATAGTTATGCCAAAGTTGTTACACAGAGATGCACAGAGAAAACATGAGATACACAGAGCTAATTAAATAAACTCTCTGTGTATCTCATGTTTTCTCTGTGCATCTCTGTGTAACAACTTTATTTTACAGGAACAATTTGCGAAGATACGCCCCATGCTGGATATTCTACACGCCGTTGCCAACTCGCCCTTGCAGGAACTGACCGACCCATTTCCCGAATCTATCAACATTCGACTTTATCTAAAGCGTGATGACCTGCTACACCCGCAGGTATCGGGCAACAAGTGGCGCAAACTTAAATACAATCTGGTGACCGCTCGTGAGCAGGGTTTTTCGAGATTGCTGACGTTCGGTGGGGCGTATTCCAATCATTTATATGCTACGGCTGCTGCCGGGCAGGTGTTTGGGTTTGAAACTATTGGCGTCGTTCGCGGGGAAGAACTGGCCCATATTTCCCTAAATTCGACGCTACGATTTTGCCAATCCTGCGGCATGAAACTTCACTTCGTTAGTCGGGCGGATTATCGGCGAAAAGACGAGTCAGCCTTTCTGGAGTCGTTAATGAAAACGTTTGGCTCGTGCTATGTGCTTCCTGAAGGCGGCACGAACGAAGTAGCCATTCAGGGAACCGCCGAAATTATTCCTGAACTCATTGCTCAACTGGGTTATGCGCCGGATTATGTATGTTGCCCGGTTGGAACGGGGGGCACAGTCGCAGGATTGGCTCGGTCGGCACCGAAAGAGACAAAGGTGTTGGGATTTGCAGTGTTGAAAGGTCTTGTCCGGGCCAAACTCCAGTTTGGCCGTATAGATATTCACAGAGGCCAGGCTGGAACCTGGCCCATACTTATTCACGACTACCACTTCGGCGGCTACGCCAAAACCACGCCCGAGCTTCTCCAGTTTATTCGGTCGTTTGAGCAGAAAACGGGCGTCTTGCTGGAGCAGGTGTATACCGGCAAGATGCTTTATGGCATTTATGACCTCGCCCGGCAAGGGTATTTCCCTGATGCTGCAACCGTTGTGGTCGTGCATACGGGTGGGTTGCAGGGCAGGAGCGCGGACGTAGACAGGCAGTGAAAACGATTATCCAAATAATTCAATAACTTGCCCGCATGGAAACCATTTTCACCACCGAGCGCGTCAGGCCGCTACTGGCGCGGGTTTGCGAGTTTGTGCAGACTGAATTAATTCCGCTCGAAGACGGCTTTTCGCATCATAGTCTCGGCGCTATTATTCCCATTCTCGATCAGAAACGCCAGCAAGTTAAAGCCGCTGGTTTGTGGGGATTGCATCTATCGAAGGCAGAGGGGGGGCACGGCTTAACGCTGTGTGAATTTGGGCAGATTAGCGAGGTGTTGGCCCACGCGCCATTTTTCGGGCACTATGTGTTTGGCTGTCAGGCTCCCGACATTGGCAATACCGAACTGCTCCACAAATTCGCTTCAGAGGAATTGAAAGAACGCTATCTTAAGCCATTGATGGCCGGAGACATTCGTTCCTGCTTTTCCATGACCGAACCCGATTTTGCTGGGTCGAACCCCACGCGAATGGCTACCCTTGCGGTGCGTGATGGGAATGAGTATGTCATTAACGGACGCAAGTGGTTTACGTCATCGGCCGACGGAGCCGCGTTTGCGGTAGTCATGGCCGTAACCAATCCCGACGCGGCCCCCCATCAGCGGGCCAGTATGATTATCGTCCCAACCGATACGCCAGGTTTTAAGATTGAGCGAAATATTCCCGTCTTCGGCGAAGCGGGTGAGGGTTGGTTTAGCCATGCCGAAGTGACCTATACCGATTGCCGGGTGCCGGTCTCGAACGTGATTGCGGGCGAAGGTATGGGATTCCGTCTGGCGCAGGAGCGACTGGGGCCGGGCCGCGTTCACCACTGTATGCGCTGGATTGGCAACGCCGAAAAAGCACTTGACCTTATGTGCAAACGGGCTGCCACCCGCGAAATTGAGGATGGCGTGATGCTGGGCGAAAAGCAGTTTATTCAGGATTTTATTGCCGAAAGTCGGGCCGAAATTGATGCTTCCCGGCTCTACGTGCTCAACACCGCGCACATGATCGACACGGTGGGCGTAAGCAACGTGCGAGAGGCTGTTTCGGCTATTAAATTCTTCGTAGCCAATGCCTTCCTGCGCGTACTCGACCGGGCTATTCAGGTACATGGCGCATTGGGCGTAACAGACGACACGGTGCTGGCGGCTATGTATCGGCACGAACGTGGAGCGCGTATCTGGGACGGTGCGGATGAGGTGCATAAGCAAAATTTAGCCGCCAGCATTCTCAAAAAATACGGCTTGGATATCAAGCAGAAAGCCAAAGAACTGCGTCAGTTCCGGCAGATGATGGTGAGCACCATGTATGATGTATGATATAAGGTATATGTATTTTCGCAGTAACACATTATACGTCATATATCCTACATCATATATCATATGGATGCTCCCCGTTCGGTTCGCGCTGGCGAAGAACTTGATCTGAATCGCCTGAATGAGTACCTGCACCACTACGCACCCGAGATGGGGGTGGTTCAGGAGGTCAGGCAGTTTCCGGGCGGTTTCTCAAATCTTACCTATTGGCTGAAAACCGCTCATGGCGAGTATGTCCTCCGCCGACCGCCGGTTGGGGCCAACATCAAAGGTGGGCACGATATGGGCCGGGAGTTTAGGGTGCTGTCGCTGCTGAAGGGGCAGTACGACAAAATCCCGGAGCCGGTTGTGTATTGCGAAATCCATGATATATTGGGGGCACCCTTCTATATCATGACGCGCGTGCCGGGTATTATCCTGCGGGCTTCGATGGCTCCAACGCTAAATCTCGCTCCCGAACGGATGCGCCAACTCTCCGAAGCCTTAGTCGATAATCTCGTCACAATTCATGGATTAGATATACAGTCGAGCGGGTTAATTCAGTTAGGTAAACCCGAAGGCTATGTGCAACGGCAGGTAGAAGGCTGGAATAAACGATACCGCAACGCCGAAACCGACTCGATTCCGGCTATGAATCTCGTTGGGGACTGGCTGCAACAAAACTACCCAACTGAACAGGCCCCCGCTTTTCTGCACAATGATTACAAGTTCGACAATGTACTGCTGGCTCCCGACGAAGTTACGGGCGAACCTCTGCCGGTGATAAAGGGTGTGCTGGATTGGGAAATGGCGACCGTCGGCGACCCGTTGATGGACCTGGGCGCTACACTGGCCTACTGGTCAGAAGCGGGTGACAGTCCGGCCTATCGAAACTTTAACCTTACCTGGCTTCCCGGCAACCTGACCCGGCAGGAAGTAGTAGCCCGGTACGCACAGCGAAGCGGTCGCGACCTGACCGATATTTTATTCTATTATGTGTTTGGGCTTTACAAAAACGCCGTGATTGCTCAGCAGATTTATGCCCGATGGAAACAGGGCCACAGCCAGGACGCCCGTTTTGGTCACCTACTACCCATGATTATTGAACTGGCTAACAAGGCGAGTGAGGGGATCGAGAATAGGAGGATTTGATAGGTCGAACTACTTTCGATACCCGGTAATTAAGCCGTTAGTAGCTTCAAAAACAAACACATTCGGATCATCAGGGGCATTATCTACTCTATAACCTGACAATGGGTGTTTCTCTTTAAAATTGCCAGCTTGTCTCACCGCACACTGGCCCGGCGCAGCCGGTCGTTCATAGCCCAGCCTAAGCCCTGGTTGGGCAACGGTTCGGCGTAGATGACATCAACAGGCAGAGCGTCTAAAGCCCGCAAATGAGCAAAGAGGTTTTTGGCGGCTTCGTTCAGGTCGCCGGTAGGGGAGAGGATGCGTTGGTTTTCAGGATGAATGCCGCCAAATGACTCCCGAAAAACCAATGCTCCGGCTCGTTCGACTGGTTGCGGGCTTTCGCCCGGATTTAACAAAATCAGTGGTTTGCGGGGCGCATAGTGGCTGCTCAGCATGCCCGGCGCTTTCGGATTTGAAGTCGAGTGGGTTCGCACCGAAACCGGGCCGATTACCCGTTCAATCTGGTTTATGTCCATGCCGCCTAACCGAAACACGGTGGCCAGATTGTTCTCAAACCCAACAATAGTCGATTCAAGCCCCACACCCGCCGGGCCCCCATCCAGGATATACGGCACCTGATCGCCCAACTGGTCGGCCACGTGCTGGGCGGTCGTCGGGCTGATATATCCAAACGGATTGGCGCTGGGAGCCGCCAACGGAAAGTCGAGCGAACGAAGTAAATCGAGGGTGAGCGGGTGGTTCGGAATCCGAACGGCTACGTTTGGTAAACCCGCCGTCACGAGGTCAGGAATCAGATCGCGTTTGGGAAGCAGCAGCGTTAGTGGCCCAGGCCAATACGTTTCAGCTAATTGTCGGGCAGGTTCAGGAATATTGGTAACGAACTGGTCAAGTTTGTCGAGCGAGTCGGTATGAACGATGAGTGGGTCGAACGACGGGCGGTTTTTTACCCGAAAAATGGTGAGCACCGCGTCGGGGTTTAGTGCGTTGCCCGCCAGTCCGTAAACGGTTTCGGTTGGAATGCCCACTACATTGCCCGCTTCCAGAAATGCCTTTGCCGCCTGTTTGTCTGTACCGATTTGTGACATGAATGCAAAGATAGGGAGAAAGCAAAAAGGAGAAGGGAATCATGATGCGTCAGCAATCCCTTTTCCTTCTCCTTTTTGCTTTCTCTCATTTTTAATGATGCGCTCCGCCGGGGCCGTGAACGTGGCCGTGAGCCAGTTCGTCGGCGGTAGCGTCGCGAACGTCAACGACCTCCACATCGAAATGTAGATTCTGGTCGGCCAGGGGGTGATTGGCATCAACGGTCACTGTATCGGGGCTAACGTTCGTGACGGTAACGACCTGTCCGTCATTGGTTTCAAACTGCATTCCAACTTCAATAGTCTGCCCACCAAATGCTTTGCGGGGTACATCCTCCACCAACTGTGGGTCGCGTTTGCCATATCCCTTTTCTGGAGCCACATCCAATTGCAGATGATCGCCTTTGGCGCGGCCTTCCAGCCCTTCTTCCATACCCGGAATCAGGTTGTTGGCACCGTGTAAGTAATAGAGCGGGTCCCGACCCTCACTGGAATCCAGTACATTGCCGTTGCTATCGCGCAGCGTGTAGTGGATGGCCGCCACTTTGTGTTTGGTAATATTCATAATTGACGTTTCTAATTCAATAGGGTTGTTTTTAATACTAACTATTGAGTCGGCAAAGTTGCGGTTAATTCGTTGAATTAATCCACTAACAGGCCGGAATAGTTGGTTGTAGTTAGGTAGCATTCAGAAATCGTTATCTTTGCTTATATGAATGAGCGGTTCAAATTTTGGCTCAAACGCGTCGGCTGGGGCGGTTTTTTATTCTTCCTGATCAAGGGCTTGCTCTGGCTGTTGATCCCCTACCTGATTGCTAAAGGTATCCTGTCCAAATAACTGTTTCTGGGTCAACAACATATGTTTCCTTTTTGCTTATTGACCGTAAAGTAAAATGGATTAGGTTGACTTGCTGTTTCGTACAATAAGTCTGTGTATATTCAGTGTTATTTTCTATAACAACTACTGAATCTATCCGACAAATTGGTACTGGCGTTATGCAGGGCGAAAGGGAAGCAACTCCGGGCTTGCTAAAAGCGGGAGTCGTGTTGATTGTAGCGATGCTGCTATCGTTGGGTGTACGGGCCACGCACATCATCGGGGGCGATGTGAGTATGCGAACTGTAGGGACAACGCCCGGCCTTTTTCTCCTGCAATTGAATCAGTATTGGGATGAAACAAAAACCAATGCCGGGAACCGCGACCAGACTGTGCAATTGCTTGTCTATCGGAAGAATAATCCGGTTCTGGTCGAACGAATCGACATAACCTTACAGGAAACCCTGCCTCTTACCTTCGACAATGCAGCTTGTGCCTCACTCCGTCAATTGAGTTTCACGCAGGCAAAATATTATCGAACCTATCAATTCGACGTTCAAAAATACACTGATCCGGGCGGTTATTATATTGTTTGGGAACGCTGCTGCCGAAACGATAACCTGACCAACGTAAATAGTGCCACAGCCGATGGCGTCGGGATGGTTTTTTACTTAGAATTTCCGGCAATGACCAAAAATGGCGTGAATTTTAAAAACTCAGCCCCCGATTTTCGGCTTCCCAATGGCGATTACATCTGTCTCAATAAGCCGTTTACCTTCAACGCCAGCGCGACAGATGCCGACGGTGATCAGCTAAAATACTCGCTTGTAACACCGATGAATGGCTATACGAACCGGGGGGTGCCATCGAGTATTGACCAGCGGCCACGAAGCTATCCGCTCGTCACGTGGGCATCGGGCTATGGGCTGTCCAATATTATTCCAGGTAACCCACCCCTAACTATTAATGCCAATACGGGGCAACTCACGGTTCGGGCCAGCCAGGAAGGTCTTTTTCTGTTTACTGTCCAATGCGAAGAGTTTCGGAATGGGGAGCGTATTGGCGTGGTCAGACGGGATTTCCAACTCCCGGTGGTTGACTGTTCGAAGAATACCCCACCGCCAGCCGTGGTGATGGCTAACAACAAGGTCGCGTCTGACATATCGTGGTGCGGAAGCAAACCTTTGGTGCTGTCGGTAGAAAAGAACCCGATTTGGGCCTATCAATGGCAAAAAGATGGTATTAATATTCGTGGGTCAACGTTCGACACACTCACCGTGCGCGAATCGGGCGTTTATACGGTAGTGAAAAGTCAGGCTAATGTTTGTGCCAACGACACCACCTCGCAGGCGGTAAAAGTAACCCTCTCAAACACCGCATCCATTAAATTGTCGGTCACTACACCCGCTCCATACTGTCAGGGCGATACGGTCACCCTACAGGCCGATGGACAGCCCGGGGCCCTCTATCAGTGGCGCAGAAATGGAGCCGCTATTGCCGGCGATCAGGCTACATTGCGGGTCTATCAGTCGGGTACGTACCGGGTGTTCAGTAAATCGGTCGTGGCGGCCGAGTGCGATGGCTTAGACAGTTTGCTGGTGACTATAAATCCCAGCCCAACCGTTCAGATTAGTGCGGGCAATAGTACACTCTGCCCCGATTCGTCCGTTCTGATCACGGCTTCTAATGCGGGTGGCTATCGATACCAGTGGCAGCAGAATGCGACGCGCCTGACCGACACAACAAGCCGACTTACAGCCCGACAGGCGGGTACTTATCGGGTAACAGCTACCGCCCCGACCGGCTGCACAGCTTTATCAAATCAACTCACGTTGACGCAGGCCGCACGACCATTTGTTGGTTTGGATTCCATCGCGTCAGTTTGCATTACAAATCCGGCGGTTGTGTTGCTGCGGGGACAACCCGCTGGCGGCACCTACTCAGGGGCGGGTGTGCAGGGAAATAGTTTCAATCCGGCCATTGCTGGAATTGGGCGACATAAAGTGGCCTATACAATTACCTCCGCCGATGGATGCCGCGTGTCGCAAAATCGCTGGGCCGTAGTGTCGGGTGGACCGAATTTGACGGGCCAGACCCGTTACGGCATTGTGAAAGGGCGCACCGTGCAATTAGTGACCCAGACCGACGAACCCATCAGTACCTACCGATGGGAGCCCCCAGCCTCGCTGGACCGGGCCGATGTAGCCAGCCCCGAGGCTACTCCGACCGTAACGACTCCGTATCAGCTAACCGCCGTCAGCGTAAGCGGTTGTATAGCGACCCTGTCGGTACTGGTCGAGGTGACAGAGCCGCTGTATATTCCATCGGCTTTTTCGCCCAACGCCGATGGGCTAAACGATGCGTGGGTAATCCCAAACATCGTTTCATTTCCGCAAGCCGAAGTGTCTATCTACAGCCGCTGGGGTGAACTGATTTTCTTCTCTAAGGGGTATGATAAACCCTGGGATGGTACTTATCATCAGCAGCCGGTGCAGTCTGGCATTTATACGTACCAGATTAATACCGGAGCAGGTTCGCTTACGGCTACTTACCGGGGGCAGTTAACGGTCATTCATTAGTGGTTATCAATAATCATTGATTGTCATATTGTTTGCTACGAATGACAATTAACAGGCATCAATGACTACGAATGGCCCCTTGAAAGTTTCCCATTCGCTCAATTCTTTTAGGTGCGTGCAATTTACGGATACTAACTGACCGTTTAATCAACAAATACGGAGCGGGTTGCTTCGGGCTTGTCGATACTGGCGGGTCGTATGTTTCATTTTCCAATTACATATAGAATGAAAAGTAAATCCTATTTCGGCTGGGCACTGGCTCTTGCTCTGCTCGCTGGATCGTATGCATCGGTGAACGCACAGGATCAGAATACAACCGCCCGGCCTGCTACCACTGCTTCAACAGAAGTAAGCACGACGACAAAAGCAGGAACTTCGACTGGTAAAGACTTAGCCATCAGTGCCGCCAAATCGGCTAATCACACCGTGCTGTTTCGGGCGTTGCGGTTGTCGGGACTCACCGAGCAGGCCAGTGGTAAAGGACCTTACACGGTATTTGCACCCACGAATGAAGCGTTCGACAAGTTACCTGCCGGAACGATAGATGAGCTACTAAAACCGGAGGCCAAAGCCAAATTAGTGAAACTGCTTGCCTATCACGTTGTAAAAGGTAGTTTTACCGCCGATCAACTACAGAATGGTCAGAAACTCAAAACCGTTACGGGCGGCACCTTAACCATTGGTAAGCAAGGGGATACAATTATTATCACCGATGGAGCAGGCAATGCAGCAACCGTTAATCAGGCCGACGTACAGGCTACTAATGGCATAGTCCATTCGATTGACGCCGTGCTAATGCCAGCCGCCGGGAAGTAATTGGATATAGGCAATACCGTTTAAAACCCCGTGCTACGGTTCTAAACCGGAGCACGGGGTTTTTTATATTGAGTAAATACCACCGGCAGCGGCCGACCACCCCCAACCCCCTCCTAAAACAGGAGGGGGCTTTTCCAAGCCAACCTTGTTTCTTCACAAACAAGTTGAACGTATAGAAACAGTTTCCTATTAGCCCCCTCCTGTTTTAGGAGGGGGTTGGGGGTGGTAAACGCTAATTCAAACAATCTATCTAACTTCCAGTTAGTAAACCGAATAGTTACTCAAAACGAAAACGGTATGGAAAATCAGGAGAAAGAGGATATTATTCGGGCTAAACAGGCCATTTCGCCAGCCGGTCTGGCCAATCAATCCGCTGAAGGGTCCAGTGGGCCGGGGAGTGAGATTGATGCCGACGAATTAGCCCCGGACGCTTTAGAGGACGAGTATATGGATGGCGAGAAGCCGGGCGCTAATGTCCGTATGAAACACCCCAACCGAAACCCGAATCCTAAGCCGGATATCGACAAACCAGCCTATAGTTAACTAATGAAATGGGCAACTCGAAGGGGTTGCCTTTTTCTTTGGCCGATTCGGGGATTAAGATGGATTTTAGTGAGTAAACAAACGGAGGAGGCATAGGGGAATTGACCGCGATACCCGATATTTGGCGTTTATAGAACCCTTACCTCTACTTTATGCGCCGTATTCTTATTCCGCTTGCCGGTCTCTCAGCCGCTGTGCTTGTCGCGGCCCAGTTCAGTGCCGACAAAGCCCGGCCCGGTTCCGACGATGATTGGGCCGAATACTTAGGTGGCCCCGACCGAAATCACTATTCCTCCCTTACTCAGATTAATGCCACCAATGTACGTCAGCTTAAAATGGCCTGGGAATATCATACCTTAGATTCAGGCCAGATCCAGTGCAATCCCATCATTAAAAACGGGGTATTATATGGCATGACAGCCTCTACGCAGCCGTTTGCTGTCAATGCAATTACCGGCGAGCGTATCTGGCAACGGAGCGATACGACGGGTGGTAAGGCTAACAGCTTAAGCACCAGCCGGGGCGTTACATATTGGGAAAATGGGACCGACCAGCGAATCCTGTTCACCAAAGGCGCATGGCTCTATGCCGTAGAAGCGTCAACCGGTAAGCCTGTGCTTTCGTTTGGCGAACAGGGAGGAACCAGCCTGAAAGCCGGGCTGGGGCCAACGGCGGAGGAAAAATCGGTTCTGTCTAACACACCGGGCACGGTGTATGGCGACCTGATTATCATGCCGATGCGGCTCTCCGAGGGAGCCGATGCTGCACTGGGTCACGTTCAGGCCTTTAACATTCGGACGGGCAAACTGGCGTGGGTGTTTCGCACGATTCCAGAACCTGGTGAGTTTGGCTACGACACCTGGCCGAAAGACACCTATAAAAATAGAGAAGTGGGTGCGGCCAATAACTGGTCGGGCATGTCGATTGACCGGCAGCGGGGTATTGTCTATGTGCCGACTGGCTCGGCGGCATTCGATTTTTATGGAGGTAATCGAAAGGGGCAGAATCTGTTTGCCAACTGCCTGCTGGCGCTGGATGCCAAAACGGGTAAGCGGCTCTGGCATTTTCAACTCGTTCACCACGACATCCTGGACCGCGACCTACCGGCTCCGCCTAACCTGCTGACCGTTACACAAAATGGGAAAAAGATAGACGCTGTAGCACAGGTAACCAAGCAGGGGTATGTGTATGTGTTTGACCGCGTAACGGGCAAGCCGCTGTTTCCGATTCGGGAAACGCCGATGCCAGCTTCTGATATTCCCGGCGAACAAGCCTGGCCTACGCAGCCAATCCCGACTAAACCTGCCCCGTTCGCCCGGCAATCGTTCACCGAGGCCGACGTGAATCCCAGCGCCAGCAATCGGGACGAATTACTGGCGACCTTACGCAAAAGCCGCTCCGAAGGGACGTTTACGCCACTCAGTAAGCAAGGCACCATTATTTATCCAGGGTTGGATGGGGGCGCTGAATGGGGTGGGGCCGCCGTTGACCCCGATGGCATCATGTACGTAAACAGCAATGAAATGGCCTGGCTTATATCGCTCGACGAAAAACCATCCAACAGTCAGCTTGCCCAACTTAGCCCCGGTCAGCGTGTCTATACAACCACCTGTTCGCCCTGTCACGGGGCCGAACGGAAAGGCAATCCGGCCAGTGGATTTCCGTCGTTGGTGGACATCAATAAGCGTCGGGATCGCGCGTATGTCAATGCCATTGTGTCGAACGGAAAGGGCATGATGCCTGGCTTCCCTGGCCTGACCGATACGCAGAAGTCGTCGTTGCTGGCGTTCTTGTTTGGGGATGAAAACCAGGTGCCGGGCGTGAATCATGCTGCCGAACCCGGCCTGAGCGCGGCCGAACAGGCAAAGGCTAAGATACCGTATCGGATATCCGGCTACACGAAGTTTCTGGACAAAAAAGGCTATCCGGCGGTTCGTCCGCCTTGGGGGATGCTGAGTGCCATCAACCTAAACACAGGCGAGTATGTCTGGAAAACTGTTTTTGGCAACTACCCCGAATTGAACACTAAAGAGCCAACCGGTTCGGAGAGTTATGGCGGGGCAGTCGTTACGGCGGGTGGCCTGCTCTTCATTGCGGGGACTAAAGAAGCTCTGCTGCGGGTTTATGACAAAAAAACAGGCGATTTACTTTGGCAAACCCCCTTGCCAGCCGCAGCCTTCGCCACGCCCAGTACCTATCAGGTCAGCGGCAAACAATATGTAGTTGTGGCTTGTGGAGGCACGAAAATGGGGGCGAAAAAAGGAGAGAGTTATGTGGCGTTTGCGCTGCCATAGATTACCCTTCTATTTAATAGTTAGAAGAGCTATTTGTCATTCCGACCGGGACGCGGAGTCGAAGGAGGAATCTCAAGCTTGACTAATACACGACTTTGAGATTCCTCCTTCGACTCCGCGTCCCGGTCGGAATGACAAACACTTCCATAAAAAGGGCCGTTCCTGAACCAGAACGGCCTTTTTTATTTATCCAATTTATTATCCTGCCAACCTCATCGTTCTCAAAACATTACCTGCCTGCAACTAAGCTTGTTGAGCACGCTCTTACAACCAACAGTGGCTTCACAACGTTATAGAGATAACCATACACTCAACACCACACATGAATAATCGGAAAATTGGCATTGGGGTTGCCATTGTCGCTGGCTTAGTTGCGTTGTTTTTTTTAAGTAAGCAGTTAATGACAAAGAAGCCACAGGTATTAAAGCCTGATCAGGCAGAAGTTGGTCGGAAAAAGACCGAACAGGTAGCCCGAAAAACCGCCCTGACGCTTCACCAGGTTTGCCGCTATGCAGACTCTATCGGTATAGACACCACTCGGTTCGGGACGGGTTCGGATAAAACAGAAACCGATGGTAAACTGACTGCTCTGCTGCTGGAAATACGTTACGGCAAAAAGCCCTCTCGTACCGCCTTTAGTGGCCTTCGGGAAACCATAGACTCAGCCTGGGCTACCAAAACAGGCGCTACTTTTTCGCCTGCATCGCTGGCTGAACAGGCATCCTTCGCGCCCTACGCGCAATTGCTTGGGCATTATCAGCGACTGAAAAAGCAGGCGAACATTAATCCGGCGGTGGCCGATTCACTGCGGTTAATTCGGCAGACACTTAACTTTTACCGATATATCAATCGCTTCGACTCCGGGAAGTTTGTCGTCGTGAACATTCCAGCGGGCGAACTAAATGTGTTCGACCGGGCGGGAAAGCGGCTGTTGCCCATGCAGGTGATTACCGGAAAGCCTGACAAACAAACGCCTTGCATGACAACCTACATTCAGGATATTGTCGCGTATCCGTACTGGAACGTACCGAAGAAAATTGCGCTGGAGGAAATGCTGCCCCGCATGAAACGAAATCTGGCGTTTATCTACAACCAGAACCTCCAGATTCTGAACGCGAAAAATCAGGAAGTCAACCCTGAGGATATTGATTGGGAAAGCCTGTCGGAGACAAATTTTCCGTATCGGGTGCGGCAGGCATCAGGTTGCGAAAACTCGCTGGGGTTGCTGAAATTCGATCTCGCGAACCCGTTGGCCATCTACCTGCACGATACCAACAGCCGCGATTTGTTCACCCTCACCACCGACCATTGGCGGAGTCATGGCTGCGTGCGGGTGCAGAAACCCGTCGAATTAGCCAACTTAGTGCTGGGGGCTGAAACCTTCGACGATGAGTTTATGAACAAGTGCCTGATCGACCAAAAACCCCGAACGCTGCCCATTCCGAAGCCATTCCCGGTCTTCATCGCCTATAACATTGCCGATGTGGATGCCGACGGGAAACTCCGGTTCTACAAAGACGTGTATGCGCTGGATAAGTAAGCCGACTGTTTTAAGTAGTCGGGATTAGGGGCGTACACGAACAGGCAAGTGCCGCCTTTCACGGCCTGAATGATGTCTTTCGAGACAGCGTAGGGCACGGCGGGACAACCCTGACTACGGCCCAACCGGCCCGTTTTGCGGATGATATCTTCGCAGACGTAATCGGCTCCGTGCAGCACAATGTTCCGGTTGTAAACATTATCGTTGAAGCCCTTTTCCAGCCCCTTCAATTGCAGCGACAGGCCGTGCTTGCCCATATAGGTATTGAGCGTCTGATAAAAGCCCAGACTGCTTTGAAACGACGATTGTTTGTTGGAGAACTGATTGGCTAACAGATCGCCGGAGTTGCGCCCGTGCGAAACATACGTGTTGAACAGCAGCTTCTTATTCTGCAAATCAACTACGTACATTCGCTTGCGATTTGACGGCTGGCTAAGGTCCACGATGGTCAGCATCGACTTGGCAGTGTCAATTTTTTGCCAGCCGCGCAGGGCGTATTCAAACACGCTTTTCTGCAAACCGGCCTGGCTCAGATTGAGCTGGTCATACACATCCAGATGGGCGATGGTAGTAACTTTTTTGGGCGTTGCTGCGGCAGCAGCTTTAACGACGTTACGGGTGGTTTTCGATCCGGTGCTGGCAACATAAACGATGGCCAGAACAGCCAGAAGCAAAAAAATCTTCTTCATACCTGGCAAGCGGGCGTTGTTGGACGTTTATAAGGTAAGTTTGCTGAGTAATTATAACACCCGCATCGGGCTTTTAATTCGATGAAGGTACGCTTTTTTCGCCAGACCATTGCACATGACACCTTATGAAAAAGCCGTTCGCGCGGAACTGACCCGCTGGCAGGTTGCCATGCAAAAGCCACCGTCTGCTTTTGAGCGGCTGTCCACCTCCGTGCAACGCCGAATTAACAACATCATTCCCGACCGCATCCATGCGCTTATTACGGGAACCATCAAGCAAATGACGCGGGCCGTGCTGTTTGGGGCTGAGTTTCTGAACCGGGCGCCCGTGGAGGGGCAAACCTTAACCCAGCGCGACGCGGCTGTGGCCCGACGAATTGATTTCTATCGAAAAACCAGTGCCGCCGAAGGGGGCGTTACGGGCGCAGGTGGCTTCCTGTGGGGTTTAGCCGACTTTCCAATTCTGTTAAGCCTGAAACTGAAAATGCTGTTTGAGATTGCCAGTCTGTATGGCTATCCGGTGAGCGACTACCGCGAACGGGTGTTTATCCTCTATGTCTTTCAGTTAGCGTTTTCAAATCAGGAGCGCCGGAAGGTGGTCTATGAACACATCGCCAACTGGGCCGAACACAGCCGCCAACTCCCCGACGACATCAACCAATTCGACTGGCTCACCTTCCAGCAGCAATACCGCGACTACATCGACTTAGCCAAAATGGCCCAACTCATTCCCGGCATCGGAGCCGCCGTCGGCATCGTAGTAAATTACCGACTTGTGAACCAGCTTGGCCGCACCGCCATGAACGCCTATCGGTTAAGACTGCTAGCTGAGGATAAACCGGCGAAGTTGGCGGGGTAGGATGCCCTTATTCGGGCAATATTACAACAAGTTGGCTCATTATCGATGACTAAAGTTTATCCGTGTCTTTTGCGGTTGAGCGTAAAATAATCAATGCTCTGGCATTTTCCCGTCTCTGGCTACGTCGAACGGGGCCCTCTTTGCCGAATCTTATCGTCCGGCGGCCTGTATGAAACCTGATCAGGATCAACTTCCAACTCTTATTTCCCAACCGCTGCCATGGCTTTTTCAATCTTCGCGGCAATGCCCTGGCTGGGACGCTCAGCGAAGTTTTCGATGATGTTTCCGTCAGCACCGATCAGCACATAATGAGGATACGTGCTCACTATGTATTTCTCACTCAACGTTTTTGTCCAGGCACGATTAGCATACAGATCAATGGTTTTTAAACCAAACCGTTTTGATGCCGATTTCCACTTGGGCAATTGTTGGTCATCGGCGGCTCCCGGTGTGCCGATGCAGATACTAACAATTTTAACGGGTTTACCCTCAAACTGCTCAACCAGTTTGTTTTCATAGGGCATTTCCTTAATGCATGCGCCACAGGTCGTGAACCAGAAACTTAGGTAGACCACCTGACCTTTGTACTGACTGAGCGCGATGAGCGAATCATTCGCATCGACCAGCGCGAAATTGGGTGCTTTATCGCCAGCCTGTAGTAGCTTCACATTGCTCCTGGCGCGTTGTTTGATATAATCGACCAAGTATTGAAACTGAGCAGGAAATTGTTTTTTAAAGTTTGTCTCAATCCGATTTGGATTGTCTACTGAGCCGCTCAACTCCCAGATTTCAAAGAAATAACCCGCGTTTTGCCCCAATTCCTTTTTGGCGTAATCGAGTAGGCCTTGTGATGAAGGTTTTGGTTCGGACTGGCGTATCTGCCAGAAGAGTTGTTCCCGCAAAAATCGCAGATAGTCATACTGGTACAAGGCCGCCAGGTTCTTCACCTTGATTCGGCTTTTAAACTCGTAATAAGAAGCAGGAATCACCTGTTTTTTCTTTTGATAGTCGGTCTGGTACCAAACCATGTACACTCTAAGCCAGGCGTCTGAATAATTTAGTGCGTTTGTTTCGTAAGCTCTAAACCAATTAGGTAACGTGTAATTTTTCTGATAATCCATCCAGAATTGGTATTGTTTCTGGTAGGTGTCATCCATCATTTTCTTGAAAGGCACGAGATTGGCAGCTCGCATTCCTTCATTCATGCAAGCTTGCAGGGGGTCATTCAGCAGTCGTGTCTTGGCTTGATAATACTGTTGAATTCCTTTGTTTTTGCCCTCGAACGCGATAAATGGCTGATTAGGGTTCTCACCGCGTTTAGCTAAAATAAAGAGATGAATTGTATCACCAGGTGCCCCAACGATATGATAAGTGGAATCGGCAATCGTGAGGAAAGATTGACCTACGGTTCTGAATGGGCTGTTTAGATAAATCTCGTTTCGGTCAACTCTAAGGGAATCTTTGACAGAATCTACATCATATCCAGGAAAGCTATGATAAGTAGCCAACTCTACAGGAAGAGTTTCCGCTTGTGGCACTGACTTAATGTGCACAGTAAGCACCCCCACTAGATCTAATTTCGGAAGCAATGCTTCTTTAGACTGGGCCATACAGATGGTTAAACTAAAAACGAGCATGAAAGCAGTCTGTAATGATTTCATTTTAGCTCCAGATTAAACCAGATAACAAGGAATGTCAAATCTAAACTAAATATTTAGTTTAGCGGTTGAATTCTATCTTTTATTTTTGATAAGTTGGTTTATAGAGAAATGGCTACCCCCCACGGTGAGGTTTTGGAAGCGGTGTTGATTCGTCGGTTAGGCCTTTGTACCCTTATTTGGATACACTGTTGGATTGTAAAGCAAATGCGCTGATGACTTATTAATATTGGTTTCCAGAAGCGAAATAGCCATTATCTCTCCTTACTCGCCCGTTTCCTGAAAAACTCGTCAGCATTGATGCCCAGAAAGCCGAAGGCGGGGTGCTGTCCGCCGATGGTGAGGGGTAGAATACGGTCGGCGATGTCCAAGCCGTTGGCGGAATTGGCGAAGTACACGACGGCTTCTTTGCGGGCGCGATTGGCGGTGATATAACACTTAAATGCGCCGTTGTCGCCCCAGTGCCAGAAATACATGCCGGTTGGGCTGCGCTCTAAGCCAAAGCCTAATCCCCAGAATAAGTTGGAAGAGAGCGTATCGCCGGAAAACCGAGTCGGGAGTCGGCTTTGGGGCGACAGCATTCGGTCAATCGTGCTCACTTTTAGCCCCTTTTGCGAGAAGATGGCCTGAATAAATCGGGCGTAATCCTCGGCGGTTGTGTGCAGCGAATACGCCATATTTGCCTGGGTTGGTTTGCCTTTCTGCTCTGGTTTACCCGATTCATCGTGCGGTTGGGCAATATGGCTATCAAAGTCGGGTAGCCAGATAAAACTGCTGTTGGTCATGTTCAATGGCTTCAGTACCCGTTCGTTCATAAAGTCATTGATGGGCTGCCCCGTTATTTTCTCTACTACTTTTTGCAGGTAAACGAAACCCTCCCCCGAATAGCCGAAGCGTTCGCCAGGCGTAAACGACATAGCAAGTTGAGGCAGTTTTCGGTTTTTGCGCCAGTTCGGAAACCCCGACTGGTGGCTCAACACCAACCGGGCCGTAATTTTCTTGTAACGTTCGTCGGCGGCTGCATCCGGGTAGGGGAGGTATTCATAGAGCGGTTTGTTCAGGTCAAGCAATCCCTGCTCCACTAATTGTAATACGGCATACGCAAACACGGGTTTGCTAAGTGAGGCCGCTTCAAAAATGGTTTCGGGCGTAACCCGTTGGGTGGAGTCGGCTTTGGTCAGGCCGTAACCCTGGCTGTAAACCAGCTTGTTATTGCGAACAATGGCAATGGACAGGCCCGGTATGCTGGCGCTATCCATCAGTTGAACGATGCGCTGGTCGAATTGGCGTGGTGTTAGCCTTGACACAGATTGCGCGCAGACGGGGCTGGTCAACCAGGAAATTATGAGCAGGCCGATAAAAAGGCTCCAATTGGGGAAGGAAATACGATTCATAGGGGAATTAAAAACAATAAGCCATCTGTACCCGTAAACTTACCTCAAACGAGGAGTCGTTGGTGCTGGCGCTACCCAATTGCCCGAAGGTGTAGGTCCAGACGGGTTGCACCAGTAAGGTATAATGGTCATTTAGTGTATAGCGGGCACCAACGCCCAGCAGGGCATGAAAAATAGGTCGGCGGATGGTTTCTAAGCGAAGATACTGCGTTGGCTCACTGCCCCGATTGACCACCACTCGCCCTGTTAACGGAACATCAATAAGAGGGCCAAACGAAAAATAAGGCGAAAGACGCTTCGTAGAGGAAGCATAATTGAGCAGCAGGGGCAGGCGAATGACCCGGCTGCGGAGCGTTACAGTACCCTCGCCTGCTGCCGGTTGGCGGGCCTGTCGGGTGGTGAGTTGTCCATACCAAACGCCCGATGAAACCGACCAGCCCGGCACATACTCGTAGCTGACCGATACCCCCGCCTGGAAACCCGTTGCCCAGCGAACACCGGATAAATAAACCGGCTCCACAACCTGCCCATCACTTTCGGGGTACAGATAGCGGTAGAAGTAGTTCGTGTGCGAGAACGTGGGCGCTACCATCGGCGAAATAGACAGTTTCGGTTGTCCCCAGCACCGGCTTGTGAACAGGAAAAGGGCAAGTAGCACGCATTGAATCCGAATCATTCTGAAACGACCATTTTCTGAGACGGTCGATTAAAGATACATGCACAACCGAACAGTCGGCTTAACTTCGCCCGAAAATTACCAGCCCGCGCTTCCGCCTATGCTCTCATTAAGCCTTAGCATCCTGCTTTCGGTCGTTCTGCTGCTCAATTTCCGGGTGTTTCCCCGCTATGACATCAATACGTTTCAGGCCATTGTGTTCAACTATCCGGTCTGTTTCCTGACGGGCCTGTTGCTGATGCCCGCCGGGCAGTCGTTCACGCTCGATTTTTCGCAGACATGGACGTGGCTATCGCTGGGGTTAGGTGTGGGGTTCATCCTGACGTTTCTGCTGTCGGGGGCTTCTACGCAACGTATGGGCATTACAGCTACCTCGCTGGCGAATAATCTTTCGTTGGTTATTCCGGTCTGTTTCAGCCTGTTTGTTTTCCGAACAGGCGGCAAGGTGTTCGATGGGCTGAACTATGCAGGGCTTGCGCTGGCAGTGATAGCCGTTGGGTTGAGCACTTACAAAAAGGAAGCTTCTGTACCTGACCCGGCAACGGGGATAACGTCCCGGCGATTGGGGGCGAATGTGTTGTTGCCGGTGGGTGTGTTCCTGTTTTATGGCGCTACTAATACCATGATTAATTACATGAACCTGCACTATATTCCTTCATCAGACAAAACCGTTCAGGTAACGCTGACGATGGTATTGGGAGCCATTCTGGCCGGATTGCTCATGCTGGCTGTGCGGATGGTGCAGGGCAAAGAAACTATTCAAGGGCGAAACCTGCTGGCGGCTGTGACCTTAGGCGTGCCGAATTTCCTTAGTTTCTACACCCTGTTACTGGCTTTGTCGGCCTTTGGAAGCAATGGCGCGTTTGTCTATCCACTCTACAACATTGGCGTTATTCTGCTGGCTGCGTCGGGGGCGGCTCTGTTCTTTCGGGAAAAATTGTCCAATGCGAATAAAATAGGTCTGGTGCTGGCAGTAGTCGCGATTGGGTTGATTTCGTGGCAGGAGTTGGCAGGTATAGGAAAGTAAAAACAGGCATAGCGATGCTTATTCAAAAAGATTTCTTAACCGCAAAGGGCGCAAAGGAATACGCAAAGAACGCAGAGATTTTTGTGTAACCTTCGCGTTCTTTGCGTATTCCTTTGCGCCCTTTGCGGTTAACCAAAACCCATGAGAACACTACGTTTATCTATCTTATCACTACTCGTATTAGGGCTAATTCTTTCAGCCTTCTTAACAAAAGAACAGGCAACCCCACCGCCCGCCCGGCCGAATATCATTTTTATTTTCTCCGATGATCACACGCATCAGGCCATCAGCGCCTATGGCAGCAAATTAGCTAAAACGCCCAACATTGACCGGATTGCCAACGAGGGGGCTATTCTGCACACCAACATCGTGACCAACTCCATCTGCGGGCCGAGTCGGGCCACGCTGCTGACGGGGAAATTCAGTCACCAGAACGGCTATAAACTGAACGAGAAAGTGTTCGATGTGAACCAGCCGGTCTTCCCCGAAGAGTTGCAGAAAAACGGCTACCAAACCGCGTGGGTAGGAAAAATGCACCTCGGCGCGTTGCCGCACGGATTCGATTACCTGAACGTGCTGCCCGGTCATGGACATTATTACAACTCCGAGTTTATCAACTCGAAAAACGAAACGGTTCGGTACCCGGGCTACGTCACGAACGTTATTACCAAACTCTCGTTGGACTGGCTCAAACAGCGCGACGAATCGAAACCGTTTTTCTTGGTCGTTGGCCACAAAGCCACCCACCGCGAATGGCTGCCCGACCTGCGCGACCTGGGCGCGTATGATAACGTAACGTTTCCATTACCGCCCACGTTTTACGATACCTACGAAGGACGCAAAGCGGCTAAGGATCAGGACATGACCATCGACAAAACGATGCGGCTTAAGGAAGACCTGAAAATACATGCCGATTACGAGACGAGTGGCATCTTTAACCGCTTTACACCCGAACAGAGAAAGCCGTTTTACGACTATTACGAGAATAAAGTCAGTAAAGAATTTGATGCGAAGAAGCTGACCGGCAAGGCGTTGGCGGAGTGGAAATACCAGCGATACCTGAAAGATTATCTGTCGGTGGCGAACTCCTTAGACCGCAACATTGGCGAACTGCTCGATTACTTAGACAAAACCGGATTAGCGAAAAACACCGTAGTCGTGTATGCGTCTGACCAGGGCTTTTATTTGGGTGAACATGGCTGGTTCGATAAGCGGTTTATTTACGAAGAATCCCTGAAAACGCCCTTTGTGATTCGCTATCCGGGGGTCATTAAGCCGCATACACACATCCGGGAACTGGTTTCCAATATTGACTGGGCTCCTACGCTGCTGAACCTGACGGGAACTGCCATTCCGAGTTACATTCAAGGCGAATCGTTCCTGCCGTTGCTGAAAGGCGAAAAAGTGCCCTGGCGAAAAGAAGCATATTATCACTACTACGAATTCCCGCAGCCGCACCATGTGTACCCGCACCTCGGCATCCGAACGGATCAATACACGCTGGTTCGGTTCTACGGCCCCGACGATTTTTGGGAATTATACGATATTAAAAAAGACCCGCATCAACTTCAGAATCTGTATGGTAAGAAAGGCTACGAAACCATCACGGCAGATCTGAAAACAAGGTTGAAAGCACAGATGCAGAAATACAAAGACGATGAAGGGCTTACCATTATGGAGAGTAAACCGCAGTAGCTCGTCTGGGCCAAGCTCCAGCCTGGCCCTTGTTGTGTACGCTAAATTTAACGGGCCAGCCAAGAGCTTGGCCCAGCCAACGTATTGCCCCGCATGGTAGGCTTATTATGAATGTATTGAAATGTTGCTTTTTGCTGGCAATTATAACTGGCTGTACGTCAACGAATCAATCGGCTGACGAGCGGGCGCAGGCATCTGCCGACTCTGCCGCTGCGTGTGTGGCGAAGGGAATGCCCTCGCGGTCGGCGGCTATCCGGCAGGCGGCTTCCGGGGCACAGGCAGGCACGGGCAGTACGGCGGGCATGGTCTGGATTTCGGGTGGCCCATTTCTAATGGGGGCCGATGAATTTCCCGACGCGCGGCCCGTACATCCGGTTACGGTGAAGGGTTTCTGGATGGACGAGCACGAAGTAACCAGCGCCGAATTTGCCCGGTTCGTAGCGGCTACCGGCTACAAAACTATTGCTGAACGTCCGCTCAACCCTGCCGATTACCCGGGCGTGCCGACGGCGCAGTTGGTGCCCGGTTCAGCGGTATTCACGCCCCCTACTCAAAAAGTATCGTTGGAAAACCCGCTTCGGTGGTGGGAGTATGTGAAAGGTGCAAGCTGGCAACACCCGAAAGGGCCGAACAGCACGATTAAAGGGCACGAAAACGAGCCGGTTATCCACGTCAGTTACGACGACGCGCTGGCCTATGCAAACTGGGCGGGGAAACGCCTGCCCACTGAAGCCGAATGGGAGTTTGCGGCTCAGGGTGGCAAAGGCAATCGCACCTATTACTGGGGAACGGGGTTAAAACCCGCCGGGAAATGGGTCGCCAACATTTATCAGGGCAGTTTCCCGGACCATAACACCAATGAAGATGGCTTTGCGGGCGTGGCACCCGTAAAATCCTTCCCGGCCAATCCCTACGGCCTCTACGACATGGACGGCAACGTATGGGAGTGGTGTCAGGATTTTTACCGCCCCGATTACTACATGAAATCGGCGAAAACCGACCCGCAAGGCCCTTCGGATAGCTACGACCCTGACGAGCCAAACGCCGTGAAGCGTGTGCAGCGGGGCGGATCGTTCCTGTGCAGTGATGAGTATTGCATCCGTTACAAAGCCGGAAGCCGGGGCAAAGGCGAAGTAAGCAGCGGCAGCAACAACCTCGGCTTTCGCTGCGTGCGGGACAAGTGAAAAATAGAACCGCACGGGCGGCCCCGGCGGATTGGTATGATTGTTATGATTTACACTGATAGAAATCTTTTTTAAATCATAACAATCATACCAATCCGCCGGGGCCGCCCGTGCGGTTCATCTTTCCCCCCAAATCCCGCTAAAAATTCGTATCTTTGTGGTTCAATCTGAAGAGAAATCACAACATGGTAACGGTACAAAACGTCTCACTGCGCTATGGAAAGCGGGTGCTTTTCGACGACGTAACGATAAAATTTACTTCCGGCAACTGCTATGGCGTTATCGGAGCCAATGGGGCGGGCAAATCAACGTTTCTGAAAATCCTGTCGGGCGAAATCGAGCCGCAAACAGGTTCGGTGGCTATGACTCCCGGCGAGCGGATGTCGGTGCTGAATCAGAACCAGTCGGCTTATGACGAGTTTCCGGTGCTGCAAACGGTCATTATGGGCAACAAACGCCTGTATGACATCATGCAGGAGAAAGACGAACTCTACGCTAAATCCGATTTTACGGATGCCGACGGTGAGAAAGCCGCCGAACTCGAATCGGAATTTGCCGAAATGAACGGCTGGGATGCCGAGTCCGACGCGGCCAGTCTGCTCTCCGGGCTGGGCATTAAAGAAAGCCTGCACTATTCGCTCATGAGCGACCTCAACGGTTCCGAGAAAGTACGGGTGCTGTTGGCGCAGGCGTTGTTCGGCAACCCCGATGTGCTGCTGCTTGACGAGCCAACCAACAACCTCGACGTGGAATCGGTCATCTGGCTTGAAAATTTCTTAGCTAATTTTAGCAATACGGTCATTGTGGTTTCCCACGATCGGCACTTCTTAGATCAGGTTTGCACACAGATTGTAGACGTTGATTTCAGCAAGGTTAAACTCTTTGCCGGAAACTATTCATTTTGGTACGAGTCGAGCCAGTTGGCGCTGAAACAACGTCAGGATCAGAATAAGAAAACCGAAGATAAGCGTAAAGAACTGGAAGAGTTCATCCGGCGATTCTCAGCCAATGCGTCGAAGTCGAAGCAGGCAACCAGCCGCGCCAAACTGCTCGAAAAACTGACACTCGAAGATATTCAGCCTTCCTCGCGGAAATATCCGTATGTAAACTTCAAACCCGAACGCGAACCCGGCGACCAGATTCTGACAGTCGAAAATCTGACGTATACGGCCGAAGACGGTACGAAACTGTTTGACAACCTGTCGTTTACGGTGAACCGGGGCGATAAGATTTTCCTATATAGCCGCGACGGACTGGCCGTTTCTGCCTTATTGGACATTCTGGCGGGCGAGCGTAAAGTCGACTCCGGTACGTTCAAGTGGGGCATCACGATTACGATGTCGTACTTCCCGACCGATGCCGAAAAAGAGAAATTCTTCCAGACCGATCTTAACTTAGTGGATTGGCTGCGTCAGTACTCTGTGGAGAAAGACGAGAGTTTCATTCGGGGATTCCTGGGCCGGATGCTATTTTCGGGCGAGGAGTCGCTGAAGAAGGCAAGCGTATTGAGCGGGGGCGAAAAAGTGCGGTGTATGCTGTCGAAGATGATGCTGTCGGGTGCAAACGTCCTGATGCTCGACGAACCCACCAACCACCTCGACCTTGAATCCATCGAGTCCCTGAACAACGGCCTGATTGATTTCAAAGGGCCTATCCTGTTCACCTCCCACGACCACCAGTTTGTGCAGACCGTAGCCAATCGCATCATTGAAGTCACCCCGGCGGGCATCCTCGACAAACTGATGACTTACGACGAATACCTCACCGACGAGCGGGTGAAAGCCCAGCGCGAGGAGTTGTATGAAGCGGTAGCGTAATCGCTGCTATCAAAAAGACGGACAGTTTGTAAACTGTCCGTCTTTTTTACACCCGCCGTTTATGAATATACCTGTATATGAATTAACAATTTCTGAAGACCGACTTCGATACGAGTTTATCAGTGTTGGTTCCAAAGGTCAGATTCATAAAATAATTGAATACACTTATTTGCCAGGCGTGGCGTTTTGGAATCTGGGATTTGGTGATTTAGATGAGACAACGGGACATATTAGCGACAGTGTAGTTTCGGACAATGGTGATGGTCGTAAGGTTCTTGCCACTGTTATTCGATCATTGCTATCTTTTTTTAACACGCACCCTGCTGAAACAATTATTTTTACAGGAAGTGACGAACGAAGAACCCGTGTCTACCATCGGATTGCTATTCAGTATCAACGTGAGTTTTTGAGCCTGTTGGCCATTAATGGCCTGACAGAAGACGGATTGGAAGAATCTATTGAAACCGATAAACGTTATCTTGCGTTTGTTATTCGTAAAGCCTGATGTTTAAGCCTCTTCACTATGAAAACGTTAAAGGAAATTGTTGACCAGGGGTTAGTCGATACAATCAGTGTCGACCCCACTATGGATGAACGGTATGGTGATAAGCCCCTTTTTCAACATAAGATTGACCGGCTTTATGAACTGCTGAAAGATACTCCTTTAAGTCCTAACTCTAAAAAACAATCGTTAAAATCCGCATCCTCAACCCCAACGGATGCGTAAAAGCCCAGCGTGAGGAGTTGTATGAAGCGGTGGCGTAAGCACTTGAGTATTATAGTAAGCCAAATAAACTGTAGTCATGGAAACACCAGTGAAACCTCTGCGGGGTATGGATGTCATTCGCCGACTTTTGGCCGTGAAAAAACAAATCCAGCGTGAAGCTGTAGAAAACTACCGCAATAATCCTGAAGTAAGAGCGGTTTACGACCGATTAATTCAAAAGAACAAAGTAAATCGCCTTGGAACGAAGTAATCCGTATGAATATGAGTTAGGAGATGAAGACCGGCATGTGTATCGTTTCGCGACAGATAGCGAAATACGATATGAAGTAAAATTTGTGTCTTCCACGGATTATTTCAACCCTTATTCTGACTTAGAGGCTGACGTTTTTGAGATGATTATATCGGTGGTTGACAACCCGTCGGGAGGGCGTCTTCCCGCCGACGGGCGAATACAGGCCACGATCTTCAGTATTTTTGAAGATTTCTTTCTTCCACATCGATATGCGCTTGTCTTCATTTGTGATTCATCGGATGGGCGTGAGCAATCGAGATTTCGCAAATTCAGTAATTGGTTCTACCAGAGAACCGTTGATTCTTCAGATTTAGCCAAGTTTGACCGAATGGCTGTTGATGGAACTACTATCATCTACTTATCACTGATTCTGAGTCGGCGGCACCCTTATCTCAGCCGGATTGTGGATGTGTTTATGCAATTAGGCGAAGAGGAAAAATAGTGTATTCAAGTGCAGAGGGTTGTATAAAGCTGTAGTAAGAATATTCGTCAAAAAGCCGCGCTCAGTATTAACGAACGCGGCTTTTTAGTAGAAGCACTCACTACTTTTCTAACATGATTATCGAGCTATACCTAACTCAAGGCGCTCCGGCAAAAGTCAACGCATTTTTTTACTTCCGCTACGGCGTTGGAGCCAGCCGGTATCTTGTATTCCAGTTCGACGGTTGCCGGGAAGGTGTATTTCTGCTCGCGCATTAGCGTCAGGACTTGTTTCAGGGGCGTATCGCCCTGACCCCAGGGCAGATTGCCTTTGCCGTGGTCGGGTGTCTGACGGTCTTTGATGTGCATGCTCGCAATGCGGTCATGTTTTTGCTTCACCAAAGCCAATGGATCAGGATTGCCAGCGGCTACGTAATGACCTAAATCCAAATTCATCGCGTTGGCTGGCGATTGAGCCAGAGCCGTATCCCAGAAGGTGGGCGTTTGCTGTTCATGACCGTGATAGGCCACTTTTATGCCATGCTTTTCGGCCATCTTGCCTAATTTAAGGGTATGCGCGTCGTTACTCGGGTGTTCGAGTGTGACCTGATTGGCACCCACTAATTTGGCGGCCTGCATCCCATAATCAATCTCGGCGTCTGAACTTTGCATGCCGAACGTATCAGGCTTAAAGGCGTAAATTTTCACCCCCGCCTGATTATACATTTTCCGCACCTGCTCAAACTTGTTCATCGGGGCCGACAGTCGCCATTTATTCACCTCCGCCCGGTAAGCTTTCATTTGGGCATCCACGTCGGCGAGTTGCTTTTTCTCGTCTTCCGTGAGTTCCTGTTTCTCAAATCGCTTCCGCATCAGCGGGCCAACCGCTTTCATATCCACCGTATTTTTAGGCGCTCCTACAAACGATTCGGCCGGGCCACCCATTAATTCGATGGCACTGATGCCGCTATCCAATACGTATTGTAGCGTAGCCTCGGCGCTCTGGTCGGGCATATCCCGAAAGGAATACGTGATCACGCCAATCTGGACTCCATCGATTAATGAATTGGGTTTGTCGCCCAGATTTCGGATGATGGCCGGGGCACCAAACAATTTATTACTGCCAACCACAGCGGTTGACAGCAGCGCGGCCGTAGTTCCCAGAAACTGACGGCGTGTTGAGTGCTTATTCATACATCAAATCGCGTTTAGATTAATAGAATGATTAAGGAGAAAAGGTGCAATGAATATAGATGTTACTGCTTAAAACTAAATAGACAAAACAATATTTTTTCGGGTGAATGTGCAAATAGAATAGACAGTTGAGGTGCAAACGTCGACAGGTAGACGATTTTGACGGATAAAAAACGATGTCTGACCTGAAACTCTCTAATCCTGCTTAATTCGCTTTTGGCTCCGGTGATGAAAAGTCGAAAGATAGCTTCCCGTGAATGGGGGTGTAGTTTCGCATCATGTTCTTCTGACTTTGCGGGCCATATTGACTGGCGGGGTTAAACTTGGCACCAATCGGGCTGATGCCGTTCAGAAAGCCAATGTTTCCGGTAGGGAAGGGTGGACTCGTGTTCTCGTTATTAGCTCCTTTCGGCTTTTTGGGTTGCAGCATCTGCAAAAAGGTATTTTCCTCGTTGGCATACACCGTGAAGGCACTTTCTTTGGTTTCAATAACCACCCACTTCAGGTCGGCGTGGTAGCCTTTGAACTCTGGATATTGAAAGCTTTCGCCCGTAACGGCATCGTTGTACTCTTTATGCCAAACGCCGTATTTCTGGCCCTTTAAGCGATTTTTCCAGACTCTATACGGGCCACGACCCAGCCATTTCATGCCTGTAATAGCCGTTTCGGGATAATTGAAGGTGATACCCATAAAATCAGCATCGCCACGCTGCGAATACTGATAGCTCAGTTCGGCAGGTTGATTGGGCGCAAACAGCCAGTGTACATTCAGGTAACTGCCCTCGCCTTCATAGCGGGCTTCTACTTCATAACCTGCTGCACCACTAAAATGTCTGAATGACTTTAAGCTCAGGTTGATACCGGCCAAAGTTGGCCCACCCGACAAGGGAATGTCCCCCTTTCCGTTGTTGACTTTCGTCAGATAGCCTGTCGTTTTATCGAACCCATACACCTGATTCCCCGATTTGATAGTTAGTATGTTCCCCTCTTCCCGAGCTTCAGCCGTTGAGCCTGATGCCGACGAAAGGACTACTTTCATCGCTGGTTCATCGGTGGATGGAATAGCCCATGACCAGGTAAACAACTCATGGCCGTTGGGGTCGGTGGCGGTCAGGTACAGGGCCTCACTATCGGTCCAGTTAGCAGGCAGGTTCAGACGCAGATACCCTTTTTCGCCGGGCGGCACCGCTATCGGCGCGGGCTTGCCTGCTTTGTCCACAATAGCCTGGAGGTTTTTATCCAATGGTTTTGGGAACGAAACCAACTGCCAGGAAAACTTGCACTGGCTCAAATCGGTAAACGAATAATGGTTTTCAACTTCCAGCGTCCCATCAAAGGTGCGGGGCAGGAATGGTTTCGTAATTCGGATAGGCGACCAGATTTCTTTGATGGTGTAAAAGCTGGCTTCTTTTTCCCGATGCGGTCCTAAAATACCATCGGGCGCGTTGTTCCCGAACGCATCAATGGCTCCCCCCTTATCGGTTCTGACCACGCCTTCGTCCACAAACGACCACAAAAACCCACCCGAACAGTGCGGATGTTTCAGCATCAGGTCCCAGAAGTCGTCTAATCCGGCCCCGTGCCCGCCATCATACAGGCCATGCATAAATTCGGTGGGCATCAGGATATCGGTGTCATACAGCGTCGAATTGACTAAATAATTGTAGGTAATGTAGTGCTTGGAATCGAAGCCGTTGAAACGCTCCCAGGGGTGAAAAATGGGGCGTTTCTGGGGGTCATAGAGGTGAAAATCACCATCTAACCCCCGGTTCCAACCGCCTTCATTGCCGTTATCCCAGAACAAAATCGACGGGTGGTTGACATCCCGGATAACGAGTTCTTTGACTAATTTTCGACCTACCAGCGTATCGTATTTATTCTGCCAGCCTGTCAATTCGTCCATTACATAAAGCCCTAACGAGTCACATACATCTAAGAAATGAACGTCGGGCGGGTAGTGCGACATCCGAACGGCGTTCATGTTCATAGCCTGCATGAGTTTCACATCCTCAATGCTCACCTGTTTACTGGTGGTGCGCCCAGTTTCGGGAACAAACGTATGCCGATTGGAACCCCGGAGCATCACTTTTTTGCCGTTTACATAAATGCCATCACGCTTCCTGACTTCCATTGTGCGGAAACCAAACCGTTGCGTGCGGGTGTGAATTATGCCCCGCTGGTCTTTCAGGGAGAGAACGACCTGATACAGATTAGGCGTTTCGGCATTCCAGAGTTTGATGTTTTGAAAGGTCTGTGTGAGGGTTGTTTTCTCGTTGGCAGGATTAATTTTGGCGGAGAAAACGGCTCCCACGTTCTCTCCCGTCAGCGTTTTTACTTGAGCCTCCAGCGTATGACCAGCGGTGGTTTTCGAGGTGAACACATCCACCGAAAAACGGCCGTCGGCTTTCGCATCGACGGCCATTCGCTCGATGAATTGTTGTGGAACGACTTCCAGATACACAGGCCGGTAAATGCCGCCAAACGCCCAGAAGTCGCCATGCCGCTCGGCCACGTCAACGGAGCGGTTAGCCGAGGCTTTATGCACCGTCACGTCGAGCAGATTGCGGCCCGTTTTCAGGAACGGTGTTATTTCGTATTGAAACTGGTAAAATCCTCCCTGGTGCATCTCGCCCACCGATTTACCGTTGATTTTCACCTCCGTATCGGTCATGGCCCCTTCAAAAACGATGAATACGCGCCCTGTTTTCCAGGATTTCGGCACGTCGAAGGTGTGTTTATACATACCCACTTCGTCGGCTTTTGTGCTGTCCTGCCGGTTTTGCGTACCATAGCTATATTTCCCGAAGCCCTGAAGTTCCCAGTTGGAAGGCACGGCAATTTTGGTCCACTTGCCGCTATTCATGCCTTTACTGCAAAAGAAATCCCATTGAGCGGTATGGTCTTTGTCAGTGCCGGACAAGTAAACACGCTGCGTTTTTTGGGCAAACGTCAACGTCGATAGGAGTGTGAAAATCAGGGTAGTAAACAGGAACAGCCGGGAAATAGTCATGAGAAACAGGTCTATAAATACTCGTATGGGTTTCAAGGACAAACGAGGTATTGGTTTTACTGTGTCGCTGACCGATTTATTTATGCAAACGTTACCGGGAACGATGCCGAATGTGTGATATGTCCTAACGCCAGTCAAAAATGATCGGAAGTTGGCCGGAGAACTAAGGTTTTTAGCAATCCGTTGTCTACCTACTGATTTTCCGGTGAGCCACCCGGAAATTCCTCTCTTAAGAAAGCAATATGGAAATTGGTATCGATAGCTTTGCGGCTTCATCGGCTGCTGACACCCGCAATCCGACCAATGATATGGTCGAAATAGCTAATTTGCTGGATCGGATTGACCAGGCCGACCAGGTAGGTTTGGATGTATTTGGCATTGGCGAACACCATCGCCGGGAGTTTCTCGACTCGGCTCCCACCGTTATTCTGGCCGCAGCCGCAGCACGCACGAAGCGGATTCGGTTAACCAGCGCTGTAACGGTGCTCAGTGCCGCCGACCCGGTGCGGGTGTTTCAACAATTTGCGACGCTGGACCTGATTTCAAAAGGTCGGGCCGAAATGGTGGTTGGGCGGGGTTCGTTCACCGAGGCTTTTCCGCTTTTTGGACTAAAACTTCAGGATTACGACGAACTGTTCACCGAAAAGCTGGACTTGCTGCTGACCATCCGGGATAATGAAACAGTTGACTGGTCGGGTCGATTCCGGCCATCCCTTCATAACCAGGCAATTTATCCGCGCCCGGTTCAATCGCCATTCCCGATTTGGTTAGGCGTTGGCGGAACGCCCCAGTCGTTTGTTCGGGCGGGAAGTTTGGGCCTTCCACTGATGGTGGCGATTATTGGTGGGGATACGCACCGTTTTCGTCCGTTGGTGGACTTATACCGGGAAGCGGGAAAACGGTCGGGGTATTCGCCTGAACAGCTAAAAGTAGGCCTTCACTCGCTGGGCTACGTAGCCGACACCACGCAGGCTGCCCTAAATGACTATTATCCGGGCTATGCCGAAACGTTTACCCGGATTGGCCGCGAACGGGGCTGGCCACCCGTCCAACGCGCCCACTTTGACGCCCAAACAGGCCCGAAAGGAGCATTGCTCGTGGGTAGCCCAGAGGAAGTGGCCGAGAAAATCCGGCGCCACAGTGAGGCCCTGGGTGGTATATCGAGGGTGACCTTCCAGATGGATAATGCGGGTTTATCCCATCAACAGCTTCTGCGCGCCATTGAATTGCTGGGTACCCGGGTCGCGCCCTTACTTCAGGAATAACGAAGTTGTTTAAACTTTTCCTTTCGAGTCAAAAACAAGCGTGTTTTTGTCATTCCGACGGAGGAGGAATCTCAAGCGTCCCTATTCGTCAAGCTTGAGATTCCTCCGTCGGAATGACAAAAAACGGGTTAATTCTTTATCATTTTAAAAAGTTTAAACAGCTTCAATTCAAAAAATCTTAATCATCAATAAGAAGTAAGTGAATGAATCATAGCCCTCATGAACCCTTTTTTTAATCAGTAGACTGGGTTTCTTAGTTATAGGATTAATTGTTCACGAATAACTATTTCTATGCACACCTTCGATCTGGTTGTGGTCGGTACGGGTTCGGCGGGGGCAACGGTTGCCAAAACCGTTCGTGAAGCCGGTAAGCGAGTGGCTATTATTGATAAACTTCCCTTTGGAGGAACCTGCTCACAACGCGGCTGCGATCCGAAGAAAGTGCTGGTGGGTGCGGCTGAAATCATCGCCCGGTCTGGGCAATTAGTAGGTAAAGGGATAAAAAACAAGGCAGAAATAGACTGGCCCGCCTTAATTCGATTTAAAAAGACATTCACTAATCCAGTACCGAAAAAGACCGAGCAACAATTTTCGGATTTGGGTATTCACTGTTTTCATGGTGCAGCTTCGTTCGTGTCGGCAACCACACTTCGTGTGGGCGACGAGGAACTTCAGGCCGACCGTATTGTACTGGCGACTGGTCAGCGGCCCATACCGCTTAACATTCCGGGTGAGGAACTACTCATCGACAGTACCGCATTCATGGAACTTGATAAGTTACCTGAAAAGATTGTGATGGTTGGTGGGGGCTACATTGCCTTCGAGTTTGCTCACGTGGCCGCCCGCGCAGGGGCCAGCGTAACCATTCTGCATCAGGGTAAACGTCCGCTCGAAGGCTTCGATGCCGATCTGGTCGGCTTGTTAGTGAAGGCAATGGAAGCCATCGGTATTCACATCGTGCTGAACGCGCAGGTAACGGCTGTGAACGGAAAACCAAATGATTTAACTGTCCACTACGAAAAGGTCGGAAAAAGCCATAAGCTGTCTGCTAACGTAGTAGTTCACGCAGCCGGGCGTGTGGCCGACGTGGCCGAACTCGCGCTGGATAAAGCAGGTGTTGAGGTAGGTGAGAAAGGTATTGTCGTGAATGAATACCTGCAGAGCATATCAAATCCGGCGGTGTATGCCTGTGGTGATGTGGCCGATAAAGGGAAACCGCTAACGCCTTTAGCTTCGCATGAAGGGCGATTAGTTGCCGAAAATATTCTGCATGGAAATCGCAAAACCTTCACCGAAGGGCCTGTGCCTACGGTCGTGTTTACGGTGCCGCCGTTGGCTTCGGTGGGATTAACCGAAGAAGAGGCTAAAAAGCAGGGCATCAAGGTAGATGTAAAATTTCGGGAAACCGCCGACTGGTATAGCAGCCGCCGAATCAATGAGCCATTTTCAGGGTTCAAACTGCTAATTGACAAAAAGACCAATCAGTTTGTGGGCGCTCATTTGTTGGGGTCTGGTAGCGAAGAAACCATTAATTTAATTACGCTGGCCATTAACTATAAACTTCCTGCCGACGAGCTGGCAAAGACCTTATTTGCGTATCCAACGCATGGAGCCGATCTTAAATCCATGCTGTAGGGTTGAGCAATCTGTATAATAGCTCAATGCCGACGCCTGATGTTAGCAGTCGTTCTTTCCGGTTCTGCAAGAGTTGCTGGGTCCAGTCCACAAAACCACCGTCGCCAATATCGATGGTTTGGCCGTGAAGCGTAATGACCATTTTGTACTGTAAACCTTTGTAATAATTGTTGTCGTTACCTGCATCAGCTATCACCTCAACCGGAATGTTGCCCGGCTGCTGACGTAAATAATCCTCCAGTTTATGCACGAATGTCGCCGGGGTTGGGTATCCCTTACGCGGGTAAAGCCGAAACATAAGGCTGTCAATATGAAGCGTTTCCCGAAAGAAATGCGTCATCATGGCAATCTGTTCGGCTAAAACCTCTTTCTCGAACTGGTAGTCGCCCTTGTCGCGCCCGGCTGTTGTGAAGCAGGCAATTTTAAAATGCGGTCGCATACCCGGCAGATTGGGAACGGGTGGGGTGCGAATATGGCGGTGAATCGTGCTAAATCGAAGATGTTCTGAACTTGTTGTGCGTTGATGATTATGCTTAAGGTCGGCTATGTGAAGCGCCAGCGCATTGGTGGCATCGGCCACAACTTCGGATTGGCGGGTAGCCGAAAGGATTTTGTTTTGGTCGGCAGGAGCCACCACCGAACAACTCCCCAACGGCGCTACCGGTGATAGTTCAATAGGTTGAAAACCAAACGCATCGAAAACAGATAGCATCTGATCTTCCAGAAAGCGCAGGGCCGCGACATCGACATCGGCGGGTTTTACGAAGCGATTTTGCTGATAAACCCGTAACAAATCAGCCGCCGACATCTGCTGTGCTTTTCGATTAAAAACCTCCAGCAAGATTGAGGTCAGTTCTGAATTTGTCAGTTCATCGGCTAATGTATCAATCAGGCCTGGCTGTCCGATTCGTTCTGCTATTTTCCGGGCAATCATTCGTTCAGGCAACAAATAGATTGTTCTTTAACCCACAAAACCAACTTTCAGATGCGAACCGTCGCAATACGGTTTGTTGCCGCTGGCTCCGCATCGGCAAAAGGCAGTTACTTTATTTTTCTTTGTTTCGTGGCCGCTGGCATCCTTCACGGTCAAGTTTCCATACACCAATAGTGGACCGTTGGGTAGTGGTTCCACAAGACTCTCTGCCTGAATGTCTTCGGGCTGCACGGGCTCTTCATTTCGGAAATAACTTAGGGCTTTTGACGGGCAGCGATCTACCTGTTCGGCAATACGGTTAGTGCTGGCACCGGCCATGTCAATCCAGGGGCGTTTCTTCGGGTTGAACACCTCGACCAGATTTGTCCAGCAGACTTTGGAGTGAATGCAAACGGCCGGTTTCCAGACAACCGTAATCTCGCCGTTGGTGTAGGTTTTGGTGATATCAGGGGTAGGTTCGTTCATAGTATTAATGACAATAGATGCGAGTGGTACCGGGTTTTACCGGGCTGTCGTTCCAGAACTCGACACCACTACTAAATGACCCACATTACTTTCCCCATTCAGCCGGATTTTCCCGCCAGCCTGCCAGCGACTCCATAGCGTCGGCGGGGATATAATCGAGCGTCTGGGCTTCGGTCAGGAGAACATCGTAGTTGCTCAGGCAAACGAGCGGTACATCTTTAGCGGCAAAATTCTGATCGGCGAGTGGGAAACCGTAGGTAAAAATAGCGGCCATACCCAGTACCTCGGCCCCGGCAGCCCGCAGCGCATCGACCACTTTAAGTGAACTGCCCCCGGTCGAAATCAGGTCCTCGATCACAACGACCCGTTGCTTGCCTGCCGGACTTTCGCCAACCAAATGACCTTCAATCTGCTTACCCATCCCGTGCGCTTTGGGTTCGGGCCGAACGTAGCAATAGGGGAGGCCAAGCACGTCGGCAACTAAAGCACCCTGCGGAATCCCCGCCGTGGCTACTCCGGCAATGACCTCAACCGTTGGAAATTGATACTGAATCACTTCGGCCAGGGCGTTTTTGATAAACGTCCGCACCTCGGGATAAGCCAGCGTTACCCGATTGTCGCAATAAATAGGCGATTTCCAGCCCGAACTCCACGTAAACGGTTCATTGGGCTGTAGTCGAACGGCTTTCACGGCCAGCAGTTGCTGGGCAATGGCTTGTTGAATAGATGGCGATTCCACAGAGAAACGAAAAAAATGAAGATAAAACTAAGCAAAGGACGCCTACTTCGCCGAAAATTTATAAACGGTTGTGCTGCGAAACGTCTGGCCTGGCCGAAGCACCGTGGTTGGAAAGGCCGGTTGGTTAGGCGAATCGGGAAAGTGCTGGGTTTCCAGACAAAGCCCAAAACGGGAGGTATACGCTACGCCTTCGGTTCCAGTCAGTTTCCCATTCAGGTTATTGGCGGTGTAGAGTTGTACGGCGGGCTCTGTGGTGTACATTTCCATATAGCGGCCACTGGTCGGTTCATAGACCGTAGCCCCCAGTTTTAACTGGTTGGATGGATCAGTAAATACCCAACAGTGGTCGTATCCTTTGCCATAGCGAATCTGAACGTCGGTGGTGTCGTTGATATGCGCGTTGACTGGCGTTGGGGTCGTAAAATCGAACGCAGTACCTTTTACGGGGCGCAACTCACCCGTCGGAATTTGCCCCTTATCCGTAGGGAGGTATTTGTCGGCCTTAATCATTACCTGATTGTTCAAAACATCATGTTTCTGGCCGCTCAGGTTAAAATACGCATGATTCGTTAGGTTAATAACGGTTGCTTTATCGGTGGTTGCCGTGTAGTCAATACGAAGGGCGTTGTCCTTCTGAAGTGTGTACCGAACCTCAACCGACAGATTGCCCGGATACCCTTCTTCGCCATCTTTCGACAGGTAGGTTAACACCAACGCTGGCTCTGCTCCATCCACGGGGGTTGCTTTCCAGAGTTGTTTGGCAAAGCCCATCGGCCCGCCGTGTATATGGTTGCCATTGTTGTTGGGAGCCAGAGTATAGTCATGCCCATCAAGCGTAAATTTTGCCTTTGCAATACGGTTGCCGAAGCGTCCGATAATCGGGCCTAAACTGGGCGTACCTTTCAGGTAATCAGCGAAGGTGGGCATACCTAACGTTATTTCCCCCTGTTTTCCAGCTTTATCGGGCGCGGTCCAGGAAACAATATGACCACCATAATTGGTAATTTTTACGGTCATACCGGCCTGATTCCGAAGCGTAAATAAATCGGCCTCGCGGCCATCGGGGAAGGTTCCGAAGCGTGTTTTTTCGATGCCAGCTTTGTGCACTGAAGGATTCTGGTCAGGGTGTGGGTTCAGCATCATACTGCTCAATAGGAGTGAAATAAATAGTGTGGGTTGCATAAGATAAAGGCTGGCTGAGGTTATTCGTTGTTAAGCTGCACTTTCACGGTGTCGATTCGGGAACCGTCCATCGACATAATCGTAAACGTAAAAGGCGGAACATCAATAATCTCCCCAACCTGCGGCACATTTTCGTGCACCGAAAGAATCAGGCCCCCCAGCGTTTCGTATCGAGCTGAGGTTCGGTTGCCATCCGGTATAGTCCAGCCATAGGTAGTGTTCAGGTCGTCGATTTCGTGCCGGGCGCTCAACAGCCAGGTGTGGTCGTCAAGCTGCTGCTCGGTCCAGTCTTCGTTGGTATCGTATTCGTCCTGAATTTCGCCGAAAATCTGCTCAACCATGTCTTCCACGCTCACAATACCTGCCGTGCCGCCAAACTCATCGACCACTAAGGCCAGGCTTTTGTGCTCCGACAAAAACCGCAGTAATAGGTCCTGAGCAGGCATTGTTTCAGGAACAGTAATGACGGGCGTAACGATTTCGGCAACCGTCGCGGGCTTTTTAAACAGCGACAGGGCGTGGCAATAGCCAATCACATCATCAATCGTATCGCGGTAGACAACGATTTTGGAATGACCGCTCTCCTGAAAAGCCTGCCGTAGTTCTTCCACCGAATCATCGACGGCAATGGCCGCAATTTCGGTACGGGGCACTAAGCAGTCGCGCACGCGCACATCACGAAACTCAATGGCGTTATTGAAAATCTGCGTATCAACTTCTACCTCTTTCTCGGCGTCGGCTTTCTGATTCAGTTGCTGGAGGTAATGATTTAAATCCGTCAGACCAAAAACAGGACGGATTTCTGGATTTTTTTTGCCCATCACGTACCGGATAAAGAACCGCGCCGTGCCCACCAGCACCCGAACCACCGGCGCAATGGCTTTGTAAATCACCCAGAGTGGCACGGCTAACACTTCCAGAAAGCGGTCGGGGTGAATAAGGGCGAGACTCTTGGGAATATAGTCGGCTAAGGGTAAAAAAATGAGGGTAAGAAGTAGCGTTTCAATCGCAATGACAACGAATTCATGCACGGCCCAACTGGCTGGTAGAATCGCCAGTAGCAGCGGATTCAGCACTGTTACGCCCAGCACGCCATACAAAACCAGAAAGAGCGTGTTGCCAGTGAGCGTTGTCCCGACAAATAGAATCGGATTTTTCAGGAAGCCCGACACTAATTTTTCGCCCAGCGGTCCCTGTTTGCTGTGTAGCTCAAAATACAGCCGGTTCACCGATACATACGCCATCTCGACCGCCGAAAAAAAACCGGCCAGCACAAGAGCGAGTAAGGCACCGAATAAGAGGGCGTAAGGTTCCATTTTAATGATGAATGATGAATGATAAATGATGAATTAAAAGACAGTTATCGGTCATTTATCATTCATCATTTATCATTCATCATTTTTTCTTTTTCCGGTCTTCAATCATCTGTTTGATGGTTGGGGAGACCGCTTTTTCGCGTTCAAGCCGCTTGTTTTTAAAATATTGAAACGCAAACAGAAACCCCACGCACAGCATCAGCAGCCAGTAACTATCGGCAAAGCTGGTGCGCTGATATTCGGCGATCCAGAGGATTAAAAACCCGGCAGCCGCTGAGAGGAGAAGAATTTCGGAAAGTTTCAGTTTCATAAAAAAAGTCGAGAGTCGTCAGTCGATAATCATTAGTGGCTGACGCATTCATTGCTGACGACTAATGACCATCGACTATCGACTAAACTGCTTTATCCCTCATTTTAGAAAACTCCCGATACCGCCGAATGGTTGAAATCAGGAAGCCAAGCACCACGACGAGCGTGCCAATCCAGAGGACGTTGATGAGCGGCTTTTCGAGGGCTTTCATCACAATGTAGTCGCGCTGGGTTCGGTTAACGGCGAAGGTGAATTTGCCAGTACGGGGGTCAATTTCGTTGAGTTGAATCCGAATGCCCAACTCATTGCTTAATTCGGCGGGGTGGGCCACCATCCGGTTTTTGATGACAAAAGCCGGTGTCAGAATGTGTTCGCCGTTTTTGTCAAGCACCCGCACCCGCGCCCGAACAGCGGCATCAGTTGCCTCAAGCTGAATCCCGTCTACCTCGTTTGTTCGCACCACATCGTCCAGAATGGCTACGTAGTCGTTCAGGAAAAAGGTGTCTTTAATCGCTACGGAATAGGTTTCGGTTTTCTCCCACTGCGTTTCGGCGGAAGGGTCGGGTGCGGTGGCGATGTAGGTATATACATCGCGGGGCATCGAGTGGCTGATGTCGGGCGAGAGCACCACACCCATGCGCTTGTTCACCTGAATGCGGGGATAGAGTGTAAAAATGCTGCCATTCGGCTCCCGGTATTCAACGGCATAATGCACATTTTCGGGATACAGGGCTAAGGTATCACCTTTCTTAAAATAGACCTTGCCATTCTGCTCAATGTCGCGCTGGGCAATGCCGTGGAAATCGCCGTCAATCACGTTTACGTTCTCGCGGGCGGTGTAGCCGGGCATACCCCGCACCTCCATGTATTGGCCCCGGTAGGTAAGCTGGTATTTGTCCATCCGCTCAGATTGGTTGAGCCACAGCAGGACGTTCTCTTTATTCTCCTTGTTATCGTTCTTCGTGAAATCCTCCCCTTTAGAAATCATCAAGCCGCTGTTGTTGAGCGAAATAACCCGCGAGTAGCCCGATGAATACAAAATGCCAATCAGCATTAGTGCGAGACCAATGTGGGCAATAGCCCCGCCCGACAGCCGGTAATTTCCACGAATAATACCCAGCAGGATGGTTCCGTTGGTAATCAACGCAAAAATCGACGCCACTAACAGCGCCATATAAATCGGGTTCTTAATTGATCCGAACGCAATAATGGCGGCACTGATAAGCAGCGTAATAATGGCAGGTGTGATAATCGTATCCCACTTCTTCGCTTCGATCTTACGCCACCACATAAATTGCCCTATGCCCGTCAGGAGGGCAATAGCAATGAAAAACCAAATCTGAAATTTACTGTAGTGGCCGGGTTGATCAGTAGGAAGCGCCAGATTTGAAATCTTACCGAAAGCTTCCAATATCTTGTTATAGACGGGAATGGATGTGGTGGCAATCACCTGAAAAGCCGCCAGACAGAGCACAGTGGCCCCAATGAAAAGCCAGAACTCTTTCGTGTAAACAGAGGCTTCCTGCTCATCGCTCGGAATCTGTTTCCACTTGCTGGTCGCCAATGCAACCGCTACCACCACAAATACTAAGAAATAAATCAGTAACTGACCCGACAAGCCTAAATCCGTAAAGGAATGGACAGAAGCGTTGCCCAGAATACCGCTTCGGGTCAGGAAGGTAGAATACAGAATCAGTAGAAACGTGCTGATCGTCAGAATAATGGCTGTCTTTAGGCCCGTTGATGAACGTTTCGCAATCAGCATCGTGTGCAGCGACGCCACCATCACGAGCCAGGGCACATAAACCGCATTTTCGACCGGGTCCCAGTTCCAGTAGCCGCCGAAGTTGAGTGTTTCGTAGGCCCAGTAGCCGCCCATCATGATACCAATGCCCAGAATCATGGCCCCCAGGAGCGTCCAGGGAAGGGCAGGGCGAATCCAGTTCAAAGGCTGATTGCGCCAAAGTCCGGCCACACAATAGGCAAAGGGTACTAAGGTCAGGGCAAAACCGAGGAATAGCGTGGGCGGGTGAATCACCATCCAGTAGTTCTGAAGCAGTGGATTCAGGCCGTTACCATCTTTCGGGATAAAGTTAGGGTCGGCGGTGAAGATGGGCGCGTCAGGCATGGCTTCCGACAACAGCAGGAAAGGCGACGAACCAATTTTGAACGAACCACCAAACACAACGCCCAGAATCATGGACGCCAGAAAGGCCTGCACCAACGCAAAAATGGTCATAATGGGAGCCTCCCAGGTCGTTCCACTGCTCCGAATGAGCAGAACGCCCAACAGGGCATTCCAGAATAGCCAAAGCAAAAACGAACCCTCCTGACTTTCCCAGAAACACGCAATCATATACTGCACCGGCAACGCCCGCGACGAGTGGCTCCAGGCGTAGTGGTACTCAAAATAATGATTGAAAATAATGTAGAACAGGCAGGCCGCTACGCCCACTACAGCCGCGCCATGCATATAGAACGCCCACCGAGCCAGCGAACGCCAGTCATCCTTTGGAGATTGGGGATTGGGGATTGGGGCGGTCCGCCGTTGCGGTTTCGGTGGGGCTTTTCGTTTAGTTGCTTTGCCGTTAAAACTTGCCTCGCCTGCGTAGGCTAATTGCGGTTCTTCAACGGTCTCCGTTTGCGCTACTTTGCCCCGCCCGAGCGATGACAATAAGTAAGCGACGGTCGCGACTAAGGCCGTAACAAACGACAGAATAACAAGAAAGTGGCCGAGTTGCCCAACTGTGGTATGTATCATTATTGCTCGTCGTTTCGACGTATAGATGATTGAGCTTGATAGAATCTACGCTTTCCTTCACAAATGGGCCATGTTAACCCCTGTTTGTAAGCGTCATCTACTTCCTGCAACAATTTGTCAAGACGCCCCAATTTCACATCTTCTTCAATCTGCTTATCCCAGGCATCCCATTCGGCTTCACTCATAACTGTGCGGTTTTAGCTTCATGCTCCGTCGTTTCCAACTTGCCATCCTGATACTTGGATGGACATTTTAGTAGGATTTTGTTGCACTGAAAATGGTCGCCCTGCATGGCGCCAATGACCACAATTTGCTCCGACCGGTCGAAGTCCTGCGGTTTGGGGCTGTTATAGACTACCTTCTTCGCTATGTGAAGCGTATCGACCAGCGTGAATTCAAAGTGGTTCGGATCAATTGCCGGATTGTATACCATATCCGCAATTTGTCCATTGACATCTTTTTTTAACCGGCCAACCACATGAACCATCTTTTCGTCACCGTTTTGAGCCAGTTCAGCCGCTTCTTTAAAGTTTGTGTAAACACTCGCATCGCCCGCTGTAGAAACAATGACACCAATAGCGATGGCAATCACGACGATACCGATAATGTGAGAGAGTTTCATGGTTTTGTATGTATGCAGTAGCTATCAGACGAAAGATGCCTGCCTATAATAAGTCTTTCGTCTTCTGTCTTTCCTCTTTCTTGTGGGTAAAAACTTCTTTTTCCAGTTTGCTAACCTGCCGGTCAAGTCGGACGAGATATAGGATGATACCCACAAAAACGGCGGCAATGACTGCTACGACTACCCATATTTTACCGTCGGCCCGAAGCCGGTCGGCCATCTCAACGCCGTTCTGAACGGGTTGTTGGGCCAGGAGGTTTTGGCTCAACAGGAGTAGAGCCACTAAGGGCGCTTGGGTCAAAAAAGAGAGTCGCATGGAAATTCGGTATGTTAAAAAATAACGCAAAATTAATGGGAATCATTCAGGGAATCCAATAGGACTTTAGTCATCCAAAGCCGCTTTTACCCGGCGCATCCTGACCCGCAATTCGGTAATCCAGACGCCCAGCAGCGTGAAGCCGATGATGGCCGGATAAAAGACCATCCGCATGTTGTTGTCCATGTCATATTTCCCAAACGCCGGATTGCCGCCGTTGCCGGGGTGTAGTGAATCGGTCAGGCGTGGAATAATAAAAATCAGGGGAATAAAAACCGCAAAGGCGAAGATGTTATAGACCGATGAGATGCGGGCTCGTCGCTGCTCATCGTCGAACGATCCGCGCAGAATCAGGTAGGCAAAATACATCAGCATACCCACCGCCACGCTGTTCAGTTTTGGGTCGTTGGGCCAGGGTTCGCCCCAGGTAAAGTTAGCCCAGATGGAACCGGTCAGGCAACCCAGAAGCCCAAACAAAATGGCAGTGTTGGCAAACTCGACCGCTACCAGATCGTCATCTAGGCGACCATTCCGCAGGTAGCGAACGGAGTAAATTGCTGAGGTCAGCAGTAGAATAATCATGGCAAACCAGAGCGGAACGTGAAAATACACGTTCCGAATGCTCTCATTCAGAATCGGCTGGCGCGGCACAACGCCCAGTAAGCCTTTCAGAATCACGTAGGATAAAATCAGAACCGCGAGGGCTTTCCACCAGTTTTTTGTCATATCAGTAGCCTGGACGGCCACGTCCGGGTAAAGTAAAAAATTGAACACCCGGACGTGGCCGTCCAGGCTACTGAACTCAACTCCGCCATAAAAACGGAAACAACAGCCACGATAGCGTGAGCACAATCGCATCAATGGCAATCACAATCCCAATTTCGTTCCAGCTTACGCTCCGGTCGAGGCCGTCGAGCGCATTTTTTGATATTTTCAGGAGCATCAGCAGCAACGGCAGAATAATCGGAAAACTCAGCACCGCCATTAGCGTAGCCGGGTTTTCGGCCTTACTGGCAATGCCCGAAACCAGCGTTAGCGAAGCGGCAAAACCTATGGCCCCTAATAACAGCGTCAGGACGTATAGGATCACATCGTTAACCGGATTTCCGAGCACAAACGCATACACCCCAAACCCCAGAAAAGCCAGCGCCAGCATCAGCACGGTGTTATAAGCAATCTTGGAGAGAATAATCTGCTCCGGGCTGGCTACGGTATAATAGTATAACTGCCGACCAGCTCGCTCCTGCACAAAGCTCTTGGCAATGGCGTTAATGGCCGTAAAAAGCAGAATAATCCAGAACAGCGTATTCCAGACAATGGGCGTAAGCTGACCGCGCCGGGCATTAAAGCTTAGATAACAGACAAACACAGCGCCCACAATATACAGCAGCATGCCATTGAGCGCGTAGCGTTGCCGCCACTCCAGCAGAAACTCCTTCCGCATCAGCGCACCCATCTGCCGAACCGACTCTGCCATCTTGTTTCGTTTATGGTTGCAAATTTACATCAGACAAGGGATATAGGACAGGTTATTTTTTGATCTGCTACTTTTGCGGATTCATGGATTACACGACCATTCTTCCCCTCTGTGGATTTTCGTTTCTGGCCGGTTTTATTGATGCCATTATTGGCGGGGGCGGGTTAGTGCAAACGCCCGCCATTTTGTTCACCCTACCGCAGTATCCTGTCCCGACGCTTATTGGGACAACCAAAATACCGTCGCTGGGTGGGAGCCTGATGGGTGCGTTTCAATATAGCCGCCGGGTGGCCGTAGTCGGACGGTTTATCGCGCCTATGATGGCTATTGCCTTTGGGGCGTCGTGGGCCGGTTCCTGGACGCTCACGCGTGTGCCGAACAGTTTTATGAGGCCGCTCGCGCTAACCATTCTGGTAGCGGTGTTCATCTACACATTCACCAAAAAAGACTTTGGGCAGGTGGCGCAGCGGACAGTGACAGAACGGCAGCAACGGGTTCGGATGTGGGGAATGGGTGCCGTAGTAGGGTTCTACGACGGGTTCTTCGGGCCGGGAACGGGTAGTTTTTTGGTGCTGGGATTTATTGCCCTGATTGGTTTCGACTTCCTGAAAGCCAGCGCCTACGCCAAATTGGTGAATGCGGCTACTAACCTGTCCTGTACGCTTTTCTTCGCCAGCAAAGGTTATATCTTGTATGCGTATGCATTGCCAATGGCCGTCGCCAATCTTTCCGGTGCCTTTCTGGGTGCCCGTTTGGCTATTCTGAAAGGCAATCAATTTATCCGGGTTTTCTTCCTGTGCATCATTGCTGCTACGATTCTTCGGTTCGCTTGGGATTTGACCCGCTAAATTTGCATCCGCGAACTTTCTGCCGTAATCTTGCGGTTAATTAAATTAAATCTAAATAACGCTTTCCGACGCATGAGCAAACGCAGCGCGGCCGATCTTGAAATTGGCGAAGAGGCCACCATCCGGTCGTTCAGCGATCAGGTCATGTCGCTCAAACTGCTCGAAATGGGCTGTTTGCCGGGTGCACTGATTCAGCTAACCGCAAAAGCACCCTTAGGCGACCCAATTTGCCTGCGTGTGGCTGGGTATAGCTTAGCACTGCGCCGGTCGGAAGCGGCCACGATATTGATTAGTAGTGAAGAATGAAGAGTGAAAAGTGAAGAATAAATTGCGCCAGCCTATTCTTCACTTTTCATTCTTCACTTAATTTTCCTTTGCGTTGAACTCGTCTCCTACCATTGCCCTGATCGGCAACCCGAATGCCGGAAAATCGTCGCTGTTTAATCAACTGACAGGATTACGTCAGAAAACAGGCAATTTTCCGGGGGTAACGGTCGATAAAAAGTCGGGGACGTGGCCGATGGATGCCCAGACTACCGCAACGGTTGTCGATTTGCCGGGGATTTATTCGATTTATCCAAAATCGTTGGATGAGCAGATCGTTACGGATATTCTGGCTAACCCCGCCCATCCCGATTACCCCGACGTGGCGGTGGTCGTGGTCGATGCGTCCAATCTACACCGAAATTTACTGCTGTTTACCCAGGTGACCGACCTGGGTGTGCCCGTTGTGCTGGCGCTGAATATGCTCGACGTAGCCCGCAAACAGGCTAAAGACGTTAACGCCGTGCGGCTGGCGATGCGGTTAGGCGTGCCCGTTGTGCGGATCAATGCTCGCACAGGTGAAGGCATTGAGCAGCTCAAAAAAGCGGTCGTTGGGCAGATTGAGGAGCCGACATTGCCCGGAAAGCTTTTCTTCGACCCCGCCGACGAAGCTGCTGATACCATTGCCGATACCAAAACACAGTATCACCTCGACAACAATTACTTAGCGCTTCAATACCTGATTCAGCATGACGGATTCTCGTTTCTAAACCGGTCGCAACAGGTCGGGCTGGATGCCATCATCGACAAACACCAGTTTAGCGAAACCACGTTTCAGGCAAACGAGACCATCACCCGTTACAAACGCATAGCGGCTATCCTGACCGAAGTGGTCACCAACCAACGGCCCATCAACCGGCCTACCTGGAGCCAGAAACTCGACCGCCTGCTGCTCCACCCAATTTGGGGATATGCTATTTTTACGCTGGTGCTGCTGCTGATTTTCCAGGCCATTTTTGCCTGGGCGCAACCGTTCATGGATGCTATCGACGCGGGTGTGGCCTGGCTCAACGGGCAATTAAAAGAAAGCCTGCCCGACGGGCCGCTCACCGACCTGCTCACCGACGGGATTCTGGCGGGAGTGGGCGGTATTTTGGTGTTCATTCCGCAAATTGCCTTCCTGTTTTTTTTGATTGCCCTGCTCGAAGAATCGGGTTATATGTCGCGGGTGATGGTCATCATGGACCGGATTATGCGCCGGTTCGGGTTGAATGGCCGGAGTGTCGTACCGCTTATTTCGGGTGTCGCCTGCGCCGTGCCCGCTATTATGGCTACCCGGAGTATTGGCACCCGTCGCGACCGGATCATCACGATTCTGGTAACACCCCTGATGAGTTGTTCGGCCCGATTGCCCATTTATACCATCCTGATTGCCCTGGTCGTCCCCGCCCGACGGATTTTGGGCGTTTTCAACCTACAGGGATTAGCCCTGATGGGTTTGTACTTATTGGGCCTTCTAAGCGCGTTGGTGGCCGCTTATGTGCTGAAACTGATGCTCCGTACCAAAGAGCGCAGTTATTTCATCATGGAGTTGCCCACGTTCAAATTGCCGCGCTGGAATCACGTTGGCCTAACGGTTTGGGAGAGCGTTCGGTCGTTTGTCTGGGAAGCTGGACGGGTTATCCTCGCCATTTCGATTGTCTTGTGGGTACTTGCCAGCTATGGTCCCGGCGATGCCATGAATCAGGCAGAAAGCAAGGTCAGGCAGGAAAACCCCATGCTTGCCACCGGAGAGTTACAAAATCGAATTGCTTCCGAACGGCTCGAAGCATCGTATGCGGGCAAGTTTGGTCATTTCATCGAACCCGTTATTCGACCCCTCGGCTACGACTGGAAAATTGGTATTGCCCTGCTGAGTTCCTTTGCGGCCCGTGAAGTATTCGTGGGAACCATGTCCACTATTTACAGCATTGGTAGCGGGGCCGACGATGCTGGCGTAACCATCCGCGAACGACTCCGTCAGGAACGCAACCCGGCAACGGGCGGGCCGATGTACACCCCGGCGCTGGCCTGGTCGCTGCTGGTATTCTACGTCTTCGCCATGATGTGCATGAGTACGCTGGCCGCCACCCAGCGTGAAACTAAAACCTGGAAGTGGCCCGCCGTTCAGTTGGCCTATATGATGGCACTGGCTTACGTAACCGCTTTCGCCACCTATCAACTGATGAAATAACTTGTCAAACCAATAAAAAAGCCACCTGGACGAGCGCTCAGGTGGCTTTTTTATGCATCGGTCTGTTTTCTACCAGAGTAACCCTTTAGAAATTAGTGGATAGATAAAATAGTAAACAATGTAGGCGAATAAAGCCATTGTCAGGCCACCTAAGGCCGTAGTCTGGTCGAAAATCACCCGCGACCGGCGCGAGGGGCGGCTAACTCGCCAATCCCGTTGTACTGTGTGTTTCATGGTGTGTGCGTATCCGTGTTTACTATTGTGTTGGCAAATTTGGGGCCTTATTTTGACTGATTTCAGCGCAAAAACCCGGAATTTGTCGAATACGTATAACTACCTGCTTTTCACAACACCAACCTATTTTCATTATTTCGTAAACGGTAAGTGAGTTGCTCTAACCCACTATGCAGTTTGTGAAGTCGTGTGGAATAAAATCTACAACTCAAGTAGAAATTAATCCCAGCGCAGCCCATCAACCACATCCGAAGCCGTCATACCAATAGGACCGCGCTGTTCGGCTACCCGGTCGCCCGCTAAACCGTGTGCAAAGACGCCTAATACGGCTGCCTCAACGGATTCATATCCCTGAGCAAGCAGGGCTGTCAGAACGCCCGTTAGCACATCGCCTGTGCCGCCTGTGCTTAATCCTGGATTGCCCGTCGAATTAAAATGAACCTCACCATCGGGGGTTGCCACGGCCGAGTAGGCTCCTTTAAGAACAACGACAACCTTATGTTTTTTAGCAAACTCGCGCAGCATGTCTAATTTCTGATAATCATTGTCCCATTTTTTAGTGAGCCGCTCAAATTCTTTTGGATGGGGCGTAAGAATGCTGTTGGGTGGGAGTTGTGCCAGTAATTCGCGATTTTCGGAGAGCAGATTCAATGCATCAGCATCAACGACAATGGGCTTTTTAAGCGTAGGTAGCAGATTTTTCAGCATAGACAGCGTTTCGGGGGCCTTTCCAATACCAGGGCCAATTCCCACTGCCGAATACTCAGATGGGGCCTGTCCGTCAACTTCGGGGGCACCCGTCAATACATTCTGATGCTCGTCGGGAAGGCACATCGCTTCGGGAACCGCCGTTTGCAGAATCGGGTAGCCACAGCGGGGCACCTGCACCGTCAGCAGCCCCACCCCCGACCGTAAACAAGCCTTTGCCGAGAGCACAGCCGCGCCAATTTTACCGTAGCTTCCTGCCAGCAGCAACGCATGACCAAACGTACCCTTATTGGCATACCGGTTACGCTTATGGAGGAGAAGCCGGGCTTCGTGGGGTTGCGTAAAATAGTAAGGCGTGGGGGCCAGGTCGATGTAACGTTTGTGCAAACGAATGTCCAGCATATGCCAATCGCCCACATATCGTCCATTTTTAGGAAGCACAAACGCCAGTTTGGGCAATTGAAACGTGAGCGTATAATCCGGTTCAATAATAACATCGTTGTCGGTATTGGGCTGATCAGTGTAGAGGCCACTGGCAATATCGACCGATACTACCGTAGCAGGTGCCCGGTTTATAGCCTCAATGGTAGCTTTCACAATCCCATCTGCCGGGCGCGACAGGCCCGACCCCAGAATGGCATCAATGACTACCTCGTTGTGCCGTAGCGCCGGAATATCGTGCGACAGTTCAATGTAATGCACTTGCTCCGTCACCAGCTTCAGCCGCCGATGATTGTGCATGAAATCGTCTGACTCTCGGGGGGCGTACCGAACTACATAGACCTCGACTGGATATTCTCGCTCCAGCAGCAGTCGGGCGATGGCCAGTCCGTCGCCCCCGTTGTTGCCCAATCCGCAAAAGATTTTAGTAGGAGTTGCGTTATCGAACCGATCCGCAAACCAATCCACGAAACTAAGGGCGGCCCGCTCCATCAGGTTAATGGGAGCGATGGGTTCATGTTGAATGGTAGACTCGTCGAGGGCGCGGATTTGGTCAACGTTTAATATTTTCATTGGATAAGTAGGGGTGTCGGGGCGTAATTTTACAAAAGTATTGTCTGCTACCAAGAAAAATGCTATCTTTGCGGCTCATTTCGCAAATAGTTATCTGGCGATTTATATACGGTCATGAGCGAGTTAATCAAATTAGTGGAGGCAGACAACGCGCAGCGTCGCGCCGAGTTGCCCACATTCCGGGCGGGCGATACGGTGAACGTACACGTTAAAATCCGCGAAGGCAATAAGGAGCGCATTCAGGTGTTTACGGGCACGGTGATTCAACGCCGGAACCCAAGCAGCGGTGGCGAGACGTTTACGGTTCGCAAAGTGTCGAATGGCGTTGGCGTTGAGCGGATTTTCCCCTTGCTGTCGCCTAACATCGACAAAGTAGAGGTTGTGCGTCTGGGTAAAGTTCGCCAGGCACGGTTATTCTACCTGCGCGGTCGTCAGGGTAAGGCGGCTCGTGTGAAAGAGCGCAAGCCAAAGGCAGTGGCAGCAGCGTAATTATCTGTTTCCCCAACCGAATCAAAAGCTGCCTGAAAAGGTGGCTTTTTTGCTTTAAAGTCGTTAGTCTTTAGTCAATAGTGGCTGACGCACTCAATTCATTGCTAATGACTGACGACTAATGACTATTAACTTCACTAAATACCAGGGTACCGGCAACGATTTCGTAATCATCGACGACCGCGATGAAACCTTTCCGGCCGAAAATCAGGCATTGGTCGAACGGCTATGTCATCGGCGGTTTGGCATTGGCGCCGATGGGCTGATTTTGCTCCGAAACGATCCCGACTACGACTTCCGAATGGTGTATTTCAACGCCGATGGGGCCGAAGGCAGCATGTGCGGCAATGGCGGCCGTGCCATTGTTCGCTTCGCCCACGACCTGGGCCTGTTTGAGAGCGAAACGCGCTTCATAGCGGTTGACGGCGAACACATCGCGGTGGTTTGTGAAGAAGATATATTCCTGAAAATGGGTAACGTTTCGGGCATTGAAGACCGTGATGGGCTAACGTTCCTGAACACCGGCTCCCCGCACGTTGTCCGGTTTGTCGATGACCTGGAATCGCTCGACGTGGTGGCCGAAGGTCGCGCCATTCGCTATAGTTCGACCTTCCAACCCGGCGAATCCACGCGGGGCGGAACGAATGTGAATTTCGCGCAGGTAATTGATGGCAACACGCTGTTTGTCAGAACTTACGAAAGGGGCGTTGAAGACGAAACCTACTCCTGCGGTACGGGCGTAACGGCGGTGGCATTGGTAGCGTATCAGCAACTTGCCATGCCCGATCCCGTGTTCATTCAAACCCTCGGCGGCAACCTGCGGGTGTCGTTTAACACGCATCCCGGTAGCCAGTTTGACAATATCTACCTGATTGGCCCGGCTAAACGTGTTTTTGCCGGAACCATAACCGTTTAGCCATGCATCCGGTTAAGTGAGAGTATATTCACTACAAACGGGATGATTATTTATAAAAATGCGGGCTTACTGCCCTCTATCTGGCATTTCCATACAGGCCCTACAGCCAAAGCATTGCTACGTAGGCTGGTTGTTATCGGTATCTACGTAATAGTCGTTACGGTAGCTGAACTATATTACACAGACCTTCGGCTGAAAGATACGCCCGGCTCTTTTTTGAGTGCCATGGGTATTCTGCTGAGTTTGCTGCTTATCTTCCGAACCAACACCGCCTACGACCGATTCTACGAAGGCCGACAAGCCTGGGGTGTGCTGGTCAACAACTGCCGGAATCTTGCTATCTTTTTCAACGCCGTATTACCCGAAGGCGACACCGAGAGTCGGCAGTTTTACGCCAAAGCCATTTCTAATTTCCCGTTTGCTCTGAAGAATCACCTGCGTAATATTCCCGGTACGAACGAACTGGATATAGTTGAGGAGGGCGAGCGACGCGATTTAAGCCATTTCGACCACAAGCCTGCCGGGGTAGCCAATCAGCTTTGGGTAAAAACCGAACAATTATATCGCAACGGCGAAATTTCGGAATCCCAGCATATTAACCTGAATCAGCATCTGACTACGTTGATGGATGTTTGTGGCATTTGTGAGCGGATTAAAAGTACGCCGATTCCCTTCTCTTACACGCTGTTCATCAAGATGTTCATCATGTTGTATGTAGCTCTGCTGCCGTTTACGGTGATCACGGCCTTCGGCTACCTGACCATTCCGGCCGTAATGCTGACATCGTATATCCTGGTGGGACTGGAAATGATTGGCGAAGAAATTGAAGAACCATTTGGATTAGAGCGTAACGATTTGCCGCTAAATCAGTTAAGCCAGCTAATCCGCGTGAACGTCCACGATATTTTGCAGATATACCTGCCGCATGTGGAAAAACAAGCTGCCCGGCCCGGGTTTACGATTGTGACTTAATCCACATCCTCAACAATCCCCCCGTGCAGGTGGTAAATAGTTTTACCCTGAAATTCGGGCTGTCGAAGCAAATCTTTGGCCGCTACCCGGCTCCGAACGCCGTTGGTGCATATAATAATCAGGGAATCGTAGGGGAGAAGTTCGGCTTTGCGGGCGCGAATGTCGGGGAGAGGAACGTTCAGTCCACCGAGGTTAAATTCCTCAAACTCCCACTCATCGCGAACGTCCACAAGGGCAGTATTGGGCTGGTGACGCAGGGTTTCAAGCTCTGAAAGATCAATATCGGTGTAGGTACGTGCTGGCATATGCCGACATAACAACGAATGGACAATGGCTGTTCGCTACGGTCAGCGTTTTGTAATTTCTAAAACAGTCAATTCATCTGCCTCTAATTTCCCGCCCCAACCGCACGGAATTACAGTTTTATTACCTGTTTTTATAAATCGAATCGTAACGGCTCGTGCATTGCTGTTCGGTAGATGAGGAATATCGGTCAGGGCCTTTTGCAGAATGGGCAAAGAGGTTGCTGTAGGACCATAGAGCAAACTGTCCGACAGGAGTTGAATCCGCTCGGCACACCCGTCGTAGGCTAATCCGTTCTCAAAAATTAGAGCTGCTTCGGTGCGGCCGGGCCCATCGACGCCGGTTTTGGAGCTACAGCCCCAAGCTAAAAGCATCATGAAAAGTGAAAAGGTCTTCATTCGTGTAATTAAGTGTTGAGCAAATTATAATGAATCTATTGACTGGCATCCGTCTCATCCGCGTGCCATTCAATAGATTCATTATTAACGTTTGCTGATTTCTAAAATTTTAATTTCAGTAACGGTTGGGCTAACCCAGCCGCAGTGGATGACCACTTTATTGGTCGTTTCCAGAAAGCGAATTTTAACGGGTAAGTTAATCTGGTCTTTAGGTGTAGAAGCGAAGTCTTTTATAGCCCGTTGTGCAATAGGTAAAGTAGCCGGAGAAGGTTTATATTGAACGCCTGTAGGCGGTAAACTACCCGTATCAAGCTGAATGTATAATTCGCAGCCATCGGCAAACTGACTGGTATCATGAATATATGCATCTTCAAGCTGCTCGGGACCAACCGTGTGGTCGTCGTTGGCGCGGCAGCTAAACAGAGCAATCAATAATAGGCAATAGACGAATCTCATAACTAAAGCTCTTATTGCTATTACAGACCCCAACGATTCGGCAAAGGTTGTAAACAGTTACTTGCTGAACGCTGTCATTCTGTCAGATTTACCCTCGTTGGAACAGAATTTGAAGAACGGGCAGTTATAGAAATAGCTCATCTTTTCATAAACTATGGAAGCCGTACAAAACGAAAAGGGTCAAATCTCGATCCATACCGAGAATATATTCCCGATTATCAAGAAATTCCTGTATTCTGACCACGAAATTTTCCTGCGCGAGTTAGTATCCAATGCCGTTGATGCAACGCAGAAACTGCGTCAGCTTGCGTCTTTTGGCGAGTTTGGTGGCGAACTGGGCGAGTTGAAAGTGACCGTCGCGCTTAACGAAGAAGCTAAAACCATTACCATTAGCGATAATGGCATTGGTATGACGGCCGACGAAATTAAAAAGTATATAAATCAGATCGCCTTCTCTGGCGCATCGGATTTCTTAGAGAAATATAAAGACAAAACAGACGATAAAGGCCAGATTATCGGTCACTTTGGGTTAGGGTTTTACTCGGCCTTTATGGTGGCTGAGAAAGTCGAAATCGTCACGAAATCCTACCGCGATGGAACAGAAGCGGTGCGTTGGGTGTGCGACGGTTCGACCGAATTCGAGATTACAACCGCCGAGCGGCCTGAACGCGGCACTGACATTATCCTGCACATTGCGCCTGACTCCGAAGAGTTCCTGAACAAAGGCCGTTTGCAGGGCATCTTAGACAAATACGCTCGGTTCCTGCCCGTACCCATTGAGTTCGACGGGAAAGTAGTCAATAATACAACGCCTATCTGGACCAAATCGCCCTCGGAACTGACCGACGACGATTACAAGACGTTCTACCGCGAATTGTATCCGATGAGCGAGGAGCCGCTGTTCTGGATTCACCTCAACGTAGATTATCCGTTTAACCTAACGGGGATTTTGTATTTCCCCCGCATCAAAAATGAACTGCGGTTCCAGCGTGAGAAAATCCAGTTGTACAGCCGTCAGGTGTTCATTACCGACGAGGTAAAAGACGTAGTGCCCGACTTCCTGATGATGCTCCACGGCGTTATTGACTCGCCCGATATTCCCCTGAACGTGTCGCGGTCTTTCTTACAAGCCGATGCCAACGTTAAGAAAATCAACGGGTACATCACCCGCAAAGTGGCCGACAAACTGAACGACCTGTTCAACGCCGACCGTAAAGGATTTGAAGAAAAATTTGACGACATCGGTTTGTTCATCAAATACGGTATCTTGAGCGACGACAAATTCTGGGAGAAAGCCAAAAACTTCGTGTTGCTGAAAGATACCGAAGGTGTTTACTCAACACTGGATGAGTACCGCGAGAAGGTCCAGGCCAATCAGACCGACAAAAACGGCACATTAGTGATGCTCTACACATCCGACCGTAAACAGCAGGACGCTTATGTGGAATCAACTCGTCGGCGGGGGTATGAGGTGTTGCTAATGGACAATGTTATTGACGCTCACTTCATCAATGCGCTGGAGCAAAAACTTGAAAAAGTGCATTTCGTGCGTGTGGATGCTGATACGCTCGACAAATTGATCGATAAAGGGCTGAACAACGAGAGTGTATTATCAGAAGCCGATCAGACGAAGCTGAAAGAAGTTTTCGAGCAGGTGCTGGATAACAAGCTGCTGAACGTAAGTGTAGAAGCGCAGCCAACCGACGAACTGCCTGTCACTATCACGCAACCTGAATTTATGCGTCGGATGAAGGACATGTCGGCGCTATCAGGTGAGCAGTCGTTCTATGGCAATTTCCCCATGACCTACAATGTCGTGGTGAATGCCAATCATCCACTCACTAACAAAATTCTGGCTGAAACCGATGCCGAGGCTCAGAAATCGTTGGTGAAACAAGTGTATGACTTGGCGCTGCTGTCGCAGAACATGCTGACGGGCGCCGAGTTGACGGCGTTTGTGAAGCGGACGGTGGAGAAGTTGTAGTCTGAACCAGGATTTTAACAAGATTAGAAAGATTTTACAAGATTGCTGACACGGCTCCTAACATCCTGTAAATCTTTCTAATCTTGTTAAAATCCTGGTTCAGACTTTTCAGACCTTTCTGGTAAACCACACCTTCCGTCGGGCCACCAGCCGACTGATGATAAAAATCAGAATAAGGACGATTAGCACAACCGCAATCAACGGCAGGAAAATCGTGAAGATAGATAGCCCTACAGACGCTACGTTTTCGCCCGTTGCCACTACTGGATTGGCTACCCCGCCCGTAGCGGCCGTTGAGCCAAGTCGCAGCAAACTCGTGCCCGCCTGAACAATCCCCGCCGAACTGCCGCCGAGCATCAGGCCCAAACCCCAGTGCAGAACCGGGTTGTCGATGTGCAGAAACGACGTGCTCAGGAGCGTTCCGGCGATGATGGAGGCAGGTGTTGCGATGGTGTCGAGCAGGTTATCGAGCCAGGGAATATAATATGCGCCAATCTCGAAGACAGTCGCTATCGCCAGGCCGAGCAGGGCAGGCCAACCGCCAATCCACTCGAAGCCGGTCATGGTGCCCACCACACCGAGTTTGGTAGCCACGCTGGCAATTAGCAAGGGTACAAACACCCGAAAGCCGCAACAGGCCGCTAAGCCGACCCCAATGCAGGCACTCATAATCCATTCGAGAGACATATAGGCTTAAGTTATGACACAGAGATGCACAGAGGTTTTGTTATTTTCTCTGTGCATCTCTGTGTCTTCTCCGTGTAACTCTGTGTCATAATTTTACGTAAAAAACTGCGGGTTGAAATTCATTAAAAACGCTTCGTCGGTGGCGCGGGTTAGGGCCGTATAAAGCCAGCGCACAAACTCATCGTTCACCTGGCCCTCGGGCAAAAATCCCTGATCGACAAACACGGCGCTCCATTGTCCGCCCTGCGCTTTATGGCAAGTAAGGGCGTAGGCAAATTTCACCTGTAAAGCATTCAGGTACGGGTCGCGCCGGATGGCTTCGGCCCGTTCCTTCTTGCTTTTGATGTAAAAGTAATCTTTCATTACGCTCTCATACAGGGCCTTATACTGATCAGACGATAGCGAGGGCACGGGCGTATGCAACGTATCGAGCATAATTTTAGCATCGAAATCGGGCTGCTCTTCATAATCGACCAAGCGCAGGGTGACGGTGGCGAACCGAAAACCGTGCATCTCTTCCTTGTTCCGAATTTTCTGGACTTCCGCAAATTCGCCGTTGGCCAGAAAGCCCGCCGGTGAGTCTTCATCCAGAACAGTATAGTTGTTGCGGGCAATCATCAGCATATCACCCGCGTCGAGTTCCTCTTCGCACTGGTCAATCATCCGCCTGACAAACTGATTGTATTGCACCGCCGACTTGTTCGAGCGGCAGATGATGGCGGTGTTTTCGCGACCATATTTGTCGTAAGCATACCGAATCCCATCTTCCAGCTTGGTCAAGGGCATTTTGTAGATGTCTGTAAACGACCGCACATTGAGCTGAATAGGAGGAGTTTCGCCCGACGATACCGGTGCTTTATCGCTCAACAGTGCATCGAAGCCAACCATCTTAGGCGCAGGTAAACCGCCATTGTCGAGCAGCATTCGCAGACCGGTCGCGTTGTAGAGAATCCCCGATTCTTCTTCCTGGCGCATAACTTCGGTTAATTCCTGCTCATAGACCGTCATATCGAACGCGCTGGCCAGAAAGCCCCGGTCGAGGGCCGGGCTTAATTCACGACCTACAGGGGGTAACTGCGCCGTGTCGCCCACGAGCATGAGTTTATTTCCCGGATTTTCAAACACAAAATCAATCAGATCGGTGAGCAGGCCTTTTCCGCCAAAATCGGCTTCGTCGGAAATCATGGAAGCTTCATCGACAATAAACAGCGTGTCTTCGTGGTAGTTTTTCTGTCGTTGAAAGGCCAGTGTACCCGAACCAGGATCGGCCACTTGCCGGTAAATTTTTCGGTGGATTGTCTGCGCCGATTTTTTGGCGTAGTTAGTCATCACCTTGGCGGCCCGGCCGGTGGGGGCCAGCAATACCGATTTATACCCGAAGCGAGGCAACACTTTAATGAGCGTACCTACCAGTGTAGTTTTACCCGTTCCGGCGTATCCGCGCAGCAAAAAACAGTCGCGGTAATGCTCTATATCTTCGTGGATAATAAACTGGCCGATTTGCTCAAAGAACTGCTGCTGACCAGCCGTAGGTTTGTAAGGGAAACGTTTAGCCAGCAAATGGGCGGCCGTTTGGGTTTCGTTCATGGGACTAATTTACGAAAAAAGGAGGAAAGGGAAAAGGGGTAAATTGGCGGAACAGGGCGGGTTTTTAATCTTTTTTAATCCTTTCGCCTTTCGCCCTTTTCTCCCTTCTCCTTTTTCTTTATATTCACCCCCCACTAAAACCCTTCGCTCCCATGAATATCCGTCAAATTCTCCAGGGAAAGTCCATTAACGCGCTCTACAGCGTTTCGTCAGACCAGACCGTGCTCGACGCACTTAAAGTCATGGCCGACAAGAACATAGGCGCCTTATTAGTTGTCGATAAAGGCGTATTGACCGGCATTTTTTCCGAACGCGATTATGCCCGTAAAATTATCCTGAAGGGTCGCCATTCTGACGATACAACCATTGCGGATGTTATGACCGCCAACGTAATTACCATCGCACCTGAGCAAAGCTTAGACGATTGTATGCAAATTATGTCAGACAAGCACATTCGCCACCTCCCCGTTATGGACAAGGGTGAGCTAATTGGTATTATCTCGATTAATGACGTAGTAACGGCTATCATTCGCGACCAGAAAACCCGCATCGACTCGCTCGAAAGTTATATTTCGGGAAGCCCGTACTGAGAATGATGAATTATGAATGATGAATGGGCTGTCGCGAAGACATTCATAATTCATCATTTATAATTCATAATTAAACCCCTACCTTTGCGTCCCCAAATACCTATTGAACTGTGACGCAAGTGGTTGATAAGTCGGCTCTATCGGCTTCTGGTATTGATTCCTCCCGCGAGGAAGTAGTAAAACTATATGGTAACCGGCTCCGGCTTCGCGTTTGCGGCCTGTATCGCGAGGGCGACTGTCTGCTCATGGTTCGTCATCGCGGAATTGGCCCGACCGATACTTTCTGGTGTCCGCCGGGAGGAGGGTCGCAGTTTGGCGAAGCGGCCCCGGAAGCGTTGGTGCGGGAGTTTCTGGAAGAGACCGGACTGGAAATCGAAGTGGGCGATATGCTGTTTGTGAACGAGTTCATGCAGTCTCCTCTTCATGCTTTGGAGTTATTTTTTACGGTAAAGGCTACGGGCGGTGTACTCCGGCTGGGAACCGACCCTGAAATGAGCCCGGATGGACAAATCATCGAAGAAGTCAGGCTGATGACATTTGTCGAAATAAAACAGTACCCGCCCGAAGAAGTACACGCCTTATTTCGATATTGTAACTCACTTGACGATGTTTTTCAACTAAGGGGCTATTTGTTTTACAACAAATAAACAAAAGTGGCATAGGTTTATTATTTTATTGTTCTATTAACTTTTAGTTTTCGTTGTTTTGCAATCTGCTGTGACTCTTGCGCCGACCGTAACCATTCGCTCCGATTCGTTCGACCCCCGACTCGCCGACAAATCGGTGTTGAGCCTGGAAGTTGGCCGGGACCGGTTCCGGTTTATGGTGCAGGACAAACGTGGGCGGGGGTTATATCTCGACGACTATACATTCCCATCGCTGCTGGCCCACCACTCCATGACGGGCATTCTGCCCAACGTTTTTCGGGAGCATCCGGTATTGTCGGTTGGAAACTGGCAGGAAATCCGCATTGGTGTAAATTCGCCGTCGTTTACGCTGGTGCCCACTCCGCTTTTCCGAAAAGAATATGCCGGGAGTTACTTAGCGCTCATGCGGGGTAGTGCCTTACCTGCCCACGAATTTGCGTCGGCTTATGTTCATGAGGAGGAAGGATTTCTGTCGGTCTTTAATCTGGAGCATCCGTTAGCCGATTTTTTTTCGGAAATGTATCCCCTTCAACCCCTGACGTTTGTCCATCAGGTTGGCGCCCTGATTCGGGCCACGGCTGATCTGGACCGCCATGCGCTGACACCCGATACGATCTACTTATTTTTTGAAGACGAGTTCGTTACCATCATTTACCGACACGCGCATCAACTCCGTTTCTGCAATCGGTTTGGGTATAAAAATGTGCAGGATTTAACCTATTACGTCCTCTATGTGCTGGACGAGGAGAAGCTAAACGCTGATTCAGTGCCAATCACTTTACACGGTGAAATTACGCCTTTTGCCGAGGCATATACTGAACTGAGTCGATTTTTACCCAACTTGTCGTTCGGTCAGACACCACCCGGCTTAACGTTATCAACCGAATTTAATGACCTGCCCGATCACCGCTATTTGAGTTTATACGGATTAGGTTTAATGAGCGAATGACTGAATGAGTGAATGGGTGAATAGGTTAGGCAGCCAGTGTAGTTGCGCCAGCTATTCATTCATTCACTCATTCACTCATTCACTAATTCACTCTTTATGAAGCGTATCGCCCTGTTTCCCGGCTCGTTCGACCCGTTTACGAAAGGTCATGAAGATATCGTACTGCGCGGACTTCGACTGTTCGATGAGGTCGTTATTGGCATTGGGCGGAATGCCCGTAAGGAACGTTATTTCCCACTGGAGCAAATCACCGAACTGATTGAAGGCGCTTTTCGCCACGAGCCAGCCGTTCGGGTAATCAGCTACGATGACCTAACAGCGAATGTCGCCCGGAATATCGGCGCTAAATTTCTGCTAAGAGGCCTACGAAACACCACTGATTTCGAGTACGAAAACGGCATTTCGCAGGTTAACCGCTATGTATACGAAGAAATCGAGACGGTTTTCCTGATTACATCTCCACATCTGGCTCCCATCAGTTCGAGCATCATTCGCGACCTGCACCGATATGGTCAGGATGTTGATCCGTTTTTGCCCTATCAGTTACAGTCGATTTCTTAAGGCAGAAACAAACGTTGCGAACGTAATAATTTCCCGCTTCCGTCTGTAATTCTGATAATTAGAAAAGAACTGCTAAAAGGCGTTGTATCGATGCTAACCATTGGCTGGGCATTCTGCACCGTCAGGCTGTGGAGCCGCCGACCCGCCGAATCGAATAAATCTACCGACAGTGGAGTGGCTATAGTAGACTGATTAACAAGAATGTCTAACTGATGCATCTCCTGACTATATTGAAATACAAGGCCTTCTGGTGAGCAGCGACTCACCATCGCAATTATTTTCGAGTACTCAAAATGCTGGTCGATATCAACCTGCTTCAACCTGTAATAGGAAACTGGAAGAGGATGACTGTCATCGAATGAATAATGCTGCATCTGGTTAGTGGTTCCTTTTCCCGCTATTGAACCAATTGGCTCGAATGAACGGGCGTCGGCACTACGCTCAACGATAAATGCTTTATTGTTAAGTTCCAGACTGGTCGTCCACTGTAGCTGTACGGTACAGCCATCAGCGGTTTGAGAGGCCCGGAATTCAGTCAGCGTTACGGGCAACGGAGCAAGTCGGCACGAAGTGGGTTGGGCTACCGCACTAATATTCGAAACAAATACATTATCGAGGATTAACCGCGACGTGCCACCTGTTCCAACAATACCAAACCGAATTGTATAATCACCCGAGGGAGGAGTGAATGAAGCCGTGAAAGCTTTTGACGAGGTGGTTAACCCAGCCGATGAGGTTGGGATAGTAGCCAGTGTAAATGAGTTGGCCGTAGAACTGACCGGATCGGCAATGACGTACAGCGTGGGATTCGATGTCGTATTAATAATCGCAGCATTAAACGTAACGCTGGCTGGCGATGTAATTCGCAGGGCCGGGGTGGTTATTTCAAAGGGAAAATTAACGCGGTTACCTCCGGCTACGGGCGTAACTGTTGAGTTTGACAGTTGGCTGCTTCTGACACTACATCCATCAATTGCGTTTGTGTTACTGACTTCTGCGGATTTAAAGACCCAGCAACGATTAGAATAAACCGTCCTGTCGCACTGATTATTTGCATTTAATGTGTTAAAGTTTTCTGAAAAGGATTGCGCCTGTGTTGAATAAGATTCGCAAAAGACTATCAGAAAAACTACCAAAATAAAGATAAGGGCACGTATAACCTGTTTCATGGCATGAACTTTTAAGTGGAGATATGAATAAAGCTATAGAAAAGTTTTCAATAATATGTTAATCTGTATTAACTCTTTGAGCAGGAATGAGTATGACATTCCGGGGAGTACATGATTTGTATCCCTGCCGGATTGGTAGTTTTTATACCTAAGCTATGCTATTCCACTTTTTGCCACTTCCCGGCTTCGTCAATCACATATCGGATTGAACTAAAGGAATTGGTCAGTGCCAACTGGGTTTCTTTTGGGTCGAGCCAGGCTAATTTTTCAATATCCTCATCGGCCTGGGGGGCCATGTGGCTGTCGTCCAGGACACTCATCCAGTACCACTTCGTTCGTTTCAGAATGCGATTGCCATTCAGGGTATATGTATGCCAGGTCGTACAGATACGTTCGCCTACGGTTACCCGAACGCCCGTTTCTTCCTCCACTTCGCGGGCTGCTCCCTGGCGCGACGATTCGCCATCATCTAACTTACCTTTCGGCAAATCCCAGACACCCCGGCGGAACATCAGCAGCATTTTGTTGCCCTTGAAAACCACTCCTCCAGCGGCTTTGATGACCTTAAATGGCTTTTTGATGGCCTCTTCGCAGGCGTCTTTATCCAAACAGCCCAGCGTGACAGACAACAGACGATTGGCATTGGCTTTTTGCAGGAGCGTCAGGAGTTTGCCGATAGTAGCTGGTGTTGCATTTAATACTAACAGATGGCCATGCAGGGCACTGTCTTTCAAAACCTCTAAGCGAGCATCGACGATTTGATCGTAGTCCGTAAAAGACGGATGTTTTGCCGACACCGGATTGGTTAATTTAGTAGCGGCTTTAGGGCCAACGAGCCGGATTGGGCGGTCGTTAATGAAAACAATCATCAGGACAGTGAGCGATTCGAATCGTAAAAATAGCAAAACTGGCGGTCTGTCGCACGGTTAAATCTGTTGCAAACCAGTTCAGTTTCTATATTTTTGCAACGAGCCAACTGTTTTCCTTTGTGGAACTTCTTATTATTTTACTACTGACGATTCTGAACGGTGTTTTCTCGATGTCAGAAATCGCTTTAGTCTCCTCTCGAAAATCCAAATTAGAAACAGCCGCAAAAAACGGCGACCGCCGGGCACAGGTAGCCCTCGATTTATCCAATGCTCCCAACCGATTTCTGTCGACGGTTCAGATTGGGATTACTCTGATTGGCATATTGCTCGGTATTTTCTCGGGCGATAAACTCACCGACGATGTGCAGAACTTCGTCGCCCAAATTGACATTCTACGTCCATACGCGCACTCGGTGGCCGTTGTATTAGTGCTTTTATTATTAACCTATCTCTCGCTGGTCTTTGGCGAATTAGTGCCCAAACGTATTGGCCTCTCCAACCCCGAAGGAATCGCCAAAACGATGGCCGGGCCAATGATTCTGCTCTCACGGGTCACTTCCCCCTTTATTGCGCTACTCACGGCATCGAGTGATTTGTTGCTTAAGCTATTGAATATCAAGCCGAATGAGAGTGCTGTGACAGAAGAGGAGATTAAGAGTTTGATTCAGGAGGGAACCTCGGGCGGGGCTATTGAAGAGATAGAACAGGAAATTGTTCAGAATGTTTTTCAGCTTGGCGACCGCAAAATCACATCGCTGATGACCAACCGGCAGGAGATTGTATATCTCGATCTGGAAGACGAACCGGCCGAAAACAAGGCTAAAATTCTGGAATCCAAACATTCCGTTTATCCGCTTTGCAACGGTAGTGTGGATGAGGTAGTAGGGCTGATTTACGCGAAGGATTTTCTGGGCAAAGATTTAGATACCGAACTGCTGCACCTGAACGATATAAAACGGGATGCCCTGTTTATCCCCGAAAACAACCGGGCCTATCAGGTGCTGGAGCGGTTTCGTGAACGTAGGCAGTATGTAGGAGTCATTGTCGATGAATATGGCGGAGTGCTGGGCGTAATTACCCTCAACGATATTCTGGACGTGCTGGTGGGCGACATTAACGACGATATTCATTCTGATTACGAAATTCGGGAGCGCGAAGACGACAGTTTCCTGATCGACGCACAACTGCCCTTTGAGGATTTTCTGTCTTACTTCAGCATCACCATTAATGCCCAGACGAAACGCGAATTAACGGGTTTCGATACGCTGGGTGGGTTTGCGCTCCACATCCTGAAAGACATTCCGCAGGCGGGCGAAACGTTTATCTGGCATGGCTACCAATTCGAGATTATAGACATGGATAAAAGTCGGATTGATAAGATGCTGGTGAAGAAGCAGGTTGAAGAGTAATAGGCTTATTAAAACAGCCGACCCGTTTTGTGGGTTATAGATGAGAACCAAACTCATCAACAGCCATGCGATACTTCATGCTTAACCTCAGCGAGTCGGGTGATAGTCGACACGTTCCGACCGGTATGGAAAACGATCCCCACGCCGACGAAACGGTTATTGACCAGCAAAAAGGGGAGGAGTACCCGCATTCGGTTGACGAACAAACTACTGAACCTGCAAAAATTGCCCCCGATAATCTGGCCGATTCCATTGCCTATGCACTCGATGGTAGCGGTCCCGGCCCAACGGGAGATACACCCAATGTGTCAGGGCATAAAGTGATTACGGAAGGTATTACGGGAGCCGGGCCGGAGGATGAGGAGGAGAACCTGCGGGTATGACCGAAGACCTGTCAGGTTTCGGTACATAAGTTATTTTCAGATAAAACCAGACCACTCTGTTGACCAATAGGATGATTAATTCCTTATGGCAACAGAGTGGTTTGATTATTTTGATACCCGGCTCTTGGGATATCCTCAAATTATAGGATATAAAATCGTTGGAATCAGGGATTTTTAGACATTGATAGGTCTCTTACATTTGTTCATCATGACACGAGCAAATTTAAATCTGTCCATTGCTCATCTAATTGCTTTATCCTACTAATTACCTCGTAAAAAGACTGGAATACGGACTGTTTATCTACCAGACTACAGTTAATTTACCGTTTGTACTCACCGCTATGCGTATCCTTATTGCTGAAGATCAACGAATTATACTGGAGAGTCTCGTCATGCTTCTGTCGAGTATCGATGATATTGAAGTCGTGTCGAAACACACTAACGGGCGGCAGGTATTAACAGCACTGGAAATTGAGCCGGACATTGATTTAGTAGTTTCTGACCTGCAAATGCCCGTGATGGGTGGTATTGAGCTGACGCTTCAACTCCGCGAACGGTTTCCGCAGGTAAGGATTTGTTTGTTGACCGTGGCCGACGAATCGGATGCGATCAAAGAGGCTATTCGCGCCGGGGCCGATGGTTACGTACTGAAAAATGCCGAACGGGCCGAACTGGAAACCGCCTTAACTATGATTGCCAAAGGGCATAAATATTACAGTGAACAAGTACTCATGAAACTCGCCAGCGAAACGAGTATCGAACTAATACCGGATGCCGATAAACCACAGAAAATTACGCTTACAAAGCGCGAATTGGACGTATTGAAACTGATTGCTCAGGAATTTTCAGGGACGCAGATTGCCGAAAAATTATTCATCAGCCCCACCACCGTGGAAACGCACCGCAAACACCTGATGCAGAAACTGGGCGCTCAGACCACGATTGGCTTAGTGAAGTATGCTATAAAATTTCAGATTATTTAACCTGATTGTTTCACATTTAACTCCACTCGAACAATGGCAACTAATCTCCAACAAACAGATTCTATCGCTGAGGAAGCCGACAAATCTGAAGAAGCCGACAAATACGTTCACTTAATAGGCAGTGCAGAAATCAAGTATGAAGATGGACAATTTATAGTGTACTTCCTTGACGATAATGGTAAGCGAATCGAAGAGGCCGAACCCTTGGCATTTTCCCCTAAAGCGGAATCGATCAAACTCTTAGATATGCATCTGATTGTCGAATTAGGGGAGGAAAAATTCGATGGTCGCATGGAAAATTTCAAAAAAGCATTCCCGTTCATTAAAGCTTTAATAGAGCCTGAAACTACAAAGGGTACAATTAGACCTCTAACTGGTGATGAAAAATCCCCTTTTCATCTATTTATGAACCCAACCGATCCACCGAAGAAATAATCAACCATCTGGTGCTAAATAATACATAGTCATTTCGATAAGAAAAGTAGTTACTATTCAAGCCATACGCCCATTCCCATTGAAACGAACGGTTTCAATGGGAATTTTTATTAGGATTCGGGTTCCTTTCTCTGTGGGTAACAACGTAGTAAATGTTCCATCTAAAGACTCTAAACGAGTCTGAATGTTTTGCAGGCCAACACCCCGTTTGGTATTTTGCTGACCCAGCCCTATGCCGTCGTCTGTAACCGATATATCAATACCGAGGTTTGTTCTTAACAGGCTGATACCGACGTTCGTGGCTTTTGCGTGTTTAATAACGTTGTTGATTAATTCGAACACAATGCTATACGCATTAAACTCGATTTCTACTGGCAATCGCTCCTGTAAGCCCGTTATTGTAAGCGAAAATTGCAAGGGTGAGCTTTGGTTTAATTGGCCTACCAATGTTGTCAGTGTTGCGGCTAACCCTTCCCGGTCAAGTTCAGCAGGGAGGATGTTATGTGAAATATTCCGCACTTCTGCATAAGCGTTTTGAATAAGCTGTTTTACGTTTCGATACACGGATTGCTCAGACTCTGACAGGTTTTGTGGATTAATTAATTGAATGCTCATATTGACGGCGCTAAGCAGACTACTCAGATTGTCGTGTAGCTCAAGGGCTACGCGCTTACGCTCAATCGTTTGCCCTTTAAAGAGTGCTTCTTTTATTTTCTCATTGGTTTGGATCAGTTCCCGGTTAAGGTTTATGAGTTCTGCAGTACGTTCTTCAACCCGCGTTTCCAGCGTTTTATTGATGTCGGCAAGCTGCCGCCCGGCGGTTTGAAGCAGAACCCGTTGCCGACCTATCTCCCGATTCTTGACTTGCAGTCGCCGATTGTTCCAGGATAGTGAAACTGCAACGAGTAAGGCAGCTATTATCCCCGTAAACAACCAGTTGCGGGCCTTCGCCAATTGCAGATTTTTGTTTTCGCCAGCCAAGCGTTGTACCCGTTCTTTTTGCAATTCGTTTGTTTTCTTCACATTATCGTACTGAGCCTGTAACATCTCAATTCCTTGCTCGTTCGTTACTTTCGACAGGCTATCTTTTAGAAAGACGAAGTTTTCGTAGGCGTTGAGTGCTTTGGTGGGTTCGCCCGTATTCTTGAAAATTTTATAAAGTTGCTCTTCGCTTTCGGCTAATACCCTACTGTTATTTGTACTATCAGCTATTAGTTTAGCCTGTTTGCAATAAACTAAAGCCTGTTGCCATTTTTTCTGTCGGATGTATACATCAGCGATGTTAGCCAAAATATTTGCTTTTAGATCGACACGTCCTTTTAAGTCCTCATGCCTTTTTTCGCAGCATACGTCTAAGGCTCTTTTAGTATAATCAAGTGCTTTCGTCATGTCGCCCATCTCCTTATACGCCCATCCGATGGCTTGCAGGCTCTGGGCTTCATACCACTGTATGTGCTCTGTTTGAGCCAGTTTGTACATATCCTGATTAACATTTAGAGCATCTGTTAATTTGCCTTGTTCCCGATATATCGTTCCCTTAACATTTAAAATAGACAATTGAATGGTTGTATCGGGATACTTACGCAACAGGGCCAGGCCTTGCTGACAAAAGTTCAGGATTTTGGGATAGTCTTTATAATCCTTAAAGCCCGTGTAAGCATGAGCCAATGCCCCAAGAGACCTTGCCATGCGGGTATATTCTTTTAGCTTTTCAGCCAGCGCCAGCGCCTTATAATGAAACCATATACTCTTACGATAATCGTCTTTTATCTGATAGAGATAACCGGCATACTGATAAGCGTAAACGAGTTCTTTCTGTAGTTTCTGATCGCCACATAATTGAATCATCAACCTGTTGTAATAGACCGATGAGTCTATCCTGACCTCCGCATAGGCACTCATAATAGATTTCAATGTGTTGAAGCGGAGCGTGTCTTTGGTATAACTATTCGGTTGTTTATCCAGGCTGCTCAATGCCTGTTTCAGGCTATCAATCTGGTGCGGTTGAGCAAACCCTGTTTGCGCCCACAAGCCTACTAAAAGGAGAAGTTTTTTCATGGTGAGGAGGGTTTAGACAAACTTACACAGTCTGTCTGTATTTCCAAACCATGCAATATCCTTAAATTATAGGATGCAAAATCCTTATAATCAGGTATTTACGGGTGCAATACGTGTATCGAACTTTGGGGTGTTCAAACAATTTCTTGTCCGATATTAACCGGCTTTCCAATTCTGTTCACACCAACTTAATGATTACCAAAAATCGAGAATATGATTTGCGTATCTACTGACAGTTGATTCAATAGATAACGCTCAACCCCTTCCATACCATGAACCCGCTCTCGGCTTCCCTTCCCCAGCATGCGATTCCCTTAAATCATCGCGAACGCCAGTTTCTTCAGTTAGCCTGTTCGGAATTAACCTACGTTCAGATCGCCGACCGGATGTGTGTCAGTCCGCGCACGGTCGATGGCTACCGGGAAAACCTGTTCATACGGCTAAATCTGAAAAGTCGGGTTGGCCTCGCACTTTGGGCCGTGAAAACAGGTATAGTGACATTGTGAATCCTCTCTATTTCTCACTTTAATTTTTCTACGCTCATGACCTCACTCGATTCTGAAGACATTGTTCCAATCGCTCTTAAAGACCTTACTCCACTCGATCCGATGGATATTTCAAAACTCCATCTACTGCAAAATCTGCAAGGCAATATTTTGAAAGGTCATGGTAGAGATCACACTACTCACGTGTTCATTTGCTTCAAAGAGAAACATGAAGCCAAGGCCAGAACATGGTTAAGAGAGTTCACTAAAGCGTATGTGACCTGTTTTCAAAAGCAACTTAAAGAGCGGGAATTATTTAAACGGAACGAAACTATTGGTGGTCTCTTTGCTTCCGTTTTTCTGACTAAAGAAGGATACAAGTATTTGGGATTTGAGGACGTAAATGAAAGATTCGAAGACGAAGGATTTCAATTAGGTATGAAAGGAAGAGTTAATCATAGTGATGTGAGTAAAAATGTCAATAATGATCCACCCGTGAATGAATGGGAAAAAGGATTTCGCGAAGCTATTCACGCCATGATTTTATTAGCCGACGACGATCTTACCCGGCTGGGAGAAACGGCCACGAAATTATTGAAGGGCGAGTCAGACACCAAAATGTCAAAGAACTTAAAGGAAATCAGTGAGATACGTTCAATAGAATACGGTCATGTAATTCGGAATGCCAATGACGATGGTATTGAGCACTTCGGGTACGTCGATGGCATAAGCCAGCCTTTATTTTTGAAAGATGAGGTAGACAATTACATGAAATTTCACAACATAAACTTAAACAATAAATCGACTGGAAATAAACTAAACTTTGACCCGAGAGCCGATGCTGATTTAGTTCTTATTCCTGATCCTTATGCACCTGACGCATCCGATAAAGAAAATACACAATCGTTTGGAAGTTATTTTGTGTTTAGAAAGCTGGAACAGAATGTGAAAGGTTTCAAATTAAAAGAAAAGGCGATTGGCATAGAATTGTTCCCCGATGAAGATGGTGCAACTGCTCAGGAGAAACAGGAGATTGACGAGAAACGGGAACTTGCTGGTGCTTACTTAGTAGGGCGTTTTGAAGATGGCTCGCCTGTTGTAATAAATGACGGAGACGGGCTTATTGGCAGCGGAAATTTTAACAACTTTAATTACAACTATAAGGAAACTGACCCGTCAGGTGGGCGCTGTCCACATTTTGCCCATATCCGCAAAACCAACACGAGGCAGCAAACTGATCCCGCCAATAAATCCAACAGCCATGTTATGGCTCGGCGGGGCATTCCCTTTGGTCATCGAGCAATCGATACGGCTCTTGGCATTGATCCTTCACCGCATCAAATGCCTGAAGATGGCGTCGGCCTTCTTTTTATGAGTTATCAGAAAAGTATTGAAAAACAGTTTGAATTTATTCAACAAAACATGGCGAATGATCCGAATTCTCCAGCGGGGATCAAGACGGGAATTGACCCAATCATAGGTCAATCAGCCAATAAGGATGATAAGAATAACGAGGATAGGAATTATGCTTTTCCCAAAGAATATAATACCCCTGATGCAGGTGTGACTTCCCAAGGTTTTGAGCAGTTTGTCCACATGAAAGGCGGAGAGTATTTCTTCGCGCCCAGTATGGAATTTTTGAACAATATCGAGGATTTATAACTACATGTTAGCTTTTTGACAGCAATTAAAACTTATCCACACCTAAAAATTTCCTTATCATGAAAACGTTTATTCTTACCGCATTCTTTACAGGAATGTTTATTCTGTCCGCTAAGGGGCAGGCTGTTTATGATTTTACTAAAGGTAAATTCACCACTATTGGGCATGTACAGGAGGGAGCAACAGCGTCTTTACGCATTGATAATATCAACACGCTATTTTATAAAGTTACCATAAAGGGTGTAAAAGTATCTTTGTCTACACCCCCTCCCGCCGAGTTACAAGCTTTATTTAGGCTTCCAAATCCGGCGGAAAAAGCATCTGAAGCTGCAGAGGGAACTGGTGAAGTAGAAGGCGCTACTGATAAGATGAAAGACGAGACTAAAAAGGCGACAGGCGACTTAAAAGTAAAAATGGATACATTAGTGAGACGTTGTTCGGCCTTTGTCGCAGAAGCGAGAAAAATCAGATTACTTAAGTTACGAAGATATGAATTAACCAGTTTAGCTAAGCAATCTTGGCCTAATCATGCTGCGTTGACTTCAAAACTTCCCAGTCCGTTAGCTGTAGCTGATATGCATAATGATATTATGAACTTTTCAGACACTTACTACAAAGCAAAAACTCAGTACGCTATTGCTATAGATGCTGCTACCGATGCGTCGGCGAAAGAACGGATTAAGGAGGCCCTTAAAGAATTTGAGGAAGGTTATCAAAGTGTTGACGAGGACAACCTCACCAAACTTGTTGCTGATATTGATGTGCTTCAGATTAAATTGGCTGACTCTACCAATTTCTCTGCTCTCGCGCCACCGGTTCAGGCTGAAGACTGCGATTTCGTGGAATACAATATTCTAATCGAACCCGACCAACCGGATAGCCGCCTTATACCAGCCGGAACTATGCCTCCAATTCCGGTAATAATTCCCGTTAAAGGAGGCTGGAAACCAGATTTTAGTGTTGGACCCAATTTTTCGTTTGGTGCCGGAGCAAAAGATGAGAAGTATTATCTGACCCCGACTTCCAAGGGTAGCGGCACCTTAACTGTGGGGGAAAATGCGAATGTAGTGCGTCCGGGTATTGCGGCCATGCTTCATGCACATCCAAGATCAGGTAAGAATTATGCTGCTGGGTTCATGGTAGGCGTTGGAGCAGGATTTAAAGCTGAAAATACGCTCACGGCATCCTATTATTTTGGAGGATCACTGATTCTTGGAAAAGGTCAAAAAGTGATTCTTAATACTGGTGTCAGTTTTTTGTCAGTTGACCGGCTAAAGGTTGACTATCAGGTAGGTAATACCTATTCAATTGAATCAACAAAAATCTCGGATATAACAGAAAAAGTACTAAAACCATCTTTCTTTTTCGGAATATCCTACAATATAACCAATCGGATTATAGTGAAATAAAACTTGAAGCCTTACGCGTGTGTAAGGCTTCAAGTCAATTATAAGAGCAGTTTATCACACTACCTCCTTATACTGCATTCGATACAGGTTAGCATAAAAGCCTTCCTGCTGCAATAACTCTTCGTGGTTGCCCTGCTCCACAATGCGACCTTTGTCTACGACAATGATGTTATCTGCTTTCTGGATGGTCGAAAGGCGGTGGGCAATCACGATGGCGGTGCGGCCTTTCATCAATTTACCAATGGCGTCCTGAATCATTTCTTCGGTTTCGGTGTCGACCGAGGAAGTCGCTTCGTCCAGCACGATAATTCGGGGATTCTGCACCATCGCCCGGACGAACGAAATCAACTGCCGCTGCCCAACCGACAGGGTTGAACCGCGTTCCATCACGTTGTAGTCGTAACCACCCGGCAATCGATCAATGAAGTCATGAACGCCCACTAATTTGGCGGCTTCCACGATTTTTTCATGACTGATGCTTTTGTCACCGAGGGTAATATTGTTCTCGATGGTATCCGAAAACAGGAAAACATCCTGTAGCACCACACCAATATTCCGGCGCAGATGCCCCAGTTCATACTCATGAATATCTACGCCATCGACCTTGATTTCGCCTTTGTTGATGTCATAAAAACGGCTCAATAAGTTAATGATGGACGATTTCCCCGCGCCCGTTGCGCCTACAAAGGCAACCGTCTCGCCCGCGTTAACCCGGAACGAAATGTCGCGTAATACCCAATCTTCGTTGTTATAAGCGAACCAAACGTCGCTGAACTCAACCTCACCCCGTATGGCCTGGGGGGCATACGTCCCGTTGTTAGCTGTGAACTCGTCGCTGTCTAAGAGTTTCAGAATCCGGTCGGTGCTAACGATACCCATCTGGAGGGTATTAAAGCGGTCGGCCAGCATCCGAATAGGACGGAAAAACAGGTTAATGAACATGACAAAGGCCGTAATAGTCCCAAACGTAACGTCAGAACTGATAATCTGCTTTGCCCCATACCAAACCACCAGGCCGACTGCCACCGCCGAGATAATATCGGCGACAGGATAATAAACCGAATAATACCAGATGGACCGAATGTTGGCGTTGCGGTGTTCGGCGTTGATGGCGCGAAACTTATCGGCTTCAATTTTCTCGCTGCCAAAAATCTGCACGATGTTCATACCCGTGATATGCTCCTGCACAAACGAGTTGAGATTGGCAACGGCGGTTCGCACTTCGTTGAACGACTTTTTAATTTTCTCCTTAAACACGTAGGTGCTGAAGAGCATCAACGGAATGGTAGACAGACTGATAGCCGCCAGCCGCCAGTCGGTGTAGAACATGACACCGATAATGAGCACCAACTGCAAAATGTCGCCCGCAATGGCCGCCATACCCTCGCTGAACACGTCGGCCAGCGTTTCTACATCCGAAATCGAGCGCGTCACTAACCGGCCAATGGGCGTGTTGTCAAAGAATTTAAGCCGGAGATTCAGGATTTTCCGGTACAACTGCGTCCGAATGTCTCGGATTACATATTGACCAAGCCAACCCGATAAGTAGGTATTCAGGAATTGCACGAGAGCCTGCATCACCAGCACACCAATCATAATCACCAGCATGAGCGTAAGCCGCTGATAGTCGCCCATCGCAATTACGTTATCAATGGTATACCGAATCAGCAATGGATTTAGCGGAGCCAGACAGGCCGCCAGCATAATGATGCCAACTAAGGAGTAGAAGCGAGTTTGATAAGGCTTGACAAAGGCGTAGAGCCGCCGGAGAATGGCCCAGTCGAAAATTCGACCGGCGTGTTTCTGTTCGTCGTTCACAGGCGATAAAATGGCGAGTTTAGGGAATAACAGTGTTTAAAGGCCGAACGTTTCAGCCAATTATGGATTTGCCTGTTATCAGTAAAAATTCGGCGCGGCCGCTTTAGTTGAAAACTACCTGATCGAAAAGAGTATATGAAACGGCGTGACTTTACCCGGCTTGTTACGGCATTACCTGTTAGTGTAGGCATTGGCAAAGAAACTGAAATCAGACTTAATTCCAGCGAATGGCCGATGGTTGGTTCTGCCAGCGATGACCGGGCTTACTGGCTGCAAACTTTACTAAAAATTGCCGACCCAGTGTTATCCGCATTGGCGCAGAATAGGTTAAAAGCCACTATGCCAGTTGAGTCTGCCCCGGGGCAGCAGGCCAGCCGCGTAGTGGTTTCGCACCTCGAAGCCCTCGGACGCACGATGGCGGGCCTGGCTCCCTGGCTCGAACTGAACGCCGATGATAACGTGCAGGAGGATACCTTACGGCAACGGTATCTCGATTTAGCCCGCAAAGCCATTGCCAACGGCGCTAATCCGCAGTCGCCGGATTATCTGAATTTTACGAAAGGTGGGCAACCATTGGTCGATGCCGCTTTTCTGGCGCATGGGTTGGTTCGCTCGCCAAAAATTTGGCATGCGCTCAGCACGAGCGAACAGGCGAATGTAGTGAAAGCCTTACAGGCCAGCCGGGCTATCAAACCCGGCTATAACAACTGGTTGTTATTCAGTGCAATGGTCGAAGCAGCTTTACTCAAATACGGCGGTGCGGGCGATGAGCTGCGGATGGATTACGCCATTCGACAGCATCAGGCCTGGTATAAAGGCGACGGCGCTTACGGCGATGGGCCTGATTTTCATTGGGATTACTACAATAGTTTCGTCATTCAGCCGATGCTGCTGGATGTAGTAAAGGTATTGGTTGATGCCAGCAAAGCTGAGAAAAGTTTATACGAATCGCTGCTGGCCCGCGCTCAACGCTACGCACTCGTGCAGGAGCGGTTGATTGCGCCCGATGGTTCCTTTGCCGCTTTCGGGCGGTCGCTGGCCTATCGGTGTGGGGCGTTTCAGTTGCTGGCTCAGATTGCCTTGCAGGGGAATCTGCCGCCGGACGTAACGCCGGGGCAGGTGCGTTCGGCCCTGACCGCCGTGATTCACCGGACAATGGACGCGCCCAACACGTTCGATGCAAACGGTTGGCTGCAAATTGGCCTGTGCGGTCATCAGCCTGCCATTGGCGAGACCTATATTTCAACGGGAAGTTTGTATTTGTGCTCAGTAGCGTTTCTGCCGCTGGGCCTGTCTATATCAGACCCGTTCTGGTCGGCTCCGGCGGCTGACTGGACGGCTAAAAAAATCTGGTCGGGGCAGGATGTGAAAACCGACCATGCCATAAAGGGGTGAAATACAAAAGGCCGGAAAGACTTACCCGGCCTTTTTGTTGCCTAAAATCAACAGGCTACACTTCTACCTGTCTGGGTTGGGTTGAATCTAATTGGTCGCTAAAACAATGTAGACGGTCATCTTTATCATGGATAATAATAGCGAAGATTTTAGTTCGAGTTTCTATATCCGAAGTTTCCCATAGGATGTCCAATAAGACATCCAATGCTCCGCTACAATCCATTGTATCAATCCAATCTACTGTTACTCGTAAGAAATATGAGGTACTATCGTCTCCCGGATAAGCTTCTTCCAAACAATGAGACCGCAGCGGATAGCCTCTCTTAGTACATTCCAAAAGAAATGGTTGTAATCTGGTATCTAATGTGTCTCTATCCATTCTAATAACCCACCTGGGTTTTTTAAAGCCTTCAATAAACTTTCCATGTCTGATCTTGATCGCATCGTTCCTACGGGAAGATAACGACAATTCTCATCCCATTTACCGAACAGCAACGAATTTGTTTTCATTATCAATCGGTTGGTACCTCTGTCTTGATCAAATTTAGCTTTAAGCCCACTATAAACAAGCAGTTGAAATAGATTGTGAATTTTTACTGCCTTACGAATTTCGGATATTTTTAAATAGTGCCTCTGCTCAATCGTATCTCCATCCTTTTCATTAAACAGATTAGGTATGCCGATTTAACATGAGTTCTACACTATAACCAGCCAGATAGAACGATCCGTCCAGTAAGTCACTTTGGCATAAGCAGTCAGCTTCTTCGATTCGTTTCCAGGCTGTTTTTCGAATTTCTTCTGGATTGGTCATTCAAGATAATTTTTCGGTGGGACTATCAGAAAACTAATTCAAACATCTGTATGTATCGTCAAAAACTAACGTGGCAAGTGAGTGAATTTACGAAACCGTTCCTCCGTTCCACACGCCTTCGTTTGGCGCAATCAGGGCCAGTTTGCCGTCGCGGTCTTCGGCCATCAGAATCATGCCCTGCGACTCGAAACCCATCATCTTGCGCGGGGCCAGATTCGCCAGGAACGTTACCTGCTTGCCAATGACCTCTTCGGGGGCAAAGTGTTTGGCAATGCCGCTCAGAATCTGCCGACCACCTAAACCGTCATCGACTTTCAGCTTCAGGAGTTTATCACTTTTAGGTACGCGCTCGGCTTCGGTGATGGTGCCAATGCGGATGTCCATTTTGGCAAAATCATCGTAAGTAATTTCTTCGCGCAGGGCGGGAACCGTCTTCACTTCTAATTCATTCATTCGTTTGGCAGTCAGTAATTTTTGAATCTGTTTCTGAATCTCGTCGTCTTCAATTTTAGCGAACAGCAACTCGGCGGCTGCTAATTCGTGGCCTTCAACTAATAGGTCAGCGCGGCCTGCGTTCTGCCAGTCGAGCCGGTCCTGAATAGCTAACTGGTTGCAAAGTTTCTCTGCCGTAAAAGGCAGGAACGGTTCGCAAACGATGGCTAAGTTTGCCGTGATTTGGAGGGCAATATTCAGGATGGTATGCGCTCGTTGCGGGTCGGTTTTGACAACTTTCCAGGGTTCGGTTTCGGCTAAGTACTTGTTGCCTAACCTCGCCAAATCCATCAGAAACGTTAATGCTTCCCGGAAACGATACTGCCCGATGGCCTGCCCGATGCGGTCGGGGAATTGAGCCAGTTCGTCCAATACTTGCTGGTCATATTCGGTCAACGCACCCCGAACGGGCACTTTTCCATCGCAGAATTTTTCCGTCAGCACCACCGCCCGGTTCACGAAGTTGCCAAAAATACCGACCAGTTCGGCGTTGTTGCGGGTCTGAAAATCCTTCCACGTAAACTCACTGTCCTTGGTTTCAGGCGCGTTGGCTGCCAGTACATACCGCAGCACATCCTGCTTGCCGGGCAACTCCTCTAAGTATTCGTGCAGCCAGACCGCCCAGTTGCGCGAGGTACTAATTTTATCACCTTCAAGATTCATGAACTCGTTGGCGGGCACGTTGTCGGCCAGAATGAAACTCCCCTCGGCCATCAGCATGGCCGGGAAGATAATGCAGTGGAAAACAATATTATCCTTACCAATAAAATGCACCAGTTTCGTGTGCTCATCGCGCCAGTATAGTTCCCAGTCGCGGCCCTGTTCAGCCGCCCATTCTTTGGTCATGGAAATGTAGCCGATGGGCGCATCGAACCAGACGTACAGTACCTTCCCCTCAGCATCGGGCAGGGGCACTTTAATGCCCCAGTCGAGGTCGCGGGTCATGGCGCGGGGGCGCAAGCCTTCCTTCAACCACGACTGGCATTGCCCGAACACGTTGGTTTTCCACTCGGTGTGGCTGTTGACATATGCTTCAATCTGGGGCTGCATCCGGTCGAGGGGCAGAAACCAGTTTTTAGTGGAGCGCATCACGGGCTTCGAGCCGGAGAGCGTGGAGTGGGGTTCAATCAGTTCGGTGGGGCTAAGAGCTGTACCGCAGCGCTCGCACTGGTCGCCATAGGCGTTCGGGTTGCCGCACACGGGGCAGGTACCCACAATGTAGCGGTCGGCCAGGAACTGATTGGCCACTTCGTCGTAATATTGCTCCGTCACTTCCTCATCAAAATCGCCTTTTTCGTAGAGTTTGGTGAAGAACGCCTGCGAGGTTTCGTGGTGAATCTGGTTTGAGGTGCGCGAGTAAATATCGAACGAGATACCGAAGTCGCTGAAGGCCTGCTTAATCTGGCCGTAGTATTTATCCACGACCTCCTTCGGCGTAATGCCTTCTTTCTTGGCTTTAATGGTGATGGGTACGCCGTGCTCGTCGGTGCCGCTGATGAAGGCGACATCTTTTCCGGTCGAGCGGAGGTAGCGCACGTAGATATCAGCGGGCAGGTAGCATCCGGCCAGGTGGCCGATATGAATCGGGCCGTTGGCATAAATCAGGGCCGCCGTAACGGTATAGCGTTGGGGATTTTCGAGAGACATAGGGTTGGTAGTCGATAGTCGAGAGTCATCAGTCAAGAGTGGCTGACGCGAGATAATAGTTTGCGCCAGCCACTCTCGACTGATGACTCTCGACTATCGACTTATTTTTGCAAAATTAGCAATTCAGGCCCGAACGTTGTTATGTTTACACAAACTCGCCGAAGCGGTAACGAACCGGGCCACTATGGAGAACACAGCACCGAACACGAATAATTTCCTCAACTGGGTCGAAATCAAAAACTTCAAGTCCATCAAAGACCTGCGGCTCGATTGCAAGCGGGTGAACGTGTTCATCGGCAAGCCAAACGTAGGGAAGTCGAATATTCTGGAGGGGTTGGGGTTGTTAGGGGCGGAATATGGTAGAAATGGTTTTATGGGTGGTATAGCTCGCTATGAAGAAATAGGAGATTTTTTTAGGGATAATAACTTGGACATTAATATAGAAGTTAAAAGTGACAAAGAAGCTTGTGTTCTTAAGACAACGTCTTTTTTTAAAAAGGAAACGTTTGAATTTTATGCTGGGAATGATGAGATAGTTAATGAAGTTTTAGCTATTGGCAATAATAACTATGATAATTATGATCAGAGGTTAGAAGATATTATTAGTAATAGAAAAGCCATTTCGATAATTGGTCTATCAAAAACAGGTATTTATGATAAGCCTATTAAAATGAGAGACAACCATTTAATAGATATGGCATCTGTGAAAAAATATGATTTTTCTGGAATGACTAAGTTCGATATGTCCTTTCAGGAATTTCTCATGCCACCCAGCGGGCCTAATCTTTATTCTGTTGTTCGAAGAAATAAAGAATTATGGAGCGAATTTGCTCAACTATTCACTGAGCAAAAATTAGAACTCGTTCTATTCGATCAAAAGCAGGAATTTATTCTCCAAAAAAAAATAGATCATTATGTTTGGCAGTATCCTTATTTTTCTATAGCTGACACCTTCCGGCGGTTCATGTTTTATATAGCAGCTATAGAATCCAATAAAAACTCGGTTATAATTTTTGAAGAACCGGAAGTGCATTCGTTTCCTCCATACACGCAGGAAATGGCATATAAAATGATTTATGATGAAGATAATCAGTATTTTATCTCGACACATAGCCCGTATATGCTACATCCTTTCATTGAAAATATGAGCTATGATCAGCTAAACGTTTTCGTGACGTATTATGAAGACTACCAAACGAAAGTGAGGGCGTTGAACAAAGAGGAGTTCAGAGATATTCTGGATTACAGCACAAACGTATTTTTTAATTTAGACCGATTTACGCCGGATGCCCCGACGAGTACGCCTGTTCCCTGAGTGCCACGCTGATACTACACTGGTTGCTTTTTTGATTAAAAATAAAGAACTGTACCGCCATTCGGCGGGTAGCGAAGTTGCCGGAGACATGAGAAAAGCCGCTGAAAGCGGTGATTTTGATGTCGTGGTTGGTATCGTTGACGGCGATAAATCAAGTAAGCCGCGCTATTTCGATTTATTCGAGTTTCAGTTAGAAGAGAACAATATTCAATTGTGGAAGAAACCAGATTCTGATGTGTATTTAATAGTCATAATTGGAAAGAATGTTGGTATTGAAACGTTTGTTCTTGACAATGCCAGAGCGGTGGGTGTCAGTCTTGTTACGTATGGCTTTGAAACGAATGCTAAAAAGTTAGGCAGAAAGTTTTTCAAAACTGTAGCCATCGAAACCGATCCCAACTACCTCCAACTCCTCGCCGACCTCCACACCCGCCAGGCTCCGGGCTTCCTCACGCTTGAACGAATCTTGAATGACTTCATCACTACCTAATCCTGTCTTCATTACGGGCGCAACCGGCTTCATTGGTTCCCACATTGCCCGGCGCTACTTAGCCGAAGGACACCCGGTGTCGGTGTTATACCGACCCCAAAACGGGTATGGCCTGCTCGCCGATGTGGCCGACCAAATTATCTGGCAGGAAGGCGATGTTCTGGATATTCCCTCGCTCGAAGCGGCTATTCTCCCCAATATAGATGTGATTCATGCGGCTGCCATTGTGTCGTTTACGCCGAAAGACCGCGACCGCATGGAACAGATTAACGTAGAGGGTACGGCAAACATAGTGAATGTGTGCCTGAAAGCGGGTGTGCGGAAATTGGGCTATGTCAGTTCGGTGGCGGCTATTGGTCGTCCGGTGGCGAAAGGAGGGAAGCCCGGCGAGCCGGTTGTGGTTGATGAAGATCAGAAATGGGAAGAATCACCTAATAATTCCACCTATGCCAAAACCAAGTACCTCGCCGAACTGGAGGTCTGGCGGGCAGTCGCCGAAGGACTCAACGCCGTCATGGTAAATCCCTCCGTCGTGCTGGGCGTGGGCGACTGGAGTCGCAGCAGCCTGCAACTTATTAAATACGTGCAGGACGAAAAGCCGTTCTATCCGGCTGGGTTAGTAAACTATGTGGATGTGCTCGACGTGACCGACGCGCTGGTTCGGTTGATGCAGTCGGAGATAACGGCTCAACGGTTCATTTTGAACGGGGGCACCATTCCCTATCGTTCGTTGTTAGAACAGATAGCGGTTGTGTTAGGCAAACGTCCGCCGACGATGCGGGTACCGCCCGTGCTGACGCAGTTACTCTGGCCGCTGGAGGCCGTGCGGTCGTGGTTGACGGGCAAGGCCCCGCTCATCACCCGCGAAACGGCCCGGTCGGCGAGTGCGCTGTATCGGTATGATGGACGGAAAATTGAGCAAGTGCTTCGTTTTCAGTACCGGTCGCTAAACGAAACGCTGCAGCGTGTGGCAGATGCGTTGCAGGCACCTCAAACGAGCCTATAAATTTTCGGGCGGGGGTTGCAGTTTCGATTTTTTGCGTTTATATTTCACTGCCAAAGGATAAATCGCGCCATTGGTCGCGGTCCCCATCCGCCCAACATTTTAAGGCAATAGCATGGAGCAAGAGTTCGAAGAACGAGAAGGCGATATAAAAGAATCTATCCGGCGTTTTGAGCAGATGCTGGACCAGCAGCAAAGCCAGTTTTTCGACCTGGATATCTATGAGCAGATGGTTGAGCATTACCTCAATCAGGGCGATTTAGATAAGGCGTTGAAAGCCGCCGAATCCGGTCTGGAAAACTTCCCCTATGCACTGGAATTGATGCTCGATAAAGCCCAGATTCTGGCTAATTTCCAACGGTTCGATGAATCGCTGGAGTTACTGGAACGGGCTTCGTTATTTAATCCCGGCGACCTCGACGTGCCGTTCATGCAAGGCTCTGTGCTGAACATGGCGGGCCGTTATGAAGAGTCGATTCAGGTGCTGGAAGAGCTACTTGACCGCGCTGAAGACAAGGATGATATCCTGTTTCAGTTAGGGCAGAGTTACCAGAACTGGGGCAAATACGACGAAGCCATCGTGCAGTACAAGAAGTCAATTGCGCTGAATATCAATAATGAAAATGCACTGTATGAACTGGCGTTTTGCTTAGACGTAACGGGCGAACTGGAGAACAGCCTGGCCTATTACCAGCAACTCATCGACACAGACCCGTATTCGTACAATGCCTGGTATAACATTGGCATTGCTTATAGTAAACTGGCCCGGTATGCCGAAGCGGCTGAAGCCTACGATTATGCCGTCATTATCAAGGAAGATTTTGCCTCGGCGCACTTCAACCTCGGTAATACCTACATGAACTTAGGGGTATTTAGCAAGGCTGAGCAGTGCTATCGTGAAACGCTGAAGTATGAAGAAGCCACGGCTGATACATACTGTCATCTGGGAGCCAGTCTGGAAAAGCAGGATCGAATTCAGGAAGCCATCAAAGAGTACCGCGAAGCCATCAGGTTAGACCCCATGTGGGACGAAGCCTGGTATGGCATCGGTGTTTGCCTGAGCGAATCGGGTAAGTGGTATGAAGCGCTACCGTTTCTGCAAAAAGCCGTTAAACTGAACGATAAGAACGGCGAGTATTACATTGCGGTAGCCGAAACAGAATATAAAATCGGGAATGTGTTATCGAGTGTGGAAGCATTTGAGAAAGCGGCCGAAGTCGATGCGGAGAATCCCGATGTTTATTTGACGTGGTCGCTGGTGCCGTTCGATCAGGGCGATTTCCTGCGGGCCAACGACATTATCCAGTCAGGTATTAACGACATGCCCGCCGAGGCTGATTTGTATTATCGGTCGGCTATTTATCTGATTCATGCCGGGCATTACCGCGAGGCCCTGATTCAGTTGGAAGCAGCTCTCTCGCTTGACTATGATGCTCATGTTCAACTGTTCGAGTTTTTCCCTGAATTGGAGAAGCAGAAAGCATTATACAAGATTATTCAGCAGTATAAGAAAGAGAAAGAATAGCAGAAAAGTAATTTATAAAAAAGTGGCCTCTGATTATCAGAGGCCACTTTTTTATAGGGCATTTGTGTAGCGCGGACCAGCGGTCCACGCTACACAAATGCCATCAGTCAGGCAGGCTAAAGCCCATGATAGACCCGCCGGGGTTTTCCTTTGTGCCACCTATGGAAATGGTGACATACTGCTTTCCGTTCGCCATATACGTACAGGCCGTAGCATTGGCGACCGCCGGTAGGGTAGTGGCCCAAAGCAATTTGCCCGACTGTTTATCAAAAGCTCTTAGCTTCTGGTCATTGGTACCACTGATAAATACCAGTCCACCGGCGGTAACGATAGGGCCAGCCGATCCTTCCTGCCCGGTTTCCGGCTCATTTTTGGCCTGCCTTTTTTCATCATTACCCAACGGAATTTGCCAGACGTAATCACCCGTACTTAGGTTAACGGCGCTTAACGTTCCCCACGGGGGGCTAAGCGCGGGGTTGCCGTCGGGGGCGCGGAAATGGCCGTAGGCGGTTATGTTGAGGTACTTATCGGCTCCATTCCGGGTTTTTCCGCTTTCAAATTTGGTAACAGTGTTGCTACTCTGCGGCTCCCGTTCGTACAGAAAAGCGAGAATGGCCTTTTCACGGCCTTTTATCACGCTGGCAAAGGCAGGCATTTTGCCACCCCCTTTTTTGATTTTATCCAGGGCCACTTCCTTCGTCATCCGGTGTCGTAATCCGGTTAGCGACGGATAGGTGGGTTCATCGCCGTTCCTGTCTTTGCCATGACAGGACACACAGTAGTTCATGTACAAATTTTTTCCCTGCTGAAACACACTCACCTGCCGCGCTTCCTGGTCAGGATTGACTTTAATCATGGTTTCAATTTCGGGCGAGTCGTTTGATTTCACAAAAAGCACATGGCTGGCCGGGTCGTAGGCCGCCCCGCCCCATTCGGCCCCGCCACGAGAACCGGGCAGCATGAGGGTGCCTTTCAGGTCTGGGGGCGTAAACAACCCCTCGTAACGCATAGAGCGGTATTTTCTGACAATCGAATCGTGGCCAGCCTCGGTGTAGTGGGTCAGGTCCTGTTCACTCATGTATTGCCGGGCAAAGGGCTTAGGTTTTACCGGAAATGGCTGGGTTGGCCATGACTCTTCACCGGGCAGATTCGACGTGGGCACGCTACGCTCTTCGATGGGAAACAGCGGCTTACCCGTTTCCCGGTCAAACACGAAAATGAACCCATGCTTGGTCACCTGCGCCACGGCATCTACCCGTTTTCCATCCCGCTTAACGCTAACTAAATTCGGTGGAGCAGGCAGATCATAGTCCCAAAGGTCGTGGTGGACGGTCTGGAAATGCCATTTGTAGCGTCCTGTGGCGGCTTCCAGTGCCACCACGCTATTCCCATACAGATTCGCCCCTTTCCGATCCGTCCCGTAATAATCGTAAGAAGGCGAACCAAGCGCCAGAAAAACAAGCCCTCGCTGGGTATCGACGCTCATGCCAGCCCAATCATTGGCGCCACCGGCGTATTTATAGGCGTCTCTCGGCCAGGTTTCGTAGCCCGATTCGCCGGGGAGTGGAATGGTATGGAATGTCCAGACAAGTTTGCCCGTTTTGCAGTGATACGCCCGAATATAGCCGGGCTGAGCACCATACAGTTCCGACACTTCGGCACCCATAATCAGCAAGTCTTTGTAAACAATTCCGGGGGAGGTTGGAATAACGGAAATCGTTTTAGGGTCGTCGCGCATACCGACGTTCAGACTCACCCGCCCGTTTTTTCCGAAGCCCGGAATGGGTTTGCCCGTTCGGGCATCTAAGGCAAACAGGTTATCGCCCCCGGTCACCAGAATGCGCTTGTCGTTCGCGTCTTCCCAATACGTAACTCCTCGGCTTACCCCACCGCCTTCTGCCCCGTCGAACGGGTCAAACGACCAGATGCGTTCGCCAGAAGCCGCGTTCAGGGCATATACCAGATGTTTGGCAGACGTTGCATACATGACCCCATCCACCACAATCGGGTTGCATTCGCTATTGCCGGGGCGGCTGCCCGTTTTCATATCGTTTGGCGAGAACGTCCAGGCGGGTCGTAACTGCGCTACATTGACCGTATTAATCTGTTCAAGGCTGGAATAGCTGGTGCTATGCGCGTCAGCTTTATAGATGCTCCAGGTACGGTCATTGTCGGTTATCTGATAGGTTGCAGTTCCTAAGAAAGCCAGTATGGCGAGAATTCCCAGGCTGGCTTTTCTCCATGAGAGATTCGTGTGATTGACAAGCTTGTTCATCAAAAAAGAGACTTGGGCGGAAACTAGCCAGCGTTTGACATAGTGCCATCGCGTCGGGGTAAAAACGCAATAAATTACCGTATATACTTAGCAAGCAAGGTTTCGTATCGGGCAAACGGGTATTGGTATACTATAGTTGAATAGCCGGGAATCGTAGCCCAACTTAGTGGTGTCAAAAGGATAACACGTTGCACACAGGCCGATGTGAAATGTGTTGAACTTCAACACTGTAGGGTGTCGAAATAGGCAGACGTGCCCTCCTGTCTCGGGGGTGGTGATCAGGGATAAACGCAATATAATGCCGCCATGAATGGATATTCCCTCGTGGCGACTGGGGTTGACCACCCGGTTGTATTGTGGCTAACTGCACCGTGGGCGGTTCGAGTCCCCCTCCTACAGCTTTATTCGTTTTCGGGTAACCCGAATGCATTTCAGGAACGAAAGCCGAGCGGCCAGTTTAGGTGCTCGGTTTTCGGACTTCTGAGAAGTGCCACTGTTTCAATAGTTTATGTAAGTAATAGTAGACGACCAACTCATGTCGCCGTTGATCATCGGCAAATAAACGATTGACAAACATGTGCGTGATGCTGGGCAGAACCGCCCCGGTAGCCGTTCGGCCTGCCATCGTGCAGTATTGATCGAAAAACGAAGCTGCCCGCGCTTCATAGGCTTTGAGCAAATCTGACAGCGTCGTTTCGTGGTTGGGGTGGGGTTGAACTAAACTTGATTTCAGCTCTCTGAACTGGGTGTTCAACCCGTCGCGCAGCGTTTTTCCCCCTTCAAATTCCGCTAAAAACAAATCACGCCAATGCTCAACCAAGGCAATTTGTTCGCCTGATTTTAGCTGCCAGGCGGTTAGCATTCGTTGAACGCCCAAGCAAGCCAGTCGGAGCCGGTTGACATCCGTTGGGTCATCGCCCGCCAGCGCCAACATGGTCAACACAAAATCTGAATCGCTCTGAAACCATTCTTCACAGCACTCAATGGTTTCGCTGCCATAGCGCTCAATTTCGCGCTCGTAGGTATCGAACTGAATTCGATAGATGCGGTTGTCGTTCGCTACGTGTTGCGTAATCCATTGATTGATCGCCCTGATGACGGCACCGATAGTAGCCGGTTGGCTATGAACCCGCAGGCGCAGGTGCGTTTCCGGGTCGGCGTATCGAATAAAAAACCAGCCGTCGATCAGCGATTGCTCACGAAGCTCATGAATCAACTCGCCAACGTCATTCAACAGCAATCCATCAATGACTCCGGCCCCGGCGTATATCTTTACGTAGGTCCATTCACTACCGGGCAAAAATCGCCGTTGATGCAGTAACGTGGCCCACGGCTGCGGTCGGTTGCTGCTTCTGCTGAATGCAGCCGTGCTTTCAAGCGGAACGACCATTTCATGGCAATACGGTTGCTGGCACGTTGGCTGAGTAAGCAGTGGAGATTCAAACAGTGTCACGTAGCTTGTCCGGCGAGCCTGTTGTTGGAGCAGGGGTAAACAAAGCGCCAGCGATGTGTCGATGGTTAGCTCGTTATCGTTTTCGCCCATCAGAATATACCGATCAACCTGATAGGTCTTTTTCCAGGTTTGCCACTGGTCCTGAGTAGCCAGTTCGGAAATCGGTACGCGCCACTGTGCTCGGGCCAGGATGATGTTTTCAAGCTGTACGCGCGGAAGAAACGGCATGACCGCCAACTGCCCCCATTGCCAGCTTACCCGCAGGCTTTCGCGCTGATGCTGAAGATCATACAGAAAGCGATAATGAGCCAGGCTACCCGTGTGTACGTAATGAGCGGTCGATAAACGCGGCAAAATGGGTTTGTCCGACGAGCGGGTATGCAACACGATCTGCCGCCCATTCGGAGTCGAAATCAGTAGTTCATCCAGTGGTAGCTGATTCTGTTCAGGAATCGTCGAACTTGTTAAAATTGGAATTTCATGGGCGCGAAGCTGCGGTCGGCGCAGCATGTTCCCCGTTCGGCTTTCAGGCAGGTGGACCAGTTCGGCTAATGTATCGTGGCAATAGGTGGCCTGCTCACGCTGGGTCAACTGGCGAAGATTGGCTGCCAGAGCGGGGTCGAGATGGGCAAATCGGCCCAGTAAGTTAGTAGCCGAGGGGCCACCCATCGCTTTGAGAAGAAGTAACGGATTCAAATCCGCATCCTGCCCGAGCCAGTCAATAAACAGATAGGCGTGGTAAGGTAATTCAGTGCTTGCGGGAGCAGGCAGCAGCCTGTCGATCTCCTGCGCCGTTAGTCGGAGAACAGTATCCTGACGCTGAATAGTTGCCGCGTAGCGCCGAAACAATTCTTCGTAAGGTAGCGAGGTGGATGGAACAGTTGCAATAGGGGTAGTTGTATCGCTCCAGGCGATGCCCGATAGCCAGGGGGCGGGTAAGCCCTGAAAGTCCCCGTAGCCAATGCCACTCTCCGGGTCAAGGGCCAGTAAGAGCGGTACAGACTGTTCACCAAATCGTTCGTAGAACCGACGCCGAAATTCATCAAGATGCGATACGTCAACCGGGCGGTGCAACCGAACAAGCGAAGGTAACAGGCGTTTAAGCTGGTCCTGAAGAGACTCAGCAGGTATCGAAGGGGATGCCTCAAAGAGCGTGTCGCATTGAAACGAGGCCGTCATGGTTAGCCCAATGGGTGCCAGCAACTGGTCTATGTACGGGTATGCCTGAAGATTGCCCTCGCTTAGAATCTGCCGAATGCTTCGTAGCCGGTCGGTTAGCGCCTGGCAGTCAGTCATGCGGTCAAGCCGTTCGATCAGCAAATCGAACGGGTCTTCGCCCGACAACGAAATGCCCAGGTCGGCGATAAGTAATTGGTTGGAAATCAGCGCTTCTACATACTCGTTGGCCTCTTCCTGACCAACGCCGTTCTGGTGGAGGCAGTTGGTTAGCTGAGCGATTGACGCGCCCTGGCGAATGGCTTTGAGAAGTTTCAGTAAAATAGGATTCGCGGCCGTTTCCTGCTGATAATACGTTAGCTGACCGTCGTGTTCGGTATAGCCAATGTAACGCAGGGTTTGACCGCCCTGCCAGATCGTTGCGTTGGGTTTGTAGAGTAGCTGTTCGCGGATGTGGGGTAGGTGCGTCAGCCCCGTTAGTAGATGATAAAGATAATCGGTCGATAAGCGCACGACCGTGCGCCGGATACCAGGAAAATCGGATTCGTTCCGCGCTGCCGGGTTTGTTTGATGATTGGCTGTTATGCCCGCAAATAAACCAAACGGCGTCGCCCGGGTAGCCATCCGAACGAAGTATTTGTAAAGGGTCAGCAGGTAATCGGGCGATACGGTACATCGACCCTCAAGCCAGTTCATCAATTGCTCATATACAGCAGGCGAAGCGTAATAAATGGCCTCGCGGCAGACAGGCACCTGATAAATCAGACGAAGGGTTTCTTCCAGCGATTGCCCGTCGGCTAACTGCTGCTGAACAGTTAGATAGTGGCTAATGGGGAGAAGAGGCCGACGACTAACAAATAAGTCGGCAGGCAAAGCCTTATACATGCTCGCGAACAGGAGAAAATGGGCAGGAAATAGGAGTGCTTATTTGTTCTGGAGAATTGACTTTTCGAGCTTCGCCAGCAGGTCGTCTTTGTATTTGCCGGACGTGGGAATTCGGGGGGCATTCTTCATAAATAATTCATTCCCATCAATCGCGTTAATCATACTCAGTGCAACAATGTAGGAACGATGAACCCGCGAAAACAAATGAGCGGGGAGTCGCTCTTCTATTTCCGTCATACCACTGTAGGTAACAATGGTTTCTTTTTCGGTATGAATGGATATATAATTCTTAAGTCCTTCTATATAGATGATTTCGTCGAACGATATTTTCCGTAGTTTTCCTTTATGCTCAGTCTTTACCAGAATATAATTGCCTTCCGGGGACGCGGCCGAACTGCCATTCAACTGCGTATGGCGGTTAAAAAAATCAAGCGCTTTTTCGGTGGCTTTCAGGAAGCGGTCAAATGGAATTGGTTTAAGGAGGTAGTCGAGCGCATTGTGTTCGTAGCCTTCGAGCGCATACGAACTGTAGGCTGTCGTAAAAATAATCTGAAATTTACCTTTATACAGACTGGCAAACTGAAGGCCCGTCAGCATCGGCATCTGGATGTCTAAGAAGAGCAGATCGATGGGCTGCGTTTGCAGCAAATCGATGGCCTCTTTAACGGATGTTGTGCTGCCTGCCAGCGCCAGATAAGGCGTATGCTCAATGTATTGTTTAAGCACGTCGATAGCGGCCTGCTCATCGTCAAGAATGAAACAATTAATCATGTATAGACAAATTAGGAGGGTGAAACCGGCTATGGGTGGTGGAGGAAGTACTGATACGTATTAAACAAAAATAAAAAGATTTACATAAAATATTTCATCTTTTTCGGAAATTGATAGACCGGCTTTTCCCGGAAAAGCCAGTTTAAGCTGCTGCTCTATGTTGTTCAGCCCCACGCCACTTTGCGTATAGGTGGGGAGTTCTTTCCGGCTGTTTTCTGAGACGAAAGTTAATTTATCCTGCGTTACGCAGATATTAATTTTTGCGGGCCTGGCCGGATCAACCGTATCGCCATACTTGAAGACATTCTCCACCAGCGAGATCAGAATAAGGGGCGGCATCAGAAATTCTTTACTCCATTCGTCTCCCTCCACCGTGAAAGCCACACTAAGTCGCTCGTTGAAGCGGTATTTCTGAATGTTCAGGTAATGCCGGATGTAGGCGATTTCCTGCGCTGCCGATACCAGTTCATGCTGACCCACCTCCGTAATGGTTCGTAGCATCTGGGAGAGGTTTAAGATGGCATCGGCGAGTTTAGGCGATGTTTTCAGGGCATCGGCAAAGAAAAAATTAAGCGTATTGAACAAAAAGTGGGGATTGAGCTGGGTGCGAAGAAACGCCAGTTCGGCACGTCGGTTGAGGTTCTCCAATGTCAGGATACGGCGTTCCTGCTCGCGTTTCTGCTGTTCTGAACGAACCAGACGGAGCGCAAAATAATACCCGTAACTTAATGACATATAGTGGAAAACCAGCCAGAGGGAATCAAATAAAAAGGATTTGAAGCTGAACGAACTGTTCGCCTGATAATAGGTTTTGATGCCTATGGCTGGTAAAAAATGAACCATTAGCCCATAGCGTACCAGCACATAAAGCGCCAGCATCACAATCGTAGACAGTACCAGCCGAACGTAGGACCGGCGTTCTATATTCGGTATGACAATTACATAGACGTTGGTATAGAAAACAAGCGCCAGCAGGCTAAGCGTGAACGGAAGTTGAAAAATGCCATAGAAATAGGTACTGGACAGCAGCATGATGCCGCTATAGATACATAAATAGCTGAACCAGATTGAAAATTGAATCAGGATGGATCGACGGCGTGCCGTTGACGTAGAAAAACTAAAGGGCATGGTCAGGTGGAGAAAAGAAGGGTTTGTATAGCCGAAAATACGACCGGGCGATTCTGTACCGACAAAAAGGGAATTCGTATAATTTTTTATACTGAGTCGGCAGCGTTCGCCAACTTTGACCTGTTCAAACGGACGAAAAAACACCTAAACCTTTACATGTATGAAAACGCCTAATGTACGCACAAATTCGCTCACCATCACGGTTACCCGAGTTGCCATGTTAAACGGAACCGTTCGCACCCGCAACAAGCCGATGGCGAACACGACCATTCTCACAACGCTGTTTTAGGGCCTGCCCCTGTATGCAGAAAGAGGATGACGATACCGACAAACGGGCTATTCGTATAAGTAGTTAGCACCGTAAACGGAGGATGGCGTATTTTCCGCTGCTTTGTTGTAATCGCTTTTAGCTGACACGCTTATGAGTTTTTCCACCATGTCATCGATTCACCTTACCCATCAGCAGATTGAGCAATGTCTGTCGGAGATACTGGTGTCGCCGGTCGATACGGGAGAACGCTCCGCTGCTGAACAATGGTTGTGGACCTTGCTGCAATCGGTAGCCGTTGGTCAGCCATTTTCCGAACAACGGTTCGATGACCATACTAAGCAAACAGAAACTGCTTCGCTGCTGGGACTATTGCTCGCCCGGCGAAATTGGCCCGACAGCCCCACCGTTGCGGTCATGCTGGACGAAGCCGAGCGCAACCTGACTGCCTGGCTACAACAGCAACTCGCCGGTCCCTGCACCGACTGGGGATCGGCAAGCTGTTTGCAAACGTTTCAGTATCTGTTGCTTAGTAATACAGACAAGGGTCTGCTAACGGGCTTACTGTATTCACTTAAAGACCGATACCTGCTCAAAGGCTGGGACTCGGGCGGTGATCTGACGCTCGAATCGGGCACAACGGGTTGGCTGCTTATGCTCCTGCGAATGCGTGAATTGGTTTCTGCTGATCAACGTATAGTACCTATCGTTAGGGATATTGATCATTATCTGGCAGACTATATCCGGTATCTGCACAGTCATCAACTGCCCATTGATAGCCGTAGTGATTCGGAGACATTGTTTCCCACGTCGGTGGGAGAGGATGAGTGGCGAATCGCCGAGACCCAGTCCTGGAGCCAGGGCGACTTAGGGCATTTACTGCTACTGTATGAGGCCGAGCGTTTATTTGACCAGCCACAATTGGCCGAATGGGCGCACCGGTTAGGCGGGTATCTCATTCACCTTCGGCAAATGGGCCGAATGCAACTGAGCAATGCGGGCCTGATGACCGGCACGGCTGGGGTAAGCCTGCTCTACCGGCGACTCTATCAACTGACGGGGCAAGAGCGATACCGTGAAGAAGGTATGTATTGGCTCCACGAAACCATCAGAACCGTTCAGCAACCTGGTCGACAGCTTGACTACTCGCTCAGAACTGGTATGCTGGGCGTTGCGTGTGCACTCAACCAATGGCTTGGCCGGGAGGTGGGCTTGGCCTTATTGCATCTTTAACGACGTAAGAATACGTTCAAACCGAAGTTCACCATGAACAGCACCCATCCCGACATAACCCCTTCGCTGGTGGCGTCGCCATTGGTTCGGGCACAGATACTGGCCGCTATTCCGCAGCAACCGCCTTTCCGGTTTGTCGATGCCATTACCTACGTAGATAGTCAGCGGGTGGAAAGCAATTTTTTCTTGGATAGCGACGCCTTTTTTTTCAAAGGTCATTTTCCGGGCCACCCCGTTACGCCGGGCGTGATTTTGACAGAGATCATGGCACAGGCCGGTATGATTCCGCTGGGTGTTTTTCTGATGCAGGAAACCGCTACGGGTGCTGACACTGGCTCAAATTTCCCCGTCTTAACGTCAACGAACGTGCAGTTCTATCGGCAGGTGTCGGGTGGGCAGCGGGTGTATGTCGAAGCGGAGAAAGTACTCTTCCGGCACGGAAAACTTCGCTGCAACGTGCGGCTGCGGGATGAGGCTAACACGCTTCTTTGCGAAGGAGAAATAACGGGCATGAGCGCCCGCATTGGGTCAACCACTAACTAACAAATGAGATGAGACGCGTTGTGATAACGGGTATGGGGGTCGTGGCTCCCAACGGAATCGGTGTGCCTGCTTTCAGGCAGGCAATTCGGGCGGGTCAGTCGGGTATTCGGCGGATGCCTGAGTTTACGGACTATGATTTTGGGTGTCGGGTAGGTGGATGGCCTATTCTGGAAGAAGGGGTGCTGGACGGGTATTTGCCCGTAAACACCCTGAAAGCGATGAAAAGCACCAGCATTATTTTCGGCTGTGTAGCCGCCATTGAAGCCTGGAAAGATGCCGGGTTGACCGTATCGCCGGAAGAAACCGACTGGCAAACGGGCTGCGTATTCGGCCTTGCTTCCACCGACTCGAACGTAATTTGCTACGTGGGCGATATGGTCAACCGGGCCGATACCCGCTGGTTGGGTACGCGCATCATCGAGCAGTGTATGGTGAGTGGCGTGGCGGCCTACGTGAGTGGACTTTTGGGGTTAGGTAACCAGATAACGGCCAACTCCTCCGCCTGCGCCACCGGCACCGAGTCTATTCTCCTGGCCTTCGACCGGATTCAGCAGGGCTACGCCGACCGTATGGTGGCGGGCAGTGCCGAAGCACTGAGCCGACAGGTATGGGGCGCCTTCGATGCCATGCGGATTATGACCCGCAAATCGAACGATAATCCAGAAGCGGCTTCGCGGCCCATGAGCGCCACTGCAGCGGGTTTTGTGCCAGCCGCCGGTGCGGGTGTGCTGGTGCTGGAAGAGCGCGAAATGGCCTTAGCGCGTGGCGCGCGGATTTATGCCGAAATAAAAGGTGGCTACATGAATAGCGGAGGGCAGCGAGGGGGCGGTACCATGACCGCCCCCAACCGGGAAGGGGTGCAACGGTGTATTGAGCAGGCACTCCGCCGAAGCAATACCCCCGCCCATGAAGTCGATCTGATTTCGGGCCACCTGACCTCCACCTTCGCCGATAAAGTGGAAGTGAATAACTGGGCAACCGTATTGAATCGGTGGGGAAGTGATTTTCCGTACATCAACGCGCCCAAATCCATGATTGGCCACTGCGTTGGCGCGGCTGGCACGGTGGAGTCCATCGCGTCGGTGCTTCAACTGCATGAGGGCTTTGTTCATCCGAGCCTCAATGCCGAAGATGTTCACCCGGAGATTGCCGCTATGATTGACCCCAGCCGTATTCCGTCGGCGATGATTACCACACCACTCAATACGGTGGTTAAAGCCAACTTCGGGTTTGGCGATGTGAATGCCTGTATTGTCTTTTCTAAACACAATTAAATCTGCTACGACTATGTTAACCAATGACATCCGCGACCAATTTGTCCAGATTCTAAGCCCTTATCTGAGCGACAAGAGTCTCCTCAACACCCTCACCGACGAGAGCCATCTCACCCGCGACCTGAAGATTAACTCCGCCCACGTAGTCGACCTCGTCATTGACACGGAGGTGGCCTTCGATATTGAAATCGACAACGACGCCATCGACAAGATGACCACCATAGGCAACTGTGTGGAACTGATTAACGAGCGGCTATTAATCAATGTCGCTGGGTAACGATCTGGTCTGCTTGGCAACCGTCGGGCAGATGGGGCGGCTCCGGCAGCAACGCTTCCTCGACAAGGTGTGCGTTGCTGCCGAGCAAAGGCTACTTCGACAGACCGTTGCCCCGGAAGCATCGCTCTGGTGGCTGTGGTCGCTAAAAGAAGCGGCCTACAAATACAGCCAGCGACTCCAGCCCGACCTGCCTTTCCGGCCTACACAGTACACACTGCTGGAACCTATTGATCTCCCCAAAATTGTGAATACACGCACCTGGGTCAGTAAGGGTTTCGACCTGCCGACGGCAACCGGCACGTATCTGCAAACGCCAATCGGCTCTGTTTGGGGAGCCTCGGTCAGAACCAGTCATTGCCTGATGAGTGTGGTGGCTGCTTCGTCTCAACACCTGCAAACCGTTCGCTGGGGCATCGTTCCCATCGGAACCGACCATCGGGAAACGCAATCATCAGAAGTTCGCCGGGTGGTGGCCGAGCACTATCGCGCATACCATCACCTGCCCGCTCACACAAGCCTGACGTTTGGCAAGGCCGGACAAAACGCTGCCGGAGCCGGTTGGCCCACACTCCAGATTAATTACCAAACTCAACCCTGCCTGCTCTCGTTCTCGCACGATGGCCCGTATGTGGCCTACGCGCTGCTCGACGAACCGGAATCGCTTTGTACGTCAAACGCCCTTTTCTCATGACATCTCTCTCTTCGTTCCGGTTGCCTTTAGTGTTTATGCTGGTCGTGATCGATGTGGTTGGCGCAGGCCTGATTGTTCCCGTACTGCCCGACCTGATCCTGCACCACTTAGGAACCTCCACCGCCGATGCATCGGTGTACGGTGCGGGACTGCTGATTGCCTATTCGGTGGTGCAGTTCCTGTGCTCGCCAATCATTGGTCGGCTGAGTGATCGCTACGGTCGGCGACCTGTCATCTTAGCTTCATTAGCTGGCTTCAGCATCGACTACGTGGTGATGGCCTTTGCGCCGTCCTACGGCTGGCTGCTGGCGGGTCGGTGTGTGGCAGGACTGACGGGGGCCAGCCTGACAACGGCCTTTGCCTACATCTCCGACATCAGTACCGACGCCAACCGGGCGCGTAACTTCGGCCTGATTGGAGCAGCTATAGGCATTGGGTTCATTCTGGGGCCAGTATTAGGCGGCCTTGCCGGGCAAATTGATCTGCGATTACCGTTTTTGCTGGCGGCAGGGCTTTCGGCCATCAACGCGCTGGGGGTTTATTTTCTACTCCCCGAATCGCTTGTCTCGCCCTCGAAGCAACCCATTCGATGGCTACCGGGCAACCCACTGGCTCCCTTGTTTCGACCCGCCATTATCTGGTTAGCGGCCGCCCTGTTTTGTGTGCAGATGGCCGAGCAGACACTCCCCAGCACCTGGGCCTACTACACGCGTCAGGTATTTGCCTGGAGCCAGGAGCAGGTGGGCTGGTCGATGGGGTTTGCCGGACTGCTGATTGTGTTTGTGCAGGGCGTACTGGTTCGCTTCGTGGTGCCGCGCTGGGGCGAGGCTCAGGCCATTGGCTGGGGCTGTTTAGCCTGGGTAGCGGCTTCCGTCAGCCTGCCTTTCATCACCCACACCGGCGGATTGTACAGCATGATGTTTCCCTACGCGTTTGGCGGCATTATGACCCCGTCTCTGCAAGCCTTGCTGTCGCAGCGCACCAATGCTAATCAGCAGGGTACCTTGCAGGGAAGTTTATCGGCCCTGACGAGTTTGACAGCTATTCTGGGGCCTCTGCTGGCTACTGGCCTGTTCAGTCACTTTGCCAGCCGTAGTCATGGCTACTTTCCGGGCGCTCCGTTCTTATCGGCCGCCATTCTGGTATTGGTGGGCGGAAGCATTGCCCTGACGCATCTGAAATCGCGCTTATTGCTCACCCACTGACTTCCCGACGGACTTATGCGATACCCATATTTCATACTATTCATCGGCTTGCTTAGCCCACTGGGGATAAGCCCAACCCTGGCCCAACCGGTCAACCCTTTAGCTGATTATGTGCAGCAGGGCTTGCAGAACGACCGTCAACTGAAACAGCAGCAGTTTCAGCTTCAAAAAGCACTGCTGGCACTGGAGGAAGCCAAAACCGCATTTCGGCCCACCATACAATTCAATGCAACCTATTCAACGGCGGCTGGCGGGCGGCAGATTTACTTCCCGGTGGGGCAGTTGCTGAATCCGATCTATACCAGCCTGAATCAGATTACCCAATCCGATAAGTTTCCGCAGGTAGCCGACTACCGCGAGAACTTTTATCCCGCCAACTTCTACGACACGCGCTTACACACGGTGATGCCCCTCATCAATGCTGAACTAACTATTCAGAAGCGGATGCAGGGCGAACAACTCAACTCGATTAGGGCCGAACAAACGCTCTACAAACGCGAACTAACCCGCAGCATCCGAACGGCTTATTTTCAGTACCTGAAAGCCACGGAAATCATCGCGGTCTATCAAAATGGACTTCAACTACTGATTGATACGGAACGGCTGAACAAGTCTTTGGTACAAAACGGCAAAGCCAATCCAACCGGGCAACTACGGATTCAGAATGAAGTTGCCAGTACCCGCCTGCGTGTCGACGAAGCCCGCATGGTTCAGCAACAGGCCGCGCTGCAATTCAACCACCTCCTAAATCGGGCACCCGCCGAGGCCATTGTGTTCGACTCGACGTTTCGGCAACTGCGCCCCCTGCCTGTAACCGAAGCCAGCAGCTATCCCGAACTCAGCCAGTTAAAATCACTGCTGTCGGTGCAACGCTACCAGTTGCAGTTGGCGAAGGCATCCGGCAAACCCAAGATTGGCGTATCGCTGGATGTAGGGTCGCAGGGGAATGTATCGACACTGGCCGGGAAAGAAAGTAATGCGCTGTTTCCCAATGGATTCTTCCTGCTGGGTGTGTCGCTGGATTTGCCCGTTTATACGGCGGGTCGCCGACAGCTTCGCATGGCGCAGCACCAAACCGATATTGACGCTACCCAGCTTCGGATTGAACAGGCCACCCATACGCTGGCTACACAAACCCAACAGGCCGAACTGGCTTATCAGGCTGCGCTGAACCGCTACGAGCAGCAGAAAAGCCAAAACACCTGGGTGGAACGCTATTACCGGGATGTGCAGAAGCAATACCACGAGGGCGTGGCTGGCTATGCCGAACTGCTCGACGCGCAGAATCAGGTGCTGAAACAACGAATTGAGCAAACGCTGCGGCTCTACGATGCCTGGATTGAATGGGCGAATCTGGAACGCACAAAGGCCCCGGAAGAGACGATAAACTAAGTAAAACCATGAAAGCAATCTGCTTCGTTAGCATCGCTGTTAGTCTATTGTTGTGGGAATGCCATACCGCCACGCAGCCCATTGCCGATTCGCAAAACCGGCGGGAACCGATTGCCGTGCGGTTGAAAACCGTGCGGCCGGTAACGGGAACCGAGCCCATTGTGGCTACCGGCTTGCTCACCCCGCGCCGGGAGGTTCGGCTGTCGTTTAAAGTGGGCGGGATTATCCAGCGGCTCTACGTACAGCCGGGTGAATCGGTGCGGGCGGGGCAACTGCTGGCTACGCTCAACCCAACGGAACTGAACGCCCAGGTCGAACAGGCGAATCAATTATATACCAAAGCCGAACGCGACTGGCAGCGCACGCAACGGCTCTACCGCGACTCGGTAGCCACGCTGGAACAACTGCAAAACCAGACGACGGCGCTTGAAACTTCGCGTCAGACGCTGCTGCTGGCCCGCGCTAATCAGGGGCAAACGCGCCTGTATGCTACGCTGTCGGGTGTGGTGCAGGCGCGGCCTGTCAACGAAGGCGAACTGGTAGCGCCGGGTGCGCCTGTAGTCACGCTTACCAGCACGAGCCAGTCCGACTGGGTGCTGCGGGTGGGTATTGCCGATAAAGCCTGGACTCGCCTGCATGTTGGCGATCCCGCGCAGGTGTTGCTCGATGCGGTTGGGAACCAGCCGCTTAACGCACAGGTGGTGGCCCTCTCGCAGGGAGCCGATCCCGCATCGGGTCTGTATCAGGCCGATTTACAGGTTCGGGCCGAAAAACATCGGTTGGTGGCGGGTCTGTTTGGTAAAGCGACCCTCTATCCGCGTCAGCGCGACCAGTTGCTGGCTATTCCGGTCGATGCCATTGTGGAGGGCGACGACGAAAAAGCGTTTGCCTACGTACTCAACGGAGACGTTGCCCATAAACAGCCGCTGAATGTCCTCTACATCCGTGATAACGAAGCCTTTGTCCGGCTGACCGGTCAAGCCATCACCAGCGTCATCACCGACGGGTCAGCCTATCTGGAAGAGGGCAGCCCGGTGCAGATTGAGCCATAACCTATCTATCCTTCTACCCGTATGGACATCATCCGATTTTCGGTGAAGAACTACCAGTTCACGCTGATCGCCTTCTTAGCGGTATTGAGCATCGGCGTGTATGCCCTGCTAACGATGCCCCGGGGCGAAGACCCCGAATTTGAATCACCACAATACTTGGTTACGGTCGTCTATCCGGGCGCCACTGCCGAAGACATCGAAGAACTGATCGTGAATCCGATGGAACGGCGAATCAGCGAAATGAGTGCGCTGAAACGCTCCGTAGCCGCCATAGCCGAAGGAGCCGCCATTTTTCAGGTTGAATTCTCCTATTCTGAAAACCCCGACACCAAATATCAGGAGGTGCTTCGGGAGGTAAACGTCCTGAGAGGTACCTGGCCGGGCGGGGTGATGGATGTGCGGGTAGAGAAAATACGCCCGCACGACGTCAACATTTATCAGTTCGCCTTAGTGAGCAACAGCGTGTCGTATGCGAAGCTACAGGTTCAGGCCGAAGCCCTGCGCGATCAACTTCAGAAGGTGAACGGCCTGGCCGACATCCGAATCTGGGGCTTACCCACGCGCCAGGTATCGGTTCGGCTTAACATAGCGAAAATGGCGCAGGAGCGAATTGCCGTTGAGCAGGTGCTGGGCGCTATTCAGGCCGAAAACATGAACCTGCCGGGCGGTAGCGTCGATGTGCAGACCAAGCGGTTTGTGGTCAAAACAACGGGCGGCTTTAAACACCCCGACGAGCTTCGGAACACTATTGTGTATTCGGACGGGCACCGGGTGGTGCATCTTCGCGATATAGCCACCGTAGCCGTTGACTATGCCGAACGAACTCATCGTACCAGTCTAAACGGTCATCGGTGTGTGTTCGTAACGGCCTGCCAGAAACCGGGGCAGAATATCTCGGCCATCGGGCGGCAGGTTGAGCCTTTGTTTGCTTCGTTCAAAAAAGGATTGCCTCACTCGGTCGATGCCGTCAAGGTGTTCGATCAGGCCAAATCGGTTGATAAGCGATTAGGGCGATTTGCCAATGATTTCGGGTTAGCCATCTGTCTGGTGTTGCTGACGTTAGTGCCGCTGGGCTGGCGGGCGAGTGTGGTGGTGATGATTTCCATTCCGCTCTCCTTAGCCATTGGATTAGCCATTCTGTATGCATTAGGCTTCACCATCAATCAGTTGTCGATTGTCGGGATGATTGTAGCTCTTGGCATTCTGGTCGATGACAGCATCGTAGTGGTCGAAAATATTGAGCGGCAGCTTCGCAGCGGGCAGTCGCGGCAGGCGGCAGCGATTTCGGCCACGCGCCAGATTGCCCCCGCTGTGATCGGTTGCACGGTATTGCTCTGCCTGGCCTTTCTGCCCATTGCCAACCTGCCCGAAGCCGCCGGAGCGTTTATCCGAAATCTGCCCGTTGCCGTGATGGCCAGTGTGGGGGCTTCCATGCTCGTTTCGCTGACGATTGTGCCGTTTCTGGCATCGGTAGTGCTGGCAAAGAACCACCACGCCGACGGAAACGTGTTTTTACGCGGGCTGAACCGGCTCATCCATGCGACGTATGGCCGCTCGGTTGACTGGTGCCTGCGCCACCCCCGGCTTACACTGCTGGGCGCGGTGGCTTTGTTTGTGGGCGTTGGCTGGTTAGCTAATCGGTCATTAGCCGTGAGTTTGTTTCCGTCGTCGGAGAAGCCTATGTTTCTGATCAATATCAAAACGCCCAACGGCTCCAATCTGGCCGCTACGGAACAGGCAACGCGGCAAGTAGAAGCCATTGTCCTGAAAAATTCAACGGTTCAGCACGTAGCCACCAACGTAGGTCGGGGCAATCCCCGCGTGTATTATAACCTGCTTCAGAACACCGAAGCGGCCAATACAGGCCAACTGTTCGTGCTGCTATCGGACGTGGATATTCAGCAGAAAAAAGCGGTCATTGACCAGCTTCGCAGCCAGTTAACCCGCATACCGAATGCCCAGGTGGAGGTGAAAGATTTTGAACAAGGCCCCCCGTTAGAGGCTCCGATCAGCTACCATTTGTATGCCACGAACTTAGATACATTGCAGCGAGCCGCCGGGTTGGTTGAGGGTGTAGTCCGGCGGCATCCGGGAACCATTTATGTAGCCAATCCGCTCGAATACCGGCCTACTGATTTGCAGGTACGAATCAGTCAGGAAAAGGCAGGTCTGCTCAACATCAGTTTAGCGGCCATCAACCGGGCCATCCGGCTGGGCGTGACGGGGCTGACGGTTGGCACCGTCAAGACGGACGATCAACGCGAACCTTATCCCATTAATGTATCGGCGGGGGAAAGTAGAAAAGGCAGTTTCGATTTCTTCGATCAGCTTTATGTTCAAAATGCTCTCGGTACGTCCATTCCGCTGCGGCAGGTGGCCGACTTGCACTTTAGCCCTTCGCAAACGCAAATCTACCACCGCAACCGGGAGCGGTTCGCCACCGTCACATCGTTTGTGCGGTCGGGCTACACGCCATCGGTCGTGAACAATGAACTGGTAAAGACCCTGCGTGCGCTGAAGCTGCCAACGGGCGTAAGCCTGAAAGTGGCCGGTGAATCCGAAAGCATGGATGATTCATTAGGCGGACTTGGTGTTGTGCTGCTGATTACCCTGTTCGGGATGGTGGCCGTGCTGGTGCTGGAGTTTGGGAATCTGAAATCAACTCTCATCGTGTTGTCGGTTATTCCGCTGGGCATCATGGGAGCCATTGCGGCCCTGATGCTGGCGGGCGAAACGCTTTCGTTCACGGCGGTGGTGGGCTTTCTGGCCCTGATTGGCATTGAAGTGAAGAACTCGCTGCTATTAGTCGATCATACCAACCGGCTCCGGCAGGCGGGGTGGCCGCTTCAGGAAGCCATCCGCGAAGCCGGAGAGGTGCGGTTCGTACCCATCCTGCTGACCTCCGCCACAGCCATTGGTGGGCTGCTGCCCCTTATCATCGAATACTCCAACTTTTATACACCTCTGGCTTTGGTGCTGGTGGGTGGCATCATCAGCTCTACATTGCTGGCCCGGCTCGTAACGCCCGTGCTGTATCAGTTTATGCCGCCCCGTGTGGATTCGCCCCGTATTGAGATGGAAACGTCTGCGGAAGCCGACTCGTCTGATCGACCGGAAAACGTATATGCCGACGACTGGGCCTTACCGGCCTAATAAATCCTGTTCGCTTTACCTCATTTCCTCACCCTCTTTTCTTCTGTTATGCCATGAGTACTACGCCTGCTAACCTGATCAAAACGAATTGGCTGCCGTTGCATCCGGCCCAACAGGAGGTTTATTACGACCAGATCACCAACCCCGCGAGTCCGCATTACAATACCGGTGGGTATATCATTGTGCGGGGCGATCTGAACAAAGGGCTGGTTCAACGAATTGTTGGGCAGATTCCGCTACTGTTCGATGCCCTGCGGCTTACCTTCGATTTCAACGGGGAAGAACCCTTGTGTCGGTTTGCGGCTGATTTTGCGCCCATTCCGATGCCGGTCATTAATTTCAGCCAGTTTGCCGAGCCGGATGGCGAAGCCCTGAACTGGATGCAGCAGCGATTCAATACGGCCTTTAACCTCTCCGATGAACGGTTGATTGAGGTAGCTCTGCTGGTCATTAACGAGCAGGAACACTGGCTTTTTTGCCGGACCCATCACCTGATTTGTGATGCATCGGGCTTTGCCATCATGACCAACGCCATCGCCCGGCAGTACACCACGCAGACGCATCAGGTCGAGTTGATTAATCTGCACCAGCATCCCGACTATGAAACGGAAGTGCGGGCCAGTGAAGAGTACCTGAAATCGGCTACGTACCAGAAAGACCGCAACTACTGGCTGGCTCAGTTTGACAACACACCCCCGCCACTGCTCCCCAAACGGCACCTGGCCAATGGTCTGCCACTAACGGGAAGCCAGAGCCTGATTATCGAACTGCCCGATTCGTTGCGACAAACATTCGACCACGTCGCTAAAACGCACAACACCAGCCTGCAACAGCTAACCATTGCGGCCCTGATGGTTTATTTTGGCCGGGTGGCGCAGCAGAACGAATTGGTGCTGGGCATTCCGGTCTACAATCGGCGGAAGCACCAGTGGAACGTGATGGGCATGTTTGCGGGACTGATTCCGTTCCGGGGGCAGTATCGGCCCGATCAGTTGGTGAGCGATTTGCTTCGGCAGGTTCGGCATCAGCAACTGAGCGATTACCGGCATCAGAATTACCCCGTCAGTCACCTCAACCGCGATTTGCACCTACTGCGGGAAGGACGCACCCAACTGTTCGACCTGGTCGTAAACTACCTGCTGGTCGATTTTAACCTCCAGTTTGGTGGATTGCCCGCCCGCACCCACGACATTCTTAGCCACGAAGTTGAAAATCCGCTTCAGTTCTGGTGGCGAGATTACGGCCCTCATCAGCCGCTCGAACTGCGTGTTGATTTCCAGAAAACGTATTTTACCGAAGACGAAGCCCGTAGGCTGGCAGACCGGATATTGTTCCTAATCGAACAGTTTGACGACCAGGAATCCGTGCCGGTTTCGTCACTAAGCCTGTTGCCACCCGACGAACAGGCGCGTCTGCGTTCGTTCAACCCGGCACCTGTAAGCCGTCCTGCCAATCAGACATTACTAACCGAACTGGAACGGCAGGCTCGTTTGCATCCCGAAAAAATCGCCATTGAAGTAAGTGGTCAGCAATTGTCGTACTGGGCTTTACACAGCCATGCCGACCAACTGACTATCCACCTGCAACAAGCCGGAGCCAAACCTGGCGTAACGGTTGCTATCAACACCGAGCGATCCGTACACCTGTTTGTCAGCCTGCTGGCTGTGCTGAAAACCGGCGCTACCTACGTGGCTATCCCGCCCGATTACCCCGCTGACCGCCAACGATACATGCTGACCGACAGCGGAGCGTCAATTCTGATTAGCGAGACGCAACCCGGCGACTTGCCTGACACTGTGCGGCTAATCACCCCTGTCGTTGGTATGAACCTGCTGGGAAGTAAACCCGCGTTACCCACCCAGAAGTCCACAGATGCAGCCTACCTGATTTACACATCCGGCTCAACCGGCCAGCCGAAGGGCGTGATTATTTCGCAGGCGTCGCTGCTCGATTACTGCCTGACCGTGAAAGATTATTTCGGTCTGACATCAGCCGACCGGGTCATTCAGCAAGCATCGATGGCCTTCGATACGATGGTGGAGGAAATCTACCCCGCCTGGTTAGCCGGGGCCTGCGTAGTAATAATGCAGCAGGGTGGGCGCGACATCGACACCATTGCCGATTATATTGAAAATCGGGGTATTACGATGCTTAGCACCACGCCATCGGTGATTCAATGGCTCAACCGAAAACTAACGACCGTTGGCCAGTTGCGGTACCTCATTAGTGGGGGCGAGGTGCTGCATCCGGCTCAGGTAGATCGATTAGTCGATAAAGTGAACGTGGTAAACACTTACGGGCCAAGCGAATCGACCGTTTGTGTCACCTATCATCCGGTGGGCGCGGCTAATCAGGCATCGTTGCTGGGGCGTCCGATTACAAACCGGACAGTTGTGATTTTAGACGAAGCGGGCGAATTAACTCCATTGGGCGAGGTAGGCGAACTGTGCATTGGCGGAGCCGGACTGATGAGGGGCTACCATAACCGGCCCGATCTGACTGCCGAACGGCTATGCCCCAACCCGTTTGATGCCGAAACACAACTCTACCGCTCCGGCGACCTGGCCCGCTGGCTTCCCAACGGTACGCTCGAATACATGGGTCGGCGCGATGAGCAGGTGAAAATCAGAGGATACCGGATTGAGTTGGGCGAAGTAGAAGCCGCTCTCCAGGCCGCTCCGGGGGTAGGGCAGGGGGCGGTTGCCGTCCGGCCCGGCCCTAACGATACGCCCCGGCTCATTGGCTATTACGTGCCGGATTGCGGGGCAGTCGAAACGGCCGATATTCTGGCCTATTTGCGTCGCCAGCTACCCGACTACATGGTGCCTGCCCAGATTGTTTGTCTGCCCGAACTGCCCATGCTGCCCAATGGAAAACTCAACAAAGCCGCCCTGCCCGACCCAACCGCCGACCAATCCAACCTGACAACGCTGGATGAACCCACCAACGAGGTGGAGGCCTGTTTAGTCGACATCTGGCAGAGCCTGTTCGACCAGCCGGTGGGTATTCACGACAATTTCTTTGAATTGGGGGGCGACTCTATTCTGACGCTTCAGGTCGTGGGCCGGATGCGGAAGTCCGGTTACACACTGCAACCCCGCCATCTGTTCGAGTGCCCCACCATTGCCCAGTTGGCGCTCTGCGTTACGGGCGCGGTCGTTACCAGCGCAGAAACCGGACTGCTGACGGGTGCGGCTCCCTTGCTGCCCATTCAGCAACAATTTCTGGACGAACAACCTGCGAATCCATCGCATTACAATCAGGCTTTGTTAACGGGGATACACAAGTCTGTATCGGCGGATGACCTGCGCGAAGCGTTTGTTATTATGCTCGAACAGCATGACGCACTACGCTTTCGGTACACGCCTGACGAAATGGGCGGCTGGAACCAGCAGTATGGGCTTGCGGCTCCTAATCTGTTAAGCAAGGTTGATTTACGCCAAACCGCCGACTGGCAAACGGCTTTAGCGGACGAAAATCGCCGGGTTCAGGCATCGCTTTCGCTCGAAACCGGGGAATTGATTCGCTGCCTGCTGGTTCAAACACCTGATTCAGAAGCCTGCAACCGACTGTTGATTGCCATCCATCATCTGGCGGTCGATGGTGTGTCGTGGCGCATTCTCATCGATGACTTGCTGACAATTCTGGAAGCCAAAACCCAGGGGAAGGCCGCGCAATTGCCCCCCAAAACAGCATCCTATCGACAATGGGCGACGGAACTGATCCGCTATGCTCAGGACGAAAAAACACTGCATTCGCTCGCCTACTGGGAGGCTGTTCAAACAAACCAAACGCCGTTGCCCACCGATGTTGACGCACCGCCCGCTCAATTGCGCGCCGTAGAAACAACCCAACACCGACTTGCTGAACAAACCACCACCGCCCTGCTGACGACGGCCAACCGACCGTATCAAACGCAGGTAAACGATTTGCTGTTAACCGCCCTTGCCCAAACCATTACCGACTGGAGCGGCAACCCTGATGTGATGATTGGGCTGGAAGGACACGGGCGCGACGGACTCACTACCGACCTCGACATCAGCAACACAGTAGGCTGGTTTACAGTCCAGTACCCGGTTCGGTTAGTCATGCCCTCCGGCACAGCCGATCAGGAGCGGATTCAGGCGGTGAAAGAGCAACTTCGCACCGTACCCGACAAAGGACTGAGCTATGGCGCTCTGCGGTATATGCACCCCGACCAAACCATTCGCCAGCGATTAGTCTCTGAAAAGCCGTTTTCAGTGTCGTTCAACTACTTAGGTCAGCTCGACGCGCTGTTGCCGGATAATGACTGGCTAACCTGGGCCGGGCAATCCGTAGATAATACCATCGACCCCGAGAATCCGTTCAGTCCAGCCTTCGACATTAACTGCTATGTGGCAGGAGGTCAGTTGGTGATTGACTGGTCGGCGGCTCGGTCCCACTATTACCCCGAAACCATTGCCCGGCTATCGGCCGCATTTCTTGATAACCTCACCCGATTAGTTGAGCACTGCCAGCAGACGGAACGCACCTGCCCTACACCCGCCGATTTTCAACTGACGGGCCTGGCGACGCAGGCCGAACTCGATGCCTTTCTCGCCCTTCATCCTGAACCGGCCCTCATCGAATCCATCTACAAATTAAGCCCGTTGCAGCAGGGGATGCTGTTTCATAGCCTGTACGATGATCATTCGCTCGCCTACACCGATCAGTTACGCTGCCTGATTGATGCGCCCGTCGATGCCGATAGCCTGCGCCGAAGTTGGGAACAACTTATGCTCAACCACAGCATTCTGCGGTCGGCATTTCCCCACGAATCGTTCCAGACCCCGCTTCAGGTTGTTTATAAACAGGTGCCGTTGCCGTTCCGGGTAATCGACTTATCGAACCTAACCGCCAGCCAACAAATGGTTCAGGCTGACCAGATTGCTCAGGACGATTTCCAGAGTGGCTTTGATTTTCAACGGCCGCCGTTGCTGCGGCTTACGCTCCTGAAACGGGCACCAGCGGAGTATGAAATGATCTGGACGAACCATCACCTGCTGACGGATGGCTGGTCGTTGCCCGTCCTCATCAGCGAATTGATGCAGCATTATGAAACGTTCCGGCAGAACCAGCAGCCGCCTGCCCAGCCTGTGGATCGGTACGAAGAGTTTATCCGGCTGCTGGAAAACCGGCCCCAGGACCGCGAAGAGGCCTTTTGGGAAAAATATACAGCCAATATCGAGAGTCCTACGCTGCTTCCTTTTGTGAGCAACCGGGCCGACCGCAACAAGGGTGTGGGCGATGTTCAGTCGGTCGACTGGCGGGCGGATGCTGATCTGTCGCAGCAGATTCAGGTATTTCTGCTCACACAACGACTGACCATCAACACGCTTTGCCAGGGCGTTTGGGCCTGTTTGCTGGCGCATTATACGCAACAAACCGATGTCACGTTTGGCATAACCGTGTCGGGCCGCCCCACGGAGTTGACGGATGCCGATTCTCGGGTGGGGCTTTTTATCAACACCCTGCCTTTCCGGGCTGTTCTGTCTCAATCGGATACGGTGGTCGACTGGCTACAGGCGCAACAGCAGCAACAGGGCCGAATGCAGGAATTTCAGCACAAACCCCTGCGCGAGATTCAGCAACTGACTTCGGTAGATGGCGACTGGTTCGATAGTCTATTAGTGGTAGAGAACTACCCGATGAACAACCTCATTGGGCAACCATCCGCTCTGCCTATCCGGTCGGCGCAGATTCGGGAGCAGACCAATTTCCTGCTTACGCTGGTTGTTTGCCCGGACCCGTCGCTGTTTGTGCGGTTTGTTTACCAGCCTACACTCCTCAGCGAAGCCATTATAAACCAGATGGCTACGCATTTTGAGCATGTGCTGCGGCAGATTGTGAGCCAACCCCAGCAAACCATCGGCGCACTCAGCGTTATTACGCCTGCCGAAGAGCATTACCTGCGCCAGATCGGGGAGCATACGGTGGCGTATGCAGAGGCCAACCAGACAGTTGTGCAGCTTATGGAGCGGCAGGTTCGCCGTCGGCCGGGTTATACAGCCTTAGTTTTCGGTGATGAAACCATCACGTATGGTGAACTAAACCGGCGGGTTAATCAATTGGCGCATCTGCTGCGCGACCGGGGCGTTTGCCGGGGTCAGGTAGTGGGGCTGTGTTTAGAACGCTCTCCCCAATTGCTCATTGGTCTGCTGGCTGTTTTGAAAGCGGGCGGGGCCTATGTACCCATTGATCCTAAACTACCGGCAGCCCGGATGCACTACCTCATGGCCGATTCGGGAGCAGGGCTGTTGCTCTGTCAGCAAAACGCAATCGCCAGCCTTGTGCCCGTAGCCGATGGGCGGTTGTGTCTACCCATCGACAAGCCCGATAGCTGGCTGCTCAACCAGTCCGACCAAAATCCCTGGGCTATCAGCGAATCGGCTGATTTGGCCTACTGTCTGTACACGTCTGGCTCAACGGGGCGGCCCAAAGGCGTTCGGATTACCCACCTCAGCCTGACCAATTATTTGCTCACCTGCCTTAATCACTATACGGATCGTGAGCAGCCCGACCAAACGGCTTCGTTTATTCACCTCAATACCGCCTTCGATGCATCGGTAACGGCGTTGCTTACCCCCCTGATTACCGGAAAAACGGCTGTGATTGGTCAGGGCGATGCACTGAGTGTATTCGACGACCCGAACCTTTGGGCCTATGCTCCCTACGATTTCATTAAACTGACCCCGGCGCAACTGCCCCTGCTGGCAATGGCTATTGACGAACACGCGCCCAATCGCCTGTTAACAACGCGGTTAGTTGTGGGTGGAGAAGCGCTGTTACCTGCTCATTATCAGTTCTGGCTGAACCACCCCGAACATCCGGTTACCATCATTAATGAATATGGCCCCACCGAAGCTACCGTTGGCTGCTGCTGGTATGCGTTTGAACCCAATGGGCATGAGGTTATTACGGCGGGTGGTGTGCTTATTGGTAGCCCCATGCCCAACGTACAGCTTTATGTGCTGGATGTCCGGGGCGGTTTGGTTGGACCCGGCGTGGTGGGTGAACTGTATATTGGCGGAGTTCAACTGGCGCAGGGCTATCAGCATCGCGACGAACTAACGGCCGAACGCTTTCTAAACCACGCATTCGGCAGGCTCTACCGCACCGGCGACTTAGCTACCTGGCACGAAAACGGACAATTAGCCTATGTGGGTCGCCGGGACGATCAGATTAAAGTGCGGGGTCACCGGATCGAGATTGGCGAAATTGAAACAACCCTACAGGCCGCACCGGGCGTACTCGGCATTGCCATTACGCCCCATTACGAACAGAAGGTAATAACCGGATTGGCGGCTTATTTTCTTCTGACCGACGGAACGGACCTGGAAACGGTTCGACATTACGCCCGGCAACACCTGCCGGAATACATGATGCCGAAGTGGATGCGGGTAGTTGATGAATTGCCACTCACCACCAATGGGAAAGTAAATAAGAAGGCCCTGCCGCCTATTGTTGCCGAGGAATTGGCGTCCGTGCCACTTGAAGCATCGACTCCGCTCGAAACAGCCTTAGTCACGATCTGGCAGCAGGTGCTTGGCCGTGCTCCAATTCTGACCACCGATAATTTCTTTACGCTGGGGGGCGATTCCATTCAAACCATCCAGATTGTGAGCCGCGCCCGGAAAGAAGGACTCTTCTTCTACCCGAAAGATATTTTCGCCAACCCCACCATCGCCCAGCTCGCGCAGGTGATTCGCGTAGCCGAAACGGGCGTAGCCGAGCAGGGACTCCTCGGCGGAGAAGCGGGTTTACTGCCTATTCAACGGGCGTTCCTGTCGAACACAGGTCTCGTACACAGCTACTTCAATCAGGCGGTATTGCTGAATATACCCAAACACATGACGCCCGAAGCGTTGACGGAGGTACTGACGAAGTTGGTGCAACATCACGACGCGCTGCGGTTTCGGTATGTGAAGACGGGCGAGACGTGGCAACAGCAGTATACTCATGCATCCGTTACCCTATACACAGAAAATCTTAGCACGTATAACCGCTATGCGTTGCCCGACATTATAACCGCCCGGTGTCAGCACTACCAGGAACAGCTTGATCTGGAAACCGGCAACCTGATGCGCTGCGTCTGGATGCAAACGGCCGACCAGCACAACCGGTTGTTCTGGACTATTCATCACGTAGCTGTAGATGCCGTTTCGTGGCTCATTCTGCTGAACGATCTGGAAACCTGTCTGCGTCAGTTCGCCGAGGGCAATCTGCTTGATTTAGGCCCGAAAACCATGTCGTACCGGCAGTGGCAATCCGCGTTAAGTGCCTATGCACAAGCTGGTTCGACGCTCGATCAGCTTTCTTACTGGCAGGCCGTTGTGGAAAATGCCGGACCACTGCCAACCGATTATCCGGTTGAGCCGACCCTGGTAGCGCAGGTCGAAACGCATACATTCAGCCTTGACGAGACCACGACCCAGGCATTGCTGCGCGATGTGCATCAGGTGTACCAGACCGATGTAAACGACTTTTTACTGACCTCATTAGGCCAGACCATTTCGGACTGGGCTGCGTCGGAGCGGGTGGTTATCGGGCTGGAAGGGCATGGTCGGGAAGCGATAAACGACGAAGCGGATGTGAGCCGCACGGTGGGCTGGTTTACTAATCTGTATCCCGTTGCCCTGACGTTCGACCCGGCTCAGTCGATGGTGAACCAACTTCGGGCCGTGAAAGAAACCCTCCGCGCCGTGCCCGACAAAGGCATGGGCTATGGCGCACTTCGCTACCTAAACTCTGATGCATTCGTGCGGGAATCGCTCAATACTGATGCTGTATTCTCGCTGACGTTTAACTACTTAGGTCAATTCGATGGGGTTGGGAAAACCGACGGGCAACTGCGTTTAGCCCCCGAATCCGTCGGAGCCACGGTGTCTCCTCAGAGTCGGTTCGACAATCAATTAGAACTGGATTGCTTTGTGCAGGATGGGCAGTTGCGGGGGCAATGGCGCTATGCCGGTAATCAATACAATCGGGAAACGATTCTGGCGCTTGCCGATGCGTTCTGCACCCGGCTCACGGCCTTCGTGCAGCACTGCCTCGGGAAGTCCGCCTGGCACTATTCCCCGGCTGATTATGGCCTTACCGGTTTGCTTGATCTTCCATCGTTCGATGCATTCGTCAACGCGACACCCGGTTTGGATAATGTCACGGCGATGTATCCGCTCAGTCCCTTGCAGGAAGCTGTGCTGACCTTTTGTTTGTATGAAGAACACAGTTCGGCTTATACTGAACAGTTTAGCTGTCTGCTGACGGGCACACTCCATGCGGACCGTTTCGCCCGGGCCTGGGAGCAGGTAATGGCCAGACACTCCATCCTGCGAACCAGCTTCCATGCCGACGACCTGCCGATGCCGCTCCAATGTGTGCATCCGTTTGTAAGCCTTCCGTTCCGAACCATCGACGCCACAGGCCTGTTGCAGCACCAGCAGGAAGAGTTGATTAAACAGTATGCCGATGAAGATTACCGGACTGGTTTCCGGCTCGATGCCGCCCCACTCATGCGCGTGACGCTGATTCAACTGGCGGACGATCAATACCGGTGTTTCTGGACTGTTCATCACCTGATTATCGATGGCTGGTCGGTACCGATTGTTCTACAGGAGGTCGTAGCGGCTTATGAAGCCCTGGGACGTAACCCCGACAGCCCACAATTGACTTTTGTTGATGAATACGGCGATTTTATCCGGTTCCTGCGGGCACGCTCTAAGGTGGAGTCTGATCGGTTCTGGCGCGGGTACATGGCTCCTGTGCACCAACCCACGCGGCTAACGTCGGCAAGCTACACGGCCGACGCCACGCTTTCGCCAACGATAGAGCACCATACACTTACGCTTTCCCCGGTGCACACGGAGGCTCTGGTTCAGTATACCCGGCAGCATCAGTTCACGATCAATACACTGCTTCAGGGCGTGTGGGCGTATACACTGGCTGCCTGTACTCAGGCAGAAACGGTGAATTTTGGGGTTACGGTGTCGGGTCGTCCGGCTGATTATCAACGGATTGAGCAACGGGTCGGTATGTTTATCAACACCCTCCCGCTCACCGCAACGGTAGAAGCCCATCAGTCCATCCACCAATGGCTTCAGTCGATTCAGACGGGGCATGTGCTGGCCCGCGAACACCAGTACACGTCTCTGTCGCGGATTCAGTGGCTGATGGGTATGCGCGAACCGCTCTTCGATTCCATCTTAGTGATGGAGAATTATCCATCGCACGGTATTCAATTAGCCGCCGAAGGGCTGACAATTACGGACGGGTCATTACGCGAGCAAACCAACTTTGCGCTGACGATTGTCGGTGAACTGACCAATGCGATCCACCTTGACTTTTGCCATGATACCCGTCGCGTTACGGATGCACAGGTGGTTGCCCTGATGCAGCAGGTAGAATCGTTGCTCGTTGCATTACCTCAGTTGCCATCGCAGGCCGTATTGGCTAACTGGACAATTCAGAACGTTACGCCGATAGCGGATGTTGATAATCAGGGCTTTGTGTCAGTGGCCCGTTCGGCACTACAACCAACCGAGGTCAGTTTAGGTATTGAAGACCAGTTACGTCCCATCTGGCAGCGACTCTTACCCGGCGTTATACTTACCCCCGATACCGATTTCTTCCAGGCGGGTGGCGATTCGGTGGGGCTGATTCAGTTAGCTAATCAGGCCCGCAAACAGAATCTGATGCTGAAACCACATGATTTGCTAACCTGCCCAACCCTGCGGCAGTTGGCCTGTTTCCTGGCTCAGAAAATAGCCAGTGCGCCAAATGTTGTCACGGAAAATCAGAGCGGTAATCCGCATCTGGTCTGCTTTCAAAAGCAGGGCGACGAAGCGCCCATCTGTATCGTGCCGGGGGGCTACGGTCAGGCTGATTTCTACACTGACCTTGCCCTGGCCTTAGGCAATCAGCAACCCGTTTATGGGATTAATACGATGGGGACGCTGCCCGGCGAAACGCCATTGGAATCGGTGGAGGCCATTGCCCGGCAGAACCTGCTCTGGCTGCGTGCCGAACGCCCTCATGGACCTTACCGGCTGATTGGACATTCGTTTGGAACACGGGTGGCCTATGAAATGGCCTGCCAGTTACAGTCGGCTGGCGAAGAGGTCGAATGGCTGGGCATTATCGACTCAACAGCCGCCTACGAGCCACTCCCGCATGACGCGAAGATGGACACCGTCATCACGGCTATCGAAAAACATGCCGCGCTGGCGAAGGTTGACTTACCGCTCCAGTGGCAGCAAACCCTGCGTGCTCAGCTTACGCTCGACACGTTCGCCCAGAGCTGGACGCAAATAGAGCGCATTCTCAGCACACATCATACCGATCAGTCGCAGATAATGCCGTTACTCCAAATGCTCAAGGTACTGCTGGCAAGCCTGAACGTGCGCTATACACCCACTCAGGAACTGCCCTGCCCAGTGATTCTGCTCAAGGCCGAACAAACCGACTGGACTGGTCACCAGCCCGATTTAGGCTGGCAAGATTGCACTGGCGACTTAAGCACGATTGAGGTGCCGGGCGATCACCTGACGATGCTCATTGGCGATAAGGCAATTGGCCTGGCGCGGGTGCTGAAAACGCAAACGCAGGCCTGTTACGCATAAACGCTTACTCCATGATACCCATGCGAACTAACCGACCAACTGTTGTGGCCTTACCCTATGCGGGGGGCAGCAAACATGCCTACCGGAAACTGGAGAGTGTAGCGAAGCCACTCTCCAACTGGCAAACGCTCGAACTACCGGGCCGGGGCTACCGGCAGGATGAAACCAGTTTGCAGACTATCTCCGGCATGGTGGACGACCTGCTTCGGCAAGCCCGCCGATACATAGAAACGGGGCCTTACCTGCTCTATGGACATAGCATGGGTGCGCTGCTGGCCTTTGAGTTAACCCGGCGGTTTCGGGCCGAAAGCCTGCCTTTGCCAATGGGTTTATTCGTAACGGGTCGCTCGGCCCCGGATGTGACGATTGCCCGACATCGCCGAATGGCGCACTACTCCAGCGAGCAGTTCTGGCACGAACTGGCCATGCTGGGGGGCGTACCTGCTGAGGTACTCCAGTGTCGCGAGATGCAGGCCTATTACGAACCGACCATCCGGGCCGACATTCGCGCCTTAGAGGACTACCATTACCGCTCAGAAGACCCGCTTCCCCTGCCCATTATTGTCCGGGCGGGGGATCAGGAAGGCATTGCCCCCGACGAACTCCACCAATGGCAACACCAGACCTGCTACGACCTCGACTGCGGCTATCTAACTGGGCATCATTTCTTTATCTTCCTGTTTCCACACGAGATACTACGCTTGCTGTCAACGTTTTCAACTAATCACGCTTTCGCATGAAACGCATACGTTATTTTCTGATGACTATCGGCCTGATGGTGAGCCTGTCTCACGCCCTGTGCCAGACGCTTACTCAATCCCTGCGTGGACGCGTTGTCGATCAGGCCGCTCAAACGCCATTGGTGGGCGTTAACGTTATGGTAACGGACGTTCAGCCGGTAGCGGTGGGCGTTAGCGATAGCGCTGGCTTCTTCCGAATCGAGCGCGTTCCGCTGGGGCGCCACACCGTCCTGTGTTCGTATGTGGGCTACAAAGAACAGACAGTTGGCAATGTGCTGATTACCACCGGAAAGGAAACCGAACTAAACATCGAACTAAGCGAGCAGATCGGTACGCTTAATGAAGTGGTGGTTCGCTCATCGGGGCAACGGACATCGGTGGAGAAAGGGCTGAGTACGGTGAGCGGGCAGGTGTTTGACATTGAGCAGACCCGCCGGTTTGCGGGTAGCCGCAACGACCCGGCCCGCATGGTGGCTTCGCTGGCGGGTGTGCAGGGCAACAACGACTCCCGAAACGACATCATTGTGCGCGGAAACTCACCGACTGGAGTGCTCTGGCGGCTCGAAGGGGTCGATATTTTTAACCCCAGTCACTTTGGCGAACTGGGTGCCACGGGCGGGCCGGTATCGATGATTAACAACTCGCTGCTGGCTAAATCATCCTTTCTGACGGGCGCGTTCCCGGCCATCTACGGCAATGCCACGGGGGGTGTATTTGACCTCCAACTCCGAACCGGCAACACGGCCCGGCGGGAATACATCGGGCAACTGGGCATCAACGGACTTGAATTCGGGGCTGAGGGGCCGTTTGTGAAAGGTGGGCGGGCTTCTTATGTAGCCAGCTATCGCTATTCGGCGCTGGGGCTGGCAAGCCGGTTAGGCATTTCGTTCGGCACGGGGTCGGGCGTTCCCAGCTACCAGGATTTGTCGGTTAAGGTTAATCTGCCGACCAGCCGTTTGGGTACGTTCTCGCTGTTTGTGCTGGGCGGAAACAGCAGCATTCAGTTTCGCAACGACAAGACGACTAATAACTACAACGCAGCAAATCAGAACCTCGACTATGCTACCTCAATGGGCGTTGTCGGGCTGTCGAATTCGCACCGGTTTACGCCGAACACAACGGGCAAGTTAACCGTAGCCTGGTCGCGTTCTTCAGCCAATATGGTGGCCGATAACATACGGCTAACCAACGAAGGCAGCCGGATCATTGTGCCGAATTACCGTGATAAGTCGCAACAGCACCGAACTACATTAGTCTACACACTCAACCACAAAGCCAGCGCCAGATCGTCGTTCGTAACGGGCGTAACAGCCAACTGGCTTGGGGTAAATTACAACGATAGCCTGTTCTCCGATTCACTGTTCAAACCCCTGCGGGCGGTGCAGGGGCAAACCATGCTGATGCAGGCCTATGGCAACTGGCACTATCGTCCGTCCGAACGGCTAACCCTGAACGCGGGCCTGTTTGGTCAGTATTTGGCACTGAACCAAAGCCATGCCCTCGAACCCCGGCTAGGGCTTAAATATCAGCTTAACGAGACGCAGGCGGTGAGTGTAGGCGTTGGACGGCACAGTCAGCTCCAGAGCCTGCCGGTGTATTTTACACAACCTTTGCCAACCGACCGACAAACCAACCGACAACTCGATTTCACCCGCTCCGAACAGGTGGTTGTGGGGTATCAACGGACGCTCGGGACGCAGACAACGATCCGGCTCGAAGCCTATTATCAGTATCTGCACAACGTACCGGTCGAGCAGACGTCCTCGGCATACTCGGCTCTGAATTTAGGAGCGGCCTATGAGGTCAGCACGCAAACGAATCTTGTCAACGAAGGAACCGGGTATAACAAAGGCATCGAACTGACCCTCGAACGTACCTTCGATAAACATTTCTATTACCTGCTGACGGGTTCGCTCTACGATAGTCGATACCGGGGCAGTGACGGGCAGCTACGAACCACCGCCTTTGCCGGACGGTATGCGCTCAACGCTCTCGCGGGGTATGAGTTGCCGATGGGAAACCGGTATGTGCTTACCCTCGATGGCCGACTCTCGATGGCCGGTGGCCGACGCTATACACCCATCGACCTGGCCGCTTCCGAACAGAAAAACCAGGAAGTTTTGGTCGATAGAGAAGCGTATTCCCGGCAGCATCCCGGCTATCTGCGGGCCGATCTTAAGCTAAGCCTGCGCCGAAATGGCAATCGGTTCATGCATGAGTGGGCCGTTGATATTCAGAATATTACCAACCACCGAAATCTGTTTCGGTATGCCTACGACCCGGCCAGCAAGACCGTCAATGTGGTGTATCAATTAGGCTTTTACCCGATGATTAATTACCGGATTCAGTTTTAATCACGTACTGTCATGCCTTACACGACCATTACCGCACAGATGCTTTTCAGGCGGGACGATCAGCGGGTTTTTACCGCCGGGCTGGCCTGGATAGACCGCCAGCCCACCGACGAACCACCCGACCCGGTTGGCATTCTGCACCCCGACGAACTGCGGCAGTATCAGGCCTATAAGGGCAATACCCGCCGATTTACGTATCTGGCCGGACGACTTTGCGCTAAAAAGGCGCTGGCCCAGTTGTTGAACGTGCCCCAAATGCCCCAGATTCACATCGACACGGGTATTTTTAACCAGCCCATCGTTAAAGGATTGCCGCAACCGAACTGGCGTGTGTCGATTTCGCACGATACGTCGGCGGCCATAGCGGTTGCCTTTTCGGAAGCGCACCCCGTTAGCGTCGATATTGAATCGCTGCTGACGAAGCGGGAAGACTGGGAAGAGGATGCGTTCACGGCCCATGAGCAAACGCTTTTTGCCGCTTTAGGAACAGACCTGAACACCCTGCGGCTCGTATGCTGGACCACCAAAGAGAGTTTGTCGAAGGTATTACAAACCGGACTGATGCTCGATTTAAACGTGTTGAGCGTTGATACCATTCGGCAGACAAACCAGTACTATTGGGTCACGTTTCGCCATTTTTTTCAGTATCAGGCGGCCGTATTTATCTACAAAAGCTGGGTGATCAGTATCCTGTTTCCGGTTCGCTCCGTGCCCGTCTTTACGCACGTTGAAGAGCGGTTTCGATAATGATTAATCCGCCACTGTATGGCCGAAAAGCCTGATTGTATAGGTAAAAAAGGCTGTCATATAAGTAGTTTGCCCGACTTGTTTTTGTATTGTTTGTTCACGGGCAGGTAAACCAATCAGCAGGATCATACACCAACTGCAAACCAAAACTTTTTCGACCAATGAGACGTGTTGTAATTACCGGAATGGGCATTGTCGCTCCGAACGGTACGGGTTTATCAGCTTTTGAGGAGAGCATTCGGCAGGGTCGGTCAGGTATTCAACTGGCATCAAGGCTGATGAACTGGGAATTAGGCTGCTGGGTAGCGGGCTGGCCTACACTGGAAGAAGGCGTCTTATCGGCTTATTTCTCCGAAAACACGATAAAAGCCCTCAAGAGCACCAATGTGATTTATGGGTGCGTAGCCGCCATTGAAGCCTGGTTAGATGCCGGGTTACCCATCAGCCCCGACACCGTCGACTGGGAGACGGGCTGCATGTTCGGAACAACCTCCAGCGATACCGACGTCCTGCACGAGATATTTGATACCGTTGACCGGCTGGAATCGCGTCGGCTGGGGGCACGGTATATCGAACAAACCATCTTCAGCGGAGTCAGCGCTTATATCGGTGGCCTGCTCGGATTGGGCAATCAGGTATCGTCGAACGCATCGGCCTGTGCCACCGGAACGGAGTCAATTCTGCTGGCCTACGACCGCATACGGAGTGGCTATGCCGACCGGATGGTAGCAGGCAGCGCGGAGTCGGCCAGTCCGCATATTTGGGCCGCATCGGATGCCATGCGAATCCTGACCCGAAAATCGAATCAGCAGCCGGAAGCGGCCTCGCGCCCGATGAGCGCCACGGCGGCCGGGTTTGTGCCCAGTTCGGGAGCCGGTGCGCTCATTCTGGAAGAACGCGAAACGGCTTTGGCGAGAGGAGCACGGATTTATGCCGAAATTCGGGGAGGCTACACCAACAGCGGTGGGCAGCGGGACGGCGGCACCATGACCGCGCCCAGCCCAGCGGGCGTGCGCCGGTGCATTGAGCGGGCGCTGACGTTTAGCAACACGACCCCAAACGAAATTGACCTAATTTGCGGCCATTTGACTTCCACCTTTGCCGATAAAGTAGAGGTTCGTAGCTGGGCCACGGCCCTGAACCGATGGGGTACTGATTTTCCGTATATCAACTCTCTGAAGTCAATGATTGGTCATACATTGGGCGCTGCGGGGTCCATCGAGTCGGTGGCAGCTATCCTGCAACTGCATCATGGGTTTATTCACCCCAGCCTAAACTGCGAAGACCTGCATCCTGAAGTCGAAGCGGTCATTGATCCGGGCTGTATTCCAACTCAGATGATCGAGAAAGAACTTACGACTATCATAAAAGCCAACTTCGGCTTCGGCGACGTGAACTCGTGCATCGTGTATACCAAACCCTGAGAAGCCGGTTTGCGTTAGTGCTTCCTGAATTCTCCATGGCTGTGTCCTCACAGGCACCTGTGTGCCAGCAACGTCCTCCGCCGTTAAGCGTAGTCTGAGACTACGCTTAACGGCGGAGGTGGATTGTTCACTCTGTCATCAACTTAACACCTCCTCGTATTAAAAGCGAAATTTTTACAAGTAAGCTATTGCTTGTCGAATACTATAGTATTTATATTTGCTGCATGTTTTACAAAGTATTTGATCTTTTTAGTGGTTGTGGCGGAATGTCTTGGGGTTTACACAAGGCTGGATTTGAGATTATAGGGGGCTTAGATGATTGGTCAGTGGCCTTGAAGACATTTAAGCGAAACCACCCTAATGCGGTAATCTTTAATGGCGATATAAGGAAGATAGACCCACGGTACGCAATGTTTCAACTTGGATTAAAAGCAGGTGAGCTTGATTGCCTTATAGGAGGACCACCCTGTCAGGGCTTTTCTAAGAACGTACCTTCAACTTATCGTTTCTTTGATGATGAAAGAAACCAGCTTTTCAATAACTATCTTGACTACGTAGAAATATTGCAGCCTAAAGTGCTTGTAATGGAAAACGTAGCTGAAATCCATAATGCCTTTAAAGGAAGTATTAGAGAGCAGATTATCAGTCGGCTGAAGGGTCTTGGGTATGAGGTTGAAGTAAAAGTTTTGTTTGGGCCAGATTATGGTGTACCCCAACGACGTTCAAGATGTTTCTTTTTTGCATCCAGAACAGGCATTGCTCCAGTGTTCCCCGATCCTGTACACAGCAAAACTGCAATTACAGACTTGTTTAATAGTAAGCAAAAGTATGTCTCAGCGTGGGAGGCAATATCTGATCTTCCTGAACTGGAGAATGGAGAGGGAAGTTTGGCCATGGAATATGATAGCAAGCCCACGAATGACTTTCAGAAGTTTATGCGTAATGGAAACCAAGTTTTGTACGACCACATTACGCGAGAACTTAAAGGTACTCAGTTAAGGCGAGTCAACTCAATAAAAGCCGGCCAGGGGATTAACGATTTGCCAGAAGAGATTAGACCAAAATCAGGGTACAGTGGTGCGTATGGACGCTTAGATTTTCATAACGTAGCTCCTACCATTACAAGGTGGGTGTTTCACCCAGGTTCAGGTCGTTATTGTCACCCTCAGAACGCCCGATTAATTACCATTCGCGAAGCGGCCCGGTTGCAATGTTTCACAGATGATTTTGTATTTGAGGGGACGTACATAGAAAAAGCACATCAAATTGGCAATGCTGTACCTTCTTTATTCATGTACTATTTAGCGGATTCTATTTCTGTTTGTTTAAAAGGCGGTCGTTAAGTAATTCCACTACTTCGCTCATAACAAGCCTTCTCGGTTCGCAATCAAAGAAGAAAGTCTGCTGATTCAATTGGAATCGTTCAAAAAACTGTTTTTGGTTATGATACCAGCGGTAAACACAAAAGCCATCGGACTTACGAATCCCCTGCAAACCAACCCGATTATCATCTGTCCATTTCCAATCTATTTCGTCTGCTGTATACCGAGCTAACTCTTCCTCAAAATAGGCATATTTTTTATTGTTTGCTGTTATAAGGAGAACACATATACGACCATCATCAATTTTCTGAATTTTTGAATCGCCCTCTATTTTGGTATTCCAATGCTTCAATAAAGCCCTTCCTAATTCTGATGTCGGTGAGCCTAAAGTTAAATTGGGGAACCCTAATTCGTTTCTTTTTTTCAAAATATCTGCTCTCTGAATCACCAATTCAAAATCCAGATTTGGCCTGATTGAAGAGCATTGTAGTGATTTAGCTGACCAGCCAATGTGATTTTTATCGTCAGTAACATCGAAAAGAAGTTTCTTTCTTTTCTCAAGTAAGTAATCGGTGATCTTAAGTCCTTTCATATAGCAGAAGACACCCTCCCAAATGAAGTCTTCCAAACTGTCTATAAATGGTATTGCCAGAGCGGCTTTTATACCGTTAATTAATTTTATCTGTTCAGTCTGACTTAGGTTATAACCTTCCAAGTTCATCAACTACATCCTTTAAAAATTGATCTATTGGTGTTTCTAAAGCGCTTGTAATTTTCAGCAATGATTTGACAGTAACACTTTTCTGACTTCGTTCCAATTGACTAATATAGGTTCTATGAAGGTTGGATTTAAAGGATAGCTCTTCCTGTGAAAGATCTTTTGACTCTCTCAATCGGCGCAACACTTTAGATATAGCTACGTCAACATTTTCCACGGGCAAATTTATTAACACTGAATACTATGAATCTACAGACTATAGTGTTCAGTAATTAAGCAGCTACCACGTTCATAACGAAATGCCATCTACGGTATCGGATCAAGTTGGGCCAGTCGTTTAATAATTTCGGACTTACTCAGAAAAACGTCGGGGTTGGGCCAGTGATTTTGATTACAGATTTCATAGAACCACTGGTTGCATTCCTCCAGCGTTCGCAGTCGCCTGAGTTTACCATCGTCGCTCCAGGTAAACAATACATCGCCAATTTTCCCCTTGTCCTCGTTGACGGCGTAGGTTTGGTCATAAAGGCCAACTTTTCCTTTCGTTAACCGGCGGAGTAAACGGTTGTTTGTACGTATAAAAATCGTTGAATCGGAGCGGGGTGTCGCTGCTGTGTCGGCCCCGGCAAGCGTCAGATTATCAAACAAATAAGAGGGAATTTGTTTCCCTGCTGAGTGCCCGTCCTGATAAAACGTAAACGAATTGCCCCGCTTGTACATAAATCGCCCTTTCAACAACGAGCCGTCTGTCAGTCGGGCAATGCCGTCGTGTAGTTGATAATTAATCGGGATGGTATAATAGGACGTGTGCGGAACGATAATGACATGACTGCGCGGCATTGTCATGGGTTTAGCGGCCTGCCCATAACCGGCGTAAGTGCAGGTAAAGCAGATGATAAGAGAATAGAATGATTTCATAACGACTGAACAAATGATGTAAGCAAAGAACGATACGATTCCAGTATGAAATACGCCTTAATCATAATTTAAGACGGATAAAACCTCGCCTGTCAATACGTTAGATTCTACCGGGTTGTCACTTTTGACGGAAAGCAACTCGTATGAACCGCCGAACACTACTGCATAATCTCTCTGCCGGAACTGCACTGGCAACCGGCCTGTTCGCCGAAACGAACGGGCAGGCCCGCCCCAATTCAAGTCCCCCCAAAACGCCGGTGGGTTTGCCGCCCATCACCATCACCGACGTCAAAACGATTCTGACCTCGCCCAACGGCATCCGGCTCGTGGTGGTCAAGATCGAAACCAGCGAACCGGGCTTATATGGGATTGGCTGTGCGACGTTTACTCAACGGGCTTATGTGGTGCAAACGGCCGTTGACAAGTACCTGAAACCGTTTTTGCTGGGCCGCAATGCCGACGAGATTGAGGACATCTGGCAGTCGTCGTATGTAAGTTCGTACTGGCGCAACGGCCCCGTGTTGTTCAATGCCATGAGCGGGGTCGATATGGCCCTGTGGGATATTAAAGCGAAACGGGCCAACATGCCGCTCTATCAATTGCTGGGCGGCAAAGTGCGGGCAGGAGCCGATTTGTATTTTCATGCCCAGGGCACCAGTGTGGAAGAAGTGGAGGACTCAGCCCGCAAAGCCATGGAACGGGGCTACCGGCACGTCAGGGTACAGATGGGCCAGAAGGGGAATGCCAACTATGGCGCCAGAGGAGCCACCGGAACGCCCGCCAGTTCGCTGAACGCCAAAGCCGAAGTAGCCGGACCAACCAATCCTAAAATTATTTTCGACCCGGCTATTTATGTGCGGTCGGTGCCCAAACTGTTTGAGCACCTGCGGGTTAAACTGGGCAATGAGGTCGAATTGTTGCACGACGTTCACGAGCGGGTGAGCCTCACTCAGGCTATTCAACTCTGCAAAGCGGTGGAGCCATATAACCCGTTTTTCATCGAAGACCCGTTCCCGCCCGAAGAGAATGATCACTTCAAACTATTGCGTCAGCAAACGACCGTGCCGTTAGCGATGGGCGAGTTGTTCAACACCCAGCACGAGTTTGTGCCCCTGATAAAAGATCGACTGATTGACTTCATTCGCATTCACGTGTCGCAGATTGGGGGGCTGACGCCCGCCCGGAAGGTACAGGCGCTTTGCAGTTTCTTCGGGGTGAAAACAGCCTGGCACGGCCCCGGCGATTCGTCGCCCATCGCCCACGCTACCCAACTGGCTCTTGAACTGACCAGCTATAACTTCGGCATCCACGAAGGCTATGTGTTTCCGCCCGAAACGCAGGAGGTTTTCCCCGGTTGCCCAACCACCAAAGACGGCTATATGTATGCCCAGGAAAAGCCCGGGCATGGCGTAGATATCGACGAAAAACTGGCGGCAAAATTCCCATTCCCGGATGGCCCAACGTTTGACTACTCCTGGGGCGCAACCCGGAAGAAGGATGGAACCGTAATTCGACCCTGATGCAGATGTTTAGGAAAACCGGTCGGGGCTGAACGCCGAAATGTCCATGCTCCCGACCTGGTTGCCGACCAACTCACTGATTAACTTACCAGTAGCGGGACCTAAGCTTACGCCCATCATGCCGTGTCCGGTGGCGAACAGCACGTTGTCATAGCGTTTGGTTCTGCCAATGTAGGGCAGGCCGTCGGGTGAGCAGGGACGCAAGCCCCGCCAGACGGCCTCAACACCGGGCATCTCAACAGGAAGTTCCGGGTAATACTGGTTGATTGACTGCGCGATTCCCCGCACCCGGTTCAGGTTAATGTTCATATCCGTACCGGCCACTTCGAGGGTTCCGGCAAAGCGCAGGTCATTGCCCATTGGAGTGGCCGTAGCGCGGGCTTCGAGCATAATGGCCGGAATCCGAATGGTTGTTTTCATATCCCGTAGCCTAAAACTATATCCTTTGCCACCTTGTACAGACAACGGCAAATCCAGCAGTCGGGCGACTCCCGGCGACCAGGCTCCCCCGGCAATGACTATTTCATCGACTGCATGACTACCCCCGGCCGTATGGATGGCGTTCACGCGCAAGCCGCTTTTTTCAAACCCAATAACAGCCTGATTTTCCAGAATCATGACTCCTTCCCGGCGCAGGTAGCTCACCAATGACCGAATCAGTTCGCCCGGATTCAGGTGAGCGTCGCCGGGGTAGAACACGGCTCCCCGCACGTCCACACACGTAGCGGGTTCCTGCGCCTGCACCTGCTGACCGTTGAGCACCTGCGCGTCGATACCGGCCCGGTTGGCTACCTCGGCTTCATGGGCCATTTCGTATTCAGCCGATGCCGTTTTGTAAAGCATCAGTAATCCCCGTTCCTGCCACTCGAACGTCAGGTCTCCGTTAGCTGCGAGGTCCTGGTAGAGTGTTTTACTCAATAAACTTATGTCGCGCAGTACCGGAATCGACCGCTCGACGTGTTCGGGCGTAGCATGACGATAAAACAGCCAGCCCCAGCGGGCCAGGTCAACGCTCAGCCGGGGTTTTACGTAAAAAGGACTGGTGGAATTAAGCATCCAGCGCATCCCTTTCGCAATCATACCCGGCTGAGCGAGTGGAATGATATGGCTGGGCACAATCATGCCTGCATTCCCAAACGAACAGCCATCCGTAAGCATGTTCTGGTCAAACAGCGTGACGCGGTGTCCTGCTTTGTGCAGATAATAGGCCGAACAAAGCCCGATAATGCCCCCGCCAACAATGCCTACGTGTGCCATAACTTAATGAGTGAATGATTGAATGAGCGAATAATATATGCGTCAGTTATTCAATCATTAGCAATTAGATTACCTGAAAACCATGCACGTATGGGTCATCTTCGTCCAGAATCAGGTGGTTATAGCCGTGAATTCTGGCCCAGCCTTCAATGCTCGGCACAATAGCCGGTTGGTTGGCTAATTCCGTTTCGGCTTCGATGCGCCCGTTGAAAATCGACCCGATGATGCTCTCATGCACAAAGGTTTCGCCCGGTTTCAGGCGACCCTGCGCGTACCACTGCGCCATGCGGGCCGACGTACCCGTGCCGCAGGGCGAACGGTCGATGGCTTTGTCGCCGTAGAAAACGGCATTGCGGGCCGTTGAGGTAGCTTTCAGCGGTTTTCCCGTCCATAAGATATGGCTCAGGCCGTTGATGGTTGGGTTTTCGGGATGTACGAAGGTGTACTGCTCGTTCAGGCGCTGGCGCATTGTTCGCGCCCAACCGATCAGTTGCTCAGCCTTGTAGTGCTCCAGTCCGGGGAAGTTCGGTTGGGGGTCTACGATGGCATAAAAATTACCGCCGTAGGCCACGTCGACGGTTAGCGTCCCTAAATCCGGGCAGTCAACGGTCAACTGCTTAGCCGCTAAGTAGGACTTGATGTTGGTAATCTTCACCGACGTCACCTTCCGGCCTTCCTGCCTATATTCGGCCCTCACCAATCCGGCTGGTACTTCTAAATTCAGCACACCGGGTGTTTTGGGACGAATGAGATTCTGTTCGATGGCGACCGTGACGGTGCCAATCGTACCGTGCCCGCACATGGGCAGGCAGCCGGAAGTTTCAATAAACAAAACCCCCGCATCGTTGGCCGGATCGGTGGGGGGATACAGAATACTGCCCGACATCATGTCGTGCCCACGTGGCTCAAACATGAGTCCTTGCCGAATCCAGTCATATTCACGCAGAAAATGCTGCCGTTTCTCGCTCATGCTATCGCCTTGCAGAAACGGAATGCTGCCGCCCGTAACCACCCGAACCGGGTTACCGCAGGTGTGAGCGTCGATGCAGAAAAAGTGGAATTCAGCCATGATTTTAAATAGTGAAGAGTGTAGAGTGAAAAGTGAAGAATAAAGGCTGATGCAAATTCTTCACTTTTCACTCTACACTCTTCACTAAAAATGGTCGATTCGCCAGGGCGGTTTGGATAATTTGCTGAACCTGTTCGCGTTCGGGGCCGATGAGCGGCAGGCGAGGTGCTCGCACGTACTCCGAGCCGAGGCCGGTGGCGGTGGCTGCCAGTTTAATATATTGTACCAACTTGGGGTGGATGTCTAATTCGAGCAGGGGCATAAACCAACGGTAAATGGCTAAGGCGTTGGCTATCTGACCGGCTTTCGCCAGTTCGTAAATGGCAACGGTCTCCTGCGGGAACGCATCGACCAAACCGCCCACCCAGCCATCGCAACCAAGCATCAATGCTTCTAAGGCCAGTGTATCAACTCCGCCTAATAACTTAAATCGGTCGCCAAACGCATTCCGCATCCGGGTAATATTGGTCAGGTCGCGGGTTGATTCTTTTACGGCCTGAATGTTAGGCAATTCGGCCAGTTCCTCAAACATCGCTACGGTGGTCATGATTTTATAATCGTAGGGATTATTATAAATCATGATGGGCAGCGTAGTTGCCTGAGCCACCGTCTTGAAGAATGTAACGGTTTCACGGGCGTCGGCGGGATAACGCATGGGTGGTAGCAACATCAGCCCGTCGGCTCCATTGGTCTCAGCCTCGCGGGCGCAGGCAACGGCCTGTCTGGTCGCCTGTTCGGCAATATTGACCAGCACGGGAACACGCCCCTGGCAAACCGCCAAAGCCGATTTGAGCAGCGTCATTTTTTCGTCGTTCAGGAGTGTACTGGCCTCGCCTAAGGACCCGCCGATAATAAACCCGTGAACACCCGCATCGAGTTGAGCGAGCAGGTTTTTTTCAAAAAGTGGGAGGTCCAGTTCGTTGTCGGCAGTAAAGGGGGTCAGCAAAGCCGGGTAAACGCCCTGCCAGTGTACGGAAACGTTCATGAAAGCGATGATTGATCGTATAGAATTAGCCAAAATTCCTGAATAATGGGCGAAGTTCATACCTCATAATTAGTCAATACTGGTACTATTTTCACTATCTTTGCCCGCATTGCAGTGGAAATGGGTTAAATAGATACTAATGAAGTCGCTTCTTTTTCGGGTACCTACGGTCGATAACCGATCCTTTCGGGTGGAGCAGGAAGATGCGCCCCACTTTTATGGTCAGTTGCATTTCCATCCTGAAATTCAGTTAACGCTAATTAAACAGGGAGAAGGTACGCTGATTGTAGGCGACAAAATCGACCGGTTTGGCCGAAACGATATCCTGTTGCTGGGTGCTAATCTGTCTCATGTGCTACGCAGCGATCCAGCTTATTATCACCCGGATTCAGCGCAGCGGGTTACATCGGTATCGGTGCTGTTTCGCCCGGAGCCTCTGGAAACAACGGTGCTGAATCTGGCCGAAACGAAGCATATCAGTCTGCTGTTTCAGGAAGCTCAGTATGGCGTTCGGTTGCGCTGTCAGGAAGGCAGCGTGGTGGTTCAGCAGATGGAAAACCTGCCGTTCCAGCGCCCTTTTGAGCAGTTTGTGAGTCTGCTGTATCTGTTAGACAACCTGGCGGCCAACCCTGATCGGGAAGTGCTGTCGGCTACGGCCCATACGCCACCCCGTCGTCCCGACGATCAGCATCGACTGGAGCAGATTTTCGCCTATATCCTTCAACAGTATGCGTCGCCCATTGCGTTAGACGATGTAGCCAGCGTAGCAAATCTGACGCCCGGAGCTTTCTGTCGTTTTTTCCGGCAACATACCCGCAAAACCTTCACGCAGTTACTAAACGAAGTGCGGATTGAGCATGCCTGTCGCTGCCTGCGCGAATCAGAGGAGCCTATTGGTCAGATTGCGGTTACCTGTGGGTACACCAATCTATCTAATTTCAATCGGCAGTTTAAGGAAATTGTGGGCATGCCCCCCAGCGAATATATTCGTTCGTATCGGATGTAGGCCAGGTTGGCTACTCTTAATTTAATTGGAACGCGGATGTTCGCTGATTTTTAAAATCAGCGAACATCCGCGTTCCAATTAAAAATGAGCGTTTTTAATGGCATGGAATTGCTTTTGTCACACCGATACGTTCATTAAAGATTACCCGCTCGCAACGACGACGCCCGAACAATCAACTGCGTTTCCATCACTTTCGTTTCGGGGGGTACAGGGCTGTCTGTTGCGTCTAATTGCTTCAGTAATAATCGTACCGTTTCGGTGCCCATCTCCTGAATGGGTTGGTTGATGCTGGTCAGGGCGGGCGAAAAAAAGGCCGAAACCGGTTCATTGTTAAAACTGACTACAGCTACGTCCTCTGGAATCCGAATCCCTTTCTGCTTCATGGCATACATGGCCGGGTATGCCACCCGGTCGCTCACCATCACTACACCGTCGGGCGGTTGGGGCAGGCTCATCATCGCTAAGGTTTGCAGAATGGTGTTTTCCTGCGTGTAATCGCAGTGAAACACGTAAGGGTTTTCGGTGGGCAGACCGTGTTCGGCCAAGGCCGCCCGGTAGCCATCAATGCGTTGATTGCTAAGCACTAAATGAGCCGGGCCTGCCAGAAACCCAATCCGCCGACAGCCATTTTCGATCAAATGCTCGGTAGCTTTGAACGCGGCCGCCTGATTGTCAACGATTACTTTCGATACGTCAATGCTTTCGGCGTGTCGGTCGAATAACACCAGCGGAATATTCTTCCGTACCAATCGTTCTACATGCTCATAATTGTCGGTATCGCGGGAGAGCGAAATAATAAACCCCTCGACCTGGCTCCGCAGCAGATTTTGAATGTTGGTTGTTTCGCGCAGATACGATTCGTTCGTCTGGCAAACCAGCACGCTATACCCCGCCTGAAGGGCAGCTTCTTCGATGCTGTTAAGCATGGCCGAAAAAAAGTAATAGCTTAAATTAGGGACGATAACGCCAATGGTTCGGGTGCGGCTTTTGGCTAAATTTTTGGCTAACTGGTTTGGTTGATAATCAAGCTCTTCGGCCAGTTTAACCACGGCATTGCGCGTATCGGGGTGAATTTCCGGCAATCCCCGCAACGCACGCGACACCGTTGATACGGAGATGTTCAGCGAGCGGGCAATGTCCTTGATGGTAACGGGCGTATTCTTCATAAGTAAAAAAAGGCCTGCCAATGGTTTAATCATCAGCCAGTAGGAACGTTATGCTGAGAAAGACGAGCCGCTTCAAATTACTACTATTGACGGGATTTATCTGCACGAGTACCCTTGTACTCATGCAGCGTTGCAGTCGTGTCCAGAAACCAGCCGCAATTGCAAAACTGGCCAACAAACTTCCTGAAATGGTTGATTATAACCGACACGTAAAGCCCATTCTGTCCGATAAATGTTTCTTTTGTCACGGCCCCGACAAAAACAGCCAGAAAGCCGGGCTGGAATTAGCCACGCGCGAAGGAGCCTTAGCCGCGCTGAAAAAAGCCAAAGGTAAACATGCCATCGTACCCGGCGATTTGGCCAATAGCGAAGTATATCAGCGGATTATCACGGCCGACGAACACGATAGGATGCCGCCCAAAGCATCGAACCGGGTGTTATCGGATTACGAAAAAGCGGTGCTTATTAAATGGATTGAACAGGGGGCCGACTACAAACCACACTGGGCGCTTATTAAGCCGCAAAAATCGCCCCTGCCATCAGTAAAAAACACCCAATGGCCCCGAAATCCGATTGATTATTTTGTGCTGAACAAAATGGAGGAGAACGGTCTGACTCCCTCGCCCGAAGCCGACAAAGAAACTCTGTTGCGCCGGGTATCGCTCGATCTGACCGGTCTGGCGCCGACGCTGGCTGAAGTCGACGCGTTTCTGGCCGATACGTCGCCGAATGCCTATGAAAAGGTCGTAAATCGGCTGTTGCAGTCGCCCCATTACGGCGAGAAAATGGCCGTCGACTGGCTCGATCTGGCCCGCTATGCCGACACGCACGGCTATACTGTTGACCGCTACCGGCCCATGTGGCCCTGGCGCGATTGGGTCGTGCAGTCGTTTAACAGAAACCGCCCGTTCAGTCAGTTCATTACCTGGCAGTTAGCGGGCGATTTACTACCAAAAGCCACCCGCGAACAGCGATTAGCAACGGGTTTTAATCGCAACCACTCACAGAATATGGAGGGCGGCATTATCAACGAAGAATTTCGGGTAGAATATGTCGCCGACCGGACCAACACGCTCGGTACGGCCATGCTGGGGATGACGGTAGAATGCGCCCGTTGCCACGACCATAAATTCGACCCGATTTCGCAGAAAGATTATTACAGCCTGTTCGCCTTTTTCAATAACGTAGATGAAGCCGGGCAAATTTCCTGGGACGATGCCACGCCCGTACCTACACTGCTCCTCACCGAGCCCAAACACGACAGCCTGCTGACGTTCTTAGACACCAAAATTCGAACGGCCGAGACTGCACTTACCCAAACCACGCGGGTCGAAAAACCCGCGTTTGATCAATGGCGTTCCCAGTCGGGTTCATTGATGAAGATTGAATTTAAAAAGGGTTTGCAGGCTCATTTTGGGTTCGACAAATTAGTGAATGGCCGGTTTGTGAGTTCTGTAAATCCCAAAGACAGCGGCAAAGTAACCGACCCGGTGCTGGTGCCTGGTAAACAGGGCAATGCGTTTCAGTCCAACGGCGATGACGTACTGAATCTGGGTCAGGTGGGTGTGTTTAATCGGTCGCAGCCCTTTTCCATAGGGGCGTGGGTTAATATTCCCAACGGGTTTAAGAAAGGGGTTATCCTGCATAAAGGGCAGTGGGACATTACCTTCGATTTTCGGGGCTATTTTCTGAACATCCGCGATGGCAAAGCCGAACTGCTGATGGCCCATACGTGGCCTAATAACGCGCTGATTCGGCTCAGCCACCAACCCCTGCCCACCCAAAAATGGATTCATCTGACCATGACCTACGACGGGTCGAGCCGGGCGAACGGGCTGAAGCTGTACCTCGATGGGCGGGAACTGCCCATGCTGACCGAGAAAGACAATCTGTATAAAGACATCATCTGGCCCAAAGGCAAACATTTCGGCAAAGATCAGCCCGGTTTGCAGGTGGGAGCCGACACGCGGGGAGCGGGTTTTAAAAACGGGAGCGTCGATGAGTTGGTAGTTTATAGCCGGGCCTTGTCGCCCCCGGAAGTGCAGGCTCTGGCAGGAGCGCCGGTTGCAGCGCGGGACGAGGCATCTTTAAAGCCGTATTATTTCAGTAATCTATCGTCTGCGTATCAGCAGCAGCAGAAAACGTTACAACGACTCCGGGCCGAGCGCAACCAGGTGGTAGAAGATATTCCCGAAATTATGGTGATGGAGGAGATGAAAACACCCCGCCCGACCTATCTGCTCAAGCGGGGTGTGTATGACGCACACGGGAGCCAGGTACAACCCGACGTACCAGCCAGTATCCTGCCGTTTTCGTCGACCTTTCCCCGCAATCGGCTGGGACTGGCGCAGTGGCTACTTCACCCTGATAACCCACTAACGGCCCGTGTGGTCGTGAACCGATATTGGCAAACTTACTTTGGCACAGGGCTACAAAAGTCGGCTAATAATTTTGGGAATCAGGGGGGGCTTCCCACGCACCCCGAACTGCTCGACTGGTTGGCCGTTACGTTTCGGGAAAGTGGCGGTCCCGCTCCGGCGTACCGGTCGCACGGGTGGAACATGAAGGCCATGCAAAAACTGATTGTGCTGTCGGCGACGTATCGGCAATCGTCCCGCGCCAGCCGCGAGGGGATGCAGAAAGACCCTGAAAATACCTGGCTGTCGCGGGGACCATCGTTTCGGTTAACGGCGGAGATGATGCGGGATAATGCGCTGGCCGCCAGTGGTCTGCTTTCGACCTGCATGGGCGGCCCTGCCGTAAAGCCGTACCAGCCCGACGGTTTGTGGGCCGTGAACAGCGCTACCTATGTGCCCGATCATGGTGATGACCTGTATCGCCGGAGCCTGTACACGTTCTGGCGACGCACGAATCCGCCCCCGTCGATGAACACCTTCGATGCACCTTCCCGCAGCTATTGCGTGGTGCAGCGGCAGAAAACCAGTACGCCCCTCCAAGCGCTGATTCTGCTCAACGACCCGCAGTTTGTGGAAGCCGCCCGCGCCGTTGCGGAACGATCATTTATTGGAAAAACAACCCTTTCTGACCAGCTAACCAACCTGTTCCGACTGCTGACTAACCGCAAACCGATACCAAAAGAATTGGCAATTCTGACCCGGTTGTATCAGAAAGAGTACCAGAAATTCAGGAAAAATTCGGCGAAGATGCAGGGCTGGCTTCAGACGGGCGAATATCCGTTGCCCGCCGGAGCAGACAAACCGGCTATTGCTGCGGGGGCCGTGGTTGCCAGTACAGTTATGAATTCTGAAGCCTTTGTGATGAAGCATTAACAATGCTATGAACGACAAACGAACGCAACAAATAGCCGACACACTAAACCGACGGTCGTTTCTGGCGAAAACATCGCTGGGGTTAGGCGCATTGGCATTAAGTTCATTGTTGCCCCGCAACCTCTTCTCGACGCCTTCGCCCGAGCAAACACTGCTGGCTCCGCACCGCCCACCCAAAGCCAAACGGGTAGTGTATTTGTGTCAGAGTGGCGGACCCTCGCAGTTGGAGACGTTTGATTATAAACCGTTTCTGGAGAAAATGCATGGCAAAGACCTGCCCGATTCGGTGCGGAAAGGTCAGCGGTTGACGGGCATGAGCGCCCAGCAATCGGCGCTGCCGTTGGTGAGTTCGCCGTATCGGTTTGCCCAGCATGGCCAGAGTGGCGCGTGGGTGAGCGAACTCATGCCGCACACGGGCCGCGTGACCGATGAGCTGTGCTTTATTAAGTCGATGTTTACCGAGCAGATCAACCACGATCCGGCGCTTACGTTTTTCCAGACGGGTAATCAACTGGCCGGGCGGCCCAGCATCGGCGCGTGGGTGAGTTATGGCTTAGGGTCGGCGAATGAAAACCTGCCCGCGTTTATTGTGCTGGTTTCGAAAGACGCCCCCCAGGATCAGCCGCTTTATGCCCGCTTGTGGGGGAATGGCTTTCTGCCGTCCAAACACCAGGGCGTGCAGTTTCGCTCCGGCACCGACCCCGTGCTCTACCTCAACAATCCGGGTGGCTACACCACCGCTGACCGGCGTAATATGCTCGATGCGCTCAACGACCTTAACCAGGTGCAGCAGGAACTTTACGGCGACCCCGAAGTAGCGAATCACATTGCCCAATACGAAATGGCGTTTCGGATGCAGACATCTGTGCCCGAAGTCAATGACCTTTCTAACGAACCCGACTGGGTGTTTGACCTCTACGGCCCCGAAGCCCGAAACCCCGGCACCTTTGCCGCCAACTGCCTGATGGCTCGCCGATTACTGGAGCGCGACGTGAAATTTGTCCAGCTTTATCACCAGGGCTGGGACCAGCACGGCGACCTGCCTAAAGGTCTTACCCGCCAATGCAAAGCGACCGATCAACCTTCGGCGGCTCTCGTGCAGGACCTCAAACAGCGTGGGTTGCTCGATGATACCGTCGTAATCTGGGGGGGTGAGTTTGGCCGAACCAACTACTCACAGGGCAAACTGACCAAAGACAATTATGGGCGCGACCACCATCCGCGCTGCTTCACCATCTGGATGGCCGGGGGCGGCATCCGGCCCGGCATTACGTATGGTGAAACGGACGAATTTGGCTACAACATCGCCCATAACCCGGTGCATGTGCATGATTTTCAGGCTACGCTACTTCATCTGCTCGGCGTTGACCACGAGAAATTGATCTACGAATTTCAGGGCCGACGCTTCCGGCTGACGGATGTGGAAGGAAAAGTGGTGAAAGGGATTCTGGCGTGAGTATGATAAAATAGAACGCAGATTTTTATGATTCTTAAGATCAATTATGATGATCATTCTAATCTTAAGAATCATAAAAATCTGCGTTCTATTTCATCCTGTAATTTATTTATTCCTATGATAACCGCAAAAGCCGCTATTGCCGATGGGAAAGGGCAATTTTCGATACAGACTATCGAGGTTGATAACCCGCAGAAAGACGAAGTATTGGTTCGGCTGAAAGCTGCTGGCGTGTGCCATACCGACTGGGATTCACAGTCGTGGGGAAAACCGTTGGTGATGGGCCACGAAGGCGCGGGTATTGTCGAAAAAGTTGGGCCGAACGTTACGACCGTGTCCGTTGGCGACAAGGTGATGCTTAACTGGGCCATTCCGTGCTATCAATGTTTTCAGTGTCAGGAGGGCAATCAGCACATTTGTGAACGCAACTCGGCCGTCACGGCGGGCAATAAAATTAGCCAGGGGCACGCAACGGTTGAATCGACCACCCTCAATCAGATACCCATTGAGCGGGCGTTTAGTTTGGGCACTATGTCGGAGTATACCTTAGTGCGTGAGGCTGCCTGCGTGAAAATTACTGTAGACATGCCCTTCGCATCGGCGGCAATCGTTGGGTGCGGGGTCATGACGGGCTACGGCTCGGTGGTGAATGCCGCCAAAGTAAAAGCCGGTACGTCGGTGGTGGTGCTGGGAACGGGGGGCGTTGGCCTGAACGTGATTCAGGGTGCCCGAATTTCGGGAGCTGGTAAAATTATTGCCATCGACGTAAATCCCACACGACTCGATATGGCGAACGAGTACGGGGCCACGCATACCATCCTGGCCGACCGGGAGGACATCGGCTTGCTCGAAGCGGCCAAAACCGTGAAAATCCTGACTGATGGGCGCGGGGCCGATTATGCGTTTGAGTGTACGGCCATTCCCGAATTGGGCGCGGCTCCGCTGGCAATGGTCAGGAATGCGGGCATGGCCGTGCAGGTGAGCGGCATCGAGCAGGAAATCACCATCGACATGAACCTGTTTGAGTGGGATAAAGTCTATATCAACCCGTTGTATGGCAAAACGCGTCCGCAAATTGACTTCCCGATCCTGCAAAATCTGTATGCCAATGGTGAATTAATCTTAGATGAGATGATTACCCGAACCTACCCGTTAGAGAAACTCGCCGATGCCTTCGCCGATATGCACGCCGGGCGCAACGCGAAAGGAGTGGTCGTGTTTGATTAGTTGGGTGTGAAGTTCGTAAGTTACAGGCTGGGACACAGAGATACGCGGAGAAGACACAAAGATTCACAGAGGTTTATCTTAAAATTTCTCTGTGTATCTCCGTGTCTTCTCCGTGCCGCTCTGTGTCCCAGCCTCTTACTCACAAACCTTAAACTAAAATATGCCTCGTTTTTTTACGACTGAAATTGCCCAAACCGCCGATAATCTTCATCTAATCACGGTGAAAAGCAATGCCTTACACAAACGCGCTGATGTAACCGTGTTCGTTCCTGACACCCGACACCCAATTGCGGGCGTAGTCATGCTGCTGCATGGCGTTTATGGGAGCCATTGGGCCTGGACGCTGAAAGGCCGCGTACAGGAAACTGCCCGGCAACTGATGGATTCGGAACAGCTAAAACCCATGCTCTTCGTGATGCCCTCCGACGGACTTTTTGCCGATGGCAGCGCCTATTTACCTCACCAAACTGAGAACTACGAACAATGGATTGTGGACGATGTGCCCGCCGTGGTGCGTGAACAGTTTCCGCAAGTCAAGACCGATACGCCGTTTTTCATTACAGGTTTGTCGATGGGTGGCTACGGTGCGTTGCGATTGGGCGCTAAATATTCACCATTCTTTCGGGCCTTTTCCGGGCTGTCGTCCATCACCGAATTTTCTCAGATGGGACTATTCGTGGAAGATTTCGCTGGGTTAGACAGGGCTGTAATGACCAAACCAACCGTGCTGGATGAAATACTGGCGAACAAAGCCCAGTTGTCGCCCTTTCGATTCGATTGTGGGGTAGATGACACGCTAATTGAGGCCAACCGGCAGTTGCATCAGGCATTGACGACCAATACTATTCCTCACGAATATGAGGAGCATACCGGCGGCCATCAGTGGGAGTATTGGCAAAAACACATCGCCGATTCGCTGCTGTTTTTCAATCGGTTTGTGTAGCGTGGGCTTCCAGCCCGCGTAGCCGTAGGCTAAGTTGTAGTTATTGATTTTAGTCGCTACATAGTTAGCCTACGGCTACGCGGGCCGACCATCCACGCTACATAAACCTACAGAAAATCACAACTGCTTCACTAACTCCTTTACTTCAGCCACGGTGTGCGTGTCGGGTAAGGGATTTGTGTCAAACACCATAAAATATTTGTAGGACGGACCAGCTTTTTCGGCCCATTTGCGCCCTAGCCGATTCTTGGCCGCGCTGTCCGAATTGTCGCGGTCGTCGCCTTTGGTTTCGATGACGATTAACGTGCCTTGCTCGGTGTAAAGGATAAAATCCGGGTAGTGATTGGATTTGAAGCCGTTAATGGCGAAGCCCTTGCCGCGTTCCAGATTGCGGTGCCAGAATTGCACGTTGGGTAGCGAAGCCAGTTCGCCAATAACGCGCTCCTCGAAACTGTTCATGCTCCCTTCGCGCTCATACAGCGACTTTCCCAATGACCGGGCCAGGGTGCCGGGTACAATCGCTTTTTTGAAGTGGAAGCCCGGCTCCACCGTAATCTTGTTGACACTCAACAGGGTTTCAAACTGCTTTTCGGCGTGGAGGTCGGCTAAGGCGCGAATTTTCTTTTTGATTTTATCGCGGTAGCTGTATTCCCGATTTACAAAATCCTTCATACGTTCGGCATCGAAACTGCTCACGATGCGTTCTAAGTATTGCCTGATTTGCTCGTCGGGAATGGGGTACATGTTTCCAATCAGTTGCATCATCCGATGAACCATGTCTTTCACCTGCCCCGCTTTGGGTTTTGCCAGAATGTAGTCCACAAAAATATCCTTCATCTGGATGTTGTTGATTTGCAGGAAAACCGGCCGATACTCCGTTCCCTGCGTTCGCTCCAGGTCAATTTTGTAGAGATCGCTTTCTACGGTATCCCACTCAATTTTGATGTCTTCCTCGGCCAGTTTGAATCCGCCAAGGAGGGCTTCCTGTTCGAGCAATACCCGCCCGCCGTCACCGAAAAGGCCCGTTGACGGAACAGATACGTAAAACTGCGGCAGGGCCAGCGTTTGGGCAAGGGCCGCGTAGTCGTCTTTCAACGGAATCTTTTTCACTTTATCGCCGAGTTCCTGGAAAAGGGGCGCTGTTTCGCCCGTTTCCTGTTGACTGATTTGTTGCTCAAACGCCTGATTTTTTTCAATGGCACTCTGCGTAATGCTGACCAATGCCGGGGTCATGGCAACGGGCGGATCAGTGGCTTCATTGGCTGGGTCGAACTGAATTTTCTCCGGCTCAATGTCATCAATTCCTAATCGATCCGTGTTCAGTTCCTGCGATTCCGGGAACAGAAATTGCTGGAGGGCCTGGGCGGTGGTTTTGTGCGTTTCGTCGGGTTGCTCATCCGTGGCACGGTAGTCGTTCCGGCTGAATCCTGCCGATTCCAGCCCCCGAATAATGCTTTGCAGCGTTTCGCTGAATTTGGCCGAGGCCGTCAGCACATACGACACGTTGAGCAGGTCGTTCTGGTGGCGCATCACATAGGGCTGTCGCAGCACCCGCCCCAGAATCTGCTCGATATCGACCGCCGAAGAACGGTCGGCCAGCGATGCCAGAATGTAAGCAAAAGGGCAGTCCCAGCCTTCTTTCAGGGCATTGACTGTGATGATGTAGCGCACCGGACATTTTGGACTCATCAGGTCCACGTCCTTCAACTCGTTAAGGGTGGCCGTTTTGATTTTTATCTGGGCTTCGGGAATTTTCAGTTTCAGCAACTGCTGCTTTAACTTCTCGAACGTGGTGTTGTCGTCGCCGGTTTTGGGTTGGGCCTGAAACAGCACAATGGGCCGGATGTAGCGCCCACCGGCTTTCTGTTCGGCTTTGGCTAACTGCTCCAACTGGCGTTGCAGGTTCAGGGCACTTTCGACTACCTGCGATTTTTCCTTGTGGTTGTAGGCAATAACCGGCAGTTTCACCATGTGCTCTTTCTTTAGCTCAATGGCTGGTACAAAGCTCACGATGTTAGCGTTTTTCTTCGGCGTAGCGGTCAGGTCGAGCACGAACGAAGGGTTCAGGTTGCGGAGCATCTCGACGCTCAATTCGCTTTCGGCGTTGTGGCTTTCATCGACCACAACCACGGGTGTCAGGCTCCGAATCACGTTAATCAGCGCCGTTTGGTCGGTGTCGGCCAGCAGGTGGTTATCCGAGTCGTACTGAGTGGCAAAGGTGGCCAGGGCGCCGTTTTCCTCGAAAATCTTACGGTCTTCTTTCTTCGTCGCCCGCAAACTCCCGAAACTCAGGACAAAAATACTCAGTTGCTGCTGCACCACCGCCGGACTGAAATTGGCTCCCTGCAACAGGTCTTTTTTCTGATAAACTGCCACCCGGTGATTAAACAGGCTGTTGAGTTTCTGCCGGTAGGGGTGGGTCGGATTAGACAGGTTCCGCACGGTTTGGTCGAGCAGGTTGCTCCAGGGCACTAACCAGACTACCGCTTTCGGACGGTTGGCATCGAACGCATCGAACAGCGTGCGGAGGGCGTTCACAGCAATAAACGTTTTGCCGCCCGCCGTGGGCACCTTCACGCAGACGTGCGGTGTTTGCGGTACGTTGTTCTGGTAAGGCCGCATACCCGTTCCATTCAATGGGTCGTAATCGCCCAGCAAATTCTGCCAGTAGCGGTTATAGGCCACATCGTAGCGGTGTTCCTGCTGCACATAATGCAGATACTGGTCAAGGTCGCGGAGAACGCCCGTTTGGTAGGGTTTGAGTTCCATTGTGGAAGTTTTTTGTCATTCCGATTTTAATGTAGCGTGGACTGAAAGCCCACGCTACATTAAAATCGGTTTATGTCTCTGGGGATTTTTTTGAAACTAATGTGCCGTTGCTGAAGCCACTCGCGGGCAATCAGGCAGTTGTCGGCGTAGATAACATATTGTTCTGCCGGGGTTTGCACGGTCGATAGAAAGTCGTAATCCAGCGTAGTGAGTTCGTTGGATTCGTAATAGAAATAGTAGGCTGTTTCGTCGTACTTGCCCAAAAAATGCGGACTTTCTGCTCCGGTGTCTGGAGTGGGCAAAGCCGTTTTCGTTTCAGAATACCAGACATACTCGCGGATTCGGGCCAGTGGCAGGGATTCATTCAGTAATTCGTCATCGGTGAAAAGGGGCGGGCCAAGTTCGTAGTAGGTGAATCCTCCGCCCGTGCCTTCTTTGCCGCCGTAGCCGTTAATGACGCGCCGAACCCGCTCGGCGGTGATGGTTTCGGCGTAGTCCTCCATCTCGACCAGAATAAACCGCCGATTCCCGCCATCCTGTTTGTTCAGATTCAACACTGCATGGGCCGTCGTGCCGGAACCGGCGAAGGAGTCGAGAATGATGTCGTTATTGGATGTAAATTGGGAAAGTACTTCAGTTAAAAGTGATATAGGCTTTGGGTAGTCAAATACTTTGGAGTTAAAAATGTCCTGAAGAATTTTTGTGCCTTCTGTATTCAATCCAACTTTAATCTGATCTCCGATTAGCAGTGTAGAAATTGGATTAATATCGCTCTTCAAATCTTTAAGATAACGTTTGAGCATTGGGCGCCCTTTGTCATTTGCAGGAAACTTAATTCTTCCTGCCTCCATCTTTGCATTCATGGACTCAGGGATGTAAGTCCAAACCCGCTTTGGATTAGCAGGATATGAAATGCCTGTTTTCGGATCAATTAAATCATAAAATTGATTAGGCCGTTGGTCTTTTGTCATTCCAACCGTTAAATCGCCCAGAGTCCATAATCCGTTTGGGTCATTATCAGGATTCGCGTAATTAGCGTAATCCTTTACTCTACCTAAAGCTTTGAATGTTGAATCTTTTGAATAACAGATAACATACTCATGGTCAACTGAGATATTATTTTGAGCCATTTGAGATGACGTCCTCCGTCGCCATACATAACTTGAAGTATAGGCTCTCTTTCCCCAAATCTCATCCATCATCAACTTCAAACTGGCTTGCTCGTTGTCGTCAATAGACACAAAAATAGCCCCGTCGTCGGCTAACAGTCTGTGCAACAAGACCAAACGCGGGTACATCATGCAGAGCCATTTGTCGTGGCGGGTGAGGTCTTCGCTTTCCTTGCCTACCACTTTACCCAGCCAGCGCCGGATTTTCGGGTCGTTTACATTGTCGTTATAGACCCAGTTCTCGTTGCCCGTGTTGTAGGGCGGGTCGATGTAGATGCACTTGATGCGGCCTTCGTAGTAGGGCAGCAGGGCTTTCAGCGCTTCCAGATTATCGCCGTGAATAATGCGGTTTTCAGTACCTTCTTCACCAAATGTGTATTGAGGTTCGAGTATCCGAAACGGTATGTCGTTGTGGTGGTTGATTACTTTATCTTTTCCAAGCCAGCGGAGTTCAGGCATTATGAGCGTCGGGGAATTGAGTGGCTTGCCCGAGGCTCAGTAGAGGGCAAAAAAAACGGGCGGCCTCCGCTGCAAGCATCCAGCCTGAGGTATCCGCATACCCTGAGAGGAATACAAACAGCAAGAGGACACGCCCTTTCGAGCGCGTCCTGCTAAACTGCTTCTTCCTCTCATTCAGAAATTGCGGATTTTCAGGCTGAGGAAACTGTTAGCAACGCTAAATCTTTTTTGTCCTGCTGACGCAGGAAGCATTTTAAAGCTTCTCTATATGCGAGTTAGGAAATCTTAAGATGCTTCCTGCGTCAGCAGGACAAAAGCAATCGTATGTCTATTGTCTTTTTCGGTCGATAAATGGGTTGATTTAAGTCAGCAAGATAGGATGATATGGCGAACGGCGCAAGCTGTGCAGTATCTATTCATCCGTGTTTCACTTCACCTCCTCCCTGTGACCCGAATGGTTTAGCCCCACCCTGAAACCAGGGGAGGGGTTGGGTGTGGTTCATTTAGCTTCCAGTTTCTGCTTCAAATCGAACGTCTGCCCCGCAAACACAATCAGAATCTGGGTTTCATCGAAAGCGCGTTTTACGGCCATCATGGCTTCGCTCAGGGCGGCTTGTCCGTTGGTAGTGCCGGGGTTAATCCAGAACCAGAGTACAAACTGCACATTGGCATCGGCAAAGTTGCGGTAATGTAACTCAACCGGGTGGCCGGGTAGCACAAACGGCAAGTGGGATACCGCGTTACGAGCCACCTGTTGGGCTTTGGCTAAATCGTCGATGTAGGAAACGCCCGCCGTCAGCTCAATGCGTCGCTGTCCCATGCGCGAGAAATTCGTAATGGGCTTCTGAAACACATCTTTGCTCGGAATTTCAACGGTTTGGCCCTGTCCGTTGTCGATTACAATGGAGCGGAGTTTAATATCCAGCACCTTACCCGTGTAGCCGTTGGTTTCGACCGTGTCGCCCACCTGAATGGGGCGGGCCAGCGCAATCATGGTGCCCGAAATAAAGTTGGCGGTCAGGTCCTGAAAGGCGAAGCCGATGGCCAGCGCAATCACGCCCGCGCCCGCCAGGAGTGACGTTACGGTTTTGTCGAGGCCCAGGATGCCCAACGCAATAAACAGCCCAATGGCGACAATAACCACCCGAACAACGGCCCCCGTCAGGTTCACTATCGACTGATTGTCGCTGACGTGGTTAAGGCCGCGAACCGTGGTTCGGCTTATCCACCGGGCCAGAAACGTAAAAAAAACGAAGAGGATAATGGCTACGGCCAATTCGGGCAGATAGCGAATGGCGGTGCGAAGCCAGAGCGTAAGTTCAGCGTAAATAAGACCGGGCGCCTGCGAGAAATCCATATAGGTAATGTAAAGTGAATAGTGTAAAATGGATAATGAGTAATGGCTTCAGGAGACAGCCCCGCATTATACATTCGGGGCCGCCCGCGCAGTTTATTTTACATTATCCAAGAACGAAGCAAATTCGCTTCCTGTTTCATCCATACGCTCATTCCCCGTACCTTTGTGGGATAGTCAAGTGACAAACCTATGAAACCGACTGCTGCCATTTACCTTGATAATGCCGCCACCACCCGGCTCGACCCTGAAGTTCTTGACGCCATGTTGCCGCTCATGACTGAGCAGTTTGGCAATCCGTCGTCTATTCACAGCCACGGGCGGCAGGTACGCACGGCCATCGAAAAGGCACGTAAAACGGTGGCGTCGTTACTAAACACATCGCCTGCCGAAATCTTCTTTACGTCGGGCGGTACCGAAGCCGATAACACGGCTATTCGGAGCAGCATTGAAACCTATGGCCTGACGCACGCCATCACATCGCCGTTGGAACATCATGCCGTTTTGCATACACTCCAGCATCTCGAAGCGCAGGGCACTATTCGGTTGAGCTTGGTGAACATTGATGCTCAAGGGCACATTGATCTGGCGCATCTGGAAGAGTTGCTTCAAACTTCGCCCCGCACGCTCGTCTCACTCATGCATGGCAACAACGAGATTGGTAATCTGTTGAATCTGACTCGAGTAGGGGAGTTGTGTCGCGCCTACGACGCTGTTTTTCACTCCGATACCGTGCAGACGATGGGCCACTTCCGGCACGATTTGCAGCACTTGCCGGTCGATTTCATTGTGGGAGCCGGGCACAAATTTCATGGACCCAAAGGCGTTGGTTTTCTGTACGTTAACGCCGAGCATGTGAAAATTCACCCGTTCATGTATGGGGGCGCGCAGGAACGCAACATGCGGGGTGGCACCGAGAACGTGTATGGTATTGTCGGCCTGGCAAAAGCCCTGGAGATTGCCTACCGCGACATGGACGCGCACCGGCAGCACATTACCGCCTTGAAACGCCGAATGATTGAGCAACTGCGGGAAAAAATGCCCCACATCCAGTTTAACGGCGATTCTGCCGATGTCGATAATAGTCTGTATACTGTGCTGAATGTAAGCCTGCCTGCATCGGATATGAGTGATATGCTGCTGTTTAGTTTGGATATTGCCCGGATTTCGGCATCGGGTGGGTCGGCCTGTTCGAGTGGGTCGAACGTGGGGTCGCATGTGCTGGCGGCTTTACCCGGCCTCGACCCGGAGCGGGGGTATGTGCGATTTTCGTTCGGAAAATACAACACCCCAGAGGAAATTGACTACGCTGTTGATACACTGGTTGGATTGTATCAGAAAGAGTTGGTGAAATAGATGACCACCCCCAACCGAGCGTCGGCCCGGCCCCTCCTAAAACAGGAGGGGGCTTAAAACCTCCGATTGCGTAGCCCCCTCCTGTTTTAGGAG